>Ga0326512_10000005_pt1 | contig 202267 bp, 155 predicted proteins | sample 1_2617_0518_D_FD_203652 | JGI IMG/M metagenome (GOLD analysis project Ga0326512, IMG submission 203652) | Bovine rumen microbial communities from UC Davis, California, United States - 1_2617_0518 | ecosystem: Host-associated > Mammals > Digestive system > Stomach > Rumen | place: USA...
CCGGGTTACAAATCATCAATCAGCTCCGCTTGTATCCCATCGAGGGAGCAGAAAACTCTCCGTTTGTCGCCATCGGCAACTGGAATTGGAACCCGTATCCGTTGTCCAGTGATATCCAGACCAAGCGCCGTGAGACCGGTACCAAAATTAAGACGAAGAATATCTCCGACAACCGCATCGGTGTGCTCGACTTTGACGTATATGTGGAGGCACGTGATAAGAACAAGAACCTTGTGTCTCAGGTGATTCACAATACCTTACACATTCCGATTGCGGATGAAAAGGGTCGTTATTATCTGGACAACCTGAGATATTCCGAGTATCAGCTCGTCGACAAACTACTGTATCCAGGCGGTGACAACAAGTTCATCATCAAGTCTTTACTGCCGGTTGTCATCCAGTATGAAGAAGCCACTATCACATCCATCCGTGGAAAAATGGTTACGGCAAAGGTTGGTATGGTAAAAATCTTCACTACTATGGAACCGATTTTGTCGTGCTTCATGCATGTACCGGCGGTGTTGTCTTACCTCGAGGTATTTCCCATCCTGCAGTTCTGTGACCGTATCTTGAATGATGAAGCAGACTATGAATACTTTAAACCGTTGGATGCTGTAGAGCTGTATATTAAAGCTTACAAGAAAGGCTTAATCAAGTTTGAATATGTAAGAACGATTCTCACAATGGCTTATCAGTTGATTCAGTCTTATCATCCGAAGAATATGGAAGAACTCATGAATCCCCAGTGGTGGGTATATCAGTTAAGTTATTATGATGGAATGGTGGAACATCGCGGTGCTTGTCATCAGATGCATGTTGCTCGTATGTTAGATACCATCAGTGCACAGGTGCTTCCCATTCCCGAAGTGGACAAACGTATCATGATTTCGTTATTGAAATATATCTTGCAAACTGAGTTTGACGATATGAACTTCTTCTCCTTTGAGAACAAACGCTTGAGAAGAAATGAAGTTATCTCCACCATCATCACGGCAATGGTATCCGACAAACTCAAACAGATGTTCCGTTTTGGTGCATTGGCAATGATGTCTGACATCGAAGGATACTTCAAGTTTGCACCTGACTGTATTCTGCGTAAAATGTATGAACTTGGCACGGTGCATTCGATTGACTTTGCCAACGACTTGGATTATCCACATCTCCTGAGCTACACACGTAAGGGTTAACACAATGGCTCATTCTCTCATATATGCTGGAACACCGTAAAGCTTTCACTACCGAAGTGTGAAAATGTGAAAGATGTCACAATTGGTAATCAGCAGGGAAGATAAGATCACCCCCAACGACTATCCCTGACGAGGGAGTACACCTATAAGTTTGCGATGGGTGGAAACGAGAGACACTTAGTAAAGTGAAGATATAGTCTGCTCTTGCATGAAAGTGTAAGAAGTTCATAAGAGAACTGCATGGATTTGCGACCCATGTGAACACAAGGCCTAATAGCTTGGGAAGATTAGACAGACACAAGATTGGTTTCGTTCATAAGCAAATGAACCCCAGTATGATTGGTAAAGTTGACTTCATCGAATCCTCAAAGGATGTGGGTCAGTCTGGTACCATCTCACCATATGCTGACGTATCTGTCTTCTCCGATGTCAACGTCAACAAATATCCGAATATCAAGTTCGATTTGTACAAATTCATCGAACAGGAATTCCCAACCCGTGCTGTTGTATTCGATGCGAATAACATTGTAGAATACAATCAGATTCTTGACAAGATGGTCATGTCTGTGTATATGGATATCGACTATCACATCAAACCGAAGGAGTAATCGTATGAATAAGATTAACCACACATTGTACCGTGGAATCATTAACAAACAGCTCCGTGTCGTTTACCAATATCAGAAAAAGGTGAATGACAAATTCCCGACCATGAAAGACTACAGAGATACCACATATATCGAACCTTCATTCTCATTGACAATTGGGGAGCCATATGGCTCCCCCAATCGTCTCTTTCTTCCTGCAAACAATTATTCACACTTTGTACTATTATTGCACAAATCCATCAAATTAGTTCAACAACATCTGTTGGAACTGTTTCCAAATATGAACAATACAGAGTTTGAAATCGACTCACTCGTATTAGAAAGATTTACCACGGAAAAAGCAATGCACATTAACGGCATGACCATCATCCCTTGTGTCTGGAGCAATGAGGCAAATGAATGTTATCCGGCGATTCAGGTCAATACGATGCATGGAAGCTGTCGTATTCCGTTAGAAGATGCAATGGCAATTGACCACACATTGTATACGTTTGATCCGCTTACGTTTGGCTTACTCATGTTAAATATGATTGGTTATTAAGAGAACGGGGGCGTGTGCCCCCGTTCTTCTTTTTTATAACGAATTGATTCTGGTGAGTTTGTTCACATAAGTTGTGATTTCATTTGCAAATGCATTGCCAAGATTGTAAAAGAAGTTCTCACCATAAGAAGCAGCTAACGCCAATCTTGTTACCAAACGTGCAGATGGATTGTTTCGATATTTGTCAACACCCGTGCATTGTGCAATGTAATCAAACATTGTATGGTTATTCAAGAAATAAGCCGGTTTGTTCATCGGTGTTGTGACCATACAATGTGTCAGATTTTCAATGGTCACACTTACATTGATAGACATGGGATATCCGTTTACACTCAATCCTTGACCATCTGGATTTTTTGTAATACCAACTTGGGTAATCATCCCCAATCTGGTTCCCCATAATCCGGGAATTTGGCATTGAATGATGGGTGGATATTGATAAGCGCCAGCGGAATACTGTGACATCTTCGGCAATGCCATTCCCATGATATGGAATAACGGAACTAAGACATCGATCAGGTAAGTATATGGATCTCCACGTGATGCACGTAATTTGATATTTAATGTCATACTGGATGACCCATCATGTCTGTCGAAGATCTTTGGATAAATGGGATGTTCACCAATATATGAACGAGCCATCGATCCCAATGCTCCCGTCACAAATTTGCCAACACCAAATGTCAATGTGTTCAGTACAGATTCTGCCAATCCGACAGCTGTTCCTGCCATCTTGATGATGCCGTCATCAATATCATTTGCACTCGAGTTTGTAATGAATGCAATTTCTTTACCAATATCACTGCCTTGTTGCATTGTTGAATAGATTTTAGATTCCGTTGTAGAATTTGAATAATTCTCATTTGCAGATAAGGTGTCCACCATAAATGATACATATTGCGATGTCTCCCCCGCCAAGTTATCAATACTTGTGACATCTCCAACAGGATTGTCTTCGTCAGGAGTAATGTATCGATAGTTTGTCCAAACGTCCGTATCTCCGGTATATTGCACATCCATTCCAATGGGATATAAGCGATTTCCAATTCGAATTTTGGCTCTTTGTAAACCGAGCATAACAATTGCAGAATTGATCATCATCTTTACATTATTGATGTAGGTCTGCCAATCTGCTTCAAAAGTGTAGAATGGTTGTCCAATGGATAATGAGGTAATCAATGGAACTGCCAACATGGCAAGGTTTCCACCAAAGGAAGAAGCAACAGTGTTAATGACATTTGATGAACTATCATATCCCACCCCTGACCAATCTAACGCATCAAGATCAGAAACTTGTGTGTCATCGTCTCCCCATACAGCATCCGCAATTCCTGAGGCATATCGACTTACAATTTCTTTTGTCGTTGACCATGTATTTGTTGCACCTTCTGTTACGGTTTCCAATGCACCCTCAATACTAAGTGAAGAAGATCCAACATCTGTTGCAGCAACATCACCAGTATCGGAAGTTGTTTCTGTTGGATCATCACTCGTTTCCGTTGTAATGGTCACTTCACTTGGTGTGGTTTCTGTATTCTTCTGTCGAATGGTTCTCATGGCATTTTCTTGATCATTGATAAATGCATTATAATTTACACCCGTATTCACTTGCACGTCATTCCGTCCAAAGATGTCATACTTTTGTAATGCTTTATTGTAAGCCAAACATTGACGAATGACATCCATGACACCGTTGTAACCCCCTGTAAATAAGGCTCTTCCAACAAAGAAGTTTGCGACTTGTGCTGGTTTCAAAACATTGTTTCGATACCAATCTCCGGTTTCTCCTTCATGTCCATCATACTGTGAATCAATTCTCATATCACATAAACTTGACAGCTGTGGAGGTGCTCCAAATAATCGTGGTGAGTACTTCGATTCAATAGGATTCTTCTGTCTGAATTCGGATGTGCTAATCTTTAATTGTCCAAATCCTGGTAAGTATGTTGCCATATGCATTCTCCTTTCTATTGAATAAGATTATTAAAGCGTCTACATGTATGAATATGGATTTTATAATAAATCAAATAAATCTTATTTACTATAACTTGACGGTAGTATAATCCCGGAGGGATTATACATATACTATATACATTGATATTATAGGGAAAATACTATAATAATATGATATGTTAGATACTATATAGAATGATTTGTTAAATACACAATAGATTGTTCCATATAGTGGTTTAGTTCTTCGCCGCTGAAAAACCTTATGTCTAGAAAAAGAAAACAAATTACCGATGAATTGGTGTCCCCGAAAGGGGACACATTAAGATTGTTTTGTTTCTTTGTCTAAGTCTAAAACTTTTTCTTTTGGACATATGTATTATTAAATTGACCGGAGGTCAATTATATTAGTAATCATAAATAGACAATTCCAGTACAAGGAGAAAGGAATATGGTGATGATAGATATGATTGTTTTGTATGTTACCGAATGAGAGACCCATATCAAGAAAGGAAGAATGGTAGTATGGATGATTACATCTACACGTATGACAAAGAGGAATTGAGAGAGTATCTCGAGAAGATTCACAAAGGCATCCGGGTACTGATGACACCGGAATTGGAAGCTGACCTGAAGATGTATGCCATGGAACTGGAAGCGGAAATCATGGACAATGAAGATGACATCGAGGCATTTAAGCAGTCCCATTCAGAACTGATGCAGAAGAAGCTGGAAGCGAAAAAGAGAGAGGCTACCAAGAAAGACATTCTGGTGATTCAGTTGAGTGATGAACAGAAGGCCAAACTGGAAGAAGAAATGTCCACATCGATTGTTCGTCGCAATCCTGATTTGGTATATCATAAACGTGATGATGAGTTATACGAGTCACAAGAGAAAAGGGAAATCTTCCAGAAATTGTCAAGACTGCAGAAGTGTTATTATAACCAGGCGGACTATGTCAATGCGATTAAGATTATCTTCGATGCAATCGAGTATTCTCTCAGACATGATTATCCATGGATGAGTTATGAAGAAGCTGTTGCTAAATTTAATAAGGGAGAGATTCGTTTTGAATATTGTCAGCTCCCAAAATTGTATCTGAACTGGACAACCATCATTGATGACCCCGAAACATTAAAGGGCATTGTCAATGGCACTGTCACCATCATCAATCGTGATGACAACAATAAGAAGAAAAAGAAGAAAGAAATGCCCGTTGGTCAGAGATACGAGGTAGATGTGACTGGTGCAAACGAATGGGAATATTGGTATCAGCTCCATCAGCAGGGATATAATACACCCATCAGTCCCATTATCAAAGCAGCACAAGGTACCTTCTCCCGATTCTCATTGCCTAACACCAATATGTTCTATCAGCAGAAGGAACAGCAGCAGAGAGCACCGTTGGACTATGATTGGATGCAGCCCAATGCCGGTGAGAATTATTATAACATCACACACAATAAGCAGTATACCACTGCAGATTTGTTGGATGACTTGCAGTATGCCAATGATGGTAATCTGAACCAGAGCCTCCAGAGTCGCATTGATGGCTTCTTGGATGGACTGAAACATGTCCAGGATAACCCCGTCAACAATCAACTGTATCAGACATCCTTAGTGCAGACACAAGACCAGAAAACCTTACAGATGGAACAGTCCATCTTACAGGCAATGAGAAATGCCAATCCCAACAAATAAGTAATTCGCAGAGTGCGGGTCTGTGGATTAACGGGTTCATGACGGATGGTTCAGGCTTCCATTCGTCACTGGCATTTTATTTCCTCCTAAGAATACACTAGTACGCTTTCGCCCCAACTGGGGCGGAGCGAAACGTGTATTTATTTTTTATATTGAAGCACTATGTGGTAGTGTCAAATCAGAAATACAGGATCATGATTTGACAATGGGTTTCATTATTCATAACTGGTACAGAATCATTACATAGAATTGACAAGGAATCTATGTAATGCATTTTGTGCGTATTTTCTCCTTTCTTATTTTGTGATACGGTGGGGCATATGCCCCACCGACATTATCTCTTGTATGTCTTCGATTATTTTAAATCTTCATATAAATATGATTAATATGATATAGAAATATATCATATTACACTTCTCCAGTGTCATATGCTACCTGAATGCATAGGGTAGGGTGAAAGCCAGCTGGATCAAGAAGTTCCCAAAAGGGGGTATACATATGACAATTTTTAAAATGCAGGAACTCCTGAAGAAGGGGTACCGGCGTTTAGTTGAAACCGAGAATTTCCATTCTGATAAGATTGTCCAGTGGGCAAGAAATCAGAATATTGAAATTCTTGATTTTAACAAATCAACCATGAGCGCCTCTGACTACGAAGAGGCACAGGATCTCTATGCCGCTGGTGCGGCAACAGTGGCTAAAATGACGCTGTTCAAGCACCTTCCGATCATCAACTTCGACACGATTGACGAAGTTGATAATCTCGTCTTTATCGATACGGAAAGTCTCCGGACAGATTTCCATCTTGATGAAGATGAAATTCACTTTGTGATCCTGCATGAAGTGGGTCACATTGTGAATGCTGTCAGCGATACACAGCTCGCAAGCGAGTATGTCGCTGACAAATACGCGATCAACACCTTGAAGCGAATCAAGGGCTGGGATAACTCCCAGGCTCTGCAGTTCTACTGCAAGGTGTTGATCAAACTCCATGGAATCTTTCCTGACGATACCGGTGAAATTCCGCAGGAGAGATTCTCATCCTTTGACGGTGAGTACGGACACCGTCTCAAGTTCCTGAAAAAACATATGACTGATGATTACTTCATCGAATATGTTCGTGAAGTAAGATCGTTACATGCGTGCCAGAAAATTTCGTCTCCCTCGTCTGTTGTAGAGGTTCTCAGGACCAAAGCAAAAGAAGAGGGAAACCGCATCAGCTTGTCCGAGCTGTAATGTAAGTATTACAAATAACCGGGGGGGGGGATCTCTGGGAGCTTGCTGTTTGTCGGCCTGACGCTCCATTCTCCCTCGGTTATTTTTTTGATTTATTGTATTTTCTTTGGTAATTCATTTTCGATTGTTGCATGTAACCATAATCCACGAACGGATTTATCCAATAGAACATGCGTTCCAGTTCGAATAAATGGAATGATTTGAACGGTATTCTCAATGCTTTCAATCGATGCATATGAATTCTTTGACAGATACAATGTGAAATATTTCGAATATGTTCCCGTTGTGTAAATCTCAAACACATCACGTTTTTCAATGATGTGGAATAATACATATTGTTGATCCACAATCATCGATCCATCGAAATGTGTTGTTGGGAATAATGGATTGGTGGTGATTTCTTTTTTCCATATAAGATCAAACTGTTTCAATATCTCTGTATTGGGAATCTCATACATTCCCAAATCATCAGTAATGGGATGATACATGGAAACACCATTCAAGGTGGGGATGTTATAATAGTTATTGTAATTCAATCTGTCATCATCTGGAATTGCACCTTCATCCCAATAGTCCATGATATTTGTTTCTACATCCACATTGTTTGGATTTGCAATCAATCCGGTTGTGTAATTTTGTAATGGATCATGATTGGGATATCCATTATATGCAAATCGAACATGCTGTTGTAATACCGCATGATTTGATAAGAAAGCTTGTTGATATGAGTTATATACATTTCCTTCGATATCAATATACACATTTCCTTTGTTGGACAATGTGTTCTCATACATATCATCCATTAATTCAATCAATTCAAAATTCTTCAACGAAGATAAATGAATCAATTGGAATGATGTTGGAGATAAAATCACAACATTGCTCGTTCCTCTCAGTTGTCTACCATTGACCCAAAATTCATATCTGGTTCTGGACAATGGTGTGGGAATATAACCTGTCACATCAATCAATCCATTCTTTGGAATGTCATTTAAACAATAGCGACAAACGCTCACATAGTTTGTCCGTACCACCACACGGGAATCATTGAGTCTGGTTGATGTTTCTGGCTTATATGTCAAACGTTTGTCAAATTGCTCATGTCGAATATTAGAGATGGGATACCGAATCTTATGAAAATGATCATAGTAAAATTCAAATGGATTAAACGTTCCGGAATTGTCTTTTTGAATTAGATCGGTTGTTTGTTTTTTGTACGATGTGTCGATATGAACTTCGATCCCAACAGTCGATCCACTTTCATGAAAGATGGGAGATACAATGAGAAATTCATCTGGAATTTCATGATATGGCAGTAATGCAGGGGGAATCTGAACCCATGTACCATCATCATTGGTCAATAATGCTGATTGTGAAGTAACATGAATCCGTATCAAACCTCCCACACATGCATATGCTGAATCATGGAATATCGTACAAGTATAGGTTCTATCATGAAAAGCTGTCAATGTAGAACCAATGATCTTGATGATTTGATTACCATCCTCATCCATTGCTGTTTCACCTTGGAACATGATAGATGAAATATTCCCATCATATTCCGCTTGCTGATGATTGATGCAAATCAACTTAACTGTTTCCCCGACTTTAAAGTGATCGATTTCTTGTATCATGGATACTTCATAAGATGGAATGACAAGTCCAGCAGAGGTTGTTGTATCTTTGAAAGGATTTCTGATATAACAATTTAAACTAAAATTGTCCACATCATAGACTATGTCATCTGATTTATTGATGACTGATAAATGACAGAATCTTGGTACTGGTGTAAATGGAAAATGACCACTATGCGTCCCCATTCGATCAATTGCATATTGCGTGTCTGGTTCACGTTTTTCCGTAATCGATTTTGTACTATTGGGACGCCTGATATATAACATATCTTGTGTAGGATTTGTGAATCCCGTGATTCCATAAAATTCATTCATCCATGCATAATTGAAATAGATTGTGGATTTGTCATCATAAGTATATGTCTCTTGATAGTCCACATGTTTCCGAATTGATAAATCTTTATACATGTCATTCTTCACAGCATCTGGATCTTCGGGAATCTCATGATTTGTGGATAGAATTGGTTTAAAACGAACTTGACAATGAACAGCACCTTGTGCATACGTGTCCTTAAACACATCCGACGATTGATATGCAAAATAGATCAATATCTTATGTGAATAAACAAATCCATCATTTGGTTGAATACGAATTCGTCTACCGGTGCGAATGACTTGATCTTCCCACGCATCCATTTGATCAAAGGTTGTTAATGTAAAGGAAACGGAATATGTAGATGGATCCATCCATCGCTTATGCTCCCAATCATACAGATACACTTTCAGTTGTTCCGCATATCGAATATCGCGAATATCAAACTGATACGTTCGAGGTAATTTTGTACGGTTATTATTGATATACACTTTTGCCGCATCATAAGAGGAAACATTGAACCATGTTGTGGGTTGCTCTGGATCTTCCACATATGTTTTAATTCGCTTTATCAATGCTTCTGAAGTCTCAATTCGTTTGTTGAAATCTTGAATTTTTCGTTGTGCAATTTCCCTGTCATATTCTGTCTTTGCTTCTTGTAAAATGGAATACCAATCTTCTCGACGGTCAATCATTTGATCCAATGATTCTCGATCATCTGTTGATTCTGATTGAATCTTATCTATCATAGATTGATATGTCAACTGTTCCAATTTCCAAACATCATGGTCATTGGGTTCTTGTCTCAGAATGGGATATAGTTCTGGATCCGTTAATAAAGAACGATTCACATTCAGTAATTGTAATGACATACAACCATCTTCATCCAATAATTGATTCCATCCCATATAATGAAATCTCCATTGTTTGTGTTCATCGTCCATATATGGGTCTGGGACAATGGATGGAAATCTTCCATTGATTCTAGTATACACATAATTCGCATTATTTTGTACATAGATCGGATCACCTGGAACACTGATCATTCCATCATAATCTTCGTCGGTATATTCCAATTCTGGATCAAAGGTGGGATTGTAAAATGTTCGATATGTTTCATTGGAGAATTCATCTAAGAAATTGGAGATGTTATCCGGTACGATATGACATTCCACATCCGATGTCAGATATCGTTCTATCAGATTTTTGTCTTTGATTTCAAACCATTTTGCATGTCTGCTATCGACTTTTGCTTCAACAAATCCCCGATGCATTGAATGATCAATGGCAGTAACTTCTACGGGGAAGACATATTGTAGCTCGTCATTTGTCATAAGATATACTTTTTGAGAGACACATAAACCTGATCCGACACTATCATCTGTTCCAGTAATATGCATCACTTGAGAGGGTTTGAAGAAGAGTTGTGTCGTGGGACGGCTTCCCAAATCACTGAGGATGAATTGGTTGATATCTTGATTGGAAATGTATAATCGATCGATTGGTCCAGGTAACAATGTCTCTCGATCTAAGATCATCTCATATGTATGATCCAATTGTTGATATCGATTGGCCAATAACATTTCATAATTGGTATTGGTGACTCTTTGAGAAATGGCAACACCATTCTCAACGGTTTGTATTTCTTCATGGATGTTTTGCAAATCCACACGACTGTTTGTGATATTAGAAAGCATTTCCATATCAGGTAACAAATCCGCGGAATTACCAACTCTTCTGAACGTGATTTGGTATTTGTATTTCGCCAGACGCGTTCCCGATTTATCATAGATTTCTATTTCGGCATTTTCATCATCGGTACGTAAAATTGTCGTTCCTTGAAAGAATGCATATTCACAAATCTTGCGAAGTCCACCATGTGCTTTCATGACATAGGATCCATCGATGAATTTAGAATCTACGGCAAAATATAATGTCTTTGTATCATCCGCAATAGAATAAGGTGGATGGAATTGGGGATGTTGTACATTACGAATGACTGTCCATTTTGCATACATGGGCTTTGTTGTAAATGAGACGGTCGTATTTGGATCCGGTTGATATCCGGCTGGCTTGTACACCAAATCGTCGATGACATATAAATCGAATACAAACTGTTGCATGATTTTATTGACATATGTCTCCATCTTCGACAGATATTGTGCCTTTGCTATCTGAATCGATTCCATTATCTCATCAAATTGATCAAATGCTCCTTTTCCTAATTTTAATCCGGTGACAAAGTTAATGGAGTTATTGCGAATCGCAGTTCCAGGGAATGGTACATAAACTGGTTTTGAAGTATCTGATTGATCCCATTCGGCAACAGTATATTGCATATCCCGTTTGATGAAACCAGCATCAAAATTTAGACAAAGCTGTTTGAATCGATGTACATTTTGTACCTTATGAAATTTCTTCAGATGTAAATAGATATTTCGGACACGACGGATGGTTTGTGTTTTGAATCCATATACGAAATACATATAACGCAATGTCCGTAGCCACCAGTTGACGCCCTTATACAATGATTGATAACTACTGTTGATTCTTTGTGATCCATCCCAGGATACGAGATTCATTGTAAAGAAATATTCGGGTGATTGTAATCTTTTATAAATGCTTAATAAGTCATGTAAGATTCCATCTTGTGTATGTTTCAAGAATGGTTCATTGTCGATCATATTCTTCAAATCTGTTTTGTTTAAACATAAGAAGGATGTATCTGGTAATGCTTTATAGAAAGAGCTGATCTCATCATAGATCTTTTGTAAAGACTCCATTCCAGATTGCACGGCAAATGTTTGATTGACTCCGATCTTGTAATTTGTCTCTAAATAGCTGATGAGATCTCGAATGCAGTTCAGATATTTTGTATACAATTTTGCCAATTGAATATCATAATACAAAGAATACGAATTTGCCAAAGTATTTGTTCCCAAATAGAATTTCGTATTGATTCTCCCATCTTCGATTAATGGACAATGTTGTGATAATCCACCTACGGTGTTCACGGTAAATGCATATGGATAATTGGTGCTATCCATCGCTGTTCCATCATTACGATACAACCCCGGCATTCCCCAATACATATTCATGTTATTTGTGGACATTTTTAAATTGGAATCTGTCAAATCCGGTTGTGGGTGATTGTATTTTGAAAAGTTCATTACCAATTTTGGTTGATGATCTATTACGCTTGAGATGTTGTAATCCAAATAACGATCGTTGTATTTGTCATCTGTCAATGTTCGATAGAAGAATGTTTGTAATGCATCATCATTCCCATTCATCAAAGCCAACGTGTAAAACAGATAGTTGATGGCGAATGGTGCTCGATCGGATGTCTCATCATATGCATTCGCATTGTCAGATGTTTTAGTTCCATCGTCATATTGTAAGGAAGACCAATAATGGTGTACAAGATCCTTTGCTTGTAATTTACCACATAGAATATCCGACATAATTTGGACAATCGATTGATCGGTATATTCCATATATAACATCTTTGACAGTTTCATCAATTGATTCTCGACTTCCCAGTATCGAATGAATCCCAAGTGATGTTCAACTTCTGTAATGAAGGTGTCATAATCCAATACCGTTTCCACCTCAAATGCATCATCAATTGGTGTTGCACTTGGATATTTTGTGTCCGTATATAATACGAAGAACTTGAATACCTCATTTCCCTGCAAATCATCATTGATATAGAAGGTATTTTCAATTCCCTTGAAATGCTTCATTTTTGGATAAGCAAATAACCATGCATCTTCTTCTTGAGAATATTGTAATGCAATGAAACATTGTTCTGAGACGGGACGATTGAATTCATGGGAATCAGCGGCTTGTGTTAAATTTGATTTTGAATGAATGGTGAGTCCGCGGAATATATTCAGTGATTGACATTCTCGAAATGGTTTTGTGATATCCAATACGAATTGTTCATAAGCATATCCACCATAAAATTCATCATCCATATAATCTTGATAAGTCTCCCATGTGTCCTCATTCAGATGTGCCAATTCTCTGAGATGTTCTATGAACTGATAAAATCTGGTAAATAATGAGGCATCCACTAACCCTGTAATCATCATACCATATACATATGATCTCCCATAGTTTTCCATTTCAGCAAAGAGATATTCTGCACGAGAACCAATGATGTTACGGTATTCATCGAACGTCGTTATTTTATGATTGGATAAATATTCTCCAAAGTAATCAAATACATGTAGCGCACGATGCATTGCCTCATATAGATTTACACATTCACAAATCTCATGAAAATGTAAATCATATGTACGATCAATGCAGATGGGTGGTGTACAGATGGGAAAGTTTGATGTATCCATCGAAGAAATATCTGACGCAACAATTTGATTTCCGTCCACATTTGTGACAACATTTTCTAAGTCCGTATATACAGGAGATAACTTTGTCATGTGCATATAGTTTGTTGCTGGATAGATACCGTTGATCTCGTGTAATGCATGTGGGAAATAAACAATCACATTCAATGTTGTCAAGTTTAATCGATCGATCATATTGGTCAATGCATTTTGTTGTTGATCAATTCTAATACGCCCATCTTCTTGCATCATCCCAAAGTGTGGCACAACTTGCATGGTCTTTCGATAATCTTCCGAATATAGATCGATGATGCAAAGTTTTCCAACCAATTGTTCCGGATTTGTAATTGTTGGAAATAAATAAACAATTCGATCGTCTCTCGCTGTTAATGTTGTAACAGGAATTTCAAATGTGTCAACAATGGTATTGTCTAATTTATAAATCATGATCTCAGCATCGGCCAGTCCACCATAAGTAAATTTAAATCGTAATCCTTGGTCATCATATCCAATATAAAAGTCATTACAAATTTTTCCATTGATGGTGCAGATACATGTGAATCCTAGAATTTTTGTAAATGGATTGGACGTAAATTCCGTCATAGAAATAAATTGTCGATTGACAGAATTATGCATCTTTTGCAGTTTTTGACGGATGAATTCATCCCGTTCTCCAAAATGCATTTGGTCATATGGAATATCGATAATATGTGTTGCTTTGAGATTCTCAGTGTGGATATTCGGGTCCTTTAATGATGTGGCATGAAAGATCACGGCATGTGTATTCACCATCATCTTACTCATGGCACCGCGTAATGTATGTTCATATGTCTTGATCAGGGATTCGTTAATGTTGGAAAATTGATAATTGGATTTTACCATCAGATCCAATAACTTCTCAAATCCTTTTGTATTTCCCGCAACACCAAATGGTTGTTCACCAAACAATTTGGAATTGAGTTGCTTCAACTGTTGATATCGTTTTCCCATATCAACCCAGTTTGTGTCGTTATATCCTCGAATTCCTTTTGTGTATTTTTGGAATTCATAAAACCAGTCGTTGTAATTGATCTTCATTTTTTCTCATCTCCTACAATTAAAAGTTACAGATTCGTGAATGGGGGCTTATCGCCCCCATCATATTTTTTAATTTCCTTCCCATATTTTTTTGCAAGTTCGTTTTAAATTGATCAAGACTTTGTTACCGGCAGCATTGACAACGAGTGACGGCACCATACGTTTTAACACGGATGATGGTGCTTGGAACATATCGATTGGTTCGTCCGGGTCATGTTCGGAATATGGCTCTAAACCATCCGGAATGACTTCGGATATCACCTGTTTACATGCACCATAGTCTGCCAATTTGTCTCCAACAGACACTTCATCATCGTGTCCAATGTATACTTCGATTAAAACATCGCAGTTGATCCCTTTGATGGTTGGTGTCTTCAAAGGTTCTGTTGGGCGTTCATACAAGGTTCCTAACTTGTAGACGGAACTCGTTCCATCATACTTGTCCAGAATCTTGCGTTTGGTACGATTCTGTTTAAAGTAATCTGATACAATCTTGAACAAGGATGGAGATAGCTTATCCAGACTTTTATTCGTGTAGATCTTGACATCTACGACAGTTCCTGCATGATCTGCTTTGATAATTCGTTTAAAGGAGTCATCCTCTGCCATGGTACCAAATGCTTTTAAGAAGTTATCAACGGATTTGTCACCGGTATCTCCCAAGCCGAATGTGACAATTGGATCACCGATTTCAATCTCGTCTCCTACCTTGACAATCTTATCGATATCCTCTGTTGCATCCAATTTGACAATTTCTTTCATGATAATATTTGTTGACATTTTTTTGGACATACTGGTCGTGATAGCGCCGCTATCTTCATAGGTGAAGTAAGAACCATAGAATGCAATCTTTGCCAATGTTCCGACATTCATACGAACTTGACCCGTGCAGTCTTTCGAGAAATGTTTTGCATGATATGCTAAGATGTCATTCTTCCTGAATGATTGTCCAGCTTCGTAATTTGGTACCAGTTTATTATCCACATAGAAACCTGAACCAGAATTGAAACCCAGTTTTGAATCAACTGGGATTGCTTGCTTTTCCTCATTCTTATATTGCACGATCATGTATCCGTCTGTGATTTCCAACACTTTTCCATCATCTTGTGCCATAACACAAAATTCTTCAGTTAAATAGGCAGGTGCAAGTTCATCAAAACCGTTGTTAATCATAACCGGTTCACCATGTTCAACACCAACGATATGTCCTGTTTGAGAACAACCGATGGCAACACGAATAGCATCGTCACGGGATACGGTTCCGGGGGTACACAATTCAGAGAATGAAGCCAATTGCATATCTGTAAAGGTATGATTGTCCACTGTATCTGTCGAAGTATATCCACGGACAGATTCAATTTTCGGATCACCGGTTGTTTGACGTTGCATTCCGACATTACCTGAGTTTGGAGAACTCATCGCCATCTTTCCAATCATGCTATCGTTATAAGATCTTCGTTCTTCGGAATAGCTGCGTGTATTATTGACACCGCGGAAACCTTTCGTGGAGATGGTTTCGCGCGCATGCAATTCAATCATGGGGTTCAATGCGGAGATTTGGTTACATGTCTCCAGATTAATCAATTCTTGAATGATGCAGTTGGGGTTGAATTGGAATTTGGACTTACGAGAACGAGAACCAGTTCTGTTATTGTATTTACTCATTTCGACTGCCAAATGATAATGGATCATGGCAGGAATCACCTCAGAGGAACGTACACGATATAAGGAAGAGTCAAACTCATTCTTATATGTGTTATCACATAATAGATTTGCCGCATAGATTAATAACCCCGGCAATGTATTTGGCATATTGTAATGATTGCATACATCTGCGGTAATGGCATCGACAAAGAAATTGTAATACGTGATGAATGTTGTCAACTGGGAATATTGAGAGAAGAAATGCTGATTAAATAAGTCCACATAAATGGAATTCGATTCCAGGATTGAAATATCGAAATCTGCAAAGTTATATGCTTTGGTATTCAGTCGGAAGAATCCGTTAAATACCAATTGTCCCAGAATTGTATTCTTAATCGCCAATGCACGATCTTTAAATGGATAGATGATATAATTTGGATCCTTGAATCGTGGTTCCACGAATTTATATTCCACACCACTTGTTTTCAATAATGAGGAAATCCCTTCCCATGCTGCAATGGCAACACCTAATGGAACAGTTCCACCAATCTTGATGGTAGCATACATACTTGTCTTGCCCGGCTTGGTCTTGTAGAATTCTTGTTGTAAGAAATCCGGCAAACATTCTACGATGACCTGTGTTAAGGTTTTTCCTGAACGAGTCCTTGCAGTATCAGAATCAATCACAACGGGTGTTTTCCCAATCATACCACAGCAGAACTCATGATCATTTACGGTAACAAATTGCCATTTCTTTAAACAGTCATTTCGATTGAAACAGAAGTGAGCATCCATCTCCGGAATGTCAAAGGAATACCATATCTTGGCAAATTCATCAAATTCAATTGTGGAAACATATTTCATATTTGCATTCGTATTCTTACCTACTCTCACGTACTTGTTACTTCCATCTGGATTCACTTGTCGATCAATCAATTTCCGTAATGCAATTACATCAACCAACGATTTTGTGTCATATCGAGCAACTGTAATCTTGTTGTAGTTACTGGTGATGATCACTGTTTTTGTATTAATCTTTAATATCGGAATCGGAAAGTCCTGCTTGTCGATTGTATACCAAGTTCCATTGTAAAAGAATCTTCCATTAAACATCTTTGGGATGTAAATATGGATGATATTTTGTAAACCACTCACTTTACTTTTTAATGTGATCTTCCAGTCATTGACCATTGCAACAACACTGGATCGATCTTGGATATCTACATTTGTCACATAGAATCCATCACTTGGTTTTGACAAATTCATGAGTGTTGCAACAATGTCACGATCCATCAATTTGTCTTCATATTCTTTTGCAACCATGGCAAATTGTGTACCTGTTTTTGCACAACTGGAAGTAGAAGTGGTTTTAATCGGCTTTAATGGTTTTGGCTTTGGTACATCGGACACTTGTACCAATTTAGAGAATGTTACATTGTTGAGCTTCAAATCACCCATCTGTTGACGTAGCTTCTCTTCACGAGGAGAAGAAGTAGAAGCCAATACTGTATTATCATTCGCCGTCTCCACATCATTTGCAATCTTCTGTGCTGCTTGTCCAATCAATTCTTTTTCCACTGGTGAGTCACTCACCTGTGCCAAATTGTCGGATAATGTTTTTGCTTTGATTTGATCGACAACTCCTTGATTGGGGTTGATGCGATTTTGTAAATCCGCATTGATGTCAAATGCTTTTGCGGCAAAGAGTTGTTGTTGATTTTTCTTTGTTGGGTCATCTGGTAGTGCTTCTGCCTTATCTCCATGATATTGATCAAATAATGAAGCGATGGTTGATTTGATATCACGAATGGATGATTTGTGAGAATCTTGTAAACGTTGTAAATTCTCATCCAATTGCATAATACGAACGCCGTCATCTTTTGCTTTTGTTTCGATGGATTCTTGTGGTGTTAATTGATTCATCAATTGATCTTTGACTTGATCAGATTTCTCTGCGTCTTCTGCATCTTGTTTGATTTCATCCAAAGATTCGGAAGCGGCTTTTGTGTCAAGTGATGACTCGTCATAATCTGTGCTAACAAAAGGAACCCCGATGCGATTTAACATCTGTCGCAGTCTCTGTTGGTCTCGCTCTTCAAATGCAGCTAAGTCAAATTTACAATCTTCACTTGGTGTATGAAAGATGATCACCCAAGAAGCTTTCTTGATTTTGTCAACGGGATTTACTGCGTATGCTGTCAGTAATGCATTGACAATATCCGATTTGAAATTCTTCATCATTGGATTGTTATAGATACGAAATCGCTTTGTATCAATCCATAGTACTTTCTTTTTAGAGAAATTGAATTTGTTTGCCACTAATCCAAAGACATTGAAAATAGAATTCTGAATGGTCTGTGGATCCAAAGTCTTTAAGACTGGAGAGATCCTATTTACAATTTCTGAGAATGGAATATACAGATTCTCTTTATATGTTTTCTCGTAAGGGAACCTAATTGTGACAAGTTGTGGTTGCATCTTCTGTTTTTGTGCATACATGATTTTCTTATTATACTCATTCTGCATGAGTATATAACGGACGTATTTCCCACCGATTTTATCGACAAATCGATATGGGATTAATAAGTTCTTATATGACATCTTTGGTTGTGGAAACATTTTAATCATTTCCAAGTCATACTCATAGGAATCGGACAACAAAAAAATGGATACATCTGATGATTCAGATGGTAACCGAAATCTTTGTTGTGTGGGTAAATAGCTTGGTCTGGCATTGAAATCAACGGCCATTGTAATCACTCCTTGTTATAAAAATTAGAAAGAGAGGAATTTGTTATGAAACCCTATTACAAAATCTGCCCTACTTGCGGTTGTACACTTGATCCGGGAGAACGTTGTGAGGATTGTCATCCCCGTGAAATCGTATACCCGAATGCAAAGGGTTACAAATCTGTCGAAGACATCATGAGAAAGGTGGTGAAACGGGATGTCAATTATAAGACAAACAAAAGTGAGACCCATTTCCAGTAAAGCGTCACATAATCGAAAGTCACATGTCATCACAAACACGGTTGGTGAATACAATGACAAAGTTCCATCATATGAACGAAAGTTAACATTTGTTACGTTAGAGGATGTCTTTCCGGGACAGTTTGAACAGAACTACGTCATTTACAACCCGATGTTGACAAAAGAGGAAAATGAACGGATTCTGAAACATGCGCATATGCATACATTCGAACATACACCTATCACAGACGATGATGTTGATGCATTAACGGTATACGACAAAGACCATCTGGACGACTTCATTGAAGCTTACAAAAAAATTTTAAACTTTGATTAAATAGAGCCCCGGCTAAGCCGGGGCATCTTGCTTTACTTTGTTTCGACGAATTCCACTTTGATGATATGGTCAACGATATTTGCGAGACGAGCAATCGTTGTGATTGACACGACCAGTTCATCTTTGTGGGTGGACGCTTCATATTTCGCCACGAACTGTCCGATGTTATTTGCAATCGTGGGCTTGAGCAGTTTGGACATACGTTCCCGCACCATCTGGGGAGTAATCCGGAAGGTCTGTACTACGTATTCGAACATGCTGTTGAACAAGCAGTCTTCCGTGCAGGTATAAGTCCACGTCTGTACTGTGCGACCAAGGTCTGCTGTCACCAATTTGATGTTGCACACCATGTTCGGCTGTGCTGTTCTGACCTGGTCGAGAATCTCCCCCAGCTTTGACTGAGAGACTGTGTTGGTTGCTGAGTTCAGCATCTTCACCAGTGGAGTTGACAAGGAACTGGTTTTGATAACTTCCTCATTGATGGCTTTGCACAAGGCGACCATGATAGCATCACCATTGACTTTCTTACTCATGTCAATTTTTTCCTCATTGGAGATGACATGTTTCAGATTGTGCATTGCTTCGGGTGTCATTAACTTTTTGGCTTCTTCGAGATTCATAAAGATATCTCCTCCTTTCGTGTTAAATATATATGTTTTTATTAAAAGAAAAATATCATGATACGGGGGCATATGCCCCCGTATACATTTCAATTACCATTTGAGATATCGATCGAATCCATCCTGTTTCGGATTCTGTTTGAATAACCCATCCATCTGGACAATGCAGTATTCGATGATGGCTCGATTAAGCCCTTCTTCTGACGTCATTTTTTTATGTTGCTTGACGTAAGATTCGGTGACAATCTGTTCGCACATTTTGAGAATCACGGATTCTGTTTTTGTTGTGTCAGCTGGTGTTTCAGAAGATTGATTTGGTTGTTGATCCTGTGTTTGAGGTAATGCATTTTCGTCTTGCTGTTCCTCTTTCTGTTTTTTCTCTTTGGCTTCTTTCTCCTTTTGTTCCTTAGACTTCTTATTCAAGGATTCGTCCAAGTCATCAAATACAGGAGCTTCATTACCATTGACAACGACATTTGTGACATCTTCCACAATGTCTTTGGAAACCTTGTTCATGAGACTCTGACGGAATTCATCATAGTTGTCACAATTCTTCAGCAGCTCTTTTGTTTTTAAAGCAGCTTCTTCAATACACTTTGGGTCTTTTGTTAAACAAACTTCTTGTTCGACCTTGTCACAATAATCATTGATTTCCATGATGATGTCACCAATTAAGGGAGACTGTAACTTCTGGCAAGAAGATTTTAGATAATCATAACAGGAACCGCCATAGTTGGTATTAATGTGTCTCATGATAGATTGGTCGATCATACCATCTAAGTCTTTTGTATCATCATGCATCATTGCACTGATGAGATCCCGTAATACATACAAGGATAATTTCTCACGAAAATTGATCTTGTCAAACTTCTCATGACTGGAAGAATCTTCTGAAGCTTTGTGTTTATCCTCATAGGATTTGTCAGTGGATTTGATAATATCATCCAATAGGTCTTTAATATCAGGCATCGTCTTCATCCTCCTCTTCGTGTTTATTTTTTGCTTCGGTGAGTTTCTTTGGAATGATCTTTTTTGGATCATTATGTCTCATAGCGTATTCTACATCAGAAATCTTTTCTTCAACAAGATCATTCAGGTCAATCACTTTTGATACGGCCTTTGAAGATTTTGCAAAGTTCTTGATGGAGTCTTTGATTTTTGACACTTGTCCACTGGCTGGTGTACCATCCAATTGCATTGTCAATTCATTTAGGGCATGACCAAGTCCTTCCAACTCTCGTTTCGCATAACTGAAGTCCTTGGTTTTGATAGCCCTACTGAGAGTTTTACTCAAGCCTTTTCCGTCTTTCTTCACGCCTTCAAAGATCTCTTTCCATGACATGTCATTCGAATTCAAGTCACCCAAGATTCTACGAATTCCCATACTGAGTTCCTTCTTTAAATGGAATGCTTCTGTCACGACTTCATCTGTCTCTGTTGTGATTGCAAATTCTAATGACAAATCATCACCACCTGACGAACCAACACCACCACTGCCATCACTCAGGAATTCTTTCAGTTGTGCCATTGGTAATGTCTTCAGTTTTTCAATACCTTGTTGGATCATATCATCCATGGACATATTATCGATATCCACGTCGCCGAGGCCTTTATCCATATCACCAGTAGGTTCTTCGGGGATTGGATCAGTGTCAGTATCAGGAGGTGTAATATCATCAAGACTTTCGGCAGGTGCTGGAGTATCCATCGGAGGTGTTCCCACATCATCACCAAGATCATCCATACCAGCTGGTGGTGTATTCATATCACTCATGTCATCAGCAGGAGGTGTATCTACCGCACCCATTGCATTATCCAAATCAGAGAATGTGTCATCTACGTTTGCATCGAACGTTGGATTGGTACTCATAATGTTAGCTTGACCTTGTGCAGCAGTATTCGCAGCTGTTGCATTTGCGACACTATCGGCAATCTGTTGGGAAACATCATTTGTTGTTGCCGTTGAAGCATCTGCATTTGCAGTTGGTGTAGTTTGATTGAGATCCGGTGCTCCACCCATATTATTCAAATCGGCAGTTGCTCCACCGCCCATTCCAGTATTTGGATCCGGTGCACCTCCGCCGAAATCAATTGCTTCTTGATAAAAACGATCGCCAGTTCTCCAGCGATTTGGTGGAACATACATTGCGGCTTCTTTGATTGCCTCTGATTCTTTGAAGTCTTTCTTACAAACGAGCTTCATGGAATCAAAGTCTTTATCGGCAACTTTAATATTGTCATATTCGTGTTCTTTGTCACCCCCGAGTTTCTTCATCAACTCATCTTTGTTTTCCACTTTACCAGACTTCGACTGGCGTACTATACTTTTATTGATACTCCACATCACAGGATAAGGATGTTTTATACCCTCTATTTCAAATTCAATACCAACAACAAATTTTTCATTGACGATTGGAACAATGACTCTGAGTGGTGTGGCAATGTCCCAGATTTCTTCATTGTATAATTCTTTATTGAGTCCATCTTTCACCAGCAATCCACGGAGCGCTTCACCCATGTGTTCAAAGGCTTCCAGATTACTTGCAACATTCAACGCATGAATCTGGTTCAATGAGATCTGATGGTCATTCGTTGTTTCAAAGAAGACTGGAAGCTTTGCAATATAATGTCTGGAACCGCCTTCATGCAGAGGACCAAGATCCACCATGGCATTGGATGGAACACGATCATCACCAATACTCATCATATCATTACCAAATAATCCTTCTTGAACAATGTAATCATGATATTCCGAATACAGTTCTGATGCTTTTGTTTGAATGCGATTACGATATGACTTATTACTTTCTCTATGAAAACGAGGCACTTTCTTGCTTGCTTCTTGATAAAAATCATCAAATGTCTTTTCTTGTGAGAACGCCTCATTGGTCTGTACATCCATGGGAACATCAACGATTCTTCCTGTCTTGACATCCACCTCTACCAGATCCAATTCGATGTCGTCTTCAATCGGAATATCAATGACGGGTCGTTCACGCTGTGCATTGGTACCGACGATGGTTAATTCTTCCATCTCTTGGAATAGATGTGCGAATTTCAGAATTTCTTCATCCATCTCTTGAATTGGTTGGGCTTCTTGTGCATGAAAAGCTTTCTTTTTTTCTTGTTCTTTCTTTGCAATTTCTTGCCGTAAGAAGTTGAGCATTAGAATCACTCCTTGTAAAGTATTTCAAAATATACATATTGTTTATTTGAACATCGAGGTACCCGATGTATCAAGCGATTATAAGATAAATCCAAATGTTTCCAGATATAATTCTGCAACCATTTCGGGTGTTAACTCAACGATACCGACATCTTCTAATTCCATATCACCCTCAAGTGTATATCCATTTAATGTCGGCTTATTTTCGAGCTCGTTATAATCCATAAAATCACCCCATTGAATTGAAAGGAGAAATGAAATGAGCATTGTAACTCAGTATGAAGACATGATTTGTCAGATGTATCTGCAGACACATCCTAATGTGAACCCTGACAAAGTGAGAGAACTGGTAACGACAATGGTCGACCGCAACTTTGTCGACATCCCGTGTCAGATGGACAACAACGTACGTCATGAAAGATTCGATACTACCATGACACAGGTGTTTGACTGGATGAATGAACGAAAACCCATCATCTCTTCCAACGGTACTTTCTTCAAACAGCATTCGGAATACCTGTCTCCGACGGTGCTGTTTTTGGAAACACTCCAGACAGACCGTGGAGCTACCAAAGACAGGATGTACAAAGAGAAGAAAGGAAGCATTCAGTATCTCAATTTGTACTGTGCACAGGGTCAGATTAAAGTCATTATGAACTCAGATTACGGTGGAAGTGGAACCCCACTCTCACCATTCTATTCTATCTATATTCCACCGGCAACGACTGGTAGTGCAAAGAATATGACTACCACGTTAATTTGTTGTCTGGAACTATTATCTGGCAACAAAGACCGTTGGGCAAAGCTGAATGGTATCAATGAACTGTATGATTTCATCCAGAAAGTCTTGACAACAGACACGTCCAATCGACAACTGATGGTGATGGATTCATACACGGATGATGAAGTGATTGGTCATTTAATCGACATGACAAACGACTTGAGCTTGACGGATTTAAAGTATTTAAGAATGTATATTGCATCATTATCCAATCCCCAAAAGACCAAACTCATGTTGGCAAATAATTTGCATCATGTGTTAAAGGTATACCTGAATGGGAATGTTGCGAGCATTATGGCTTATTTGAAACGGCATCGGTTGAATGTGGAAAACATTGACCAAGACAATATCAATGAATCTGGATATGGCGTCAAACCCCCAGAGGAGATTGTCAATGACATTGAATATTGCAAACAGTTTGTATTGGACAACTGTGTGTATCCATTCATTCCGAATGACTGTGAGATTCGTGCATGGAATATGCATCGTGATGTGGTATGTGTGACGGACACTGACTCATTGATGGTGCACTTTGCATCATATCTGGACGACTTCCAAGCACATGTGGACAATTTCCGTGACTCTTGTTTGATTGCATCAGCATTCGGATTCCGGTTATTCATCGAAGCCATCGTTCCCCAGATGACAGAGAATCTGGTATTGTATCGGGGTATCCAGGATGCATACTATCGCAAGAAGTTCGTGTTCAAGAATGAATTTGCATTCCTCGCAATGTCACTGTTTGCCAAGAAGATGTACTCTGCAAGTTGTTTTGTACAGGAAGGAAATCCTCGTAACATTCATGAGACAGCAGTCACCGGATTGTCATTCAAGAAACGTGACTCTGCAGAATTCTTGGAGCCAATTATGTTACAGCTGCATGACAAGTATATCTTGACACCTGCAAAGATTGATGTTGCAGGATTGTTGGATGAGTATTATGCATTACGGGAAAAGCTGAAACATGTTGTTCGGACAGAAGCATCGTTCCACAAGGTACAAGGTATCAAGACAGTCAATTCGTATAAAGGACCATTACCTGCACAGATGAAAGGAATGATTGTTTGGAATAACATGTTCCCGGATGAAGAAATCTTGCCGATGGACAGAGTCACTGTCATTCCGTTGTCCTTCGCATTAATGGAACAGCATCCCGAGATTCCATTGTTACAACGAGTTTATGATTTAAATCTGAAGAGTGACCCAAAGAAGAAGAAAGAAGCTGTCATCAGTTTACCAGAGAGCTACAAGAAGATTCCAGAATGGTTACAACCCGGCATTGATGAAAACTATTGCGTGGACAAATTGTTGTCCCCATTTAAACAAGCATTGGGATTGTTCGACGTGGTTATCAACGACACCCGTGGGGGTATGATTCCATCAAGAATGATTTTCCTATAATATAATGAACACATGAAAGGAGGTGATGATAAATATGTGGGAAGACATTTGTAATTGGATTGAGCAGTATGATGGTGTGGAATACGATTTTCAAGAGTATATCCGACTTCTCAAAGGAGATGCGATCTTCTTATCTCCCACCACATGGAGAAACACATTGTCAATTCTGTTAGACCGACTCAGCGATATGATTGATGTGATTGATGAGAAATACACGGAGATTCCGGATGAACTCCCGAATCGTGATGAGATGAAGAAGTATGTCACATCAGAAACACTGACAGCGATTATCGAAATTATCAATTCGATTAAACAGAAGCTGAATATCGAACCGACAACGATCCGTACATTCTCCACACTGGAGAAACACGTCGACGGATTATGTGATTTGATCAAAGCTTTGTCCGAAAACACATTGGAGAAGCTGATGAAGACCGAATGGTTCGATGAGTACGAAGATGCCAACAAAGACTTTCTGGAAAATGTATTTGGTATTGTCAAAAATGATTTACCAAGTCTCCAGTTCACAGTCAATGACATTATCCAGTTAAACGAAGAAGATGAAGATTAATTCTGTCACAAAGAAACAATATATAATGTTTCTAAACAAACGTAATGTTACTATCTTATGGAAAGCCGAAAGGAGAATGTATTATGGCTTTTATGAACAACGGTAATGGTTTTAACAACCAGCAGAACAACAACGGTGAACCGAAAAAGAAGTCCAACTTCCGTGTTGGCAGAATCTACGGCGACGACGGCATCCTTGAAGTCTCCATCTGGAACTCCGACAAGGGTGGTACCTACACTGTGATGAGCATCAAGGCTGCTATCGGTAAAGACCCTTCTACAGGTCTGAATGCATATGAACAGAAAATGTCCGGTGAACTTCCGTCCTGCTTCATCAACTCTGAAAATGTATGCGCACTGATAACGGGTATGAAACAGACAAAGCCGGAGAATGCAAATCTGTCAATGGACTTCGGTCGTTCTAAACTCACCATCACGGGTGACGGCAGCAATTACAAAATCACCATCGACAATCAGAAGAATGGTACAAGAACTATCACCATGAAGCCGATTCCGGTAGGTCCACTGAACATTCATGCATCATGGAAAGTGCTTACAGATTATCTCGACATCTGTTACAAGAAAGCTGCTCGTGCAAAACTGGATATGGATGAGTTTGGTGCTGCACTTGCTGGTGAGACCATCTCCGATGATGACGCTCCATTCTAATTATGGTGAGTCTGGAGAATATCGGCAAAGCAGGTCTCATCATCCAATATGAAGATGTCATTTCCATCATTGGGTACAATATCGCGGAATACTTTCGCGAGAACAAAGTGAATGATAAGTTTGAGAGCATGTCCCACGAGGACATGCTTCTCTCTTATTTAAATCGCGAACATTATGACATCAATCAATGGTTGAAAGACACCTTTGATTATGACATTGACATTCATCAGCTTTGGTCATCTAAAATTATGATGAAACCGAACTTTGTCTACGCTTACAAGGTATTTCAAGAAGCTGCCAAACAAGGCGTCACGAATCTGATTGTGTATTCCAATCATTATTCCGAAGCCATTGAAGCTTATATCTCATCATTCGAAAATCAGTATCTCACATATCACCATGGTGATTTGGTAGATTTGTTAAATCACAATCCCAATTGTACATTTGTTACGTCGAACCCTGATGCGATTCAATCATGCAAAGAGGTAAAAGCGCCGTTTGTATTAACAATCGTGGATGATTTTATTTACGTGAAAGATATACTATTAACACGAGTACCCGAAGAATTGCAGAAACAAGATAAGATTGTATTCTACACTGGTGTGTTATCCGGAGGACTCACGAATGTGATTCGAGATTAAATTTGAAAGGAGAAAAATGAAATGAGCGCAAAGAAACCCGAAGTCGTATCCAAAAGCCTGTTCTATTTATTTGACCCTGACGAAACGTACACGTACAATGTACGTCATGGGACAGAGTATCCGTACAACAAGTTCCCAAGAGGTGCTGAAGGGAAAGTATACAAGTCCACTCGATTCATCGATTGGCAACCAATCCCGGAAGACGTTATCATGAGATATTTCGGTTCTCAGATTATTGTGGACTTTCGTGCATTGTTTCCGGATACTGACCCGACATTACAAATCTTCCAGCTTCGTTCCAAGCGTCCGGAAATCCAGAATCTGATTTGTGAACAGATTAACTTCTTCACCGCACTTTATGACCCGGACAATGAACTGATTACGAATATGCTGATTGCGAAGTATAAGACAGATGGTCTGATTCATACGATTGCAAACTTCGATGAATTCTATCAAGACATCTACGAGACACTCTTCTCCGATAAGATTATTGAGAAGATTGATAGGATGGTACAGGAGAACAATGTTGGTGATGATGTAGTCGGTCTGTTCCCCGTGGACTTCACGTATGATATGTACAAAGTCTCTTTCATGATTAAAATCATGCATATCTATGTGGAGCATTTCATTCTGCTCACAGGTAATGTTCCGAAAGACTTGTATGAACTGTTTGCGAAAGCGTTCACACATATCATGAATCAAATCAACCCCAACATGTATATTCTGCTTTATAATTATGCAAACACTCGTGTGCTCCAGACAATTGCATCCAACCAGGCAATCTATGAGATGAGAGCCATTGATGGTGTCAGTGCACCGACGACAACGCAGTATCTGATGAGAAAGACATTGATTTGCGATGGATTAATCAAGCTGACATTTGCTTCCGCTTGGGATCCCATTCAGAAACGTCCCACATACAGCTGTGTCGGATTAATCAAATCCATCGTGACAAAGTACACGAACAACACCCGCAAAATGCAGATGAGATATTCCTTGGTCAATGTCGACGGTGACATTTCTCAGCTCTTATCTGACAACGTATCTGCAAATGCACCTATCTCCGTATTGCGTTCTTTCAATCCCGGTGAATACTGCTGTATGTTCAAAGACTTGAATATCATCATCGGTCATATCGTACTAGAGATTGACATCACACCGGTGGATTGGTATCTGGAACATCTTCCGCGTATGAATGACTTGTCCAAGATTATCGTGGACACGGTGTTGTATAACAAGTTTCATTCTTCACTATCAACGGATACACTGACCATGAAGCAGAAGTATATCATCCTGCTGTATGTTCGTAATATGATTATGAACATCTATGGACTGACTGAGGAAGACACCATCTCTAATCCGTTGATTAATATTCTCATGGGAAAAGTAGCAACAACTTCCACAAAGACTTTGACACCAAAAGACCTGAATGGTGTAAAGAAATATGTTAAGCTGAATGACTTCCGTGAATATCTATTGTCGGAAAAGTATGTGAACGTGTATGTGGAAAAGATTATCCAGTGTGTCTTGAGTAACTACACCATTGTCAATCACAATGACCCGTCATTGTTGAACACGGCATTGCTGTATGATACGGGGGATATGACTATCAAGTTATTGGATATGCTCGTGGAACTGTTTGAACGCATGACGGTTTAATATTATCATATCATATCATAGGAGGAATTATTATGATTTTGAAACGTATGAACCTGGAAGCCGAATATTATGCAGACATGATTACGCATAATGGATTTCGCATTGAAAATGAAGATGTGTATTCACCAACTGACCCGTCCATGTTGGTAAACTCATCCAAATTCACCGATTGTGAGTTCCGCTGTGATTGCGGAGCTTTCATCGGTCAGGATATTATCGGTCAGAAATGCCCCAGATGTGGTACGGAAATCTCTCTCCACTCATTGAACTTCGGTTATACGGGATGGGTGGATATTGCACCTCATCATGTGATTGCGCCGGCTTATTATTATCTGCTGAAGCGGGCAATTGGACAGAACATGATTAACTTCATTCTGGGTAATTATAAGGCAGACCATGATGTCAAGTACAATGACAATGATTTGGAATTCGAGAAGAAGCAGAAGACAAAGAAACGTGGTCGTGTTGCTGCAAATGATATCTCCGCCATTATCAAGAAAATCCCCAAGAACAAGCATATCTATCAGGGGATTGGACATGATGCATTTCATGCGAGATTTGAAGAAATCATCGCCGCTTGTTATTCCAAACCACATGCTGACGATATTCAGAGACTGCTGGAGTGTAAGAACGATGTATTCACCACAAAGATTCCGATTTACTCAACGGCTTTCCGTCCCACCAATACGACATCGGAATCCAAATTCTATCCCACAATCAATCGATGGCTTGCGAAGATTGTGGCATTGAATTGTCAGCTCAAGTTTATGAACATTGATTTGGAAGTAATGCATGCCTTGAACGCTATCCAGAATAACTGGTTGGAAGCGACGGATTATCTGGTAGAATCGGAAATGGACAAGAAGACGGGATTCATCAGAAGTGAGATTGTCGGTGGGCCGTATCAGTTCTCTTCCAGAGCGGTTATCACACTTGACCCGTCTTTGAACATTGATGAGATTGACCTGCCGTATTCTATGTTGGTAATCATCTACCAGTTCAAGATTGCTCACATGTTGGCTGTTCGTAAGAATATGACATTGGAGCAGTCTTGTTTATTCGTCAAGACATTTACCACACATCCGGAAGTGGTAAAGTGTATGGATGAGATTATCAGTGCTGGCGCATGGTGTGTGTTGTTAAGAGAGCCGACAAACAATTTGGCATCCATCTGTCTGTGTAGGATTCGCCGTTATAAACTGGATGACAATGATGATACTATGTCTATCACCATTGAATGTTTGGCCGGTCTGAATGCAGACTTTGACGGTGACCAGTTGGACATTTTCCTTGTGCCGGGTGACTTCGAAAGAGAAATGTTTGAACCATTCCATTTCTCCTGTATGACTAACTATGTCACAGGTGAATTTGACTTATCGCTGAGAGAATGGTTTGCGATTACTGCTGGTCGTATGTCTGAATAACACAATAATGAGAATGCCCCCATATGGGGGGCATCTCTCTTATGTCAAAACTTTTTCATTTTACACATATACATTGTTAAATTGACCGGAGGTCAATTTAATATAGTAATAATAAAAGTATTTTAGACATATATAAGATTATTGTGTATAGAGACACTCCGTCGATATACAATCTATCACAAGAAAGGAGTAATGATCAAATGCCACTTATCTCAGGTATCGCTGCATTGGTTGGTGCAGGAACAGCGGCATGGAAACACATTCAGGATGACAAAGCTTCAAGATATCCTCCCGAATATCTCATGTACAAAGACATGATGAAAATGGCGAAAAAAGGATATCCGGTTGGAATGATGAATCAGATGATGAATTTGAACATGATGAACCAGATGAATCAAATGATGATGAATCCCATGTTAATGAATCAGATGGGCCAGCTGATGTATCAACAACCAAATCCGCTTATGTGTCAACCGTTGCAACAACAACCACAGCAGTCTCAGATGAACAACCAACTGGTTCTGCTTGTACAGCAGATTCTTCAGCAGTGCCAGTTACAACAACAGCAGACTACAAATCAGATTGCACAGATATTACAGCAGGTGCAATTGCAACAACCAAAGGTGGTATATACGTCATCACCAGTCTCAGTCCCATCTGTTCCGGTTACACCTATGATGAATCCGCCTGTTGTCAATCCATTAATCAACTTCCAGTTCCAGATGCCGGATTGTTCCACATTACCAACCAAACCGATGTGGGATTCTCCAGCGGATGGCTCCAACACGTATCAACCATCGCAGTATCCCTTGGCAGTTGTCAAACCACCAGTTGTACAATTGCCTCCACCACCGCCAGTACAGCAACCGCAATTTTGTATGCCACCGGTGGTACAGCAACCGGTTCCTCAGCAAAAATATGACATCAATTGGTGTAACACGCAGGAAGCATTGAATCGCCCCGTGGAAGCGGTGATATGTCCACCGAATCAGCCGAGTTTATCATGGGGAAACCCAAATGCATTCAGTGTGGACAACACAGGATTGCAATCCTTTATCGATTATTGCGAGAGACAGAATCGGAATCAGCATCCCACACCCCCATCGTCAACCTACTTCGGAAATGGATGGTGATAAATATGAAGAACATCTCTTACGTACGGATACGAAGTCCTACCATCAAGAGAAGCAACCCGTAAACAAATTATCAAGGAGGTCAATTGATTATGTCAGCAGAAATGTCAAGTTTAAATGTAGCGAACCTGTTCACAGGAATGGAAGCAGGCGCTCGCGCAATGCAGGACGGTTATCAGGCAACAAGCGCAGTCCTCTCACAGCCGTCAGCAATGGAACAGCCGAGACGTCAGGATGGCTACTTCCAGTCTCCGGCACCGCAGTACTCCGGAGTACCGTATGGCGGTCAGCAGCCGTATCAGGCACCACCGACATATGGCTACGGCTATGCAGAAGCTGGATATGCCAATAACAGTGTACCGGGTCAGTTCACGAATCCGTTCATGCCACAGACAGCATCGAACAACATGAACAATCCGAGCGGTAACTACTGGGGATTCTTCAATCCCGCATATGGAAAGTGATGGTGTAATATGACACTTCAGGAATTATGCGATAGAATCGCGAATCCTGAGACCATCTATGTCAATCACAGCGAAGAGGTTCCTGATTATCTCGTGGAGCCTCTCAATGTGCTGGTAAAGCAGATGCGTCTCAAAGTGAAAAAAGCAGAAACAATCGAAGTCATCTATCTCCAGAATCAGTTCGACGACATGTCACGTGTCTATCATATCCTGGATGAACATTACGATGGCGATGTAAACGACGCCCTCGCCACAGTACTCAGCAAGAGACTGTATGGTGTCGACTTCAACAACCTGAATCAGAAGGAAATGAACATTATTAAAGTATTGACCATTTACCTTATGATACTCCCTTATGTCAATGAGGAATAAACACAATTAGGAGGAAATCGTTATGAGCAACAATACTACCCGTGAGAACAACAAAGCAGGCTGGCAGCCGCTTCCGAACAAGTTCTATGAAATCTCAGTCGGTGACATCCAGAAGTATCTGGAAGACTCTGTCCTCGGCTTCAAGATTGCCTGCGACTGGGAAAGATGGACTGGCGTAACTGCATTTGCCGGTTATCTCCGCATGAGAGTTGTTATCAACCCGAAGGATATCGAAGTGGAAGACAAGTCCAACGAATATGTTGACAAGATTGTCCGTCAGTATTCTGCTGAGAGAAACCTGGATAAGAACGTGATGGAGAACCTGACTCCCTTTATGTATCCGGGCAACATGAGACAGCTCTACATGGAGCAGAACAGACAGATGCTCCAGCACCTGAATGAGCTTGGTGTTGTTGGTGAGAAGCTGGATGAACTGGTACGTTATTCCAGAATTAGCTTGGCAGTTGACCCGAGTTCCGGTAGACCGTATTATCGCCTGTACCTCAGACCGGAAAGAATCATCATCGACGGCTTGACAGACGCCGCAACAGACAAGGTTCAGGGTACACTCTTCATTCGCAGAATCTATGGTACCAAGCAGGAACAGTTCCGTGTGCTGGTGGAACGTGTCATGACAAACAATACCGTGACAAATGACCTGAGTGTAGACCAGATTTTCAGACTCAGATAATCGACACCATATCAAGAAGCATGGTGGGGCTTGTCCCCACCATCTCGCTTCTGTTTCAAAAGAGGTGATAACTACGAACGTGATCGAACTAAATGAAATGCTGGATTTGATCAATCGTTTTTTTCGTAATACATCGACAAAAACATTGACGATTGGTGGAATTGTTGGTTCTCATCCATTATCCCATGTGATGGATATTGCAACGGGAATTGTTCCCTTTGAACAGATCTTGATATTGGAAGGATGCTCCGACTTTTGTTATCTACCGAAGCGATTCATTTCCAATTACATTCCATTCTCATATGTTTTTTCTGATGTGATTGTGGAACATGTACAACCAGAGACATTATTTCCCATCAACTTTTATCAACAGAATCTCCCATATGTCAAAACCGTGAATGAGAAGTTGATCAATCATTATGAGATGATCATTATCAACAATGCACATTTGATTGATGGGGAATTGTTGCAACAGTTGATCAATACCTTTCCCCGGAAATGTGTTGCGATTGTTGACCCATATGATATTGGTGGAGAACAATTTATGGATGTTCCCGGAATTGTGGATTGTTTGGAGAAGCAATCACCAATCATTGGTATGGCTCGAAATCTATGGGGTATCAACACTCGTGCAATCGACAAACATGCCCGTGGTTCTGTCTCTACTGGAAAAGTCACACGAAAAGGAATTGGTAAACTGGATGGGAGAATGTATGTATGTGATGATCATGAGTTCATCACAACTGCACAATCACAACAACAGCGACAGCATCTCAGAAAAGGACAACGATTTTTCATTACGGATGACCGATCCTTTACTGCACTCGATGACGCAAATCAATTGCATGTGTTGACAAAGAATATGATGCTGATAATGTATCGAGCAAATACAACATCTCCATTGCCACAACAATTCCGATTATATCACGCAAGACATATCATTCGATTGGAAATTGCATATGACAATATGAGACATTATCCCAATGAACATGATTACCATATTAAAGTAAAACCGGCAAATGTATTGTCCATTGCAGAATCCCGATATCATCGCTATGTCAATACAGCATTGGTATGTACAAAAGAAATCTCAACACGAGAGTTGTATTCTGTCATGAAGAACTCGATTAACTTAACAATCTGCAAAGTAAAGGGGATGTGAATGTGAGACTATTTGGATTGGACATTGTAAGATGCTCTAAACGTGATATCAATGAAGAACAAGTTTACAAGAAAACGGTTGTGGAATTATACAATCACATCGTAGACTTTTTGGAAATGTTGGAAGATCTGATGGATCCGGAATATCAGCAATTTGATGAAGAACAGCTTGTTCAACTCATGTTTCAAAAAACGGAGACAATCTGCAAACTCATCATCATGTATGAACACAATAAGTTTTCCACACCAATCACCGCTGTTTCTATTTTGATGAAAATGAATCAGCTTCGTGAACATGCATCTGATTTGCAGAATTTCATGTTGCATCATGTTGCTGCACAAAATCATGTGGAAGATTTTGAACAGAACTATGAAGACGAATATCAAGAAGAGGTGAAAGATATTCGACAACAATATCAAGATGTGAATCAGAAGTATTGGCGAACCAAACGGCACATGCTTAAGATTCTGATTGCGGATATAAATCGAATGGCTTCCATTGTTCAATATGACTTATTCAAAGTCATATTTGGTGTCGATATCATTCGCACACATAAACAACGCCACAAACTCCCTCATGGAGTTCCAGAATTCAAAGTTCAGATTTATCAAGATCTGAATCAGAATCAATCACCAAAGGAGGATATTATATGAGTATTACAATTAATGAAGCAGAAATGATGGGTCAAGGCAAAATGGTGTATGACTATACACAGTATGGACATGACAATCACGTGAATGTGATTACAGAAGAGGCGTTCAAGCATCTCGTTACAGACACATTCAAAGTCATTACGGATGTTCTCAGAGAGACATATGGTCCGTATGGTTCCACCATCATGATTTCAGAGAACAATGAAACGACAGCAACAAAGGATGGTTATAACATCTACAATGCTTTGTATTTCGGCCATCAGTATAAAAAGATGGTATACCTTGCCATCAAGAAGATTATCGAACGCGTCAACAATAACGTCGGCGATGGCACCACATCTTGCATTCTATTAGCGGAGAAAATTTTCAATCGCATCAATGAGATTGTTAAAACATCCGAAGACAAGCGCAATGTTCAGAATGTACTCAACTTCATTGAGAACAACCTGCAGTCATCGACAGAATTGGCCATTGATAGAAATGATGGTAATATGATTAAACCATTAACGGAAGAATCATTGAGTGCATTATTGATGGTGGCGGCAAACTATGATACGGAGTTAGTTGACCATTTGATGGATGCATTGCAACCCGTATGCAAAGAACCGAATGATCCTCGTACGCCAATTGTCTCCATGAACAATGTCATCGTCGATTCTGCTGGTAAGTATGAGGCAAGTTCCACCACATACAAAACCCAAATTCTTCCCGGTGATTATCGTGTCAGAATTAACATGGATCCCCGTTTTGCATTGGCATTGGACAGACCTTCTACCATGAGAGTGATTCTGTATGACCACACTTTTGCAGAATCAGAGTGGGATGCCATTGAGACAGCATTTGGTAAGAATAATGATGAACCAATTATGATTATTGCCCGCACATTTTCTGCAGTGTTCATGAATAACACATTCGTTCGTCATTGTAAGAGACGTGAATTAGCTGGACTTCCAACCCCATATCGACTTGTGGAAATTGTATCCGGATATTTCCAAGATGAGATTCATGACTTAGCTGCTGTTCTCGGTACAAAAGCACACACGGTTCATGACCTGGCAATCGACAAAGATGAAGTTCCATTTGCGAAACTCTCCGTGTTCAATTATGACTGCCTGGCATTCTATGATTTAACATCCCCGGATGAATATACTGAACTTCTCCGCATTGCATATTCTCATGAGAAAAGTTATGCAAAACGAACCCTTCTCAATGACAGAATTAATGCGTTAGAAATGAAGACGAAAGATTCTATCATCTCTGTCACTGCAGAATCGACATTGGAACAGAAACTGTTATCAGACAAACTGGATGACTGTGTGGCAATTGCCAAATCTGCATTGGAATATGGTGTCGTGCCGAATATGCTGCGATACGGATTCAAACGCACATTCCGTGTCTTTTTCAACAATGAAGATGAAGACTCGCTAGAATGGAAAATTACACAAGCTATTTGTGATTCCATTGAAGACCTTGCGGATGATATCTGGAAGTCCAAATACAAATCCCCGACAGAAGAGAGCAAGGAGAAATGGATTCGCCAGCAGCGAGCATATTTCTATCATACTGAAAAATTGGAACAGTCCTATGACATCATTACAGATGCTTTACTTCCTACGGAAGAACTTCCGACATCTGCACAGTATGACATGGAGATTCTAATTGCTTCCATCTCCATTGTCAAGTACATCCTCTCAGCGCGTGCACTCATCTTTGATGCACATCTTGTACAACCGCAGGGTGACGATGGACATTTCCAGTTCATGGGTGATTAATGAAATGAACCGGGGCTTCGGCCCCGGAACATTTATTCAACTAACTTTTTGACATCAGGTTAGAAATACAAAATTGGAGTGAAAATTATGAAACAATTGAAATCTGTCATGTATAAGCATATCTGTTCTATCTTGGCATCTGACAGAACAGATTTAAAGAGTTCGCAGACACAGGTGCTTTTTTCAAGAGTCTTATCTGAATACCCGTCCAAATCGGTATACTGTTTGGCAGCGCATCGACTCTTGTCGTACTTTGAACGCAGTGTCAATAGTGTCAATCTCATTTTGGAGATTATGAAAGATGAGGGAGAAGACGAAGAAATCATGGAGAACATTAAGTTCTTGCGTGAAAATCCATCCATCAAAAACCAGTCTGAAGTCATGAGTCTCTGTATGGTATTATCAGACTATGTCAAGTATGCAAAATTGTTAAAGGCGAAGAATTCGTTTATCAAGTCTTTGGATATGTTGGATGACGATGAAGCCCCCATCAAAGAGACAGTCGACACCTTGTACAAGTTGTCCAATGCCATTGTGAATGCATATAATGTCACAAATGTATCAGCGACGCAACATACCTTTGACACAAATGACAGAGATGCGATGAAATCGGTGATTGCATCAACATTGGATTCCCGTTCCGCAGATAAATGTATCATCACTTCGATCCGTGGATTGAATCAATTGTTATCTCCTGGATATCTGTCTGGTTGTTTATATGTGTATGCAGGATTACCCGGTAACTACAAATCTGGTATTCTGTTACAGTCACATGTGGACACGTGTCGTTATAATGAACATTTGAAGAACATCACAAATGGGAAGACACCTATCTCGATTTATATCTCGATGGAGAACACGATGGAACAGACCGTTCGTAGATTGTGGAGCTTATTATTCCCAACGGCGGATATGTCCTTGTTTTCAGTTGATGAAGCATGTGATATGATTGCGAACGCTTTAACAGAAAAGGGAATTCGAAGTGTTTTGTTGTATTATGGATATCGCGAAAAGTCCACGGCAGATATTGCGAACATCATCCGTTCCTTTAATACAGATACAACAGAAGTCATTGCACTATACTTTGATTATATCAAACGAGTTCGGCCTGCTCGTACAGATGCTGCAGCATCGGCATCAGAAAAGAGTGAGCTTCATGCGATTATGAATGAATTCAAATTGATTGCGGTTCAGTTCAATATTCCCATCGTGACCGGACATCAGCTCAACCGTGTTGCCGCACAAGCTATTGACGATGCGGTTTCTCATGGTCACTTTGATAAATCATCTGAATTGCTGGGTCGTTCACAAGTTGGAACTGCGTGGGAAGTCATGGAAGTAGCCGACTTCCTCGGGATTATCAATATTGAGAATGCGGGTGATAATAAGTATCTGATGATGAAAGCAGTAAAGCAACGTGATAAACAAAACGTACCAGAAAATGAGATTACGGCAATTCGTCATCCGTTCATCTCCACGGATTCCTTTGCATTGAAACCCGATATCATGGAAAATTGTTCATTGTCCATACCCATCTTCTTCGGGAAACAGATGCAGAATTTCATGACAAACAATATTTGAAATAATTTTATTATTTCAGGTATATGTATAATTTAAGTGAGAAGGAGACCTACTACGGTATACTTCGTCAAAAATCTTTATCATTAGGAGGAATGCTTTTATGAGCATCTTACAGCTTCAGCAGCGCGTTTTGTCGCCGGATGCTGCAATCGACTACTCGACAGTCATCATGCAGTCTTATCCCTCATACGCAATTCAGCGCGAACCGTTCGTTGGTTTCAAGATTCTGTGCAGGGACACACAGGTCAACGGAAACTACAACATGCAGTACGGCAACTGCGAACAGAGAATGAACCAGATTGACTCGTTTCTCCAGCAGTCACGTATTCTGATGGGAACAGGTGTTATCCTGAGAGCCACACACTTTCAGATGCCGGACGGTATTTGGGTCATCACAATGCCGGTGCCCCGTAGCCAGGTGACGACATCTCTGAACAACCTGTTCAATGTGCTCCGTGTTCTGGAACAGCAGCTTGGTATTATTCTTACCGGTGACCAGTATGAGGTTTGTGTATCCGGTAGATGCCCGCTGAATGAAACGGAGACTATCCTTGGTTCTCTCTGTCTGCCTGAGAACTATCGCAGAATCTTACAGCCGCCGTCAAACACACCGTACAAGGACGGCCATCTCATCCGTATCAATGACGTATATGCCTGCTTCCGCACCAGATACAGTCCTGGTATTGTTCCGGTACAGACATTGTACGAAATGTTGATGACAGTGAGCAGCTTGATTGCTGCCATCTATCGCTAATTTATTAAGGAGGAAATCATTATGAGCAACTACAGTAACAATCCGGATTATCCGACAAACGTGGGTTCCTTCGGAACCAACATCTTCCAGCAGAATCAGTCTGCAGGTTACGGCAACCAGTTCTACTACGGTGGAGCTGGTTATGGTACACAGATGGTGCCTGACACAGCAGCACGCAGAGCAGATGGTTTTGCAGTACAGCAGCCGGTACAGCAGTATCCTGGTAGCTTCAGTCAACCTCAGCAGCAGGTACCACCGCAGTCTCAGATTCCCACAGGTGTTGGCCAGATGCTGAGCACACCGGAACAGGGTGTACAACCGTATTCAAGTTATCCGCCGAATAATAACACCCCGTCATTTAATAGCTTCATGACAGATGCAAGAAGAGCGGACGCACACATGGCACAGGCAGTCGGTAATAATCCGTGGGCACAGAACCAGGTACCACCGCCTCCTGTTACCCAGAATCCCGGTTATGTTCCTCCTCAGCAGATGGGATATGCACCAATGCAGGGTGATGCAATGACGCAGTATGGCCCACAGTTCATGGGCAACAATCCCTTCGACAAATCCAAACAGACAGGTGGATGGACAAATCAGTATATGGCACAACAACCGTATGTACAGCAGAATCCGACAATGTGGCAGAATCCCAATCAGGTACAGCAGCCTGCTCCTGTGGTATATAGCTTCCCGAATAACAATCCGATGGGAATGTTTCCTCAGCAGGGACCGACACTCGGCTGGGAAGCCATGTCTAACCAGAGCTGGAATAAGTAATCTCCGTAATGCGAATGGGGTGCAACGCACCCCATCTCGCTTTGTTTTGATGAAAGAAGGGAAAAGAATGGAACAAGAAATGCGGACGTTCCGTTCCCGTCTGAATAGTTTGCCACTTGAACTGAAAGTACAGCTTGGAGAAATCTCGTTCCAAAAGGGGATGTTACCGACATCCCGACGTGATAAGATTTCGGAATTGTTCTCGCAGTACAATATCGAGTTTAAGAATATTGGGACGGGTACAAACAGACACATCATCAAATATGATGGTTATGTCATTAAGATTGCATTGGACAAAGAGGGAATTGCTGATAACAAACAGGAATGGGTCATGGCAGATAAGTTAGCACCTCATGTTGCAATGGCATATGAAATCTCAAAAGGTGGACATCTGTTAGTGTCGGAATACTGTCCGGCATTCTCCAACTTTTATGAATTAACATTATATCGTGAATCCATTCGTGAGATTCTCAATGGGTGGGCATCACAATTCCTGATTGGTGATGTTGGGATTGTGGATAAGAACTATGCCAACTGGGGATTGAATAAAGGGAAACCGGTATGTATCGACTATGCCTATTTGTTCCCGGTATCAATGAATATCTTCACATGTATTTGTGGTAACCGAGCTATGACTATGGACGATTCATTCTCCACATACAAGTGCATCAAATGTCATCGTTCTTACTCAGATGCAGAATTGAGAATGGCTATCACACAAGCAGACCGACTGAAAATGTTTGAGGACATTCCCGGATTGGAGATGCATGATGTCGAAGAACAGCATCCTGTCGATATCAAATATAAGAAGCGGAACATGAATCCAGATTATCCAGATGACTATGAAGTCACAGTAGATGCAATGCATTATCTGATGGCAACAGGTCAGTTCAATCCATTTAATGATTGAGAAAGGAGTTATTATGCATTATTCAAATTATATCAAATGCAACAAACCGGCGGTCGTAGTACCGCCGACTCCTGTTGTGGAAACGGCACCCCAACAGGTAGAAACACGTACAACGCCGGAGAATGTCGTTCCTCTGGAAAACATTCCCTCCGTGAATCCCGACCAAGTACAGCTTGACATTCCAGTGATGGCACCACCGAATCCCAAAGTGACAAATCTCGTGCAGAACAATCCGATTGTAAATAAGATGGAACAGATTCTGACGAATGGAAATCCCATCACAACCATGAAGCTGAATAAGATTCTGGGATATATGATTGATGAAGCAGAGGGAAGATTGTCCGAACCGGAAACGATGTTGGATGAAGACGAGGCAAACACCGTGATGGAATATCTCATTCATCTGCAGGACACATACTTCGAAAATATCCCATTAACAGAACAGCCGTCCAGATTGTTTGTCTGGAATATCCCCAAACAGTTGTACAATGCAATGTGCAAAGCCATTGAAGAAGAACAGCCCGACATCTTCAATCCGATGTTCTATTTTTACTTGTCTATGACGGACTATCCGGGACTTGCAGTGGCACATTATCTGCATATCATGATTGATAACGGCTATGACAATATTCAGACAGTGAAACAACTGGAACAGCAGTATCTCTCCATGGTCGAAGAAGTGGATGACGATGAGTGAACCCAATATGGGCGGGAAATTCCCGCCCATTATTTTTATTGATTAGAAAGGATGATTCTTATGTCAACAATTCCGAATGAACTCAAAAGCAAACTTAACAAGTTAAACTTCACCGAAGTAGATGGCAAACCCGTGAAAGAAGAAGGTTCCATTGAAGCTGACCACGATATCAAGATGGATGGCGAATTTCATCAGTTTGAGGGTGGTGGTATTCGTTACACTAAAACAGGTAAAGGCAGATTTGATTTAATCCCATGGGATGTGATCATGAATATTGTATATCTGACTGCGGACTCTATGGATGATATGGATACTGTGTACACCTTCCCCAATCTGTTAATGTCACTTGCAGAACAAGATGTCGTTGATGTGATCCGTTACATCACGGCAATCAAATATGGCGAGAACCATTATACGTCTGGAGCAGTCGCCATGATGCTTCGTGATTTGGCCAAACATTACGAAAAAGGTGCTGATAAATACGGGGTCGACAATTGGAAGAAAGGAATTCCCAGTGACAGCTTCTGGGATTCTGGATGCCGTCACACCATGCAGTATATTTGTGGAGAAACAGATGAACCACACTACATCTCCGCCATCTGGAATATGATTGGATATTTGTGGGTAGAAGATAATTATGGTGTGTCCGCTGTAGAAGAAAATAGTAATGAATAAATATATCATTCATGTGAAAGCGAGGTTTTAAAATATGTTTGTCACATCCAAAAGATGCTTCATTAATTGTGTTGCCCAGTTCATGGACTTACGACAGATTGCCGAAGCCAACTATTATATCTGTGATGTCTCCAGCGGTAATCGTAGTGTCACATTCAATAAAGAAGTGGTGTATAATGAAGATGGTACCAGTTATATCAAGGAGACACCCGTTGTACAGTCGCCCAGCATCTCCAGATTCCATGTGGTATATTCCAATGGTTCCTTAGACCCACGTCAGCATGTGTTGAATGGTGCAATCGGTATTGATGCCAGTCAGATTCAGGAAACTGATGCACTGAAAATCTATCAGAAGTATCTGATGCAGCCGGAGACAATCGGTGATGTCTACAACTGGTTCTATGATGAAATGAACAAGCCGGTTGGAAATGGATTGATGTTCTTGGTCATTAACGACGACCAGAATGTCCGCGTATTTGGTCACACGATTTGTGAGTTCTTGGCAAATTTCATGGGTGAGGATATTGAATTCATTGATGTACAGATGAGACCACAACTGATTCCGGGTTATCCCAAGTATGCGGGAAACAAAGCACAGGCGGAACGAATCTTAAGAGACCAGCGGGATTATGCATTGTATACACATGTCACGCAGATGATATCTTCCATCGGCTATCGGGAATCCAATGAGAATCTGATGACATTCTTAAGTACGTTAAATCCGAATGGATTGATGCATGTGTATGAATTGCTGTTTCCAACACAACCGTTACCTCCGGGTAACTATACAACAGACCAGGTGAAACGAATCATTATCGGTAAGATTATGGAACGTATCGAACCAATGGAAGCAGCAATGCCAAATATTCACACAAGCAATCATTATCTTGATTCCTTGATTGATGAAATCGACCGTCTCGACAGAGGCGGTAAACCGTGGTAAGTTGTGAATAGTGGGGCATATGCCCCACTATATTTTTTTGTTTGGAGATGATGTTATGGCAATGATAGAAGAAAAGACAAACAATCCCATGTCGGAATATCTGTTGAAATTACAATTGATTGTATCCAATACCGAATTTATGAACAAAGAAGAATCCGACAAATATGAGACAATGGAAACTCGTATGAATGGTGAAGCATATGTAAATGCGATATTGAAAAAAGATGAATTCGATTCATATGATTGGTCAGATGTTGCATTAAAGCGCGCATTTAATGAATTACATTATCCAGATGACTTAATTCGGAAATACATTTTTCATCCAGAATATATCCCAACAAACGTGAAAAATGCATTGACGGAGAAAGCACGAGCTGTTCGTATTGAAACATACAAAGAGCAAAACAAATACCACATAAACTTGACGGGGAAACCATTAGAGGGAGTAGATCCCGATATTCCAATTCCCGATGATTTTTTTGCAATCTATGCAAAAGAAGGTAGTATCCATAAAGATCAATTGGTTCATACTTTGCCCGCAAAATACATGGAACTCTTTATGAATTCAAAATACTATAAAGAGATGCTACAGCAATATCCACATGTGGAATATTTGAGACATATGGGAACATACTCCATTCCCATTGAAATCTCTCGTCGTGCACGTGATGGGGATATTCTATTAATTAATGAATCTAAGCTACATACGCATCATGAGACATTTGGAAATGTATCTGTTTCTCCGGAAATTGTTCATGAATTCACATCGGTTTATAAGAAGACACAACGTTATATCTACGGGACATTGCGAGGTGATTTCTCTTACATCTATCCGAATTATAATTCCTTGATTCGATACTTGTCAATCTATATGACAATTGGACAATGTATGAATCAATTCATGCACAAATCTACCAAGTTGATTTACATGAATAACCAAATTGCGAATGATTATTTTTCATTATATGGATTACCATCTGTCTTGATGGAGATGAATTCATTAACAAAATTCTTGAAAAAATTTCGGTTACTGTTAATGGACAAAGGAACAAATACTGTGTATCGAGTGAAAGACTTGATTGGTTATGAATATACGGATATCTACACATTGGTCATGGTAAAACAACAGGTGTTTGAGAATGGATATCCCATTTATTACAAAGATCCAGAGACTGGAAAATCGGTACCAAAACAGAATATCGTGTTTCGAAGAATGGGGACAGCTGATGACAACGCTTCTTATTTCCAATTTAAGAATGAGACAAAGTCTTATACCGTAGAAGAAATTACATCAGGAGATCCTCGATGGTGGAATACACCAGAAGTAGAACGAATGATCAATGATATGAATTATACCTTATCCAATTCAAAGTATATTCAATTATCCACCATGATGAGTATGGATGATATTTGGTGGCAGACTTGCATTCTGTTACGTGGTTTATTAGACCATAAGAATGAAACGAAGTATACAGAAATTGAGATTTCACAGTCCGTCAATGGAACATCCACCATCAGCGTCTTTGATGCTGTTCTATTGCTAATCATTATGATGACTTGGAGCCATACGGATTTCAAGAACAATCATTTTGATGGAAACTTACATATTCCGAATGGAATGTTTAACAATGTCGCAACTTGTGTTGACATGTTATTCAATGGATTGGAAGCAGATGGTACTCCGAAGGAATTAAAACCCGGATTACCGTACAAAGTCGCCTCATTCAATTTCAATATCAAGAATGAATCGATCAAGAAATACAATGCCTTATCGACATATGCATATCTTGTTCCTGACATATTCATGCCAATGTTGGATACAATCTTAGAGCGTGAGTCTGCAAATATTGGAGAAGTCCTCATGCATGACGTTAAATTGTTATATGACTATTTGGGAACGAAATTAAGAACAGCATCAACCATTCATGAATTCCGTCAAGTTACAGATGCTTACAATTGGCTATTCTTGGTTGATCCCTTACGTGACTGGTCGGATGACACACAACAGAATGTGGAAACATTACTCATGCAATCTTATGAGTTGAAATCCTATGAGTGGTATGCATTCAAGCATCTATTCCTTGGAAATGAATCATCCAATGCATCTATTCCATTCTTCTATAATGATGCGACATCACCAACACAAATTCCCGTATATCGACTTTTAAATGAGAATGTATTGCAAGTGGATCCCGCATTCTCCAATCCAGACTACATGAATCAATTCATTACTACTGTTGGAAAATGGAAATCCGAATTGATTGAACGATCTGATCTGTCAAATATGATCAAGATGCATTATCAATCCATCATCCAAGATAAAGTCTTATTGGATGTCTCCAATTCACAATATGGACCAAAATCATTTGAAGCATTGCTATTCCGAAACAATCCTACATTATATCGTGGATTACAACAGATGAAAGCTGACGGAGATCAACTGTTGATTCTGATGCGGTCGATCATCCGTGCTTTGGAATCGTATGCCAATCATCCACTCCCCGCATTGGAGTTTGAAGCAACGGGAAAAGATCAGTATATCAATATCTTGAAAGAAGTCATCACTTACTTTAAATCATACATGGTAGAATTTACTAAGAGTGAGTTTCGATATCTCATGGGTGGGTTATTTGATCACGGTGGAAATTCGAATATGCTATTATTGTTTGATGAGATCAATCATATCACATTACGCATTTTACCTCGAGATGCATTACATTTGTATGATGTGTCATGTGCAAAAGCGCGAGTCATTGTCAAAGAGGATCTCTCGAAAATGTTATATGATGAAGCACTATTCCAAATCAAAACGACATACAAAAAATTGAAATCCTCACCATATGAATTGTGGTTTGATAATGGAGAGTGGATTGATCAACAACCGTTTGATGACTTAACGGATGATTCGGTAATCATTGCAAAATTAACCAATGACAATTCGGGGACATACAAAATCATCATCAACAAAGAAAATGTGTTAAATTAAGAATATGATGATCCGGGGGCATATGCCCCCGGAATCAAATTCATTTTGTAATATCAATTGTGTGGACAATATGAGAATACTGTCCTGGTTGGATACTATGAGAGATTAAGAACATCTGTTCCATTTTCAGTGTCGCCATAATTTCTTGTAACATCAATACGAACACATCTCTCATTCCTGCATCAATATACGCGTCCAGCTCATCGACCAAACATTCAGAAATATAAAGATGTAATATCTTTCCAAACAGCTTTATTTCTTATTTTATTTACGTCATAATATTTTATTTGATCATATCCCTCATCTTTTAATATATTTAATACAATCGATGTTTTCATATTATTTTCAATTAAAAGTTTACATATATGATGTACATCTTCTTCCGATATCTTTCTATTTAAATTTTTGAATTCAAATGGCTCAAATTTATCAGTAATATCTTTATATGTATGCTTATTCTTTATATTTTTAATGTCCCCATATGAAACGTCATGAATGTCATATATGTTTTTTAATGTATTTAACACCGTCTTTGGGTTACCCTCTGTTTCTGGAGAACAAAGCAGTTTCCATATTAATTCAACCAATTCAGACGAAAATCTCTGATGTAATTTAGGGAATTTTGCATCAGTAAGTTGTTCTGTTATACTCGCATATGCATCTTTTCTCTTTATCGCATTAACATGTCCAATGTTTATATAATGATATCCCATTGAGTGTAAGATCTTAAGGGTCTTCATCATACTACCAGATGTCTTTTCAGATTGTAATAAATTCCATATGAGTTTTACATCATCTTTACTCAAAATCGTTTTATTAAGTTCTGTCATTCTGGCATGCTTCAAATTATCACTACAGGAACACCATTCCAAATTTTTCCAATAATTATTTATTTTACAACCATCAATATGATTCACTTGTAGACTTTCGTAATCGTCAATGGGATTTAAGAATTCAAAAGCGACTAATCTGTGAACGCTAACGGTATAATGTGATCCATTAATACAAATACAACGTTTTGAATATCCATTTGCATCAATATAATTCGACATTAATTGATTACTGTGTGTGCTATATACATTTCCAAAATTTGATATTCGATAATCCTCAGTCTTATATTTCGGATACGATATTAATTTCCATTCCTCGACGTCTTCTTCCCATCTGAGATTATCAACATGATTGTTTCTGTTATCTCCGTCTATGTGAACAACTTTAACACGTTTTCCGACTAATTCTTCTGGAACCGGAATAAATGTCATAGCGAGTAAGTCATCAATTGGGAATAATTTCATTTTAGGAATAGGTGGACCATTAGATGTGTCCACCTTTAACAGAAACATTGCAAAATCATACCCATTTGTAGAATGATAAGATGCCTCGTACGGAGTGAGCGTTTCATCTGTCAATGCTCTGATTCTTCCCAGTGTTGATAATTCAAAACCATGCTGAATTTCTTCATGGATTAAAGCTTTCCAAATTTCTCTCATAAATGAACCTCAACTTTCAATCTTTAATTGGTAAACACAATTATCATATTGATCTCCTTCAATATGATGTGATACCACGAAACACTGTTCAATTTTCATAGTATTCATTACATTTTGTAACATCATGACGTATAAATTAGACTGTTCCATATCGAGATATCCATCGCACTCATCTACTAAAAATACATTGTAGTGTGTTAATGACGAAGCCAACGACAATGACAGTGCCAATGATAATAACGTACTCTCAGACTGAGAACCTGTACGAATGTCTTCAGATTTGTTGGTTCCACAACGGAATGGAAGTGTAAACGTGGTTTCATCAATGGTGGGTTTCAACAATTCAATTTCACCATCGTACATCACATCCAACAATCTATTTGCCATGCTTAATGCTTCGGAGATTTTGTCACGAATGGCAATGACGGGTTTTCCCTTGGTGGATGAGGTTGCTTCGGAGATAATCTTATAACGTTCATCCATGGTCAGATGTTTCTCAATCTCGTCAACGGTTCTGACATATTGTTTATCCGCATTCTCCAGTGTTTCCAACTGTTTTGCAACAATCTGTACATGAGACTGGATTTGGACATACTGCTCATGGAGTTGACCATATTCCAATTCTGCATTTGACAATTGGGTTTGTTGACGATTGAGTTTATCATATCGAACTTGCACATCTCCAATGTCAATGTTCTTGATGGATGATAATAGTACCTTCTTTCTGTCAATTTCAGATAATGCTTGTTTGTATTCGTTTACCAATCTTTCACAATCGGAAATCTGTTGCTGTAATTCCGCAATCTGTTTCTCCAATACTTCAATGGGAACATCACCATTTGTTGTGTCATTCTGCATCAGATATTCAATATCTTTAATACGTGCTTCCACATCACTCAGTTGTTTGATGAGTTGGTTATAGTGTTCTTTGTTAACGGCAATCTCCATCCATTTCTTGATGAAGTCTTCATCGATACCTGAATGACCGTTTTTCAATCGGATTAACACACTCTTTTCACACATATCATTTTGCAGTTCTACCGGAATCTCGATCCGAAGTAAACGACAAATGGTCTGATAATTCTTCCATGCATGTTCGATGTTCTCCAAATCATACATGGTGAACTTTCCTCTGGATACAGATTCATATGAATCAAAGTATTGATGCAGGCGTTCAAACGTATTCCGATATAAGCAATTGGGATAACGACAATCCTGTTCTGATACCAAATCTCCACCAACAGAACTCAACATATGACGAAGTCGAGAGATAGCACTCTTCTCTTTTTCAGAGTCTAATAACACACTACTTTCTTGCATCAGAAATGCATTGACATCAATTCCCTTTAATAGCATATCACAGAACAATTCCAGATGTTCTTTACTCAAACACAATGTGATTTCTTTACATGTGTCATTGACAGATTTGGCAATAGACAACATACTGGAGAAGACAGCAGATGAAGCTTGTACATCCAAATCTCCAATCTGTAATTGAGCAATCTCATGTTCCAATCGCTCTTTCATCTGTACCATGTTCTGATAATCCCCAATGATTCTTTGACGAGACATCATGTTTGTTTGGAGATGATTCTTTTTCTCATATACGGCATCTAAGTCTTTCATGAGTAACATTCGCTGGCTACTTACTTTTCCCATCTCATCTGTCAATCGCAACTGTTCTTCCATCAAACTCTCATACAGATTCATGTCATACTGTCCCAATTCCGCAACGACATTTTTGTATGTTACCAGCTTATTTTGCAACTCCATCAGTTCATTTCCTAAATTCAGTTGCCGTAATGACGTAATCATTCCTGTTAATTGGTCAAGCCGTGTTTTCATCTGTTGCATGGATTCTGTCAATGACACATGTTGTACACGAGTTTGTTCCAGTGTCGTTCTCAATGTTTCATATGAGCCATAGCTCTGCAGCAAGAATTCCTTTGTTCTGGTTAATGACGTAATCAGCTTGCTGGTGTAACGATAATCTTCCGTGGCCAATTTGTGAATCTTGTCGTAGATATCGATCCCCATTGCTTTGTTCATTAATGTCTTACGCTGTGTTGCGTTCATATTGGCAAACGATGTCAACTGTGTTCCATTGATAATAAATTGGAATACATATCGATTTAAACCAAACACCTTTTCCACAACAGCATTGAATGTATTCACACCACCGTTTGCATTTAACTCCACACCGTCTTTCATGATACTGGATACGACGGTATGGCCATTCTTGTTCGGGTTATAGGTGTGGGTGATATTGTATACTTCTCCATTTACTTCGTAAACAATATTCTTAATCCCGATTTCACCTTTGAGAATCTGAGGCATGTCATTCCGTTCATCCCCATTCAGATTCACCGAAGAGAACGGATGTAACTTCTGTAACAGTACAGTTTTCCCACAACGATTTCTGCCATAAATCTGAATGATGGGTTTGTCGATTCCGTCGAAATGGAATTCCACTTCATGCTTCCCCATTGCCGCATACACGTCAGCAAAGTTCACCAATTTAATATATACGATTTTCATATGCAAAACCTCCATTTTTTTATTTTAAGACATATATACTATTTTCCTGATAACACCCTAATGATGTATATTTAAAGATAAAAAATATATTTTAGATATACATAATATTCACATGAGACAAGCAGGTATCACCCTGTTGTCATATATCAAATCTATATCTCTATATAAGAAAGGAAAGATGCTCAATGAGCGAAGAAATCAGAAACATGACACCCGAACAGCTGCACGATTACTACTGCAAACTCCGTGAAAACCAGCTCCGCCAGTGGCAGATTCTCAACAACCCGATGTTGATGAAGACAATCCCGGAGATTACTGCGACACTCCTGTGGAAAGAATTCAAGTTCGGCTTCTCGGAACTCTCTGACATTCCGATTGTGTTCGTTGTTGGATGGAAGCATGTCATGGAATATGTGAGAGCACAGAACGTTCCGGAGTTCTCTGTCGACATCTGTGGTATCTCCGTAGAGTACACGACTGAATACTCTGAGACAGAAAAGAACTCGAATATTGTGCCACAGCTGGTGCACAAGCGCATTCCTCTGTTCCGTGAACGTCAGCACACAGATGTCATCGGCTCCAGCTTCAAGAACACGTTGCTCCAGAAATATGATTCATGGAGAACGGAGAATCTGACAGAGACCATCTCCAAACTGGAGAACGAGGTATTCGCAGAACTGCAGAAAGACTATGCGATCGACGTCGTAGTCGCACCGACTATCTTCTGCACCATGGCTGCAATGTATGCCGCCGGTGTACAGATTGCAATGGAGACCCACGAGGAAGTCAATATGTACAACATCTTCACCATTGAAGTATTCAACGGTGACCAGATTGTACTCTCGCCCGCTGCTATTATGAAGCAGATTATGAAAGGAGATGCAAAGAAATTATGATGCAGAATTGAGCATGCGGGGCTTTGCCCCCGCATCTGCTCATGTCTCTCACCGTTAAGGAGGTGACGATAAATATGATTGTAATCCACATCTGCTGACAATACAACCGTATTTAATCCGAATGAAAAGCCAACTGAAAATTGATAATTAAGAAAAGGAGAAATCTTATTATGGCTAATGAAATCATGAACAATGTAAACGCAACTGAGGTTGCAACCGAAATGACATCCGTCGACATGGCACCCACAAACTTCCTCTGCATCGGTCTTGGTAATACAGGCAAGAACATCATCGAGGAAATCGCAGCCAGAAACACCCTCAGAGATGTCAAGCTCTTCGCAGTAGACTCCGTTGCTCCGACCGCTTCTCTGGCAACCGTGAACAGAATCAACTATATTCCGATTATCTCGGATGACAAGACAGGTTCTGGCCGTAACCGTGAACGTGGTGCAGCGATGTTTGAATACCACAAATCCATCGGTACCTTCAGTAACATGTTCGACGCTTGCATCGAAGCGAAAACCCCTGTACTTGTTATCACATCTACAGCAGGTGGTACAGGTTCTGGTGCTACACCGATGCTTTGCAAGGCACTTGCAGAACTGGAGATTCCGGTCATTCCGATTATCGTGTGCCCGAGTATGGATGACCCGGTCGCTTACCATCTCAACAACAATGACCTGTTTGTAGAGCTGGAAGAAGCAGAAGTTGCCACATATGCAGTGTTCCGTAATATTGCCGGGGACTCCAACTATGCACCAATCAACAAGGAAATCGTCGATATGATCGAAATCATCTTCGGTAAGAAGTATGGCACAACGACACTCGACAGTATCGATGATTCCGACCTCGATACAATTCTGACTACTCCCGGTAGATTCGTCGCCGTCTCTGCAAAGGCAAATGACATCACAAATCTCACACGTCAGATTACCCGCAAAATGTTCACTGGCTTCCAGCCGTCCTGGACAGAAGAAGAGGCAAAGCAGTACACATTCATGTCCGCATTCTCCCTCAAGTCCATGTTCGCCAGTGAAGACTTCAAACAGGTGTTCGACGAAGTCCGCTCCAGAATCTATCAGGTGTTTGATGAATATCGTCACATCGAACAGGTAGACAATGGCGGCGAAGTCGAAGCCACTGTTATCATTGCCGGATTACCCAGACCGGAAATCAAAATCATCAACGACGATTTCACCAGCGCCGGTGGTATCAGTTCTGGCATGAAGAAATCCATCCGCCCCAGCTTTGTGAACCGTAAGAAAGCGGGTATCTCTCAGGGAAAAGATGGAAGACCCAAGTTCAACTGGGGTAAGTAATTCGTAAGAATCTAATGTGGTGTGGCATGGGTATATTTCCTATGCCACCATCACTTATAGATACAATTTAGAAAAGGAGGACATTCATATGTACAGTAATAGTTATATGAATCCACAGTATGCGATGCCGCAGCCCGTACCGGTATATCAGCAGGCGTACAACAAGACAATGCCAACGGAATTCTATCAGGTCAGAGATGACGATAGAATTGTGCTTCTGAGCCTTGACGAATATCTGGCACAGCGCGGCTATACTCCTCAGAATGTCAGACCTGAGGAATGGGTAAGAATCATCGATGTTGCGGGAGATGCATTCTACTCTGATATCGTACAGAGACTGACCAGACTCTTCCCGTTTATCAACTACGCAGATGAGAACGATGACCGTGCAAGGGGTCTCAAGAATAGTCTGTATCATCACATGAGAAATCCCAGATTCATCAATTTGATGATGAAGCAGCTGTACCAGGAAAACAATGCAAAGGCAAATGGTTATGCTGGTGCATTCCTTTGTAAAGCTGCTGAGAGATATCTGAGAGATATGAAAGAGCTGGATGATGCAGAAGTGACAGCTGTACCGAAGACCACAAAGAAAGATGAGAAAGGGAAAGAGACAAAAGTCCCGACACCTCCTGCAGCACCCAAGAAGACACATCTTGATGAGAATGTTGCAGCTTCTATGTATAATGCCGCAATGCAGTTACTCAATGGCAAATATCAGTATGTCAAGAATCGTTGTGTTGGTATCGAAGATGGTGATGCGTTGGCGATTGCCGGTTATCTTTCCATGAACAATGAACTGACATTGAAGGGTCTCATTCAGTGTGACCTGCCGTTGACTGCTGAACTGTTACAGAACGATAGCACCATTGGTCCTGACCCTGGTAATATTATCGCGGCAGCACTGCATCTGCAGAAAGCTGACTATACGAAACTCTCTGTCAACCAGACGAAGTTTATTGACAGTTTGACAAAATGGGTATATTCCAGACTCGATAGCCTTGCACCGACGGCTTGCTTGGAATATCTCGTTAGTGTCTATCGTACCAGCGCACCTGGTGATGTTGTGAAGACCAATCTGATTCAGCTGAAGGATTGTGGAACTCAGTATCCCCAGCTCATTCAGGTCGTGAGAGCACTTAAGATGAACTAATTAAGGAGGAAGAATTATGTGGAATAAGCAACCCGTGAGCCCTGATGTGGATAGAGTCATCAAGCCTATCATCATCGACATGACAAACATCTCCATCGCAGAACAGATGGACCCGACCATCAAGAACAATGAACCGGAAAACAGAAAGCGTCTGAAGAGAAAGTGTGTGCACATCACCTACAATCAGAACCAGACCGACTTCGTCATTCGTGCCCGCAAACAGGAAGACGGCAAATTCGTATGTGCGGTATGCGGGCAGGAAATCGGTACAGAATTTAATGACGATGCAATCGACGACTACTTCCGCTGCCTGAAGAGAGTGAACCAGCTCTGTCTGTTTGGTCTGTTGCATGGTATGCCTGCGAACTACCTGTATGGTATTATCGCACTGAAAGAGATGCTCCCCGACGTAGCAAGAATTCATAAGGAACTGAACGTGGTGGTATCCAAGGAGAACAAGGATAACAATGCACTGGATAATCTCGGTGCAGAATATGCAAGTTCCTCTTGGAACAACATCACAGGCTTCTACGGAAACGGTAGTTATTAATCATGATGAAGAATGACGGGGGCGTATGCCCCCGTTCTTCTTATTTCTATTTTTTTTTAATTTTTGCATAATTGCATCGTCGTTTGTACGACAAAGAGCTGATCATTCTGATTGGAGATGACATGATTAACAAATGATGGACGATACAGTCCTCGCATATTGGATCCACGTATTGCAGAATCAAATAATAGATTGTATCTCGTATTCACATGCATTCTTCCAATATCAAATCCAATGGCGCTGAGATCGACTCGTGTTATTTTTTCTTTGATACGAGCTGCATTGGAAGATGCAACAAATGGGTTCACATACTTGTGAAGAATATTTGGAATATTGTCAGAACCATAAATCTCATTTGTTTTGTATCGGTATAATTCTGACAATAATGATGTTTGAATTTCGTTTGTATTCACATTTACAGCTCCAATATGTTCTGCTTGGATAATTCGTTCAATATCTGATTCTGTCAAGACGGCAACATTATCAAACAACAGATACATCTCATATGTGTTATGATCATATTTTTTCAATCCCACCGTGTCCGCATTTGTCTGTGAGGAAGCAATTCTGATGGGGATGATGTTTCCATATACATCTGATGATGCATTGGTAATATACAATTGATCCAAATCCCCATAGACATGTGCACCTTTTTCATATAATCCATAATAGGTATCAAAATACGTAAATGCTTGTAACATATTAAGATTGGGAATTAAGATTTGATCAAATCGACTGGTTTGATTTAATGGATCCATATGGTATTGATGAATATTGGATCTCGATAACATACTCTCCATGACAGATGTCAACGGCATATTCTGATAAATAGATTCTGTTTGTCGTTTCATATAGTAAATCAACTTCTGATGATAGCCGTATAATTCAATGGTGTATTTCGGTGTCTCATTCAGATTTGATTGTGTCTTTACACCATCTCGATATTGATCCATCTTAGATGTGGGGATGTTTTTGTTTTCAATATAAGCTTTCATGCTGAATGAAAAGCTTGTGGCACCATCCACTAATGTTGGTTTCTCTTGGTCTTTGATTAAGTAGACACCCGCATCAAAATTTCCAATCATGGTAATTTCATCTGGATATTCTGTGATGTTTTGGATCAATGCCAAATCACAATACAAACGAACACGAATGATGGGATATGTCATAGTGTCGTAATTATGAATCATGGCAACGGATACAATATTAGATGGACTGACGTTATATGTCTCACCATTCACTCCCAATGCCATTGTCACACGATACATGGTTTGATATCGATTTTCCACGATAATACCTCCTTAATCACCCCTCGACATTTTGATAATCTTACCGGTCTATTGTATTAGGTCGGAATATTTCGCACAAGGAGTTGTTATTATGATTCGTTTTATACAAGAATCTGCATTACCTAAATTGTCACAAAGCTCATTGTATACCAAATATGACCAGTCTTCTGGATTGACACAATCCTTACGAGAAGAACTTGCGGGATGTGCTGATTTTATTCAGAAACCAGATGACTTGAAAGAGATTGTCGCATTGATGCAATTGAATGGAGATGCTGTCATAAAGAAAGCAATCGACGCTTGGACGAAAGGTGAAATCGTTGTGATCTTCAACAATGAACAATCCAAGATTCCATCTGTACTTCCGTATATTGTGATTGGTAAAGAGGGAAATGTGAAATGTTATGTGTTTGCCGACAAGATCATGACAAGACTGAATTCGACGAATGAGTATATCAATCTTATGGCTGGATTAGAGGCAGGATATCTCGCATTGCGATTACAACAAAATCCCGACCGGTTTATTTCCAATCGAAATGTCATGCTTGTATTAGCAGACATTTACCAGTTCATGGTACTTTGTCCACTGGAAGTTCGTTTATACATGAAAGGTGAGAACTTGACAAAAGCTATGATGTATGCAATCGCATTCTTTTATAAACTGATTGATGGAGAACAGATGTCGTTTGAGTCTATTAACTTTAAACGCTTATTGAAGGAGAACGTCAATAATGATTTGGCAAAACAAATTGTTGCAGAAGTAAAGGCGTTGCAATCTCCCAGTTTCATGGATCTATTAGAATTAATCAAGAAGATCAATCCTGTTCGTTATGGAAATTTGGATGCCGTTTATGTACAAAACTTTGTGTCATGTTGCGGTGTTTATATCACCTTTGCATTGGAGAATCCGGGGTACTTGTTCTTGTTATTGACATCCTCATCTTACAAAACAAAGCTAACCTCATTCAATCTGAATAAATTGGTTGGTGCACAATCTAAGAAATGTATCACACAATTTGTCACAATGGTATGATGATATTAAGATATCATAAAGAAAGGAGTTGATTTGTATGGATGAAAAACTAGTACATTTGACGGATGATCATCATGGATCACATACGATAAATAATGCATCTACAAATGAGGCCTCATCTGTATCTCAGAGACCACACATAGATTATTTAAATCATCTCGCAAGTGACCGGAACGGGAATCGTCAAGCATACTGGTTTGCACCAGTGCAAACCAGATTAAAAGTGTTACAATTGACACAACAATTGGACTCTTACAGACGGGATTCTTCTTTGAGAAATATAGAACTTGGAAGTGTATTAAACTTCATCAATTCTTCTGAATATCATGAACGATATCTCCCAAGAACAGAAAATCAAAGTCGGATGTTCAGTCAATTATCAGAGACAAGATTGGATGCCAATATTCATTTGAATCAATCTTATTTGACGGCAGAGCGACCGAATTTATCGGAAAATTATTTGATTAATCAGCATCGGTTGAATGGACAATCCATGGAACCGCTAGTACAACTGTCTCAACCAACACCACAAGATACCAATACAGATGAAACAGAACGATCTTCTACTGTATCAGAACCATTGGTTCATTTAACGAATTCTCAAGTGCCTTATACAATACCAGATCCATCAGGAGATACCATTTCAACAGAACCACTTGTACATCTTACAACGGAAAATGGTACACCGATTTCACGCCCAACAGCAGAACAATTAATAGAACAATCTGTTCAAAAGGGAATCAATTTTGCAAAAGAAATTGAACAACAACGACAGACAATCACCGAACAATCACAACAGCAACAAACACCGTTATATACCCATCGAAATTCCGATGATGACGATGATGGTGGTGCATCGTTGCCAGTAAAGCCATATGATGTACAAAAAGAACAAGGGCGCTCTGCACTGAATCATGAAATAAAAGACAAGATCAAAGAGATCGCGGATGAATTAATCAACCGATCTATTATTGAAAGACTTATTGAACCGAATCTCGGCCAAACTTTGCCATCCTCAGAGGCATATCCCATAGATCCTGGCATTAAGCCAGTGGATCATTGGCGCGGTAGAGTTTATAATAAAGATTTACACTTGTATCGCGATAGCACATTAGTTACAGATGGGAATGGTGATACGACACGTGAATACACTTATACCAACGATGATTATCTGTATCTCAATACCGCAAAGTCTGCCGAACGATCAAGCATCGCATTGGAAGAAGAACGGTTTGCAACAAAAGAAGATCACTTCGATTCACAAAGTGCTGCATTTATGGAGAATCGAGCAGAAGGGTATTTACAATCGAATGGGGAACAAAAGTTTCAAGGTGGTCATACGCCAATCGTGATGTCAGGTGATGAGCGCAAAAGAAAGATTCAGGAATACCAAGATGGACTGGCACAAGATGAGGTAAAACATCATGGATATCGACCATTATCTGTACTTGATCCATTTACCAGATTAGCAGACCTTAGTACGGGGAATCACATTTATACGGCACAATATGCAAATGCATTCTCCTATAATCGAACCAGATTACCCATTTCGGATTTGGCATGGCGAAAAGGATTTCGTCATATCTTTATTACGCGTCCAGAATGTTATATTCTAACAACTGATCAAGAGCTGTCAAAACAATGCTATTATGACGATACATTCTATTCTTCTTATGCAAGAATGCCCCATATCAGTTATTTGTTATCACCATCCTATGTGACATGTCGAGATACAAAAAGTATGGATTATGGAGATAATTTTAATTATTTATTATCGAATACAGTATATGGAATTTCTCCATCTGGTACACAATTATCACAATTAGAAAGTGTACAAAAATCTACTGTCAATGCAACGGTGATGCCTGGTACATGGATCAATAGTCGTTATGGAAATCAATTGAATTTGACATTCCATGACACAAAATATCTGGAGGTGTATGAATGTTTACGATTGTGGATGGAATATATTGAACACATTTACTCTGGGAAATTCGCATCTTCCTATAATGAATATTCATCTGATAACACCTATAACATCGATACGGGAATTACAGCTGAAGAGGGTTATCAAAGATTGCAACCAACACATCATCACTTACATCCCTATGATAGAGCATTGGATTATTGTGCAACAATCTTTGATATTGTGACAAATGAGGCAGGAACAAAAATTTTGTATTGGTGTAAATACATCGGCGTCTATCCCGTGTTAGCACAACAGAATGGATTGTCAGATAACAATAACCAAGCATTGACAGAACAACAAACAGTGTCGGCGAGCTTCTACTATCAAGGAAAAGAAGAATATAAAATGAAGACATTAGTGGAGTTTAATTATAATGCTGGGATTGTGGATGAGCTTGGTCACCCAAACAATGAGAATTATGCATTCTCATTACCATACTTATTGCGGACGAATTATAACCAATATCAGACCCATGAGGATCCTGATGCACGTCGAAATGGATATATGGGTGCAGCTGGTATGTTCACTGGTCGACCATATATTGTATTGAATACGGAGATGGATCGACTGATGAACCAAAATAAGTTGATACCCCAATTACGATTTATGCAATTATTAGATGAAACAGCTGGATGGATGAATGGTGGTATCGAACGTAATGTCAAAGAGAAGAAAGGCAGTATCGAACCTCGTGCGGCGATTACTGATGATGAAGAAATTGAAGCATAAACAAGAAGGGAGTTGATGTACATGGCAGATATCAATGAAGATCTGTTGCATGGATTGATTAATGATGTTTTAGGTCAAGATGAAATTCAAGTAACTAAAGATGAGATTGGAGACACTGTCACGAATATCTTGAAACAATACAATCTCTCCACGGATTTGTCATTTGTGGAAAAGATTGCAAAGATGAAGTTTCATAACAACAAAGGAGAAGAAGTTTCCATTGAAGGAATGCCGACAGAATTACAAGACGCTGCATTCTTACCTGTGAATACAATCGCAGATATTGCATTACGTCAAGATTTGGATATGATCATTTCACAGATTCCAGAATGGTATAACGCGATTCAAGTCACACGTGATGCCGTTTGTGAAGCAGATACGGTAGATGGCAAATTATCAAGAGTCATCAAATTCAATCGTATCTCATTGGACGAGCACCAAAAATTGTCCAATATTGCAAAGATTGAAGATGTGGAAGATCGTTTGGAATTAAATCATATTATCAAGAATCATATTGTATTTAACACACTGCTATATGGTGAATCCTATGTATATACCATTCCCTATGCAAAGGTGTTCTCAGATTTATACCAGTTCCGTTTAAATGCGGATGACAAACGAAAATCCGCAAGTGTGGCAAATATGTTTGAAGTCTCTTCCACTATGAAAGGATATGGCTATGGGGAATCCGCAGTCGAAATCAGTTTAAATGATACAATTGTGCAAGAAAATGCAAAGACCAAACATCGCCGGGATCATACAATTTTTACGGAACAAGAGATTATGGATATCAACCCAATGTATCATGGTCGAATCATCGGCGAAGATGGGTTGGAAAATAAGAAAATGCAAAGTGAATATGATAAAGAGTTTGAAGAATATTTAAAAGATATCGGTGACAATATTTCTTATATTGAACAAGATATTGCATTACCCGTCTTAGAACAATCGGCTCATGATTTAAAAGCTGTCTATGAAGAAAAGTATCGTGCTACAAAAAATGAGACAGACGTAAAAGCATTCTTTGAAGAAGTAGTGGATGGAAATCCAGATCCAGAACCATCTACATTTGACAAACATTTCTCACGTATTAAGGGATGTTATATTCGTATCTTACCAGCGACGAAGTTAATTCCCATTCGTATTGACAGAACGGTGATTGGATATTACTACGTGTCTGATCAAACTCGTACGGAAAAGAGTGGTGAACGACGCAACTCTGGATTGGGTGGATATACACTTAGAACACCATCCATTGGTTATGACACCTTTTCTCCTGATCAAATGTTCTGTGAGAAATTAGCCACAAAGATCATCAATAATTTTGATTTAAAATTCATGCGTGATAATATCGCATTGCATGAACAAATTGTTGCCATCTTGCAATCTCACAAATTTAATGAAGCAATGCTTCGTTTCATTTATATTCCCGCAGAACATGTATGTCAGTTCTCCGTCAATAAGGATGGTATGGGATGTGGGCATTCGATGATGGAGCCCGGTTTAATCGCTGCCAGAATGTATATGTTCCTCAAGTTGTATTCTGTACTGTACCAGATTAACAATTCTCAAGTGCGTGTTTATAATCTGAGAATGTCGGGGATTGATAAGAACTATCGGCAGTTTGTACAAGATACGATCCGGAAGTTTTCACAACGTCGTGTCACTGCAAATGACATTTTCAATTATCGTTCTTCCATGACAAAGGTATCTGGCGGGTCGGAATTGGTCATGCCGTTAGGTGCAGGTGGTGAGGCACCAATTCAAATTGATTCGATTCCCGCGGCAGAAGCACCCATTTCCAATGAACTAATGGAACAGATGAAAACAGAAGCCATTAACTCCACACCTGTACCTGCTTTGTTATTGACAAATGGCGCTGTATCAGAAATCGAATTTGCCAAAGAAACCGAATTAGCAAATACCAAATTCAATTCTTTCGTGGCGGGTGTCAAGATCGAATTAAACTATGATACGACAAAGTTTTATCGACGTTTGATGAGATGGGAAACAGATATTGACCCAGAGCTATTACAAGATATGAATTTCTCATTTCATATGTCCACATCAAAAACATTGAATGTGACATCGGAAAAAATCTCAACATTTGATGCGGTATGGCAATTGGTCATGAATACCTTTTTAACAAAAGAGGAACGACAAGAAGGAGATGGAGAACCAGGAGACACTCCCGTTGCTCGTGCATTGAAAAAGAAGCTGATTGCAAAGTATTTCCCAGAAATTGATGTGGAAGATTTTGAGATGTTGGTTGGAGAGGCACGTGATGAGGCAAATCAACATAAATTGAATGAGATTGATAAGAACAAGAATCTATTAGATAACAACGTTCCAGATGCTGGACCGGGTGAAGGAATTGATGATGGGGGTATGATGTTCTAATGGCAAAAGATAACATGACGGTTGAAAAAACTTCAACAGGTGCAATCATTCATGAACCAACATTGGAAGTGAAACGTAAAGCATTACAATATTTCTCATTACCAGATCCACAACGTGAATACTTTATTTATTCCGGATCGGATATTAATAAGAAACCAATCTTTGGACATGAACATGATGTACTATATATTTCATCTGGATTCTTAAAGATTAAAGATCCAGTCATTGATAATCTACGACTGCGTGCGACAAGAGTCACATCACGTGATGGTGCTCCAATTGAGATTGAAATGAATCGTAAACCAAGATCACAATTACAAGTAGATTGTATCCAAATGATGGTAGAAACAGGTTATTCCAAAATGACATGTGAAGTAAAGCCTGGTGTTGACTTCCGGCACCCGTATCGAGTAATCGGTATGTAAAATTACCCTTTGAATTGCTGGGACACTTTAATGCTCATTGTACTACAACATGATGCCGAATCAGGCATGAGTGTGAATGTGACGAAAGTAAAAAGAAACAATGAGATGGTACATGGTTAAATCCTAAATACTAATAAGGAAAAATAAGTAATCAGCAGCGAAGCTCTGAACAGGAGAACGTTCAACGACTATCCATGATGGAGTAGGAATGATATTCCGAAGCGGAGGGCATCCCATTGGGATGATGATATAGTCTAAACTAAAATAAAGCGGAAAGACATTTATGGCATTATCTGTCATCGCACAACTTGGAAAGAAACCATTGATAATTGCACCAACTGCATTATTGAAGAATCAATGGATTGAAAACTTTACGGATCTGGGTGTACCGGAATCCGATATTGCAACACGTATTTATGATGGACCAAATAAGAAAGTATGTGTTGTCACGATCTCCGCAATCGAGAATGAACTCAGAAAAGATTGGGAGGGATTGCTACATGTGTTGGCTCAAGCAAACTATGGAATCCGTATTACAGATGAAGCACATTTACATTTGAAGGGCGTACTGAAGTTTGATGCCATTGCCAATATCAAACGTAATTACTATTTGTCAGCAACCTTAGGCAGATCCGATGAATCAGAAGATGATGTTCTTAATAGAGCTTTATTAGATGCTGACAGATTTGTTGGAGATAAGCGTTATGAAGAATATCAAGACGAATACATCAATGTGTATTTACAAGATATCTACTACAATGCTTCACGAGAAATCTGTGACGAGCATTTCAAATATGGCAAGAAAGGTTTGATTTCAGCAACCTATTATAGAATGCTGATGGACTATCAACATGGAAAACCTTTTTACAATAATGCAATGCGTATGGTAAAGATTGCACAAAAGATCAAAGTGCAAGGAAAAGTATTATTGCTTTTACCATTACTTGATGCAATTCAACAAGTCAAAGAAGAGATGAAAAAAGATCCATACTTTGATAAATTAACCATCTCTTGTGTCGATGGACATATGAAACAATCAGAGAAGATGGAAGCATTAGAGAAGGACATTATTTTATCAACTACCATGTCAATGGGAACAGGAGTCGACGTTTCTAACTTAGGAGCAGTTGTAAACTTTGATCAGAAGTCCTCTCTCATTATACTCGAACAGATTGTGGGTAGACTTAGAAATCGTGGATTTCAAACATACTACATTGATGTGTGTGACCATGTGAAATATGCCAGAGCATTTGAAAACTGGGGAATGAAGCGTCGTCAGTATATGCCTTACTTTCCGGGAGTTTCCAGTAAGCTTAAACTGTTACCAAAAATCATGTGTTAATTTTTATATATCAAGATAATACATGTATGTAATCTGATTGAATTTACTTTTCACTTTCTTTGGCCATAAGTAAAGTAAGTCCTCCTATGATAATAATATATGAGCGTTAAACGGGCATTGGATTAGCGCTCACCCGTGAATTTGATCAGAGATCAGTGTATAGATTGTATTGGGGGCGAAAGCCCCCAAACAGTCTTTATTTTTATTTTTCATATACATATTATTTATTTGATATAGAAATATATCAATGTCCGCGGTGTGAGAAATCAAAATCAATCTGCTCTCACACTAATTCTGTTCATTAACTTTTACGCAGAAAGGAGAAATGTAAAATGCGTATTGAGAAAATGAAAAACCCGGGTGAGAAATTGTTCACCACACCCGCGCCGTCGGATTTCGAAGAAGACCATGTTCACTGCATCAAAAATGTGGTAAACACAATGGATTACTTCGAAGCTTTTCCTGACAGCTTCGATGTCTACATGTTCGCAGCAGTCAGTGAGCCCGATATCGATTTTAACAATGAAGACAGACTCCACTATCTCCCTGTTAATGTCAGACCTGTTAATGTCAGAAAATCCGCAATGATTTTGAAAACAAATCCGGCGGGTAAACGCTTGGCATGGGTTCCGAGCGTCAAGTTCGTCAACCCGAACTTCATGGGATGGAATTCCATCCAATTGATGGGAATTAATATCAATTGGATGAGCACAGTGTTCGAACTGTTCTACCACCTTGTCAACGGGATGAACATCGGCCATGTGTTTGACAAGGTTATCAATGTTGTCACATACGACTTCATGTACGATGAGGCATTGGCGGAATTTGGTCATTACGATGACGCCGCAATTGAGGTATTCATTGACGGCATTATCAAGTCTGGAAATTCCAGATTGATTAAAATGTTGGTCGGTGGTGAGCATGATTTCTACATGCCTCGCATTACCAATTATCTCCTCGACAACCGGTTAGTCTCCATCGTGTGGAAGATGAAGGAGACAGTGTATCTCGACATGGTTCAGTATTACAATGAACATGGTCAGTATGAAAAACAGCTCCAGTTAACGGACTACTGGAGTCAGAATCCCGACAAACCAGATCCGATGGACAAATTCAATCTCTGATCATATATCAGAGATATCAGATTGGGTCTAACAAACAAACTCCTTTCATTCGGGAGTTTGTTTTTCTTGTGTTCTTTTTGTATGTTACCGATTATTTTAAATCTTCATATAAATATAATTAATATGATATGAATAAGTATCACTTATTACATCGACAAGATGTTCCATAACAGTATGGCATATCACATCCACGTAGACTTCCATAAGGGTATCTAGTCAATATCCGTTTGCGGGATGCACACCAGGGGGTGTTATTATGGAAACAAAGACATTCACATATGGTAGCTATAAAGTTACCGTGGATCTCGAACCATTTAAGCGGTTCGATGGAGAAGAAGCCAGCGTCTTCTATGCCCATGTTAAATGGGTCGAAACAGCTGGATGGTGGTCTTACAAGGGCACATTCGAGATGCATTTCTGGATCGATGGGAATACCGGAGATCTCTGGGGTTCCCGTGAATACACAGTGCAGCACCAGATCTCGAATTCTCTGTCCATAAAATGGGGCTTTATCGAGCTCTGGATGCTCGACAGAGTTCCGGCACACATCATTGCTGGATTCATCCGGGGTGACGTTAAACAGTTCGACGAAGTTGTGACAACTCAGTCACAGCTCAATGAACTGATTGCGATCCTTGCCAATGCCGGGGAACATGATGCTGAGGTTATCCTCATGAATCATTTCGCAGGCAGGTTTGGACCGCCGGACCTCACACTCTGATGAAATGAATAACCGGGGGAGATCTCTGGGAGCTTGCTGTTTGTCGGCCCGACGCTCCATTCTCCCTCGGTTATTTTTTTCTTTTTTTACATGTATTGATTGACACTTTGGAAGAATGCAATATCCGAATTGCTGAGTGTGTCCAATTGTGGTTCTTTTTCATATAGATGTTTGTTATATTGATCAGCTCGATATCCATATGCATCTACACCACCTGGTTGATCAAATCCCATTCGTTGATCACGTTGATTTGAATTGATAATATCATTCAACAACTGATTTTCATAAGCATTTGGATTCTCATAGTAGACAACATTATTGACAACTTCTTCTTGAATTGAATCCTCATACTGTTGGGTGATTTGATATGCCTTCTCAAATGTTTGTTGTTCTTTGATAATACCGAATCGAGACAGGTCATAGCCATATGTTAATACATATAATACATGACAATATGCCATTACCACGTCATCATGTTCTCCACGGTCTGCTTGAATCTTACCGCCCATAATGGTTAAATTGGTAATATCTTTTACCAATAACTTTGAATAGATCATGTGACGATAATCATGTACGAAGCGTTTCAATAGTGCCATCATGTCATTACGCACTTTTGCTGTGACATTTGTACCGATATATTTTTTGATCTGTCCACGATGCTTCATTTTCAATGCCGTATCCACAGTTCTTACCAAAGCATTCTTTGTGATATCCAACTGTGGATCGTGATAGAATCGATACTCTAATTGAGATTCTTGTACCCATTCTACCAATGCCTTACCAACAGAATTGGTTTCTGGACAGAAAATAGCACGTGGTAACATCTTTGCTAATTGAGTAATGACACGTATCAAATCTAATGAACAACCCAGATATGGAGAACAGATCTCTCCAACAATTTCCAATGTATAGGGATGAACGATAATCAATACTGTGTTGTCGCCACCCGTACCAGCAGCGATATCAATGCCAATTAAGTATGGTACCGAGATGTCGAAATATGGATGTTCTGAATTTAAATCCTTTTCATGGATTTGATGATCATATACATACATCACATATTTTTTTAATAGCATGATTTCATGATCCGGATTTCGTACATGTGCAATCAAGTAATCAATGTCATCTTGTAAGAAGATACTGGTATCGGAACCACGATATCGTTCCAATAGTACACCTCGACGATACTCTGAAATATTACCTGCAATTTCTGCAGCTCGATATTGTTCTGCAACCCATGCTTCTGTTTTGCGCAATTGCTTCCAATCGAATTCTATATGCAATTTTGTAACAGGTATCTTCATACCATCTTCTCCATCTTGTTCCATACCAGAAAACATCTTTTTGATATCTTCTTCTGGCAAGTCATACATCTGTTCGGAGAACTTGGGAGTTGCTTCGATAATCTTCAATGCCTCTCTACCAATGGATGTTTCCAAGTCGCCAGGAGTTGATGCATACATCATACAACAACGTTTTCCTAATTTACGTGCATTTTCACGAGCGGAGATCATAGCTGGTGCACCACCTGCGATAACAGAACCAACATATGGTAAGTATTCAAATTCGTCAATAAATCCACCAAACAAAGTATATCCTCTCAATTTGTCCTTTGCTTTGGATTCTGAATCTGCAACCGATACAATTGCAATGCTTGTACCATGTTCATCATATTTCAAAGACTTTGTTCCCGGGGGATGTTTTCTCCCATACCAGGGATTCAAATAAGGTGGGAGTGATTCGATATAATCTCTCAGAATTCCTGCGTTATCTGTACAACGCGTCTCCGTCAAATGCAGATAGGGAATGTCACAATTTTGATATTCAAATAAAAACATATATGCAATGATTGCAGTCACCCATGTTGTTTTCATACATTGTCTTGGAGTACAGATAGAAAAATCAACAGAATGATCAAAACACCATAACATTGCAGCGGACATTCTCGATAGTTCGGTCTTCATTAAACCCACACCACGTACAGGAATACGTAAGACTTCACGAAAAAAGAAATACGGATTTGCTTTACATTCTAACACAATCTTTGCAATCTCTTCTTGTGTGATATCTTTTTTATAAGGATCGAGATCCTGTACTCCTAATTGTGGATACATGATACGAAGAGGAAAATACCAGTTCTTAATCCCAATGGTTTTCAATTCTTGGCAAGTTTGTAAAAAAGAAGTATTCGATGTGCCGAGATCATAATAGTTGTTGCCGATTTTACATACATTACTCATTTGATACAGCTCCTGTTTCATTTTGAACCGGCGCTGGTTTAGCAGCAAGATCATTAAATTGATTCAGCAATTCATCCATTTTAGCCGCAACCCCCTCAATACCTTGGAGATATAAATCAATTGATGCGAAGAGATCTATCGTTGATTTAATGAAATTTCCATCCCATTGTAGATACTGTTGAATATTCGTCAATTGATTGCGTGCAGCATTAGATAAAATTCCATCTTTTACATTAGCATCCGCGGTAGATACAGCATTAAGACAGGCAATTAATCCATTATTTTTATTTGGATCCCCAATTATGTTACTAATCATTGCTAATTTTCTTGATAGACTTTCACGAATACCGATATACTGAGCTAATGGTAAATTAAACTCAGCAATTGTTTCACCTTTATAGGCGTTCGTAAATTGATCATAGAAATTAACGATATATTTTCTATATTCGAATGCGAATTGACTCATATCGAGATTTAACGAAAATGCTTCAATAGTTTTTTTCCCTTTCTCAGCAACCTTAGAAACTCCCTTCATTAGCTGATTACCCATTGAAGACATTGTGCCTTTAAGAGTTGAGAGCTCTCCTTGTTTGGTATCACCGGTGTACCGCTGTATTTGGCTTCCCCCACTTTTTTGAGCTTCAAATTGTTTAAAATATTCATCGAGTTCTGATTGGCTCTTTGGAATGGGATGTCCATTTTTTACGCTGTTGATTATAAACACATTGAATTCCTTGGCAATATTCTTAATCTGTTCTTTAGACATATTCGGATTTGATTTCGCTATTTTATTTGCGGCAAATGTCATAAACTTCCTTTGCTGTTCTTCCGATATTGATATTTTTGTTGCGGTTAACTTTTGCTTATCATTTTCAGGATTTTGATTTTCCTGTTTCTGTTGTTGTGGCTTTGGAGCAGCTGCTGGTGGTTCTTGATTCTCTTTAGCTGGTGTTTCAGCTGGTGTTACAGGTGTCTCCTCTTCCTGATAAAATGAGTCCCAACTGATGATAGGGATATCATATTCCGAAAATTGACCAGATTGTTGCTGTTTTAATAACTGATTACATTTGATAATATAATATTTAATATAATTTTCCAATGCTAAACCACTATAGTCTCCAGATTTGATTTTCTGTTCAACTTGTTCAAGCGACATTTCTTGTTTTGATAAAAAGGTTGAGGCATGTGAGTCGATCAATCTAAAATCGATGGGAACATGCAAAACACCTTGCTCATCATATCTTACAAGATCCACAATTTCGTCAATATTAATATTTGGAGGAATAACACCTGCCACGCCAGAATTTTGGATAATCAATGAAATGAATTTTTTTGCATTTTGAGAAACCTGACTTGCAAGTTTGTTAATATTCTCTTTCATAGCAGACATTTCTTGTGTGAAATTTTCAGCAGCCTGATTTATTGCATCAGAAGCATAAGTTTTTACGTCATTCATCATATCTTGTGCTTTAGCAGTTGCATTATTCATCATATCTTGTGCTTTAGCAGTTGCATTTCTAAGGGTATCTTGTGCTGCACTTTGAACGTAATCCTTTCCTTTCTGAACTAACTCATCAGCTTTACCTTTTGCATATTCTTTTGCTTTTTCGTCTAAACCTGCTTGGTGAGCTAAATATGCACCACCAGCTAATGCTGCAACTGTTCCGGCCTTTCGAGCAAAATCTCTTCGACTTTCTTCACGATCGCTTCTTTTTTCAAACTCAACAAACATCTTGTAGCATTCTTCCCGGAAGTTTTGATCATTCTTCATGGCGTCGAGCATTTGTGAAGTTAACGGTACCATTTCTGGTTCTTTACTTTTCATTTGCTCCAAATTATCAACGGTTTTCTTTGCTTCATTGATTGCCTGGTCACTACTCATTTTTTGTGTTTGATCATTTACGACTCCGAATAATTTACGTAAAAAATCCCACATTTTTTGCAGAATACCTTTTTTAGCAGTATCCTTATTATTCTGATCAGTTTGATCAACCCCGGTTTGGTTGGTAGCATCGTTACTTTGATTAGATCCCCCTTGTTGTCCAGCTTCTTGAATGAGTATAGCCCTTAATAAATCATCATTATAACAGGTCTCTAACATCCATATTGCTTTTCCATATGAATTCATTAATTCGTTTGCAACTAAGAAATCATAGTTTTGTTTAGAAGAACGGAACTCATCTAAATTAAAAAAGAATGAATTTTCCATAATTGATAACCCCTTTTCATTATTATCTTTAATCGTATGTCGGGGCATGTGCCCCGACATACAACACTATTTCTTTGGTTTACTGATATTCTTTTACCTGTTGTAATACCGGAATTAATTCTACGAATTTGTGGTATACGTGCTCGACATATTCTCTGGGATAACCATCAAATGTGTTTGTCTCGTCAATTGTTTTGAAGAAGTTTGTTAAGTCGACAGCACCATGAGCCTGTTCCTGATACTGCATATAGAAGGAATTCAGAATCAGGATATTGCGTAAGTCAGGAATTGAGATTGTTACCTGCACATTACCAATCATCACGTCATAAGTGACATCGAATCTACCAGCGTTGTGATAGCTAAACATTTCGGGAGCCATTTTAATACCCATGAACTTAAGCACGTTCTTAAGATTATCAATCTGTGGGAACTGATTGTACTTGGTGGTGTCAATTGCCATGTCGTTCAGCTGGCTCATAAGAATGGAGTTCTCTTCGTACTGAGAACCGCGGAAGTATGTGGTGATTTTGGAGAATGCCTGAATACCAACACCTGCAAGGAAATTGTAAGTGTCGTATTCTCCAAACTTAATCGGATTGTCGGAGTAATGCCGCATAGACTTCTTACCAAACAGATGGCTCTTTACCGGCTGGTCATACCATGTTGTCTTAGAGGTAGCAACTGCACTCATGGCTTTGGACGGCTCCTGTTTCAGTACCCAGGTGTACTGATATCCAATGGCGTATTCACCTGGAAGTTCAATCCAGCGATGACGGAGCTTTGTATACAGTTTGTGTTTCTTCATAATGTCAGGCCATTTGGTATAGCATGTCACAAGTGCATCACGAACACATACCTCATTCAACGGCATAATCTGGATATAGATGCCGTTCTTAATAATGTCCTGATAGACACGCCCCGGCTGTTCATAATACAAGCGAATCAACTCATCACCATTTGCAGGTTCAAAGGTGCCGACGAATTCCGCAACCAGCATCACAATGTCTGTATGATTAACACCTTGCTCATGAAGTTTCAAGATGTGTTCCCACATTCTCTCCTGCATGAATGTCATCGTCGCTTCATATGTGGCGAATGCAATGATTCTGTTAGGAACTGCCAATCCATTTGCTAACATCTCTACATGATTACCATCTTCCGTACGAGGCATGCAGCGGTCAGGAACAATCTTAGTGATAACAGACTTATTACCAACACGGCCAACCACTTTCTGGCCGATGTGGATTGGTACATGTTTCAGCACTTTAAAACGAATGACGGTGTCAACGATATACTCCTTCGTGACCCATGTGGAATTCGCGAGATACTTTTCAGCACGTTCCCGCATATCAATCAACGAGATATCATCTTGGTATGGGTCGGTGACGATGGTCGCGATAAAGTCATAAATCTCCGAATAGAACTCCTGGCACTGCTTGAGATAATAGTTCAACTGCTCATTCTCAGAATCTACATTGGCGAAGATGTCGATATCCACAACCTGTCCACGACTATAATAGTTCTTGTCATTGATATGGGGAATCAATGCTTCAGAAGCAGAGGACAGATAGGAGCTTTCACGGATGGAACAGATGATATCGTTCTGTACAAATTCTCCGATATTCGGAAACGGCTTATACAGATTTCTGTCACCATACTGATTCAACAGATACGAGTCTTTCTTCAGGTTGACAGTAACGATATCGACCATGTCATATTCCAGTTTCTTTGCAGCAGATTCTGATACAATCAGTGCATCTTCTGTCAGTTCCGGCAACACCGTGTATGCGATTCTCAGATTTCTTCCGGAGCAATAATGGCCGTTTACATAGGAAGAACTCTGGCTAATGGGTGTACCAGCAGGAAGCGTATCACCGACGTCATACTTTCCGTTGATTCTGTCATAGGTACGGAACCCGTATTTCTCAATCAGATTTTCTGCCAGATTCACCTGTTCGCATTTGTACTTGCCGGTGGCTTTATCACGAAAGATATACACGACCGGAGAGATGGGTTCATTCTTGAACTTGACGAACTTACGCACAAGCTCATAGTCGTGTTTTGCAGTCACATTCCAAGAAGAACGCATGCCGAACGGGTCTTCTGCACCGGTGTAGACGCGGGGGAATTCGGGATGTGTCGGTACCACATACTGGGAAGTGTGACGGGCGGCCATATTGGAACGGACGGTTGATATTTTGTCGGGGAATGTCATGGCGGAGATACCGACTGTCGACAATTTGTTCAGACCCTCTGTACGGGCTTTGATATCGGACATGGTATTCATGACGATTCTCTTCTTCTTTTTCGGCTGTTCGTTTGCATTGGTAAGTTCGGGCTTTTTCTTACTCATAGCATTTTCCTCCTATAATGAAAAGATTTTAAAGTTGTGATAACACATCTCTGACGTATTTTGCACAAGGTGAATGATCAAAGTTCCCTTCTTTAATATCAACCTTGGAAAACGTCAGGATGAGGTATACCGAAATAATGATATAGATGTCTGAATTGAAAATAATGTTAGAACACATTCTTTCCAACAGATTCTGGACATCGATGGCAATCCCTTGGTTGTCGACACTTTCTGTCTGATAGAAAGCGATGGTATGTTCCATGTCAGGACCAAAGTAATTGTCAGCCATCCATTTTTCCACTTTCTTAGAATTGATTCTGCGTGTCGTAGACAGAAACTCTTTCCAGTCTTTTACAGAGATGGATTCAACAGTGTATTCGATAATGTCTTTCATCGTGGAAATATCCTTTAAGCGAATTGCTTCAATCATCTCCAAGAACTTATACACTGCCCAATACAATACGATGTCATCGATCACAGTATCCAGCTTACCGGGATTGGCTTTCAGCTCTATATGAACGGGATGTGTTTCCGGAATCGTAGCATACAAATCTTCCAACGTAATTCGCTTCTTGATTCGTTCATATTCCGGTGATGTTCTGGAAACAACCACAATCTGTGGTGTATGTCCATCTTCGTTTTCTAACTCTTCATCCATATTGTCATTCGGCACAAACAGTTCAATTGGATGTGACACTAATTCTACATCATTTGTGATGTTCTTATAATATTCCACGAATGCATCTCTGTCTAAGATCTTATGATGGTTATTGGCCAATCGAATGGTATTAAAATAGATATTCTCTGAATTCACCAAGTATTGATGATTTTTGTAAACGGGTTCCCATTTTCTGTCACGACCCATAGGAATTAAAATCATGATAGTTCCTCCTTTAAATTACATTGTCAAGGATCGTTGGATTCCTTTTGTTCATAATAAGTTTCACGAATTTGAAAATAATTCTCTATTACGAAAGTGATTCCGTTTTGTTGTATATAATATACAACAACCTGATCCAACGTTTCCTGTGGAACAGTTTCCATCTGGAATTCACCACCTCATTAAGTATTCTCTTCAATAAACTCTTCCATTGCAGACATATCAAAATTCTGAATTGGAGTTGTCGAATTGACGGAGTTTGGAACAGCGGCACTACGACCGCTGTTCATTCTCCTTGCCATTTCTTCTTTTTGCTTCACACGAATATCTCGAAGGACATGAACGAATCGAAGCGGGAAGCGTCCAAGTATCTCTAATGGAATGACATTCTTGAATAATTCACCATATTCAATCAAACTTAATCCAATGGAATTAAGTTTATCTCCATATTTTCCAGCCTCCGAGATACGCGGAAAAGTAATGTCTGAGAAATATCGCTAATGGGAATGTGGCGATCTACATGACCACAATAGGGACATGTAATCTCATCCAAATAGAATTCCGCCGGTGCAGACATACTGTGTGCATCCATTGCAAGTTTTACAATCAACATAGAATCTCTCATCAATTTGATATTGTTGATCTGCTTTTCGATCTCTTCCCATTTTGTGAAACGGTATTCTTTATTCGGGTTATTCGGATCTGGAACGTTGATTGCAGAGATTCTAAGCAGGCATGCCATCTTGTATGCAAAATTCATCAATGTAGGATCACCAATCAATGTCTCTTCATCGAAGTTGTCCATGTTTGGATCTTCCGGTCTCTTCTCGGCATATTTCTCAATAATGAGTGGGAGCTTTTCATGGACATATTCATATGCAGACGGCTCATTGATTTCCACAATAATACCCGTTTCAGGAAGCTTGTAACGTGTACGCTTCTTATTAATCTCATTGAATAACTGTATCGCGCTTGGTCCTGGTGCGGCATTATGTACACTCCAATATTTCTTAGGAAGTCTGTCTTCCTTCAGATGGATAATGGTTCTTGGAACATATGTGATTTCATGACGTTTTGCACAGTTAGGATTTCCACAAACGATGGTAAGTTTTTCTGTTTCATCAGCAGTTGCTGTTAACACAGCCCATTCCAGAATCGGAATATCTGCATATTTTGTCTTTTTCAAGAAATCTTCAAAGTTTTCAAATGCACCGATGGAAACATTCTTGATGTGATCGTAGATAACACTCATCTTCTGTACTTGGAAATCTGTCTTAGAATTGGAAGATGGTGCAGCCAAATCAATGGATTCAAACCAGTTGACAGGACGAATCACACATTTGTATCCGGATAATGGTAATGTAACAGGAACATCATTCAGATTAGATTCATATGGATGGATAATACCAGGTGTAACGGGATTCTCAATGACAGTAACCGCTTTCATTTCTTCTTCTGTTACTTCACGAACATGAACATTCACAACATTGGTTCTGGTTGTTGCGATTTCTGCAACTTCCTCCGGAATATTAACAACCACATCTCTTGTTCCAGCTTCTACATCAATATTGATTGTCATCGGCTCTGCACTTGGAGCTGCGGCATTTCCTGTCGACTGTACATTCGTTGTCGATGCATCTGCCACGGGATAAGCGTTTCCTGTTTGGGGATCTACATGTTCCCAATTGTTCAGAATGACTTGTTCAAATTCTGGTGTAATTTCGTCTCCATTCTGATAATATAAAGACAATAAGTCACCTTGTACAAAACGTTGCTTCTCTTTTGGAATACCACCGGTAAGATGGTATTTTGCTTTGACCTTTTCAATCATACCGGTAACAACAGCAAGATGGTCTGCTTGTAAACCAACTGCTTCTGCCTGGAACTCAGGATCCAGTGAACGTGGAGGCATCTCTTTTACCGGCTTCTCATTTGCTCTGCGCTCTGCAAAAATTGCCTCTTTCCGAGCACGTTCTTCCTCTTCAAGACGCTGTTCTTCTTCTGCAAGTTCTTTCTCAAAATCATTTACACCATAAATATCATCATCCATATACTCTTCAGGTGGAGTGATTTTATTCACAACCGGTGTCGGTGGTTCGTCATCTTCTGTTGGAATACCAAACGCCTCTTGCGTTTGCTTAATGATATTTTCCAGCGGATCGACAAATCCATTATTCTCTGCCATAATGAAACATCTCCTTATAAGTATTTCTGGTATACATATCATTGATAAGAATACCAGATGAAAGGGGTCATGTACATGCATGAAAAATTATTATGGACCAATGACAATATCCAATTTTTGTTTCACACAAACATCATGGAATATGACATGGTCGCAGCATCGTTATCCGTATCAAAGAGATTCCAGCTGTTGGATAACGAAACAATTGCACAGCTGAATCTATTGCCTAAGAAAGAAAGAACAAGAAGAGTGGGACTCATCCAAAAGGATGATAAAATATATTCAGAGAAGCTATTGAATGGTATTATAAATATTAGAAAAACATTTCTGGAAAATAATGGTTTAGACGAAACCAATGTTTTATCATTGCATTCTGACGCAGTGCTGTTCCAGTCTAAGAAGAAGATTCAAACAATCGCTGATGGAGTGGAATTCAAGAAGAAAGGACAATGGACAAGTTATCTTCGTTACCATAACATTGAGATGTTTTATGGGGATGGATATATCACATACAAGAACATCAACAAAGAGATGCTGAAGGAACATACAATGGGCATTAATATGTATCTGATCAAAGTCTTTCAGATGATTGAAGACTATGACGAAGAAGTATTATCGTTCTTATCAAAGTTCCAGACACAATATCTACAAGACAAATTGCCGGAATATGATTACCTGTCATTCGGTAAAGTCGCACAGTATAAAACGTATAATATGCAACTGTTTGCATTCATTGCAAATGTTGTATTACAAGAAATGAGAGGGTGGAGATAATGTATCGTATTCGATTTAGACCGTATCGCATTAACTACAAAATTGGTGATGATAATACGTTAGCTTGTTATCGCGTTTATTCACAGGACATGACAATGATGCAGATGTTCATCAAACAACATAACTTTGACCCGCAACAAACGTATATTGAAAACATCCCAGATGAATTAGCAGGTGAAGATGATTTGGATGCACATGAATTGAAGTTCATCAGATTACAAAGTAATGAAGACAATACTGTCCATCAGATTGTCACATCGACACATCTGTTCGACTTAGCAGTTGATTATGTGACGAACGAGTTATCCAATTTTCTGTTATTTGGAACGACAATTCTCCGTCGTGATATTCAGGCCATCGACGTTGTTGTGAAATGCTTGGAGTCATTACCGTATACGCAGATTCTTGACCACTTGTTGATGGATGACCAATCCACATATAATTATGCATTGGATGACACATCATGGATGAATGTAAAGAAAACAATCGACCAGATTACAAAAACCCCGGATTGGGATGCGTATGATTTATCATTCCTTTACGAATTGATTGAACAAGGTTGTCATGGTGATGTCATGCCTATCACGTTAGAGGCATATGTAAAATCATTCGTAGAATTGATTAAGGGTGATACAATTCCCAATTGGGATGAACCATTTTAAACAAATAGGAGGAATGTATATGGCAAAGAAAATAGTAACCCCAAGTGAACTTGTCATCAGTCACAAGCCGAAGAACTTCAAGTATCGGTATATTATCAAAGACGATGCGTTTCTCAAAGCACTGGAACAGGAGCAGTTCAACTTTGATGAACTGGATACGATTCATAACGACATGCTTGTTCATGAAGCATTGCAGTGTGAAATGCAATTGTATGAAAGGACCATCATCGGAAAAGCCAAAGAACCGACTGTCATGGAAAATGGTGTGATTGTATCTAAGAGGATGGTCACAAAAGCTGATAAGAAATTACAGCAGTTTGGTATCGGATATTTCGATTATGATAATATGCATTATGTCGTCATGCGAATGTATTATGAGAAATTTGATATCATTGAAATCTTCGTGTTAACGTAAACAGAAATGGTGGGGCATATGCCCCACCACCATCTGTATATTTTTTGTCGTCAAGATGTTGTAGTCTGACTTGAAGGATTTGCATATGATGCATAGCTTGTTGTATCATCAACATCAGTCCAGATCTGCTGTTGATCCTGATCCAGACCAAAATACTGGCTATGAGAAGCCGGCGTAATCGTATAATCAGTAAGACCTTGACGTTCATCAAATTTGCCTTCAGGTTTGAATGCGGGATAGTTGCCTGCATCGGTCTGTACAGCATCTTTATTCGGGCGTTTACCACTGTTAAACATTTTCGTATCAATCCTTGTAGAGTTCTTAGATGTGAAGAATGCATCACCAGCACCAGGGTTGAAGTTCATGGAATTACCAAAGATTGCAAACTGGTTGACATATCTGGAAGCCAAGTCATTGATGTATGCAGACTGTACAAACTGACAGTTGTATGTTAGATTCAATTTTTGAATTTCAGACTGTCCTGTGTTTGTGTGGTTGAAAATCTCAGAACCAACTTGTCCTTGTGGAATACAGCCTAATGCAGCAACTGCACCTTCAACACGAGCACCGCTTCTGTCAAGAGCGATGATTAAGAATTCAGCAACTTCCCATGCGGGAGAAGGTTCCAGAGCCTCCGTTGTTCCACTTCCATCAGTACTAAAGATCTTGCGGTTAATACCATTGGAATCGACCCATCCAGCAACATTACCAAGATATGTTGCGAAGCCAGTAATACTGTCAGCAATACCATTAACCCACATATTATGTACATTGGCCATAGGACGACCTACCAGTTCAGGAACTGTAATGGTGAGGGTCTGACCTTGCTGTGCATTCTGTGTAGTCGGGATAGGAATGGTTCTTCCTGCGAAACCGCCTTGAAGCTGAGTCGTTCCAAGCTGTTGGTCTTGAATATTACATGTAATACCCATGTTGTAATATTCCAACACTTTTTTGTATGTGAAGAATGGTGAAGCAGAATCATAACTGTTCGTTGCATTAAAATATTTCATCAAGAAATAAGGTCCACGATACATCACACAAATCACTCTGTTGGTGGTTTCAGGACTTAAGCTTCGTAGTGTGTGAATATCTGGAGTCAAGCCACCGAGCATACCTGTATATTGACCCAAGTCACCATTGTATTCACGAATACCAGATTGAAGGGTAATTCTGTTTGTTGACATTTTTGCCATATCATTTCACTCCTTTCTTTAAGAAGTACGTCTATTCACATTCACGATGATCGGTACACGGAGTAACAGTCCACGGAATGTAACATCGACATAGCAAACAACAATGTCTCCACCATCAGTATTCAGGTCTCTTTCAAAACGGATGTTGAGAGATTCCACACGAGTACCAACCCAGTTGGAGAAGATGTTGTTAATGGATTCCGTCATAGATGTGAGGATACCGTCATCCACATATTCCAGTAGCCAACTGTCAAGTTGGTTCTGAAGCAGATAGATCAACTGAGACAGTGTTCTCATGTTATTTTCCTGGAGAAGATCAGATGTACCAGTTTCTTCACGATACAGTGTTCTCTGGGATTTACGTTTGAGATTACCGTTGATATCAAGAACCCAGCTATTACCACCAGAAGAATACATCAGTTCTTCCAGATCCCAGCTTGTTGCATCAATGTTCGGGAAGAACTCTGTCCATTCGTCAGCTGGAACTTGTGCATAGTTATTAACAAACGGCTTGTTGATGGTGAATCGATTACAGTGTCTGAAGAGACCATCTACAATTCTCTTGACATATGTGTATCTGATGCCGTTTAGTGCAGATACATAACCACCGATATCCCAAGAAGCATTTGGATTTGTAAATCTTGTCTGGAAAGAAGAATTCATCTTCTTCACAACTTCAATATCTGCAAAGCCAGAGTCAAGATATAACTGCAATCCAGAACCAGGCCCAACCGGACGTTTATCTTCCGGAATACCCTGATAGCATCTCTGGATCATCAAATCATACATTGCTTGCTTTACGTCGATATCTGCATAAATGTGTTTTCCCTTTACGATGTCCTGATTCAATGCATAATTTTCCTTTTCTTCATCAGTAAAGATTGTAGATGCATAAACCAAATCTTCGGTTGTGGGTTTGGAATATGGTAATGCTTTGATACCAAGAACCGTGTTATATCCTGCGTCAAACAGGAACTTTGCTGGACATCTTGTGGTGGATAGAATACGGGGATCCACATCACCCTTGAATACCTTTACCAGCAATTCAGAGTATTTCAGTTTCCGTTCGATATCGGAAATCTTTGGGTCATCAAAGAATCCAGAATAACCACCCGCAACATTCAAACCACCATTCTCAGACAGTGTGGAAATACCATATTGACTGGAATAGTAATTCTTTTGTGGGTACACATTTGTATTCGCAATCTTAAACACGTTCAATGCTTGTCCAGTGATGCAATATCTGTACAGATATTCTTCAATGGAAGAATGTTCTTTCACCCATGCTGCATCGGATGTTGCATTCAGATATGCGGTATCATCTGTGAAAGAAACATCATACATTGTACCGATAATGTCATCATCCACATCAATCGAAGTGGGAGGTGTACCAACCCTGATATTGTTCTTTGTATAAATGGGAAGTGTTAGCAAATGAATTGTTTTTTCTCCAGTTTCATTTGTTGTGACATACGTATTCTCGATGATTTGTGCAATATTGTATACATTGTTCGCAATCTCTTCTGTTTGATAAGTTGCACTTGCTTTTGTATTATCACTGAACATATCGACATCATTGATGACAAGTGAACCAATCTTTGTGAATGCACCAGCATTGGAGGTACATGTATCAAATGCTGCTGTTTCGGTATAAAGATGATCAACATCTGTAGTATAGTCGATACCAGTCTGAGAATAGAGACCCAAGATATCATAAATACCTTCGCCAGAATAATGAGAGGTGTAATCCAGATAACGATAGATATTGGATCCATACTTGTAAACTGCGTTGATCCTGCTGTAGTTTGTGTTTTCAACATCTTCCACATCAGATACCAATAAGAGTTTAAATGTCTTAACATTATCCGCATTTGTATATCCAACGGCAATAACATCTTTCTCTTTCAGTTTGATGTCCTTCTTTGCCAAATCAGCATTTACTTTAGTAAGCAATTGATCATCAGTGGGATTGGTGCTATCGACATATTCAAAGTATTTTGAAATCTGAACAGTATCAGTTTCATCTTCAACTTTATAGTCTTCAGATACTCGTTTTACCTTATTAATTGCCATGGAAGTGACAGCACCGGTATAGCTATTGATATTGGAAACAATATGAATGGTCGGGCATGTCTCTGCATTAACGAGGTAAATCGTACCAGGTACAACAGAAGTTGTCTTAAAACCACTCGTTGCAATGTTTCCATTTGTATTAGCTTCCGTTTTATTTGCATCTGTTACGCCATACAATGTCTTGAAATAACTCTCCAATTTCTTCTGATAAATGATATTGACAATCTGATCAGCTTTAGGAGCTGTTGTAGATGTAATGTTTTCCAGTACATAATAAGTGTCATTAGATGACGGATCCCAAGTTGTATCTTCATCAACTGCAACAAACTTTCCATTGCTATCCTTTGTATAGAAATTTGTCGGCCAATTTTCTGGTTCAGGACAACCGGTTTCATTCGGAACAAGTGCATTAGATGTATTTAATGGATCTGCTATGGCATATTTACTAACATCATCGACATCATCCGTTGCATAATATGTCGTATCAGGATCATATACTGAACCTAATGCAACATCTGTGAAATCACCAACAGCTGTAGGTGTTGTCTCAGTAGTGGTGAAATATCCACTTGTATTAAATTTCCATGAAAGAACAGATTGTGTCTTCTGATACTCTTTGATGGTCGGACCAACTACAACGATGTTATCATTATCCAATTTCGGAATATCGGGATCGATGGTATTCACTCTCAGGAAGGGAATGTCAATAATCTGATCCTGATAAATAAATTTACCAAAGATCGGATCAAACAGATTCACATTCATAAGTTTACCAATGCTCTTGTAAGTTTTCAGTCTAACACTGGTAATGTTTTTTTCATCAATTAATTGTGCATCAAAGAATGTTCTCCATTCTTTATAGATGTTTTTGATCACGCTTTCATTGACATATGGAATCATGATGGAAGAACCTTCCAAACGTTTCTTCATCTGAACATTCACGGTGTCCATCTGTGTGGCAACACCATATGCAGAAAGCTTTGTTGCCTCATTGATCAGAGATGCAGTAAATCTTTCAATCTCGACATTTTCCGACATGCGAGTGTCAATTGTACCGAAGTTATATACTGCATTCTTGTATTTCTTCTGCTGATCAAAAGATGGCTTGTTAATATAGATAGAAAAGTCATTATAGGCAGAGCCTCTACCGGCGGACACATAAGTCATTAAGACTTCACGTTTCCACGGATGTTCTGGATCAAGAGGATCGTCCAATGTATCTTTTGCCAATCTGGTAAATGTCATTTTTGCCAGTCTCTCCGTATTCGCAAAAGAGGAAATGTCAATTGCTGCAGATGTGATATTTTCTACTGGAGCCTGATTCAGTCTAATCTCAACGACTTTGTCATCTTTGGTGTTGATGATCCTCCAATCGATGAAGATGACAACAATGCCGTATGTTGCATCAGAAGGAGTCACACGAATCAACTTAACCGGTACACCCTGAGAAATCAGACTTGCTGGATATTCACAAGCCTGACCATATTTCTCAATATCAGAAGTTGTCAATGTATCCGCACCGAATGCTTTATTCAGAACATCAGAACGTGTAATTGTCACAATTCTGTTGTCGACACCCATGGGCATACCAGTTGCAACGATTGTCGCAAACAATGATGGATCATAAGTGATCGTCACCGGAGTGTCACCAGTATACATGGAATTGTCAACAATGTGAACCAAGGTATGGGGGAATGAATACTTTAGTCCAAATCTTGAATCAATCATATCCTTATTCTCCTTTACTATAAATTTGGTTTTGTATTAGAATCTATGGAATCGGATATAGAGCCTAAACAATTATAATTTTGTGTATTATAAGATACTATATTTGAACGCCCCATATGGGGCGTTCTATCATTTTGATTTTTCATATATATATAATTAATATGATATGAAGAAGTGAAATGCTTCTTACATCTCGTCCCAGAGGTGGTTCCTATACTGTTAGGCATATCACATTCACTTGGGCATTGAACTAAGGCGACTTGTCATCGTCAGTCTAAGGGATGCACCGTGGAGGTGATTTTATGTTCGATTATCTCAACCCCTATCTGTTCGGGGACAAAGAACAGGATGATGTGCCGGAGGCTGTGCCTACTCCGACGCAGCAGAACCCCAGCATCAACTTCAACGTTAATGCTGAGGCGGTAACTGCCTTAGTTAGCGGGTTGGTGGCCATTGCCGGCGCCTTTGCGAAAGCGAAGGCACAGGTACCCGCTGCACCGGCAGCACCCGCTGCACCGGCAGCACCCGCTGCTGATGACAACCTCCGTCAGGAGGTAGCCCAGCTGCAGTCTGGAATGAAATATCTCATTCAGCGGCAGGCAACCGCTGACAGAGATGCAGCCTACGATGCCGCAGAAAAAGCCTTCCAGGCAGCTGTGACAAAAGACCCCTCCAAAGCAATGGAGGCACTGGCTGGGTACAATGCAGCACGCAAGGCCGCTGACGAAGTCTACCACAAGTTGGTAGGCTAAGTCAAAACATAATAACCGGGAGCGTTCCGTTCGGGAGCATGCTGATGTCGGCCTGACGCTCCCATTTGCTCCCGGTTATTTTTTTTCATTTTTTCTTGAGTTCGTATGTCCGTAGCAAAGAGTCTTTTGCATAACCACCTTCACGGTTGATTTCCACAATCTCAGAAATGGGATTTGGATAATCTTCCAATAGGTCTCCATTATCATTGAATGTCGCGAATTCTACATCATCGTCCGAATCTCCAATCATCACATAAGTTGTTGGACGTTCTGTTTCATACTTCGCATATTGATTCACATTTGGAGATGGAAGAATATCATCTAATAAACCAGCTGCTCGATTGACATCATTCTCAACAGTTTGTGGATCATATTGCGGTGATGGATGATACTCCACGGGAACTGCAACGGCACTGTTGAACACATCATCCAACATAGAATGTCCCATCTCAATAGAACCAGGAGTGGTTGGTACGACACCAGGATCTGCATTTGTTAATTGTTTGGAAGATTGCTGTTGTTTTAAACGTAATTCGGAGATGTTCTTTTTGATGGTGATCATCTCTTTGTTGATACCCGTTACAGCAGAACGAGCTGCTGTTAATGCTTGCATGGCTAAGATGTCATTTTCATTCAATCCGAATTTGTCTTTATCCTTTAATCCTTCCATTAATTTTTTTTCGAATAATTTGGTAATACGAACTTGATCAGCAGCAGAAGAACGAAGTGCAGCTAATTCGGATGTGTAAATCTTATTCGGATCGATACGGTTATCCACTAATGCTCCAGGTGAACGAGACGCTTCATCAAATGTTGCCATGATTCCCGTCACACCACCCCAGTTATCAGAACCAAGCGGTTCCAGATAATGTGTCATATTGGGATATAATGTGGGTTCCGATTTATAATTATGAAACTCATTTGCGAATGTAGTTGGATCATAATATAACTGTTCTTGTTGTTTGGAATCCTGATCTGGAATCATCTGTGAAATCTCACGAAGTGAATCAAATAAACTCATGCTGAGTCATCCCTTTCTGTATTTAAAATTGTATCGAGAGGTTGTTCGGATTCGTTTGATTCATCATCTGTTTCATTCGGTGGACGTAACAATCCTTTCTTCCACTCCATGACAAGTTGATCATAACTCTTGACTTCCCCATTTTCAAGCCAAAACTTTGCCATGAGAATCACTCCATCTTTGTTAAACCATATAATCCATTCAAACATTCAATTTCAATTGGAAACATGGTTCGTCCTTCCATACGAATATTGTATAATTTAGATCTCATTAGCTTTTCTGCTTGTTGGTTTGCTTCTTCTGACCAGATACCAACTGATTTAACAGTATCTCCATCATAGTCACCACCGATCGCTTTCAAACGAGAATTGGATGGTGTTAAGGTATCAGCAAATAATGTGGAGACTTTCATGTGGCCCAATGACGGATCTACAACTGGATAGTTCTTAAAGGTTTCACCTTGCCATTGCATTTCCGTTGTTTGAATGGTGGATAATAAGACGGGATAGGTGAAGAATGCTCCATAGTGATCACCCATGGGATACCGTACCGTATAGCACATCTTTCCTGCATCAATGATTCCTCTTCGGCAACATATAAAAATTGCATCAGTTAGTGTCAACGGACGAATCTGACGCTGTTGGATTTTCACATCAAATCCATCAAAGATAATGGGTTTGGTTTGATCGGGATCTAAATACATAATATGAAAACGAGCACCGGGATTCATTTTATAGATTTTTACCAATCTTGCAATTTCCTCATCATCATAAATATTTGCCAAATCTTCCGAATTGACTTCCTCTGGGTTTGGATGAATTTGTTGAATATTGGAATAAGAGAAGAATTGTTTCATTTGAAATTTGATGAACGGGTCAAACATTGTGACGAGTGTATGCATTGGATATCCCGTGTGATAGATACCAATCTCGGGATTGTCTGTATTATACTTTGGACCAGAGATTACGTTTCTTGCTGCAAATGATGTTGTCTTGGACATGAGATGCTGTTGAAAGAATCCCGTTTTCGCAGAAACAAGATTGTTGATATACTCATAAATTTGAATGGCAAAATTCTGGAATTTACAATAAACTTGATACACATCATTTGTTGTCGTATGTGAGGTGATAGACTTTAATCCCAAGATTCCCATATACATCGTATTCAATTCACTTTTTACTTGTCGGCCATTTCGTTCACCGATCTGTCTCATGTTGGGAGGGGACACCAGAATCTTATCATTGAACAATAACTTCTTTGGTGTTTTTGTCAAGATATCCATATTGTCTTGAGAACGGGTATTCAATGCTTCTTTGAGATTAATCTTATCCCAAATATTATATAAGTCAACCAATCCACAATATTTCCCATTATCTGGATTTGGTTTTAAAATACCATCTTCTGTCAAATCACATCTGGTTTCTGCATATGCCAATTTCTTAATAATACCACCAGATCTCATGATAATGGTTTTTGCCACATTGGGATTGAAAATATGAATTGGTAATTTAATATATCCACAACGATATTCTCGTTCATTATTGGTTTGACCAAAGACTTCTTCTGAGAATAAACCTTGTGGATGAAACTGATTCTCCGTTAGATAGATACGGGATGAAGTGACTTCTTTTAAATCATTGACCTTGATGGCTTGGTCAATATCATATAATCCTTGAATCTTCATTTGATTCATACTCCTTTCTTCAAGTAAAGTATTTACGAAAACGTTTGAAACAATATAAAATGGGGGGTGGGGGGCATTGCCCCCCACCCAAATCAAAAAGAAAGGAAAAATTAGTATCCCATATTGCAAGTTCGGAAACAATATGGGATGAGGATTGGAAAGTAAAAATGTCAGTGCACTCAACGGCATTTGAGTGAAGTTCATCCATGAACCTATTATCATGTTACATGTGGATCATTTTAAATTCTGATGATCGACAAAATGCTAAAAAATTAATTTGAGGAGATTCTTATTATGAACAGACCGATTACAACATTATTCTTATTGATGTCACTTGACGGAAAGATTTCCACAGGTGATACAGACAACTGGGATGTTGACAAAGATATTCCCAATATAGACGGCGATCCATCCGCAGGACTTCATCAGTATTATGAAGAAGAACAGGAGACGGATTTATGGTGTCTCAACTCTGGTAGAGTATTAGCAAAGGTTGGCATGAACGACACCAAAGGAATACCCAAAAAGACACCTGTTACTTTTGCAATCATTGACAATGATCATCTTGCAGAGGGAGCTGTTCGTCACTTCTCCAAGAAAGGTCAAATGGTTGTCATTGTCACATCCAATCCAGACCATCCGGGTTTCAAATTGGAAAAGGAATTGAAGAATGTTAAGATGCTCAAGTACGGTGGAAGATTGAATCTGAAACAGATGTTAGAGAACTTCAAGAAATTGGGATGCAAAGACCTTACGATTCAGACAGGTGGTACACTCAATGAACTGTTTCTTCATCAACATCTCATTGACAAAGTTAATATTGTCATATGGCCTGGTATTGTCGGTGGTAAAAATGTATCCACATTAGTTGATGGAAATGCACCCAAATCTCTTAAAGACATTGGTATATTAAAGCTGACACAATGCAGGACTCTCAAGAATTCCTATGTTCAACTCAAGTATGATGTCGTTAACTCCGACAAAAAGTAAATAAGATGAGAAACCCGCCCCATATGGGGCGGAACATTCTTTCTTTCTTTTCTAGACATAAGGTTTTTCAGCGGCGAAGAACTAAACCACTATATGGAACAATCTATTGTGTATTTAACAAATCATTCTATATAGTATATGATTTTCTAATTATTTTTTCTCTATACTATCAATGTTTATATAGTATTATATAGAAGATAATCCTCCCGGATTATCTTCCCGTCAATAGTTAGTACTTTTTAACTTTTATTATTATTTTAGCATATAGAAATAAAAGTTATACAATCACATACTATTATATTTACATTTTCATATAACGAGAATGATACAACAATTCTTCAGTTATACATGTATATGATTATTTTGACAATGGAGAAATGACATTGAATTACCATAATAAGAAAGGAAGATTAGTAGTATGGGACAGAAACAGTTTAAAGATGACAAGTATAAGATTATCGAACGAGACTTAGATAAGATAAAGTCCAGGCCTACAATGTACGTGTCATCCTTAGGTGAAGCAGGTGTACTGCATCTCTGTAAAGAGATTATCGACAACAACCGTGATGAAGTCACAAAGAGAGAATCACCTGGTAATGAAATCTATATCGAAATCACGGACAAGTATTTGATGACTCGTGATAATGGTAGAGGTATTCCCACACCGATTCTGAGAAAGGTAATTGAGACGATTCAGGCTGGATCTAACATGACGAGAACAGGCGGAGCGACAAGTGGGGAAAACGGTTGCGGCAGTGCATGTGTATTGGCACTCTCATCAGACTATGAAATCATCTCCATCAGACCTCAGGAGAAAAAGAAGTTGACACTTCGTTACAAAGATGCAGAGTTAATTGATGAACAACTTGAGGATTACACCGGAGATGACCATGGTTTGATTCTCAGATTTGCGCCATCTAAGAAGATTATGGGTACGGATAAGATCCCCGTGGAAGAACTCGTAAAGTGGATTCAAGACTTTGATTACACGTTACCCCACGCAATCAATCTGACGTATAAAGTTCGTGGCAAAGTTTTCCATACCAAACACAAATGGCTTCGGGAAGTGTTTGATGTAGATATTCCAAAAGACCTCAGAATCTCTGATATATTAACTGGAATATTCATGGGTGAATTGGATGAGACATTCTCTGGTGAAGTCTTCCATCGTCATTTTGAGATTGAGGTAGCTATTATGTATGCTTCTCCTGATTACAAGGGGGATGACATTCGACAGTCATGGATGAACATGATTTACACCCCTCAGAATGGAGAACATGTAGATGCTGTCATCAAAGCATTCATCAAATTCATGTCAGAAGAGATTGGCCGTCGGAATAAGAAGCTTGCAAACGAAGACTTGCGTCGTGACATTTTATCACATCTTCAGATTGTTGTGAAAGGAACTTGTGATTGTGCACACATGTTCTCTGCCCAGAGTAAACATCAAGTGATGACCAAGGATAGATGTCTCGGTAAAGCCATTGAACAAGCCGCATATGAATGGTTCAATGAATCGAACAGCCAGTATGCAAGTCTGATAGAAGCTGTTCTCGGGAACCATCGTGCACGTATTGCAGGTGAACAAGCACGTGATTTATCCAAAGCAACACGTGTGAAGAAGCAGTGGCAACAGACAGAGAAGTATATCCCGTGTTCTTCTATCAAGACTGATATGCCGAAGGAACTGTATCTGGTTGAGGGTAACTCTGCAGGTGGTGGTGTGAACGGTGCTCGTTTCCCATATCAAGCCATCCTTATGTTCCGCGGTAAGAATCTGAATCCGTACGAAGGAGATGCACTCAAGACCATCAACTCTGATTCATGGAAACACTTGATTCCAATTCTTGGTTGTGGTGTTGGGCCAACCTTTGACATCAAGAAGCTGAAGTTCGATAAGATTATCATTGCCACAGATGCTGACGTGGATGGATATCACATTCGTGTGGAACACATGACATTCTTCTTGCGATTCTTACCGGAAATCATCAAAGCAGGAAAGCTGTATATTGCCGAACCACCCTTGTATCAGTTGACTCGTGGTAAGTCAATTTCGTATGTTGCTACACAGACTGAGTATATCCAGACCTGTATCGAATCCATCGGTGATTTGCAAGTGACATTTATCCAGAAACCTGATAACCACACATCCATCCGTGAGTTTGTCACTGAAGCATTCGACTATACAAATACCTTACAGGACATCTCCATCAAGAGAAGTGTGAATCGATATTTGTTGGAGCATATCGCATATGGACTCACACAGTATCAGACAGCTGAGAACTTCATTAACAATGTAGACAATTGGTTGAGAAGCATTGCTCCCATATATAAGGAGATCGGTTTCAACCATTCCACTAACCAGGTGACTGCAGTTATCGACTTCGTCGACCAGTATGTGCTGATTGATGATGACTTGGTCGCTGATTTGTCCGAGATTATTCGTATCCAGGATAAATATGGTTTACTTGTAGGCTACCAGTCTCTCAAGAAAGGTATGAACCAGCAAACGGAGCTGTCATACTTCTTTGAGCAGATTGAAGATATGTATCCGAGAATCACAGGTCGGTACAAAGGCTTAGGTTCCTCAGACCCCGATGTATTGCGTCAGGTTATCATGGATCCAAGAACCCGTCGTCTTATGAGAGTGACAATTGATGATGTATTGACATATGAGAAGATGGGTGCACTCGTTGGAAAGTCCAAAAATGATGTACTCGCTCGCAAAGAGATTCTGATGAACTTCCATTGGACACCGGCCGATATCGATTCATAATCAAAAGAAAGAAATAGGAGGATTTAACCATGAACTTTAACACAGACACAGATGTGAATGAATCCCGTTTCGCCGACATTCGTCAGTATCAGGAGATTACCTCTCCCGATATTATCTACGAACTGTTGGGAGACATTATCATTCTGAACCGCTATCGTCAGAGAGAACATTATGACGAACTGTATGAACGCGTGGTAGATGTTGCTGTATGTTGCTGGAATGTCCATGTGAACCCTGATGACAAAGACAGCGATGTGCTCCAGCATACACCTATCAAGTTCAAAGTGGATATTGACGACATCCAGACGTATGCCATCCCGCTGAATCGCTTCATGATGTCCATGGCATTTATCCGTGCGATTCTTCCGTACCTCGACCGCGTGAATCTGAACGACTTCATTCTCCACAAATTCATGTCGGAGAAAGACCGTGTGGAAATCCAGAACAGAATCGTGGAAGTGCTTCGTGGTCAGGGTCTCACCATCAAAGAGATTCAGGTTATCATGGCACGTATGTCATTAGACCTGAAAGAACAGACACTGGTATTTGGCCAAGCTGACATGCAAATCTTCTCTGCGGAGAATTTGTTCCTCGACCATTATATGGCATCGGAGATTGTTCGCGACATCAACAATACGGAATATCCACCGGATATGCAGACTGCCGATATTGTCGAGGAGAATGCAAAGAAATACAAGATTCTGGAAAAAGAAATGATGGAACGTGGTAATCCGTTCTTCATCGACTCCAAGTATGCCAAGATTGTCAAGCCGAAGCAGATGGAAGAATTGTATATCAACTTCTCTCAGATTCCGGATGGTAAAGAGATTATTCCCATCATCATGAACGGTAATGGCTTCAAGGCCGGTTATCATGACTTGGAAGTGTTCTATGGTGGTGCGATTGCTGCGAAAGTGCCAGACTTGATGAATGATAAGTGGATGGGTGATGCGGGATACTTCTCAAGAAACTTGATGATTCTCACATACGGGACAATCAGTAAGACGGTATATGATTGCGGCTCTCGTAATCTCATTCCGATTACAATTGATGAGACAGCTGCTCGTATGATGAACGGTCGTTATTATCAGAGAAGCAAGCATGATGGAATCTTGAGAGTCTTCCATAAGGATGACAAACGCCTGATGGGTAAGACATTATGGTTCCGCTCACCTTGTACCTGTAATCTGAATGAAGATTGTTGTCATGTCTGCTATGGCACAATCGCATTGCAAGTTGGTCAACTGGAAGGTGGATTCATCTATACAACAGAATTGATGACATCAAGAGTTGGTCAGAATATCTTGTCTGCGAAACATCTGCTCAAAACCGATGCGGAGAAAATCGACTTCTCTTCCAACTTCGAAAAATGGTTTGTGCTCAATTCATCAACCGTATATCCCAGAGATGAGAAGAAGTTTGATATCTATATTCGTGAAGACTATCATGAGACATCCTCTGAGAGTGTCACATTCTATTGCGGAAAAGACATGGAGGAAGTCACCATCGGACATTATTCTGACGTCGCCATTCCGGATGATATTCTGTCCAAGGGTAAGAAAGTGGAGATTGATGACGTGGCCTATATCAAGATTTCCTCGTTCAAGATTCTGGAGAGTGGTGGAGAGCTTTGTAATATCACACCTATCAACATCTCCATCATTGCTCGTTATATGGATATCATGAAATTCTTCACATCTAATGCGGCTAAGATGGACAAAGTAGAAGATGCTGTTGTGGCACTGATGAGATTGCTGGATGCCACATTCATTCCAATCCTGTCTACACATGGAGAAATTATCATCGGACATTTGCTGCGTTCGATTGACAGTAAGGTGAAGAGACCCAACTGGTTGAATGAAGATGAACCGTATCAGATTCTCCCGTTGAAGACAGCACTGGGTTCTTCTGAGAGTGCAACCACCTCGTTGGCATTTGAGAGAGCCGGCAATCAGTTGCTGTCAAGTATCTTCGACTTGAGAAATGACATTAATCGTGTTGGTGTACGTTCTTTCTCCGACTATATGTTCGGGGAATCTAATCTGTAAGGAGGTGACACGATATGAGTTATTCTATTGCACCAATTTGCGGGGTATATGCAACACCCAAGTATCGTGTCATTTCAAGTGTGCTCGGGGAGGATTTCTCCCCTGAGCATGGCTTGGATGTGTATCTGGATTTGAACACGATTGTATCTGTGCTGTCATCTGCATCAAAGTTTATGAACTCATTACCCTTTTCCGAAGATGCAGAAAAAGATATTGTGAAATGTATTCTGAATGCCGTCAGACATTGGAAAGGATTCGTCCGTAAGTATGAAAACTCCAGAATCTTTCTGTTGTGGAATGAATTTGAATTACGGCCGTTACCTGAACAGGAGATTCTGAAATCGTATCTCATTCCGTATGTAAACAAATACAAACAGGACAGATTCAAACAGTTTGTGTATTATTGGACAGAGGCCATGAAGAAAGTAGAAGTGGTATTGAAATATGTTCCTCAATCCTATCTCATCAAGACCAACTTTGTGGACTCGTATATCGTACCAGCTATCATCTCCAATGATGAAACGACAAAACTGATTGTATCGGGAAATTCCATGTTCACCTCATATAACTATATTCCCAATACGAAAATCATCTACTCCCGTTTTCGTCGGAATGGGAATTGCCAACTGTCAGACCCGCTCATGATTTGTCAATCTATCTCTAAGATTGATGATGACATCATGAGCACATTCTGTCAGAATAAAGTCTTCTATAATCTGTTGCAAGCGATTATCGGTGACTTCGATAGAGGTATCATGGGAATGACCCAATTTGGAATTACCAACTTTGCAACGGAATTGTTACGTGCGGTTGAACAGCACAAAGTTCCCAATGACCCAAAGTCCATTGAATCTGTCTTTCCCGTCATCAACAAGAACTATCATGCGTATTTGAAACAGGCATATCCGTTGATTGATGTGGAGACACACAAACAGCTTATCACTCCCTCCACGGTAGAGAAAACCAAAGCACTGTTAATCGATTTACTCGACATCGATGGCTTAAGTAAACTCAATGTAGATGGGATGAACTTATTAGAACTCTTATAATGAATCAGGAGATGATTATTATGGAAATTATCGATATCAAAATCGACAACAACATGCGCTCAGAACCGTATCCGACATTATTGAGTAAAGGCATTCGTTCAGAATGCCTTTACTTCAACACTGCGGTTATCGTGACAATCAAACCGAAGAAATGGATTGACTGCTTCTATCGTTTGTTCTGGGAAGATAACTATCTACATATCCCACGCACACGTCATTCCAAATTCGTACGACATGAATCAAAAGACATATTCGACTTGTTTGAAATGCATCTCACTTTGGCAGAGGTGATGGATTTTCTGTATGATGCAACACCACCATTGCTTCGTAACCAGTTACCAAGTGGAACACAAACAATTGATGATATTGTCGAATTGATGAAGACATTCCTCATTGAAGAATCGAAACAACGTGACATGTACCAGAGTATCTTCCAGAAGATTACAAAGTATGGTGTATTTGAAAAACGGAATGTCATGGATTTACAGAAGATGCAGTTATTGCGTCAGAAGACACCAACAGGTTTACTGTGTCAGGTGATTTATTCTACTTCCGCATTGCAAACAATGTTCGATACAAATGTGACTGTTAATGGTATCTTCTTACTGCATGCAAACAATAATACAGACATGGAAGAATTCGTCAGAACCATGTTCAAGTACTACGGACAGCATTCCGTTACTGTATGTGATGTTCACAGAGACCCCAGTAGTGGGAATTACATCATGATTCAGTATATCGGTGATATGTTCAATGAACTTGTTACGAGAACTTACAAACCCTTTGTTTCTGTATAAGAAAAAAGTTTCTTTTGGACATATGTATTGTTAAATTGACCGGAGGTCAATTTAATATAGTAATAATAAACAATTAGAAAGGAAAGTTTGTATTATGAAGAACAAACACAATCACATGAGAGAAGTTTTGCTGACTGGATTTGTCGGCGCTGTCGCTTCACAAGCTCTCAAGCCTATCGTTGACGAGGGATTAACCATTCTCAAGTCCAATCTGTTCTATAGTGTCAACTTCAGTGACAATATGTACGACATCGGTATTGGACTGAACGAAATGCTGAACACGTATCCCGACCGTGTTGAATTCCATACAGGTGAATCCCATCTGCTCAGAGACGCCGTCAAGTTCACGGGTATGACATGGGGTTTCTCTTCCAACTTCTCTGACTTCTTCATGTATGAAGGAACTCCCATTCTGGTGAAGATTAACAAATTCGCACGTGAAGAACATCACCAGTCATCACCCGATGGCGCTTACTTCATCACCTTCAACAACAAGTGGTGCAAACAGGGATTGAAGAAGTTTATTCGTGAATTGTATCACACATCCAGACGTGCTTGGTTGGATGATTATAAAGAAAGAGTCAACAACGTCAAGGCCGTGTGTATCGAAGATGGACGAGTAGAAACCAATTGGGTGACACACAAGCTCAGAACGTTTGATGATGTGTTCTTGCCGAAGAAACAGAAAGACTTCTTAATCGAATCCCTCGATGCATATGTTAACAATCGTGAGTTCTATATCAAAAGCAACATTCCCAATCACTTTGGCGTGCTTCTGTATTCTAAGCCTGGACACGGCAAATCAAGCATTGCACAGGCAATTGCAGAACATCTAAATGCAGAACTCATTGTTGTGAATGGTGATGCCATCAAACATATTCACGAAGTCATCGAACAATGTATGGGAGTGAATGCCATGGATGATTCCCTGTATCGTGTACTGCTGTTCGAGGATATCGATTCTGGATTGTTCAATCTGACAAGAGAATCCGATAAGAAGGAAGATGGAAAAGAAGATAATGTTGGTATGGCAACAATTCTCAATGCATTAGATGGAATTGGTGCACCCACAAATGTTATCTACGTCTTTACCACGAATCATGTGGAAACGCTCGACCCCGCATTCATCCGTCCCGGTAGATGTGACATTCACCTGGAGATTGGTCAGGTAACCGGAGAAACACTGGAAGAATTTCTCAAGTTCCATTTCCCGGATGAAGACATTATCGTATATGACAATTACGACATCAAGAAAGACTTAACATTTGCAGAGTTACAGACACTCGTCATGAAGGGTAAGACTGCAAAGGAAATCGTCAAGTACGCATACAACATGCAGAAATAAAGAAACGCACAATTTTAGGAGGAAAGTGTTATGCCAAGTATGAAGAAAACAAAACCCAATATGAACAAAGACCCCAGACAGTTACACATCGACAACATGGGCTTCAAAGACTCTGTCAAGAAATCGTTAAAGAAAGCTGGTCTGAAGACGGCTTATGATGTTGCTGAGTATCACAACAGACGACTGCTGAGTGAGATTGATGGAATTAACAAACGTCACATTTGGCATATTGTCAAGGTTCTCCATCAGGAAACAAACATGATTCTTCCCGATATCAATCACATGGATGATGTATGGGAATGGGCAGCCGTTAAGCGTATCGTAAAAATCTTCATTGCACAACCGATGTCCGGTAGAGCTGATGATGATGTGCTGTATGAAAGATGTGAAGCCATGAAAGAAATCATGGACTGGTTCACTAAGTACAAACCCAACTGTGTACCCGCCTTCCTTGACCAGTATTACGTAGATGATGCACCGAAAGATGCAACCCCAGTATGGTATCTCGGCCACAGTATCATGATTCTGGCAAAGGCTGATTATATCTACTTCACTGGAAACTGGTGTGAAGCACGCGGTTGCAACATCGAATATGAGATTGCCAAAACATATCAGATTCCGATTCTGAATGATAAGATGAAGATGATTTTGATGATGGGATGACAAACAATGATTTGCATGTGCCGCCCCATTGGGGCGGCTTTGCAAGTTATGAAGGAAGTCATAATCCGAAAGAGTCGTGCCCGAGTGGAATAAGGGCACGACGAATGGTAAACTTTCGAATTACATTCATGTTCTTTTTTATGGTTGAAACGCGATTGTAATCATTTTTAGAAAGGAGATGTCACAATGTCAAACAAAGTAATTGGTTATGACAACCAACTGTGGAGAGTGGAACAAGAATTCTCTTATACGGGAACAGACCAACCATTCACCTTAGAACCCGGAACATATTTGTTTATATGTGAAGGAGCTCATGGTGGTATTGGTTCACGGGGTATCAAAGAATATGGTGGTGTAGCACTTGGTGAAATTACATTAGATGAAACAACCACATTTCATGCCGTCGTTGGTAGCAATGGTGGAGATGGTAATTTGGATTACACAAAATGTGTTGGGGGGTTTAATGGCGGTGCTCATGGTGGTATGGGATATACTGGCTTTGGTGCTGGACCAGGTGGTGGTGGAGCAACAGATATTCGATTATTACCATATGATTCAAATGAATATCCGACATATGATGAAAATGGGAATTGTAATCCTCCAGTAAACACCATCACAGTATTAAAAGATTCTGAATGGGTTGATGATGACTTAGCTCATGAATATGTCCCATTAGAATATATCTATGCTTGGGGTAGTAATAACTCAGGATACTTTAATACGGAATATATCCCAAAAGCAGAAACAAAGATTGAGATGGAATGCGTTGTATATGAGAACACAATCCAACCATATGAAATCTTATTTGGTGCGAGAAATGGATCATACGAAAATAACGCATATGTTTTCTTTTCCAGATTTAATAGCAATAATGTTCCCGTATATGGCAGAAGTGGTAATGAAGCAATTGGATCTGATTTCATATATAATGAGCTGATTAAATTGATTTGTTATCAAGAGAAAGCCGAATGGTTCTTAGGTGGAGTCTCTAAAGGAAGTATCACCACGACTGGAACGATTGATCATTGCATTAACCCATTATTGATTAATACATCAAATCAATCTCGCGATAGTTCAGTTCAGACGGAAGGATCATGGGCAAAATTTAAGTTGTATTCTTTTAAAATATCTGAATCACAAACGAAGTATCGATATACCGAATATCAACCGGTCGAGTACATTGAATCAGATGGAACACAATACATTGATACAGGCTATCTCCATCAACCTGATGATTGGTACATTCCGGTTGTTATGCTTATTAGATCAGGAAACACAGTGACTGATGCACAAGTTATATTCGGATTTGGTGATATCAATACATCGGGTACCGATGCAAACCAAGTTGCGGTATACATGTATGAAAACTATTTTCACCAACTCTTTGCCGTATCAGCGGGTACAAATACACAGTATAGCTCCACGGATGAATCTTCCATTTATGATATAAAATTATCAATTGATGTATTCAGAAACAATATCGTATTTTATCGAGTTTCTGACAGTGGCTTCTTAGGAAGAAACATAAATTCATATTCAATGGCAAATGTCACCGGTGAAACATCATTGGCATTATTTGGTAAACATTTTACATGGCACAATCGAGAAGGATCTCCAGAAACATTCCAAGGTTTAGCAATGATGAGATTTTATGAAATGACAATTTGGTCAGATTATACGCAGTCTTTTTATGATCGAAGCAATCCTGTATACATCAAACATCACTATTATCCCGTCAGAAGAATTTCCGATGGAGTCCTCGGTATTCTTGATACAGTCACAGGCGAGTTTATGACATCTCCCGTTGGTAATGCATTCAAATGTGGTAATGACATTAATACAATAAATCTGGGGGAAGATTATTGCGAGGCATATATCGAAGAAGTACAGATGAGGGATTATGTTCCAGCACGTCGTCAATCTGACAATGTAGTTGGATTATTTGATATTGCGAATCATACATTCATTACCCAAACAGGAAATGGATATTGGGAACCAGGTCCTCCGAAATGCAATACACCATCACTCCATTCTCGTATTATGGTAGCTGGTGGTGGCGGAGGTGAAGTAAATCAGAGTGAAGAAGGGAGTATCAATGATGGATTTGGTTGGGGTGGTGGGCCACATGGTTCTATTCCAGCAGCATTACCATCATTGAAAGATCCATGGGGAAATATCTATCCATCTCAGACAAACGGATATGCATTTGGTTATGGTGCATTTCCATCTTCCAGAGCAAATGCAAGCCAGGTATATGGTTGGTCTTCAGAGGGAGCAGGTGGTGCTGGAGGAGGATGGTATGGTGGATGTGCCTCCATTATCGGTGGTAATATCAATACTGAACATGCCTCCGTAAATGGTGGGGGTGGTTCTGGATATGTGTTAACAGAATCTTCATATAAACCATCTGGATACAATCCTTCTTCCAAATATTATTTCACAAAAACACTGTTGCATGGTGGAACAGCAATGGGTGATTTCTTCTCTGATAATCCCAATGATTGGAACAATGGACATGTTTATATTTGTAAACCAACCACCAAACTTCAACAGGGAGATGTAATTGTATATCCGTCAACTGGTAAAGCAACACATCATGAACTTCCATCAGGACAATATCAACTGAAGTGCTGGGGTGGAGATGGTGGTGCGCGTAGATTCACAAGTCATTGCTCACGTGGTGGATATTCCGAAGGCGTGGTTGAGACTGATGACACCCATGAGATTTATGTGTATACCGGTGGTAGTGGATGGCCATTTTCCAATTTTGGCACATCGGATGAGCAATCAAATTTAATCACCACATCATCCTTATCAAGTCTTGGTTTTAATGGTGGACATCATATACAAAATCTATCCACTGTTGTATCAAAATCTGGTGGTGCATCAGACATTCGATTTGATGAAGACGACTTGTACCATCGTGTGATTGTTGCTGGAGGTGGTGGCTCCGAAGGAATGCATGGGAATGTTGGAGGCTCCGGAGGGGGTATTTCTGGCGGTAATGCAAATGGTAGTTATGGAACTAACAATGGACCAGGAACACAAACATCCGGATATGCGTTTGGTGATGGTGGATTGGGATATTATCAATCCAATGGCTACGGTGGTTGTGGTGGTAGCGGTTGGTATGGCGGTTATGGTACTACTCCAGACAGTGGTGACAATGACAAGAGTGGTGCTGGTGGATCTGGATTTGTATTGACAAAAGATTCGGTATCATATGTTCCATCTGAATACGGTTGTGGTGATTCTGAATACTATCTAACACAAGCACAAACTGTTCAGGGTGGAAACAATTTACCAATTGCACATACCAAAGTGCAGATTGAGGTGTTGGAATTAAAACATAAATGTTTATGTCAAGATTCTGATGGTTATAAATATTTTGATAAAGAAACACAATCATGGACATTGTTACCAACACAATCCATTACTGCGGAAACGTTTGAGACATACGGTAGTTCGATTAAATCAGATACAGAATTGCGTGACACGTATACAGTTTTAGTATATGATGAATCTCATACGGCATCTATCGCAAAATTAAATGTCACACCAAATACACAATCAGTTTCATCCATGCTCGATGTATATGTGTTGTCCGTCATCAATACAGAAGTTGAAGATGAATATCCAGAAGGAATATACCAATCATGGGTACAGACCAAATCGGTGAATGTGAACAATGAATCAAAAACAAAAGTTACATTGTATATTGATAAATTACAGAATGTGGATGCAAAGTATACGGCATATTATTCCCAAATCTTAGCGGCAAAAACAGCACATGGAAATGAATATTTGAAATTGGATGAAAAAGGAAATCGCATTTTCAAACATTTCGTATATGATGAAGATGGTAATATGACCGTAGAAGAACGTACTATGGAATTGAAACCACAATCTGATTTTATTAATGAATTTGGTGAAGTTTCCACAGCACAATGGTTATTACCCGTGATGACAAAAAACAATATTCCCGTGGTATACAATAATCAAGTGATTGATGGGGATGTAACAACAATTTATATCACAATGATCGGACAATATGCAAGAACGATTTATTTCGCTTATATCTGTAATGTCAGCGGTGTTTCTAATTCACAACTGATTATCAAAGCCATGAATTTCACAACAGGTGATGTTGTCAATGTGTGTCGATTGGATTGGTTAACAATTGATGGAAATGAGTCAAGCTATTACACGCATACATTGTTGATTGATGAGAATTACTTTTATTTGATTGAGGCTTATAATTCTGCAAATCGACAAAAAATCATTCGTATTCATAAAACAACATTTGTCGTTTCAACAACAGACAGTTGCGGAGAAGATATTTGTGCATATGGTAAGATGAAGTGGTATGATAATAATACCATTCTTTGTGTTGGTAAGCAACATGTGAATCTATTTGACACAACACAATTGATATGGAAATCCTATCTATTGACAGAAAATAGTGATAAATACGATTGGTGTATTGGTAAAAAATATCTGCTGTGGACAAAGTCTCGAAACCAAGTATACATTTACGATATTGAAAATGATTTCGCATTTGTAAAAACCATGACATTTTCTATTGGTGGTTCTGCTGGTACTTCTCTTGTGATGTTTTATCATGATGGAACATTTTATGTTATGACATGTGGATCTAATTCCACAGGTGGTTACATTCACTTTTTAGATGAGGAAACATTGACCATCACTAAATCAAGAGTGACATCAGGATTGATTCGACCATATGAATGTCAATATTGTAATGGTGGTATTATGATTTCACAATACAACGATTACCGATTGTTGTGCTATGATATTGACGCAGACCAAGTAAAATCCGTGTATACACCATGGAGAACAACTTATTGGAAACAAAGTCAATCTGTCTATATTCCATTTGTGTTGGATGGCGTGTATTTTTGGTTGATGAATACTTTATTGATTCTGAATTATAGTCCTTCAAGTAAATACAATTTTGGTCAAAAGTATAATCTGTATTACACGTATTATGGAGAATCTTATGAAGATGGATTGGAATATGATGAACGTTTTATCACAATCACTCCATCAGGTTTGGAATTCCATAATGGTTTCTTAGAATACCCATTATCAGAATACAATCAAAATCATATTGCAACGGTTGTTGTTAACAAATCAAGTTACAAATATTTGATAAATACAATAATAGAATAAGGAAAGGAGTGGTTACATGTTCCAGTCAGATAAGATGGAAGATTATCGAAAGATCATGACATTTGCCAAAAACAAACGTCCACATTCTGGATTTGGTAATCTGTATTTGGCCAGAACGGTTGATCGAGATGGTAATATTACATCGGAGACATATGGGATGAATGAATTTACTGATTATGGATTTTCACGATTCTTCAATGATAATGCTAATTGGCCACGGAATATGTATATTGGACAAGAAGAGGGTGACTACACCAAATCCAATCGAACAACGAATACAATTCATTCAATATTTACATATGACTCTGATGTTTCACGAACCACGGTGATCGATTACAAATATCCCATGTATTATTCTTCAGAATTGGGATTGGTGACATGTGTATGTAAATTTCAACAATCTATCTTCGATTATACATTGACTAATGTTGAATCGAGTGTAAATGTAACGGAATATGGTATTGGTTCTGCGATTGACCAATTATGGACACATTCATGGGTATATGATATCCAAGGTGCACATACGGTTGTCGTGAAAGATCCAGGTGTACAATTGATCATTGATGTGTACTTTTGTTTGACGTATCCCACATCCGTGATCACAAATGGATATGCAAATAATCGATATGCTGTGATTACAACATTGGAGAATTTTATTAATAACAGAATGGGATTTTCCAGTGTTGGTACATTTAGGAGATTCAATTCTATTATACAACGAACAAAAGACAATACCAAAATTACAAATCGAAACATTCAAACACAAGCAATCAACGTTGGGAATTTTGTCATACAAGATAATATTGGTGCAGAACACGGTTACATTGATGGATTCTATGTTTTTGCAGATGGATCGGTTATTGTAGATCCCCAGGTATTACCAACATCTTCTCCAGAATCCTTCTCATATGTCATGAGAAGCCCAATCGCAGATTGTTCCTCTACCAGTTTATCAACATTATTTGGCAAGGTGAAAACTTCTTCAGAAGATGTAAATCGATTATCCATTCCCATTACACAAATGGATTTGAGTCATGTGTATCTGTATGATGTGACCAGTAGAGATTATACCAATGATTTGGCATTTACCAATAATCCAAATAAGTGGTATACCGAAACACCTTTACAGACGGCATTACCTTGTCACATCTATTATACCAATACAGATAATAATATCTATGAATTATTCGTATATCAAAATTTACATCCAGAAGATCCCATTGTAGAATTCAAAGATACGGCAGTTGGAACTGTATATGGTACAAATGCATATTGGGATCGTTCGGATTGGGAATGGATCTCCGATTATCACAATATTCCAACAACTTCTGAAAAGGGAAAGAATCTACGAACATGTCGATATTATATCACATCTTCTAATTCAGCTGCATTAAATCCCGTTCGTACATTACAACCATTAACATTACAAGCAAATCCAGGTGAAGAAAAGACATATGCGTATCCCAGTTATGAGTCTACCAATGAAGAAGGATGGGTTGGAGCTTCGAATGGAACATGCGAGAATAGCACCAATGGTTATTATGTCAGAAACCGTTATGTCTTTTTCCCAACATTAAATTCCAGATATACAATTGGTGGAACTAATACGGCATCCGACATGTGGGGAAATTATCAACATTTTTGTTACCAGAATTATGTATTGACAATTTATGCGGCACCTTCTCTCAATTATGTCTTTATTTCAAATCTATCAAATCAAAATGCACCATTCACAAGACAATTCATCATTGTTGATGCAAATGACAATACAAAAATGAGTGGTGGTGCTACTACTGCACTTTTTGCAACAGACACAAATCAAGGTGTAATTGTATTACAGCGCACAGATGGAAATGAATGTCTGTGTATTGATTTAAAGAATTCTACTGGTGCAGCAGAAACAGAAATGTCACATAAAGTTTATCAATCACAATTGGCATGTGGAATTTATAATACAAAAACATCCACGAGACAAATTGCGTATGTGACAACAGATACAACACCAACATTGAAAGTGGTAAATTATGATACAGATGCAATTGTTGACACATTCACATTACCTGGAGTACCAGTGTTGATGTGGGCATTAAATGGATATGTTTGGGCAACAGATGGTGCATCATGGTGTCGTGTATATAAGGTTGGTAACAGTACAGCAAATCCAGATGGTACCACATGTGTGAATTATCCAACAACATGGACAAGTCGTTCCAGTGTTAATCAAATTCGATTTACGATGGTAGACGATGTCATTTTGTTATATGATTATTTAAGACGAAACAAAGCATTGGTTCATTATACAAGAATTGATAACAATGGATCCGATGTCACATCAATTCGTAACTTGTCTGATTTTGGAACAATGAGTGATGATCCATATTGGGCAACGTGGTTTCAATTAAAATACATTCAAGGTGGAAAGACACTAGCATTGCTATACCACCACACGTATATTGGATATGGTAGTTATTACAGTATACGCGGTATCATTGACTTTGGACAATATCTATATCCCACCACAAGTGGTAATCCAATTGTAAATCATTACTATGAGAATAGTTCAGGAACTGATACCATGGGTTGGTGTACATATGGTGAAAATGTGATCTTTAATAATCAACAAATTCCCATTGCATATTTTATGCCGATGAAATTGGTGGGAACAACAAGAACAATTACTGCAATTAATACATATAAGAATATTTCCAATAAACAGTGGCAGATCCAATATACGAATTCACCACCTGCAAATTGGCCAGATAATTATCCGGGATATCCACCTGGAACAAAAAATTGATGAGGTGATAGTATGTTAAACATGTTCACTTCAAAAGAAGTATTGAAGAATTTAAATAACAAAAATACACGTCGCCCCGAAGGGCAACATGTTGTACCTGTAACTGGGTTATATGTGACGGGGATCTTACGATCCCCTCACTATATTGATCGCACATTGTTTATTTCCGATATCCAATCAAATGAAGCGACGATTGAGAATTTCTCAGAAACATCTGTAAATGTCATACCTGGCTCTTATACGGTTACATTGACAGACCTGGCAGAGAGTGCACCAATTTCTTTCGTTCGACTTTCAACCAATACGGAAAGACTAATTCCCGGTTCTTATACTGTCACAATGACAAATTTACAAAATGACAATCCATTGACATTCACGCGTTATTGGACAACGAAAGAATCTGCGATACCTGGCTCTTATACTGTCACAATGACAAATTTACAAAATACACAAGATTTGACATTTGTAAGATATGAAAAGAAAACCATGAACAAACAATACGGAGTACCAATGTTGACAATTCTGGATTTGTCATCACAAGCAGCAACCATTGAAAATGGTTCTTAATTAGAGAGGAGTGAATTTTGTATGTTACCGAGTGTTGAAGAGATTAATCAGCGTGTATTAACATTTTTGGAAACACATGAACAAGATTCTGTATATCATCCAGGTCATAATTTTTATTATGCATTTACGGTGGATGAAAATGATCATATTTGTCAAGAACGATATGGAACAAATTTGATGACCCGTCGAGGATTTTATCAATCCTATTACGGAATTGCTGTACCATCACCGAATGGAGAAATTACAGATCTTGAGGGAAACGGTTTCGGAAATGATTATTATTTGTGGATTGGTTCTGGAGATAATACAACGCCATTAACGTTTACCGATGAACATATGCGGGAGAAAATTGCAAATGTAAGATCTAATGACCAAATTGCATATTTAAAAACTGGATATTATAATCCAACACCAGAAAATTTGAATGCGGGATATTTATATACAACATATATGAGCTATTATGGCGTATTTGATTATCAACTTACATTACCGGATAATGACACACCAACGATTACTGGGCATACGGGTGGTTCTCCATCTGGTAGGACGATTGATGGATCTACTGTCATTGACACACGATGGTTGGTGGATGAGACAGATTCTTCTAAACACTATTTCAATATTACAGAAATTGGTTTGGGAGGTAATGTAGATTACAACAATGACCCATTGAGATACCATATGATTCTACGAGATGAAAATGGTAATCCATCTCCCATTCGGAAGTATTATAATCAGAAATTATTCATTTATATTTATTTCACACAGGTTGTTCCTGTAACGCCAATGGCAGATGCATGGGGTACAGGGAATTATATATTATATAATCCATTTGCTAATAATAACAATGTCGGTATTAAAATGGAGCCCTCAATCTGGCAAAATGTGAGAAATGACGGTTACGACAATTTGGTATTTTGGACTCCATCTGGAATGACGAATTGGAAGAGTGGATGTGTGAGTTCTGAAGATCAGATGCAGTTATCAAGGACATATTCAGAAGATACAAATGGCAATCAATTTGTAACATGGTCAGATTTCGGAATACCAAATTTACTAATTGAAGATCCTAAAATATATGTGTCATATGTGTATTTCTATTCTCCGATGGCATTGAGTTGGTACACCACTACCGTGTATAAAGTTTTGATGACCTTCGATGAATTAGATACACCAGAAGAAATTGTTGCAGTTGTTTATACAAATGACTTATCATCCAATCGATTCGATGATCAATTTGGTCAACCAAAAGACACACTGAATCGAAATGGAATGCTACCGATGTTGGGTCTGCACACGATAGAATCTTTAAGAATGTTTAATATCGAAACAAATGAATTCGATATTGATGTCCCCTTTTATTTTAAATTACATGATAATACGGGAACATTCTTTAATATGACATGGATGAGACTTCGTACAGAATGGACATTGTTTGCATGTCCCGATGGTGTAAAGCGGAATGTCTACGTGTATTTTAATTACATGGCAGGAAATGGTGGTTACAAACCATATCAGTCCATTGATCATTTTACAAATGTAGGATTAACATTGTTTGCTTCAGACACTCCATGGAATACTGACACATGGACACAGTTTTACAATATCAATGCATGTGGATCAGAAACGGATGCAAATGATAATTTACTTGTTAAGAAAAGATATTTCATATGCTACTCCGATGTGGATTTGTGGTTTACATTCAAGGATGATGATTATCCAAAAATTGCAACAACAACAACAAATATTACTAACATTGATTTTGATTATCACGGTATGATGATAGGTGACGATACCACTGATAAAAAATATATCGTTATTGGTTCAACATTGATGAAATTGAATAATGATTTATCTGTCAAGAAATTTATTTATCAACAAACTGCTGATGACATGTCTCCATACATGTGCGGAACTTGTGGGTCCAAATATTGGTATGTCAATGAAAACGATCACTGTGCAATTACCATTGTTGATACAAATCCCACAGACAATACAAAAGACATTAAGTATATTATCATCAATGCATTAAAAGATGACGGTGGTTTAGTAAATAACGGTGGAGTCACACATACAAACAATGATCGTTTCATTATTACAGAATATAAGAATAATACCACAAATCAAATATTATTAATCGATCTTGCGAGTGAGGAACTTCAAACATTATTAGATGATGAAACAATTACTGTTTATGATCATAATGATTGGGAAGATTTCACATTAGGTTATAATACTTATTATAGACTGACAGATGTTACAAATAATCCAATTCCATTTGAAAAAGATGGGAAACTGATAAGTGTTATCGTATATGACAAAAGTACCCGTAAGAAGCTTGATGTTATGCTGACATTAAAATTGCTGAAGGAGAACAAACAAGAAGTTGCAGAAACTATTTATCAACAAAACACAAATTTTGGTACTGGTTTCTTTACAACAACAAATGAGAATGTGAAGTATCTCGATCTGTATACAGATCGAGATTCAGTAACTGATGAAAATACTGAAACACGGATCATCACTTATGATAATCCAAACAAAGTACTTCCTATTATTAAAAATGCAAGAAAAGGATTTTGTATCCAAGGTACAAATTTGATGGTTTATAATGATACAACAGACGAAGTAGATATGCATACATGGAATGTGATTGATATGAGAGATCCATTGGATGAAAATGGTGATCCAAAAGTGATTGATTATTTCACCATCAATCCAGATTTAATTGGAAATCAATTCTATGATGGAATGGGATTTGGTTCTCATGTTTATGTTGTTATTACAAATAAGATGACAAATACATTATGTACATTTTATTATGATATGACAACCCATTCCAATAGTGCAGTTATTGCTGAAGATATCAACTTAAATATCCTCAATTCACCAGGCGACTATTCAAGTTCAGTCACCTATACTCCACAATATGTGGGAAATGAGAAATGTTTAGTCATTAAAACAGCTGATGGTGATCAATGGTTGCGTTATATTAAATATGATGACCCATTCCATGTCAATGGAATCTACCTGAATATTCCACGAAATAAAATTAAATTACAATTAAAAGAGATTGATTATGGGAATAATAAGAAACAGTTATTGTTGGCATATCACTATCCATATGTCAACAATTCTTTAGGCAGACAAGTATATGACATGGGATGCTTTTTAGCAGGTGTTGGATATGAAGATAGTGAAGGAAGTGGATACTTCAATAGTTCCGACGATAAAGGATACAATTATTGTATGTTATTTGATAATGGAATCGTTACATTGGATGGGATAAATAATTCCAATAACGAAAGTAGATTGATTTTATCACCAATTGCACGATGGGTTCCACTTCAATTAACTGGTACGACAAAATGTATCCAGGCATATAACAATCCCATTTTGTTATCTGGAAAATCTTATACTTGGCAATATACAAACCATATGAGTTATATTGGATTATCCGACGACGGTGCTTCCGTTTATGAAGAATGAATATCGTAATACGGGGGCATATGCCCCCGTATCTATTTATCTTAATTTTCGTATATATAATATTAATATGATATGAAAATATCAAAATGATTTATCTGTAATGATGAAAGGAGAGAAATCCATATGACAGAAAATCAAAGAATTACCAAAATACTGGATGACACAGTTCAGCATGGTGGTAAAATTGTCATTGGTACAGATTGGCACCTGTATCAATATGATAAGAAAACTGGGGTTATCGCAGTCAACCCCACTGCCAAAGCCAACATTCAGTTGGCAAAGAGCCTCTTGTCCGAGAGAGACCTGTTTCTGTTCCTCGGCGATATTGCTGACGCCGAATATAATGGAGTAGAAGCAGAAGCCAATATCAGAGATATCTTTGCACAGTTTAACTGTAAGAAGATTCTGGTATTAGGAAATAACGACAGAATCGGAAATGATGATTTACCGGAAGAACGCAGAACTGGTTTCTACGAAACAGTTTTCGATTATGTTGTTACATGCTTCGTTTGGAGGAGCATGTTATTCAGTCATTGCTCCATGGCCGGTAATGATGAAACATTAAACATACATGGCCATATGCACCGGATGGGAACGGCAACCCGGAATATCACCTACTATGGTAGGTTTGATAATCAAGTGAATGTTTGTGCACTCGGACGTACAACAACACTTGATGAAGTATTAAAATTATCCACGTACTGGAGACACATGGCGGGAGTATCCGAAGGGCAGGAGAAGCCCGGATTCACGTCATGGTTAATCTACCAGGCGTGGAAAGAATATCGAAAAATCAAGAATGCCGGGTAATCCCGGCATTCTCTTTTTTTTATTTTTAGCCTTTGGCTAATCTTTGGATTGATGTTGGAATATCATTATTTGGAAACAATGACCCATTGTGATTTGAACCTGTCGGAACAGTTGTTGTCTTTTTAGAATCTGTGATACGATCCATCTTGTCAATAATTTGTGTCAACAACTCTTCGACTTGTACTGCACGAACATTGTACGTATGATTCAACACTCGTTCCATTATGATGTCTTGGTTCTCATCCGATTTCTGAATGATGATATGATTATTTGTAATCACGGGTGCAGTTTCATCCGGCGTTTTCCATGTTCCCGTTTCATTATCATAATATCCCCATGCCATCGTATCAGTAGAACCATTTGTGGGTACAATATCAGACGGATATGTCTTATTGGAAACATATTGTGAAACTTTCGATTCATCGATTTCTGGAATATCAATGCTTGACACGTCACCGCTACCAGCAATCGCCGAATTAACGACATTCAAAATATCATTTGTTCTATCGAAGATGTAATTGCCAGGACAAGACTTTTCACCTTTCTTCTTGAACATCCTATGATATGTCCATGTACCATCTGTACCGTCGCCATTATAACCATCACCAGTTGCAGTATAGCTGAATCCAGGAATATTATTTCTTTTTGCGACATCGACCGTTAAGTTGATTGCAGACTGTAACGCAGCATCGGAAATTGCCCATGTCTCGTCACCATTCTGTTTCCATCTCTGATATTCACCGGGTGCATTTGAAATCTCCAAAGTTACGGCTTGTTCATCATTCGTTTTGGAAGATGATGTAAAGGAACCCAATCCTTCATCAATCCATCGACCAATCTTACCATCATTGGTAATTCCATAGTTAACAGAAACTTTCGCATCTGTTCTGCCTTTGAAGGTGTTCTCCAATGAACTTAAATCATCAGAAGAACCTGCCCATGTATGCCATGTGACTTTCTTGATTCCATTTGGTCTTGTATAATGATAATTTGCAACAGAAGTATGCATATCTTGCGCCAATCCAGAGTTTGTATATCCAGGAACAGAAGAAGCGGCAGGAGCTGCAGTTCGTGTGATACCTCTCACATTAATTCCCGGACCACCTGGAAGTGTTCCTGTTGACATTAATGAGGATGCAACAGGACGAATCACATATGCATACGCAGAATCTGAGCCATTGTATTCCAATGTTGGTAAACTCTTTGCGGCAGTTGCCATGTCTGTACCACTCAACATACTCTTTGCAGCACCTTGTGTTGCCACAATCGCATCATCATGTCCAAAGTTCCAACCCTTGAATGAACCATCTACCATTCCATATGCGATTTCACCATGTCCATTACGAACGACGATATCACCAGGTTGTACGGTTGATGCGTTTACTTCAGAACCCCATTTCAATGCTTCGAAGTCAGGAGAATTGGTTCCATCTTTCTTAATAGGATTCTTTGAATTACTTGCCGCAGACACCAAGGCATTGCTTTGTACATTGCCAATGTCATATCCTAAATAATCCAATGGGAATTGAATTAGACCGGTGCAGTCGGGTCGACCATGAATGGTTTTACCACCCAATTCAATTGTTGTATTACCCCCCATATGATAAGTATGCAGTCCAGCTTCATCTGTGGCTTTGACTGTCTTGTTGAGTGTGTTAATCCATGTTCCAGGATTCAATCCACCACCAGTTCCGGATGTAGATGTTGCCAAACCACTAGATGGCACGTAGTTGTACATACCACCAATAGAACCAGCAGCGAAATTACTGAATGAGAATCCATTCCCCATTGAGTTTCTGGAGATTCCCGTAAATCCCAAATCTGACATGTTCCAGTTCAATGCTGTTGGTGTTTTACCAATGTTCATACCAGGATTCATCGTACCGTTAGATGCTGGTAAATATGAAGATGTCACAGATGTTCCATTTGGAATTGTTACTCCAGACCCATCCCAATTCTTGAATTCATCATATACTTCTTGTGCATATCGTTTTCGTTGAGAGCTGGCTTGGCCATTACATCTCTCAAATTTATTCATCCAATCAGTTGCTGCACCAACAACATTTGTTGCATCCTTTACAATCATCGCATTTTTTTCTGAGGATTCCAATTCGGATCTCATGAAATCCAGTTGCATCGGTAGATCAGCAATGGATGTACCTTTCTCTTTTGAGAACTTCATTAAGTTGACGGAACGGTCACCGAGCCATTGTGCAATACCATAGGGATCATTTTTACCAATTGGCCATGATGTCGCATTATCAATCGTTTGCGTCACTTCAAGGTTTGTGCTATCTGGAGCAGAGTGATCTTTTCCACCACGGCTGGCAAGATATACCGCCATCGGATAGAATCCGGATTCTGCTTTCAGGTTACCCATGACACCGGCAGTACCTTCTTTTGTGAATCCCATGGTCTCTGTCAAGTATTTCCAAATCACTTTCTTATTATAAGCTTGATCGGAATATTGTTCATAAGCAGTTGTTCCACCTGACCCTTCACCAATCCGAGATTCATCAATTTTCTCTTCTGACTGGTACTCATAACTGGATTCATTTTGTGGTGATGCAGAATATAATTTGAAATAGGTTAATGGATTGATGTGTTCATCTTCTGGTGATTTGATTTCGTAATGTACATGTTCACCGTGAGAATCACCGGTATTACCAATGACACCGAGTGACACGCCACCATCAATGGCATCGCCAATTTTAACCGTAGGATTATTGCGCATATGTGCATATCGATGACGATATCCGGCGGTATCCATAAATTCAACGGAATTTCCCCAACCACCATCATCGACAGTGTTGTATGGGGATTCCGGATTACCTTTGCCAGCATATCGAACGTCTGTGATCGTACCACCTGTAATCGCACGCAAATCGGCTTTACCACTTGTCATGATGGACTTTGGATATGCCAAAATGTCAACACCAGTATGCTTATCACCAGTAGATCCTTCACCAGTTGTGTCTGGTGTATCTCGTTTGGTATACCAGTTTCCATTCTTGGAGAAGACATATTCCGTTTCCGCATTTGATGTCTTCCGGAAGAATTCATGAACGGGAGATTTCGATTGTGATTTTCCGCCATCTTCTGTAATATTTGTTTCAGTAATTTCTGGTGTGTAATCCATAAACATAATTGCACCACCATCGGACACAAACTTTCCTTCGTAAGTCTTATCATAAGACGAGATGTTGTTTGTTGAAGTTGTCGTGCCGTTAAGAATACCACCTTGCCATGTGCCAGTTTCATTATTATAGCCACCATATGTGGTAGAGCCAGCACCTTCTTGTGCATCGACCATCGTGTTGTATTTCATGGCTTCGATCATGGTCACATTCTCAGAAGCAGCTTTGTTCATCCACTTTCTGCGAATATGTTCTGTCCAGCCATTCTTCATTCTGGTCTGATAAGCATCATCACTTTCTCCCTGGTTCTTCGGATTTTCATTCATGTATAATTGGAATGCAATATCTTCATACGCATCATATTGCTCATTACCGATTTGATTACGCAACTTGTTTTCTTTTTCCTTTTCTTCTTCGATTTCCAATTGAGAAACTTTTTCTTCTTCATTTGTCAATGAGAAGAAATTAAGGATCTTGCCAAATGTACCAGCTAATGCGGACATGACTTGTTTAAATCCTGATAATGCAGAAGAACCTTTTCCAGTGGCACTTGGAGTGGAGACACCGGCAGATTCTGGCATGTACTTCTTATCAGTTGATATATAACCAGTTGCACCACCGGGGTTGGAAGTATATGTGAATGAACCTGATGTTGCATCATAGTAGCCATAATTTCCAGTTGTGGTGTCAAATGAGGAACCATCGTCCATCTTATTAACGAGGTCATTATCAATATCTGCCGCTGTTTGTTTTTTACCATGTTTATTCAGTTCAGCACCGACAATCTGTTTGAGCACATCTGATGGAATATCACTCTTACTTGATGCTGTGCGTGTTTTTGGTAATTTCGCACGCAACCATTCTGCCAATCCAGCAGTTGGAGAAGCTGTTCCATCTTGGCATGCATAGGAATATGCTTCCATTAATTCTTGATAGAAATCTGGGTATCTTGTTTTAATGGTACTGATCCAATCTTGTACGACACCTTTTGTGATCTCAAATGTTTCCCATTGCGTAGTAGCCCTTGCTGATGTGGCTGATGTTGAAGTTGTTGACGAAGATTTGTTGTATTTATTACATAGATCAGTCCACCAACTTCTGAATCCTGATGAAGAATGCGGATATTTCTTATTAATAGGATTGACTCCGTTTAATTGCTGAGAAGCAGAAGTATATACATTAGATTCTGTATTGAGATAATTCGAATAAGATCCAGTATAAAGATTTGGTTGGGCCTGCTTTAGTCTACCAGCCATTGTTTGCCATGTAATGTTTTCTTTCTTCATTTCCGCTTTAACAGTATCCTGATCCCATTGTCCAGTATAATGATTATCTTCATTACTGTGTGTTATATCATATAATTTTTCACCATTTGCGACATCTTGATTCCATGCAGCTTTTAGATTGTTCCATGCATTTGCTGCTTGTGATCTTAAGCTATTCCTTCCATAGTTCTTTTCATACCAATCTGGTCCGGATATATCGAACCATTTAACAATCTGGGTTCCAGATAACCCGAGACCACCCAATGCAACTGATTTAGTTGCATACTTATACCAAGCATCCCTCTGTTCTTGTGTCAAATCGTTATAACTGATATCTCCAGATCCATAAATATCAAATAATCCAGTGGAAATAGCAGGGACATCTCCAGAACCATATAAGCCAACAACAGATCCGGAAATCAAATCTCCTGTGGATCTTCTTTCAACACGTCCAGTCAATGGATTAGATACCAAAGAAGTACCACCAGAAGAACCAACCACATTGACATAGTGTGTGTTTCCTTTGTTAGTGCCAAATCCAGTTCCAGATCCCACAAGTGTAATTGGGTTATTCGGTGTTGCTCGTTTCAAGGAGGCATTTGTTACACCACCAACTTGATATCCCATTCCCATAGAAGAAGCGGTGTTCAAGAAACCACCAACACTTGTTCCACGAGAAGTAGAATAGTTTCCAGATGAGGCCATATGTCCTGCTAATGCGCGAGCACTCACATGACCACCGCGTCTGTTGGCAGCGTCCGCCAGTGCAATTGGACCACATCCACGTTGACTCATGTTTAGATAAGAACCATAAGAACCTTGTGAATTTCCAGAGCCATATAATCCATTTGCAGCATATTCACGATATCCAGATGAATTCGTATTTACAGCTGGAACATTGGAAGCAGAAGATGTTGGTGTATCATTTATCACTTGTGAACTTGTATCGGTTGTTGATTTATCATTTGCTGATCTATCATTGCTTTCTTCCGTTGTTGTCTGATCGGATATCTGTGAAGTAGCATTTCCTGTATCAGTTGCTGCTTCAGGATATAGAGATGACATATAGAAATACTTTCCAGTCAATCGTTTTGAAATGGAATTTGCTTGTGATTGTGAGCCTTCTGAAGTGATGACCATGCCATTTGCAGCGATACCAGCGGAAGTTTGGAATAATGCATTACCAGCGTCCGCTTGTCCAGATGCAATCAATTCCAAGCCAATACCAGCAAGAATTTCACCAACACCAAATTGCAAAGCACCAAGTGTCATCTTATTGATGTTGAGATTTTCTTCCAGATTCGGTGCGATGGAACTTCTCACTTTTGATGTCAATGGGATTAAGACATCATTCTTTGTTTCTTTTGTCTCTTTGACATTTTCTACCAGAGCTTCCATCATCGGTTCGTATACTTTCTTATCGATCTCTTCAATGAATGGTCCAAATTTTCCAACAACAACTTTCGCAATACTTTTCATAAACTTTGCAGTTGTTGCAGATTGCTTTATCATTTCTCGATAAACAGAATCACCCATATCCTCTGATTGTACGGGCGGTGTATCACCAGAACCAACTGTTTCCATGGATGCACCATTGGATTCTGGTACGGATGGAATTGATGGTGTTACCGTAATCGGAGATTCATCAGTGTCCTCGCTCTCATTGTCAGATGACTCATTGGAGGTACCATTGATGAGTGATTCCACCTTTTCTGCACCAGTCGATGCAAGATCACTACCGCGGTCAATTAAAGCTTGTCCTTTTTGTTGGAGTTCATCACCTTTCTTAATCTTGAAGAATGATAAGAGCTCGCCAATTGCCACTTCTATATTACCAAAAAACTCTGTCGCACGTCCAGCAAGATACTCAACTGTGCCGCCAAGTCCCTCGATGATTGGGACGATCGCCTTGTCTAATACCCATGAAATTGCTTTTAGCGCAGGAATTGCAACCATATTAATCAAAGACATGGTCGCAGGTAAGATTCCCACAATCGCACCCACAATCGATCCAATGGCCGTCCCAAGTGGTTCGAGTAATGCGAAGAATTGAGTAGCAAATTCACCAAACACATCGGCTAACGCATTTACTGAACTACTAATAGAGGAGATGAAGTTGCCAATTGATTTTAAAGATTTAACAACAACATTTCCAAGTTGTTTTATAAGAGGCATTCCAGTTTTTACAAGTAATTCTGTCGGCTTCTTTAATGCATTCAATCCTACTTTAAATACATTTTTTACATAGTTGATCATCGCCTTACCAGCAGCAGATGCTACTAACAATGTGCCAACAATCTTAGTGACACCTAATGCAATTGTCGCAATGGCTTTACCGGGAGACATGGCACCCGAAATCAATCCTGTTACACCACTTCCAACATCTTTTGCTCCTGATTTCAAACCTTTCGTAATCAGAGGAACAACAACTTTTGTCAATAATAGTTTTAATGGACCCATGAACGCTGAGACAAATACTTTGGCAGCTGTTTTTAGAACACCCTTAAGTACTGCACCAGCTGCTGCTGCTTTACCGAAAATCAATTTTGCAATAGGGTTATTATGCTTCTTTTCTGCTTCTGTTTCTGCAATTCTGGCATTGTCTTTTATACTAGCAATTGTATTTTTTGCGGCATTTTTTGTAAATTGCCAAGCGCCTGTCAATGCTTTTCCAACCTTTGAATTTTTTATTAACATACCAAGTCTTCGAATTTGTGTCATTTCTGCATCCGAGATTTGACTGTCGTTATTGATTGCAGATTGACCAATCGCATTCATTGTTCCAACGAGTGCTTCTGTCTCCTCTGGTGAGGCACCCTCTTCACTCTCAGTATTCGACCGTTTGTTTTGATATTGCTCTTTGGCCTCCTCATAGGTCTGAGGTTTACTCTGTTCTGCTTCTTCTTTTTGGCGTTTCTTCTCCTCTTTTTCCTCTTGCTTTTGTTTTCTCCATTCTTCCCAAGTTTTTGCTTGTTCTGCTTCTTCTTCTTTACGTCTCTTTTCCTCTTCCTCATAATGTTTATTTCGTGCCTCTCGACGCCTCTGAATTGCTTTGATTTTACTGTCATAAGCCTCATCTTCTGCTTCTTTTTTCTTCAGAATATTAAGCTCTTTCAGGAGACGTTTTTTTTGCAATGACATGATTTCACTTTCCAATTCTTCCATTGTTTCAAAGAAAGTGTCATCTGTCATTTTCCCTAACATTGTTGCATGTCGCTTTGCGATCATTGCGAGATCTTGCACACCACCAAACAATTGTTTGCCGCCAAGCTTTTGTAACCGTTCTGGTGTAAGTTCTTCAGAGTCAAAGGACTCAAATACTCCAGAAGTAGAATCCATTTCTCCAATTGGCAGTTTGGCCTTTGAGAGAACCTCTGTTAAAAACTTTTCACGTTGTTTGGAACTGAGGGTACTTGTACCATCTCCACCGAAGACATTGAAAATGGAACGAGGCATTGGAAGAATATTCCCGGATCCCGTCTCCTCCATAATCTCAGGTGGTGGTACTTCAGGTGGTTCTGCAGGCTCGGGTGGTTGTTGTGACTGTGGGGGTGTTCCTCCTAACAAAGTAATGATTTGATCCATTCTACTGAATAATTGTGAATGGAATAATGCAGCAGTATCTTGTGTGGCAATCGATCCATCCCTGTTTTTCTTTTCTGGCATGATACCTGTGATATGACTAAATAAAGAAGACTTTCCTTCCACACGATTTTCTTGCTGTATGTCCGTTTCGCTATAACGTTTGTCATGTGCACGTTGACGTTGATTCAGGCTTAATCCACCATTTTCGCCAGGCTCATCCAAAGCTTTCTCGAAAAGCTCATTTACATGTGCTTCAAATTGTTCTCCTTTTCCTTTCCATCCTTTTGCTTTTTCTTGTTCAGAGATCTTTTCTCTGAGATCATGTCTTTCTTTATCTAATGCTCTTTGTTGATCATATTCCTCTTTATGTTCTGATTTAATTCCCATGATCATATCCAAAGTTGTTACTTGGTGTTGCCTACCCATTCCTCTGCTTTCTAATTGATTTTTCACATCCTCATTATCTTGCCAACCCTCTTTTGTTCGACGATTGATTTCATCTCGCATTTTACTTAATGCATTATTTTGACCGGTGATACCACGATGTTTTTTATCATCGTCCAACATTTCCATTTTAGCGATCTTGAGATAATAATCCGATATATTTTCATCCCAATCTAATTGTCTTTTTTCTCTTGCATTAGGAGAAGTCCAATTTTTGAATTCTTTTGTGATATATGACCAGAATTCATCCGACTTCAAATCTTTATCAATGACAACTTTTGGATTGATATCCTGAAAGTACCATGCTGCAAGTGTCGTAAACAAATCATCAGCATCTGCTTGATCTTTGTTAATCTTCTCTTTCATTTTTTTTAGAGAAGCATTATCATCATCTTTCGATTGAAACGCCTTATTCATTCTATTGCTGATATCACGACCGAATGCACTTCCTTGATATGCTGAAATATTATGCATATTACGAATTTCGTTTTCTCGTTCTCCGTCTTTGTATTCCTTCACATGCCCTTTCATGGAAATGCCATAGGTCTTTCCAGTCAATGCACCAGCAATGATTTTTAAATAATCAGGAATAATTTCAACGATAGAAGTACGTACAATTCCATCGAATTTTGCGGCATCTTTTGTATATTGTGATTCGGATTCCCATCCCTCGGATAATGATCTTCGTTTGATACCGGATGAACTTTTTAGCATATCTGAAATGAGACTGCCAAATATGCCACCTTTGCTCAACAGTTCTTCCAATTTCTTTGGCATTGCAATATCCCCAAAGAAATTATGTTGGATATTTCCGACTGATGCATTAATGTCATTACCAATTGAATCAATGGATTGCCCCTTTAATCGAGCTGCTAATTTATTAATGAATTTATCTTCATCATTTTCATTTACACCGAATACACTTCCGATTCCCGCAACACCTTTGCTCAAAGCATCACCGAATTTTCCAGACTCTTTCAATGATGTCATGCCCAATACTGTTGATACCAGCTCTACCGGAGAGCTTGCAAACAGTTGTAACATTTGTGAAGCATTTGAAATCCCGGAACTTGCTTGGTTCTTCATATGCTCAAACCATGAACCTAATGTGATTCTACCATTTGAACCGACGATGCCATTGGCTTGTTCCGCACGATATTCTTCTTCTTGTTCCACTTTGGATACAACCGCTTTTGTGACCAGATCCATTTTTTCTGAAATGGCATTCAATGATGTATTGACAGCATTTATCGCTGTTACCATCTTTGAAACACCATCATTCAGATTGGATGAGATTTCAGCAGCACTAATCATGGAGACTTCTGCTTGTTTTGCACCAATCTGATACATGGCATTCACTTGACCACGCGCGATGTCTTTCATGCCATCTTGATCTAAGACTTTCGATGTTGTTTCTTCCTCAGATGAAGTGGAATTATCATCTCCAATTTGATAGCCGGCATCAAAATCAGAGTCATTATTGTCCGTCAAATCCCACTCATCGGTTGCACCAGATCGATCATAAAACCAATCCGATATCCTTTTACCGCCGTTTGCCTTAATATCATTCACAACATCAGATACTTTTTCTTTCCCCTGATGTAACGTTGAATGAATTTTTTTGACATCATCCACAAGCTGTGTAATATTGGAAGAGTAATCATCCAGTAAATATTTTTTACCAGCTTCTTTTCCAATCCAAGCAATTTGTTTCACAATTTTACTTGTAGCCATGTTATATCGAACCTCCTTTAAAATGATTTATAATATAGAAGATATTTTTGCGGGCATATGCCCGCAAAAATATTAACATTAACGTCATTAAACAGTTAAAGCATTCAGTGTTCTTCATCTTTCCAATTTGTCTAGACAAAATGTATTGCTCATTTTTATTCATTCCCCCGGTATTAAAAGAATTGAATTAGATCGAGATCATCATAGTGGAAAGATTGTGTCCATTTGTCTACTAATTCTTTTCGTGCGGATTCCGCACCACTCCAATCATCAATTTTTACATTGATTTCCTTGAATGCAGAACCGACGCTATTCATATTTTTCAATTGATTATACAATGTACGTTGTACATCTAATACTGCAAGTTCCATAAAAGATTCTACACATGATTCGGGGATCGTCTCCCCGGATAAATCATGTTCACATTTCGCAACGAATCTCACAAAGATATTTTCAGGAAAATTAAACAATTGAATCTTGTTGTAACCAAGCCATTTGGATGTTGGTGTGGTTGCTGTGATACCAGCATACTTATTAATGGCGGCGCCAGTTTGTGTGGCATTCAGAATATCTTGTGGATAATAAGAACCAAATCCAACAAATGGAGATCCAACAGTAAATGAATTCGTTGTGACTTCACCATCCTGGTTCGTTGCAGATGCCACATAGGCATCTGCATATTGAACCGGTGTTGTTGTTAATGAAGCTGGTAAATAATAAATGCCATTCTTTCGAGCATTTTCATCCGGAGAACGAAGTAGTTTTCGTTCTTCATATCCCTCTTTGACAAGTGGCTTAAAACGAGAAAACGTACGAATGGATACTTTTAAGATTTCACCAATGACATTTTCTGTAGAATCTTTGTATGGAAGTGCAATGGTATTTAAACCCAATGTGAGTTTAATGTCGTTTACGACTTCAGAAATATTCATCATAGCACCTCTTATGATTTTTTTTCGATCTTATGCATAACGGGTGTTGATTTGTCACCATAAAATGCACGAAGATTAGATGGACAGTTCACATCATTTGTGAGCCACATATACAGCAACATATCATCATGATTCACCTTTGCCAATTTTTTATATTGGCTTTCTGTGATTTTCGCCATGTTTAATGTTTGATTATCCACACTTGTTTTCATTTGCATGATCAGTTTATTCAGATCCTTTGTTTTCTCAATGAACTTGTAGTTCATATTCGGAAATTCTGAAATTGTAATGGTCTTGCGATACTTGTTGTTTCTTGTATCAAACATAGAATTGTAGAAAGAATATGTGGATTGTAGAACCTTTCGTTTATATTGGTTATCACCAGAACTTTTGTATTCATTAAATCCTTTCACATATTTAATCATGTCATCTAAGATCTTTGGATAATTCAATATGGAATGTTCTCCAACTCTTGGTGTGCCAGAAGCATGGTTAAATCCATTCTGTACATCTTCGAATAAATCTCTGTTTTTTATGACATAATTTTTGAGTTCTGATACTGGATCAGCATAAGCCATATACTGTCACCTACCTTCTATTGAAGAATCGTCCAAGTCCTTGTCTTTGTGGTTGTTGTGGTTGTTGTATAGGATCCGCATTCAATTTCTTTTCTGCAAGTTGTGCAGCGACAGTGTCTGATTTCCTTGCGCGTTTTACACCCGGTTGTACCTTAACATCCAATTCCACATCTGCAAGATTACTGTTCGGATCTGCTTGTACCAATTCTGTATCACCACGAAGATTTGTCCGTCTACGATTAAATTTTGCAGTAAACTGAGGATTTTTATTGAGATAATCATCTTCACCAGTCACTTCATAATTTAGATTCTCATACTGCCGCATTACTTTAATGATGTCTTTTGTTTGTTCATCAAACCGATTGACTTCTCTCAAAATCAATACAACGACTTGTTGCATATCATTTAATGAATCAAATAATGTACGCATGGTTTTCTCCAGTAATATGTTCTCTGTTTGTAATAATGCAACAATGTTAGCGGATAAATTATTAATTCCTCTGGTAAAAGCATTGCTTCCCTGTGTCGGTGCGTGCCAATTCGCCATTCGTTGGTTTGAGTAACGGATATCGCTGCCCATGCTATCAAAAGAAGTGTTTGCATTCTCATCTCCGAATTTTCGTGCGCGTCGTGTGTCAGGCACTGCATGTGTATAAATGTCATAGGATTGTCCAAATATATCGATCGTGTCATCTACTGTTTTTGCGAATTGATTAATCGCATCCTTGCGTTTCTCATATTCATCAGCAGTTAATGATTCCAATACCGTATTTGACATTTCAGTTCGAAGCATCGCGGTGCATCTACGTAAACGATTCGCATTTCCGTTGCCCGTAGGAATTGTGCTTATTTTCTGGAGCGTGGTTTTTACTCTTGCAAGATTATTTGCGTTTACAGCATCTGCATAATCATTAAATATTTTTTTAACATTATTAATTTCATCTGAACATTCCGCCAGTATTCGTTGTACTCGTGAGGATAATACGGTTACATTGAATCGATGTGTTACCATTAACTCATAGCAATTGGTATAGAGTTCATCTGATTTTGTAGGATCTGATTGTATTCTTGCTGCAATCGCACGTAATCTCTCTCGTTCATCTTCTCTAAGTTGTCCAGTTTGTCCTGCATTGACAATTGCCAACAGTTCTAATGTGGACTTTTCACTTTGTTTATTACTGGAAAAAATGGAAGCTACCGCTCTTCCAATGTATCTTATCAAACGCGGTATTGCTTTGATCACCCACTTGATACCGCGTACAAATGCGGAATCATTCTCATCTTTATCATCCAACCATTCATTGACACCCTCTTGGATAAGATGATGTCGTTGCATTTGATATTCCTTGTAATAATTCTTGTATAAATCATTCAGAATTTCTGCTTCTGTTATTAATTCAACATATTCAATATGAGATAGATCCATGCATCTCACCGCCTTTCTCATATTTTGTTATCCACCATATCCATTGGGATACACCACATTCACTTTCCATGCACGATCCATTCGATTGATTGGTCTTACACGAAGAATTTCCTGAAGACAACGATTCAAATCATTTTGCATTTGAACCAGGTATTGTCTATTGTGAGGAACGATGTATCGATAATCCTTTGTGTCGATGCAGTTCAAGTAGAAGTCGACCAATTCTAACTTGGCACAACAATAACTTGCCACCATGGCTTGATCATTGGAATCTTCAATACTATTCTTCTGCGTCATGATATAAGCAACAACGTCACGACCGATTGGTTTTAACTTTTTGGGTTTAACCAAAATCGCATTCGTTTCTTGATATAATTCATATTCATCATATTCTCGAATTCGATGATATTCCGTTTTAATATCTGCTTTTTCATAGGAAACAGAATTGTTTGTCATTTCGTAAGAAGATGGTTCTTGTGGCTTTGATGATGTAACGGATGATAATTTTTCAGAAACTTTCTGCATGGGAGATTTTTGATAAGATGATGCGGTTTCCTTTTGGAAAGAGACTTGTTCGGGATCGCCTTTCTTCGGATATCCACGAAAAACACTTTCGTTTTTAAAATCAATATCTTTCTTCCGTTTCTTTAAGAATGATTCAATCGCTTCTTCTTTCTCGACATCAATGTCCTCATCATCCTCTTCATCATCGTCATCGTTGTCGGATGATTCTTCCTCATCATCTTCATCTTTTTTTCTTGAAGAAGATTTCTTTTGTTGTTTGTCGTCTTCTTCACAATCTTCATCGTCATCACATTTATCACATGTGTCTTCTTCATCGTCTTCATCTTCGTGGTCTAAACCAATTTCTTCATAATCATCTTCATCAACAGTATCTTCGGGTTTTACTTTTTTAATATCTTCGATTTCGTCTGGCACCTTCACTAATGCTCTACGTAATTCAATTGGACATCCTTTTCCTTCTTTGTCTTTGATATCCAAATAATCAGATGTCAAATCGAGTACAGACGTATCTTTTTCGTTACCATGTTCTGTCAAATCCATTGTATAATTCTTCCCATTTTTGATATCGGAATCGGAAGAACCAAAATGACCATCTTGATTCATCGCACCGACCACTGATCCAATTGCATGGATCAGTGATTTCGGTTCATCGATATGTCGATGCATCATTCCAAGTTTTGGTAGGTGTGTCATTGTGATATAATCTACCTTGTTCTCGATCTCTTTTTTATCATCGAACAACGCACCAGATTCAATGGCATCAACAACTGCATTCTCTGTGATAATATCCATATTTGACGGAATCAGAAGTTCAATAGAACGTTTATCACCAAATAAACGTGGAACATCACCATCATATTCCATGATCACATATTTTTTATAGTTAACATCAGGGAATTGAATAGATGAGACCTCTTTCAAAATATTACCATCGCGAGTATCAATAGCCTTTTTAATTAAATCTCTTATTAAATCCATAATACATCTCCCAATCTTAATTAATTTGGATTATCATAGGATCCAAGTATATCTGCTCCCGAAGATAACAGACTAGGTGCATTTTTAAAAAGATTACGTCCATTTTTTAAAACAGATTTGGCAATTTTTCCACCGAGTCCATTACCTGCTACACGTTGTTTTGCAGCTGCCATTGTTCTAGAATCTCTCATTGATGATCTGATAAAATCTGGATCCGAAACATCTTCTCCACGTGCAATACCAGCTCTGATTTTTTCTCCCATCAGTGCGTCCATGTCATCTTCTTTTGCTTTCTTACTTTTTAAGGCATCTTTCACCAATCGAAATCCTCCTTGTACCACATCACCAAAACGTCGTTTCCGATCTGCAGGAGTATGCTCGTCAGGTTCACCAGCAATTGCATTACTTACAGAACTTGCAATATTTCCTAATGGGGGAATAGCTGCTGTTTGTGATGAATGACTACCGTCATCAGGATCAGGCTGATCAGAACCAGGAGTTGGAGCGGGTGCAGGAGGTTGAGGAGGCGGCCCATTAGCTGTTTGTGATGAATGACTACCGTCATCAGGATCAGGCTGATCAGGAGCGGGTGTTGGATCGGGTGCAGGAGGTTGATTTGCAACCCATTTGTCATATGCGGCAGTTGATGGTGGTATATTCTTTGGTCGATTTTGTATATACCATTTTCTACTTGTATTCAATTGATTGACTACATTCTTTTCTTCATCTGACAATTGATTATATTTACGCCCATTCATAACTTTTTGAACATTAGCTTCTAATTCTTCGATCTTTGCATCATAATCGATTTCCTCTTCTTTTTTTTCTTTTGAGGATAGACCAGAGATCTTATCTAATATCAACTTGAATGGACCAGATGCTTCATCACGAATGATGCTTCCCATTTTCTGGATCGCTACGATAGTACCACCAACAGCAAAGACTAATTTAAAGACATTTATGATTGTTGATGCAATATTTTTGTCATTTTGATCGGTGACGTTTATACCACTAATATCTATATTTTGTAATTCAGAAAGACTATCCCACTCTTTACTGGCTTCATTCATGGTTGTCATAACAGAATCGATGGCGTTTTGAAAATCTTGTGGTGACAGTGCTCTTCCAGTATTACCACTTTCTGTTATAATTGCATATTCTGTTGTCGTTGGTTGGGGAGCTCCTTCTCCTGCTTTTTCTCCTGACAGTAAAGACATGAATGAATTCTTATGTTTATCAATATCGGATTTAAAATTTTGAAAAATTGTTTGAAGATTATTTAATCCTTTACTGAGAATATCTGCCTTTGCTTGACCCAATTGTGAAAGGATAGACGGTTTACTCTGTGCTTGTTGCTGTTGTGGATCTTCTGGCGAACTCGATCCTTTTGCCTTATTTAAAAACTCCGTTAAAATTTGCAAAACATTCTTCTTTTCTTGATTTACTTGAGAGACGTGTGTTTTGACGGAATTGTATATCTGTTTAGCAATCTCGACAGCACTCATAATTGAGATAAAGGGGGGAATAGATCCAGCTGCATTAACAATGTCACCTGCCCAACTTTTTACAGTACTCAAAAATCGATTCAAAATGTTTTGATCAGCAGATTGTAGAGCTGGCGTGATGAGACCTTGAGTCTGAGCTGGGTCAGCTGATTGAATCTCTTGTCCCAATTGGTTTTTGTCAACTTCCGGGGACGATAAGGCTTGTTCAGCTTGATCTACAGCGTTTTTAGCGTCTTCTGTATTTTTCTTTGAATCGGATCCCATGAAAAAGTCACGGATTTTTGCAAAGAGTGACCTGATACCGTTCCAAAGTTTTTTAAAAAAACCATCATTTGCCGACGTATCATCCTCCATATAGAAAGACATTTGTGCTTCCTTTGCGATGTATTTTGACAATTCAATGAATACATTCATTTCCGACTCTGTCTGGTATCTATCAATAATTGTCATATATCTCATCTCCTCATATTATTTATATTGATCTGATATAGATTCATACACCCTTTTAAATTTATTTTAATATTGGAGGGCTTTTGATATGATCACATTTTCAAAATCAATTACAATTTTATTTTGTGTTTTATTTTTAATCTTCATGATATTTGATATCGTTATCATATATAAAATAAAACAATTTGCATATTTCATGAATCGAACACTCTTTCTTTTGTATCGATATGAAAAAACCAATGCTCAATTTCATGATATTCTATCTGATGTTCATGAACAAACAAGACAGTTACACGAAAGTTTTTCAACACTCGAGGTGGCATACAAAAAAATCCACGAAAAGCGAATGCCAACTCCGCAAGAGGCAGAACAAATTGAACAAACCATTCGTGATCTATTATCAATCGAAATTATCATGTCACAAGATATGACAATCGCTCGACGAGATTCCGTCAATCGAATTGTGTCAGCAACCATAAAATCTTATCCAGAGATTGATACCGAATATCTTATTAAAAAAGCAATTAGTGTGATTACCACTTTTACAAGAAATAATCAATAAATAGTATCATTGGGGGCGAAAGCCCCCAATGATCAACTAATGTGAATTTTTGGGGATTTTGTTACGGAGTGCCGCCTGTACCACCAGTGCCAGTACCACCTGTGCCAGTGGATGCATTTGTTGTCGTAATCAAGCCTGCCTTGATATCCGGAACAAGTTCGGTATTCTTGCAGATGACCATGCCCTGGATACCCTGGATGGCGATTGTCTTGTACTGAGAAGAGGTCGTTACCAGCACTGCCTGACCACCAGGATTGTTGATATCAGCATAACCAGCATTCTCCGGAGAGTTTGTCAAGTGACGTGCAAATCTCAGGTGCTTGTAAGAAATGTGGAATTTATCCATCGGATAAGCCACAATTCGGAAGAAGTATTCACGAGATTTGTCGGTAATTGCACTACCCGGTTGATATGCATCAATTGTAGTATAAGCTTCTACTCTGTTAGATGCAACCACACGAATCGGGATTTCACAATCTGTCATCACACCGAATGCATGGTTCATCATGACACCGCCGATTTCAGTGCTCTTGGTTACAGTCCAAGATACAAACTTCTTCAGCAATCTAGTAGCCTTCGGATTTGCATAGATCACGAAACCGAGATTCTCCAGTTTACCCTTATCACAAAGCTCATAGATCAGAGAGTTGATGGCATTGTAAATAGCGTTGCTTCTATATTCCCAAGGATCACCAGCAAAGCTGTTAGAGATGGAACAAGGATCAAGATCCACATATTCTGTATGTGTATAAGAATCAAGCGCAAATACATCTGTTTCAGCACCATCATACTTCAGGAATTCTTCGTCAAGGAAGTCAAGGATATACTGGTCTTCAAACATTTCCTGAGCTGTTACAAGTTCCTGAACAAGTCTGTTATACAGATTGAAGTTCAGAGAAGCATTGGCTTCGGCGAAGTCTTCTACAGTAAACGGAAGCTGGAATCTCATACCATCGGAAATGAGGAACTTACGAATTTCCGGATATTCACGGAAACCAACAGTTCTGAGGTTGGTTTCATTGGACATTCTACCATTGATGTAGAAACCGGTAATCACACCACAAGAAGAAGCGGTGATATAACCCTTGACGAAATCAACGATACCGGCGAGATAGTCAGAAATACCAGTTACAAACTGATTGGTGGGAAGATTGTCTTCATCCACAATCGGAAGTTTCATGTCTTCTGTGATACGACCGTTCAGGAATGTACCACCGTTCTGGACATCAATCGCGATACCAGCACCGGGGAGTTTTACCTTTGTACCACCAGTAATTGTGCCAGTCTTCTTATAGTATTTACCAGCTTCCCAGTTGGGTGTGCCAGTAACAGCAGCATATGTAGTACCAGTGGATGTGTAGTAATCTGTTGCATTTGTATCCCAGTCAGATGGTTCTGATGTGGTGATCGCATAAGTATCGATATCAGTACCTCTCACACCGATCTGTACATAGTTGATATTGAAATCATAGGAGAGTCTTGCTCTCAGATTCTGTTTTCTGTCGATGGAGAAATCATTACCATCATCATCCAGAAGCCATGTGTACATATCGAACTTCTTGTTCGGAGCAGCCTGGATCTGGGAAATCATCAGAGGTGCATTGTCCTTGATTCTGTAACCCTTACCAGCATTCCATAGTTTCTTCCACAGTGGCTTACCATCTTCATCCTTTACGAACCAGATCTTTGGAGTTTCATATTCTTCTCCAGTCTGATTGTTTACGAGATACTTCACGAAGATACGCTGTTCGATGTTAGTAGAAGAAGCAGTCTGGACGGGAATCAATTCCTTACCAAGGAATCTGACATACTGCTTTACGAGAGCAGGGAAGTCCAGTGTAGCAAGCGGTAGATAATTGGAAACGTTATAACTTTCCTGAACGAGGAAGGATTGCTGAGAAGAATCCCAAGCTTTATTAAGCTGATCGATGACGGATTCCAAATGTACCTTTTCCGCATTGTCTTCTGTGTTTTCTATCAAATTGCTTAATCCTTGAATGACGGGCTGCAGCATCATTTCCTTGTATTCTTCCATGACTGCTGGATTCTCCATCATTCTCTTAGCATCCTTCATGACATTGATACCATTGTATGTTCTCTTCAATGTACCAACAGTTGTTTCAAAATGTTTATCAAAACCATCCGTCAGATTTTCAAGTTCTGTTGGAGAGGCATTGTTGATCATTGTCTGCTGTTCTTGGAACCATGTGCCATGTGAACCAGCTGTACGTGAATATGCCATAAGCTTACAACTCCTTTGATATAATATTGAATTCAATCATTTGAATCCTTTAACTTTTTCAAGTTCGTATTTAATTGCTCGATGAGTAAGGTGTATAGGGCATCAAGCTTTTGGAAAAAGATCAGATTCTCACCATATTTTGCATTCACAAAATTCTCAAGTAAATAAGATTTACCCTTATCAAGTGCTGCTTTTAATCTGGTCATATTTTCGTCATTTTCTCGAATCGTTTGATATGGTAATAGAGGAGTTAATCGAGTGATACTCTCGATCGTATCTTCAATTTCTTGGTTACGATCCATCATCTGTTGATATAGCTTTTGATTCAGAATTGAATTCGCTTTCTCAGATAATTTCTCGCCACCATTCTTGGTCGATTCCTCTTGTTGTCCATCATCTCCTGTGGACATATCTGCACCAATACCCATTTCATCTCCACCTGAATTGCTCATGTCGAAACCCAAGTTATCCATACCACCAGTGTCGGTTGGTAATGGTGGTGGGTCTCCACCCATATCACCAGAGGCATCAGGTGGAGAATCTGCTGGTGGTGTTGAGGTATCCATTCCCATATCTCCTCCACCAGCATCAAATGGTTCTACGAGAGAGCCACCTGCTTCCATTACCAATAAAAACAAGTTTTTCTCTTCCATTTGAACACCTCCAGTTGTTTAGTCAAAATCATAATCAATATGACTGTGATTGCGTAAAGGTTTGATCTTCGCAATAGGATCACGTGTTACCTTTGTCGCCTTGTCAAGTAATTGACGTCGGATACGTATTAATTGATATTTCGCATCATAATCTTTATTGGCATTTGCTTTGCGGATTTTATCATCGATGATGCTAATTTCTGTCATCAATTCATTCTGTACTTCTCGTTTGTAGTCATACTGATTACCTTTCATTTGTATAAAGTCTGCAGTTGCCATCACTCCAATGAATGGAGAAATGATATAAGCGGCACTAAGTAATTCCAGATCCAGTGCGGTTTTAAACACATTTTTCAAAGTTCTCCGATAAGAAGGATCTTTCATGATCTTTGACTTTGTTTCATTGGCATCTTTCTGTACAAGTTCTTGTGCCCATTTCTCAACCCAATCTTTTGTTCGTTCAAAAGGTCGTTTCAGTGCGGCCATTGTGTTTGTACCGTATCTTACCTTTTCTTCCAACTTTGCATTTTTCTCGAGCATTTTCCGATCGAAATCTTGTGCTCTTGTTAAAGCATCTTGTTCTGGTTCTGGATTCATATCTGGAAAAATACCAGTACCTGATCCAACTGCATTAATGGCACTACCTATGATCTGGCGTCTTGTACCAGATTCTTCAAATAATTGGGGCTCTTTCGATGATAACATCGCAAACACTTCTTGAACACTTTTACCGGTGGAAAATGTGGTATTGTCCATTGGTTGTATTTGTGAATTTTCATCATTAGTATTATAAGAAGATGTGTCATTATTATAATTGTTTGACCCCCTGTTGGTAGGTTGTCGGTTGGGATACTGTCGGATATTGGATTTCAGATATCGATTGTTCGAGGTACCACCCGTTGTTTTATTCGTTGAATGATCGACATAACGATGTCTCGTATCGTGTGAATCATGTGATGTTGTCGTTGTGGTATTGTTGGAATTGTTGTAATTATACGTGATATTGTATACGACTTGATTACCTTTGTCTCTGGGATTGATGTTTGCCTCTTTTCCAAAACCATCTCGAATGTCCATATTTCCATTTTCATCCGGTTGTACTTCATCTGCACGATCTTCGATGGAATTGATGAGATCCGTAATGTCATTTGTAGGAATCCCTTCTGGTAAAGGACTGTCTTCAATTTTAACATCCGGCTTACCTTGTGCATCGGTTGTTGTGATACGACCCTTCATATAGGCAGGAACTTCTCCAGAGAAAACATATCGATCTCCGTTATACTCCATGACATACGGTAGAAAATGAGATTCATCCATTTTATGATTAAACGCATAATCATTGACAGCTAAGCTCTCCAATCGACAAGCTTCACAAATGATATTCTTTAAATATGGATAATCTTCTGGTTCGATATCTCCCAATGAATTCATCATCTCTCTCGCATATTCCACGACTTCAGAAGATGTGGGAATCGTTCCAGTAGATAGTGTGTCAGATTTTGATGGTTTGGAATACGGAGAGGATTTATTGGAATTCTCATTGATTCTGGCACGGATGGCTTTCACAAAACCATCTTCTGTCTCAAACTCATCTTTCTTCTCTGAGTTTGGCAATACATTATACAGGATATCCAAATAGATTCGGGAATCGAAAATGTTAAATAGAACTAATAATGTATGATTGGAGATATACGCCTTTGGATCAGAAACGAGCTTCAATGACAAGAAATCTTCCAAGAATTGAATGGTACCCTCTTTATCCGCTTTGAATGTGGAAAACAAATCATAGTCTTTGAAGCGCCGTACACTCTTATCTTGTTTGATGATGGAATCATAAGAATCCATATACTTCTTTAGATTCTTTTCATTAAACAATCGATTGGTGAACATCTTATCATTCTGGAAAACCCTTGCCAAAATAGACGGGAGCACCATACAAGTATAGTCATCCGGATTCACATGATTGTGCTTGTCATTTAAGAATTCCTTCACATCATCCAATGTATCACATTTCCGCAATCCAGCAATCAGATTTTTAATAACAACAACAAACTGTTGAGATGGCTGAAATCGGTTCTGATGATAACGAATATGATTCGGATTTACCATGGAAAAGAAATTGATCTCTGCTTGTTCTTGGACAACTGGTTCTTTTCCTTTCCCACTTGGATCTCCGGAATGGATCACTCCAAAACTTTGATAACCGATTCGATTTTTGAACCGATCCAATTCCCGTTCCATCGTCAGCTTCTTTGGTAACGTAATTTCATCTGATTGGAAAATACCCTTGATATACATTTCTTCATCAAAGATCCGATATTCCTGTTCACCGATAATATCACGGATGTCGTTCAATGGAATGGGTTTGGAGAATGTATCGATTCCACTTTTAAATCCATTTGGTTGGCCATACATATTCAGTTCCCAGAAGCCATCTAATAGCTCCTCGAATTCTTTTTTGTGATCGGAGATATATTCCAACATCTGATATGCGATATAAGAATTAATGGATTCAATTGTACCAGTATCATTGTTATCCGATAATTCATCTAAGATGTTCTCATATTTTCCAAGCTTTTGTGGCAAGTCTCTGATGAAATCAACCACATCTTCTACCTTTTCATGATTCGTTAACCATGCTGCATTGACACGATTTAACCATGTCAAGATATGAAATAAACATGGATCCAGTTCATCAGAATTATCATTGTCGATTGTTGGAAAATCTTTCTTTGTAAAATCAGAAGAAACGAACTTTTTTAATGCATCTATGACTGCATGATTTTTTCTGAAATATTCGTCATCTACCTTAATGATTAATTCTTTATATGCCATTAACGATATCCCTCCTTTCTTTGTGGCAATCAAATATTCTCAATGAATATTTAATCATTAGAATCATCATTATGATGACCAGAATTTTCCGATCTTTCTCTTCCAGCCCCCAATCTTTCTTTTAAATTCTCCAATTTTTCTCTTCCAGTCTTTAGACCTGTTCTAATGGCATGTCCTGCTTTTATTCCAGTCGCTACACCTTTTCTAACGGCCTCTTCTGTTGTTCTTCTCATCGTGTCAATTTTTCCTCCAGGTTCTAGGCCTTTTCTAATGGCTTCTCCTGCTTCTTTTCTTTTCTTGTCAATTTCTTTTCTTTTCTTGTCAATTTCTTTTCTTCCCTTGTCAATTTCTTTTCTTCCCTTGTCAATTTCTTTTGTTACTTCTCTCTGAACATTACCTGCATATTTCTCAAAATCTTCTCGTGCCATATCTGCAGTTAATCCGCCTCTTTCGGTGCTTCCTGCCGGTAATGGATTACCAAATTCATCGATTGAAGAATTGTTACCAGCATTTTTGAGATCTGCTTCTTTGATTAATTGAGCCAACAGCTTGGACATGTCATTTGTAAATTTCAGATAATACTTTGATGACTCTGTAATGGTGGCAACATAGTGCTGGAAATTTCCACTCTTTATAACGTCTTCACTATTGTTACTCTTATTATTCTTGATGATATTATCCATGCTCTTAACAAATTCATATCCCCGATCAATGAGGTCTCTGCATTTTTTGAACATGCTTAAGATCTCTGATTTGTTTGCATTTCTTCTAAATATCATATTAGGTGATGTTGATTTATCGTCGATTTCAAATTTTTTATAACGTTCACATCTTGTTCTCCAATAGCTCTCATATGAAGTATAGTTTTTCGTAATGGTAAACGTTTCAAGTTCTGTCAATGATTGAAATTTAGATTTGATACCCTTGTCCTCTGTCAGATTTTTCAAATAATTGTAAGCGGCACCTCTAATGGAAATCTGTGTACCATTATAATTATTTATAAGGGATTCTGCTTTATTTAATCTTTTATCACTCAGCTGTTTTGCAAATTTTGCTCTGATTGTACGGAAAAATCGAACGATCATATTCCAGAATCTTTTAAATGCGTTGACATTATCAACTTTTGGCACTTCAATGGAATCTGGACTTGAAACGGATGCATTTGTTTCTGGATTAGAACTACTTGCGCTTGCTTCTCCACCTGATTCACTGGATTCCATGTAAACCTCGTTATATAAAAACATCTTGCTATATTGCTCTGCAATCGAGATACAAGTCTCAGCTTCAGCGTTCAGTACGATTTCATCAATTGTCATAATAACTCACTCCTTAAAATAGATAATGCCTCTTGACGAATATCATTCGGCAATGGAATAAATGTTTTTGAAAGATCATTTTGTTGAATAATGATATTGCCATCTTGAATTCCTTTGATCTCGTCATGTGAAATTTGAAATGATTCACAAATCACTTGTAATGTCTCTGACTCTTCAGCACAATAATCAGCTAATTCTTTTAAAAAGAAGACATCAGCAGATTCCATGATACGTGCTTCGATATCAGCATCTGCACCAACATGAGATGGGAAATCCACCATATCCCATGTGATGACTTTTGTTACTCTCATATTCGGTTGATTATGTGGTGCATTTGGAATCATATTTCCCAATAATCGAACAGAGAATGACGGCACAATTCCCAAATCAATTACTTCAGAAGATGCACAAATTCCGGCCTTTGTGCCGGGATGTGTTGTAATTGTTCCTTTGTATTTAGATCCCTCTAGTCTATTATGAGAAATAAAATGAGAGGAATTCAAAGGTTCCGGAATGGTCATGCGAATATCCGAATATTGTTGTCCTTTAATATCCGGATTGGGATGATTTAATTCTCCACGCCATTTGTTTTGGCGAAGTAATGTCTGGATTCTCTCATCATTATCAATCACGCTACACACATTTTTTGCATCATATCTTCTGCCCATTCGATTATAACAGTCGAATGTCTGCAATGTGGCTTCAAATATACAGAATGGTTGGCCTGTCGATGACTTCTTTACTTCATAGCCGTCTTTCTTCATCTCAGAAGATTGTGGTGCTTCTTGGATAAAACACATCGTGTTATATTTTGAAGAAGCTGTTTGTGTCGATTTCCTCATATAGGTCGCCTCCCTTATCCTAACACTTGTTTCCTTGTAAGATATACAGAACCGATGCTCTTAAATGTATTTCTAACTAGTCCACGGAATAACTTTAATGCACCCGTCAGCTTATCATCAATTTCCCATGATGCATTTTCCCATTCGCTTCCTTCTTTCCAAACAGTTAACACAGTATTGTTGTCTTTATCTAGTTTCATAAATACCACTTGACAATCGGGATGTTTTTTGAAATGACTTTTCGCATTGGATTTAATAAGACTCCGTTTATTAGAATCAACCGCTGATACTGTCATAAGATCTTTTGCGCTTTTGACCCATTCTGGTCCGTCTTCTTGCTGACTCTGATCAATTTTACCATCATCCGGGTTACTGTCTAATTGTTTACCAACGACATGTTTCAAGAAATCTGTTAAGAATTTAATCAATTTCAAATCACATTTCATTGATAATGTTAATAGATGCACGAACTGACGAAACTCGTTACTTTTTAACACATCAGAGGAAAGGCTCTGCTTCATGGATTTTAATCTTCCATTAAGTTTTGGTAAAATCTCAACAAGCTCACAACCCAGTTTATCTGCCAATGAAATATATTCTTTTAGTTTTTGTTTTGTAATCGGCACAACTTGTTCATTATTTTTCATTAACTGATCCAATTTGTCCATGGATTGATTATAAAATTGAACATGCTTGCGATAATCTTTCATCCATTGTTTATCGAATGTAAAACCATGATCCCTAATTTTGATTTGAATCACTGGTATCCCTGTCAGATATGGATTCAATGATGCTAACAAGATTTCAAAGATTGCCTCATCATTTTTACGCACTGTGGGATTGTCTTTTAAATGATCAATGTTTGTATGATTTAATTTATCTTTGAAGAATCGCTTCTGGAAAAATACAGTGACTGTTGTAATGATTCTAGATACCCAATTCTTAAAACGTTCCCATTTTGAAATTGTATCCGGTATCGATGCATCAGATGTAGATTCCATATAAATCGATTTCTGATAATAATCCGTCATTGCTAATAATGTATCCACCTCATATTCAAATGCGATGATCTCTGGAGTTTCTTTTATGAGATTTGGATAATAGGATTGTAATGCTAATGTAAATTCATCAATTTGTCCATTCAAGTTAATCACCCCTTTAAGTTTTCACTTTGTCAATCTTGAGAATAATGAAAGTTGCCAATAAACAAATATAAGCTTTGGCAACTAAATCGCCGCATCCATATCTCTTACAGAATGGATCAATGACCGGCTTGCCAGGGATGGCTCGATCAACCGCAGTTGGCATTTTGGTAATACGAGAGATATAGGCGGTAGAGTTAATTTCATTGAGCTTATGGTTCTCTTTTGCGATAAATACATAAAAGATCAGATCGATGATATTTGTGATATCCTTCGTTTCCACCCGTTGTGCCAATTCATACAATTCATCCACTTTCACATTTTTCTGTTCAGCTGTGGCTTTGTATAGCTGCCCTTTGGTTTTGTAATCCTTGTCACCTGTTGTAATCAAACGAACGAGATTATTTCGTAAGGTCGTCGTGTTTGTGGTTTCCACATAATCCTCATCACCTTTAAGATCCTCGCCAATGGCATTTCCATTTTCGACATTGTCATAGTATTTCCGAGCCAAGGTTCTCATGTTCTGTTGGAATGAAGAGCGAAGACGATTCAAGAATTGTACCATGATATTGACACTCATCTCAAGTGACATCTTGGCTCTCCAAAAGGCAAAGGATGTTTCCGTAGTTTGCCCAATCCAATTGATGATATTCTCACTCTTGACCAATCCCCATGAGTTGTCCAAATGCATGTAAGTATATGTCATAATAGGAACAGATGGTTCTGCATCTGGGAAAAAGTGATTCAGCACAATGCCATACATAGTGATGCCAAGTTGTTGTTTTGCCGAATCACGTAATTCTCGATGTTGTACCATGTCAGAGTATACCAAAGCGGCAGCATGAATCAAATTGGTTGGTGTTGATGTCAATGTCTTGAAGTCAGTCTTATCACTCACTTCACTCTGCAACAGTTCTTTGAAAATCTCTTTCAGATCTTGATTGGTAAAGGAGAATAATTCTACAACCCTATCAACATACTTACGTGGATAAGAAACACGTTTGGTTGGGAATTCTTTTGACAACATACCCGCATTCGCATCCAAGAATTCCGTTCCTAATGAAATATAGTCTTTCCTACCCTTTGGGGTTTCCAAGACTTGGATAATCGGTTCCATGATCTTTGTATGGAATGCGGACGATGTATTTGTGACTTCTTGTAACCAAACTGTCATTTCATGTTCGGTGTATTCTTGTTCCATCACGTACATCTGAATTCCCCCTTATGATCTTCTCTTCTTCTTATTCCTTTTGACATGGGGTGTTGTTTCTTGTTTCTCCTCTGGTACTTCTTCGGAAATCGGATCTTCTTCCACGAGATTACCAAACTTTTCCACAATGGGTTGTGGTGCTTCTCTAATGATGATTTCTTCGATGGACGGTTCTGTGAATTCCACAACAACTTCTTCGGGTTGTACAATTTCTTCCGGTATCGATAATTCAGGAACTTCTTCTACAGTTACAGTCAGTTCAGGTTCAACATACGGTTCTTTCTTTGGTTCTTCTTTTTTCACAGGTGCTGGTTCTATAGAAATAGGTTCTGGTTTCGGAAGTTCTGTTAGTTTTGTTGGTTTTGTAAAAAACGCATCCACATTCTTTGATGTAATCAACAAACCTGTCTCACAATCTCCAATTCTGAATTGACGATAATTCACCAGTCTTTTAATCTCTGCTTCTGATAATTCAACATCATATTTCGGCGCAAGTGTTCCAATACCCGGAATGACACCTTTACCTATAATATTTACTTTCATTTGAAAAACTCCTTTCGTTATTCTCGACCCATGATGGATCTGACTTTATCAATGGAATAATATGCTTCGGATACGAGATCCGTTTTAATGCCCATGCACATGAAATAGATATCCGCACGAAGCAAAGATGGTTTGTCATAAACACCAGTCTTACAATCTTCCAATCTTGTAGAACCAGTTTCCGCAATCTGTTGTAACATGAGATTGTACTCTTCTACATTATCAGCACGAGCCCCTAAGAATTCTGACATAACATCCGTTGCTCCCATGCCAGCTAAGACCTCATTTTCAATTGCTGTCATGACACCGCCCTTGGAATCCCCCTTCAGGCGACCTGTTGATTCATCACGATTGTTATCATCCAATGTTAAACCCGTTTTCTTTGTGACAAGCTGTTGTACACGCTTGACATTGAGATATCCTACAAGAACAGGTTGTTTGGAACGAATGGGATGGTTGGGATCTGCTGAGATATGAGGAAGATAGATATGTTCGAATAATGGGATATTCAAAAATTTTGCCGCTTTATCCACATTCTCAAATTTTAATACACGAGAACCATCTCCAAATTCTTCAATGTCCAAACGAAAATTGGACTTATCATCTTTCAAAAAATCGGTGATCCATTTGGAAAATTGTTGATCGGACATGGCATTGAACATCTCCGTGTATTTATTAGCATTGATTTTTGTCGGATCCAACAATGCCATGGTCTGTATTACAAGATCTTGAATCTTCTTTCGTTTCTCTGTCATACTCAAACTCCATTCGATCCAGTTTTATCATGTACGGCACCAATGGAATGTTTGATTCGGGTGAGAATGACTTCCAGCATTTGTGCAACATACATCAGACTTGTGGTGTAATCCGTAATAAATTTCACATACTGTTCTTTGAATTTTTTCATATCTCCTGTTTGATAGATGTCATTATTGATCATTTCTTCACAAATTCGTTTCACGTTGTCAATTGAATGGAACGCCTCGTCAATTTTTGGACTGAAAACCTTTTCCACATTTTCACAATATGACAAGAATCCATCAATTTTATTCTTGGAATGACCCTTTCGTTTTGTAATCGTATCATTAATCGCTGAAAATCCTTTAATCTCATCCCAGACTTCTTTAATCTCAAATTTTATTCTATTAAATCTTCTGAGAAAACTTGCAAATTTTTTATATTGTGATACAAGAGCTCGTGCACTTATGTCATCTCGTCCGATCAATATATCTGTGGCGTTACTATTAAACACCGCAACAATCGCATTGAATTTCGTGTTGATCCATTCTGGTTCTGGTAATAATACTTCGTATTCTTCATTTCGATTATAACGATCAGAATCACGGATGGATTCGATCAGTTTATTGATTTTCTTAGAAACATGACGTGCACGGAGTTTTGTAATCAATCTCCGAAACCAGTCTGCAATCTTTGTTAATGTTGGAACTTTGTCATCACCCTTTAATGGATCTTTCCATTCTGCTTCTTGATATACCTGCTGATGAACTTGGTCAATGAAGAATTCTTTCAACAACTGTTGTCCAATTGCTTCATAGACGTACATTTGTGATTCATAACGAAGATCCATTAGATCTTCCATAGAATTCAGTATTGTTTGTTCCATCTTGATTCGCCACCTCTTCTATTTTGTATCGATTAATATATAAACGATTTAATTTATCATAAGATATTCCAATGACAGCGGTTGGTGATTCCTCACGTAATGTGATGAAATCATTTCCTTTAATGATGACACATAATTCATTTGTGTCAACATTTAAGTTATTAATGAAACAACTCACTTCCACACCTGCTAATTGGATTTGATTGCATTGGTCATAGATTGCGTTTACAATCTTCATCGGAATATCTTTGTTGTCAGCATATTCAAATAAGTATTGTTCAATATCAATACCCAATTCCGGAATACTGGGATATTGTCCGGGTTTCATAAGTAGTAATGTCAGTATGATGTTCACACACATTTGAAATGATGAAATGACTTTGGGTTTATGGAATTCATCCACATCTAATAAGACGTCATAATGTAACGGATTGACTTGTGGTGGATACTTATGCTGAATCTCGGACAATTGAATTCCCTTTGTATCAAGCATCGATCTCATCCTCTTCCTCTGTTTTCATTTTTCTCCGAAACAGTTTATGATGTTTTTTCTTACCATCGTCTTTTTCAACGTGAGCAGATGGATCTGCTTTTCCCCTAGATGTCATGTCTTTGGAGGCATCTTGTAATGTGGATAAATAAGTATTCATCGTATTCTTGACATATTTACCCAATTCATCTAACGCTTCCATGATTTCCACAAATGCATTTGCCGTATGTTGAATGGACTGGTTCAATTCTGTCATTTCTTTTTTGATATCGGAATCCAATTCAATTGTTCCTTCCTTCAGAGCTGTGTCCAATTCTGAGAGTTTTGTCAAACTTTCTTTCATTCCATTTGCTTTATCGGTCAATTTTGAAGCCAGTTCCTCATAGAAATCCGTAATCTTTACGGCATTTGATTTTGCTCGAAAGATCATGTCGGATCGTAATTTTCCATCCTTTACGTATCGATCTTCAATTTTATTCATTTCTTTTCGATAACTTGAAATGGATTTGTCTTTTCCCTCTTTGACATCTTCTACGACAGCATTTGTGATCTCGCTCCATTTGTCAATATCCATTAAGAACTGATCAATTCCCTTCATGCTGACGACACCGTCCATGACCATGTTTCCATCTTTCATGTATAAAATGTTTTTACCTTGTGTATTAGCATCTGTGGGAATCTTTTTAGATTTCTTAGCATTGATCTCTGTCAACATGTTCGGAATATCCAACTCTTGATTTTCCAATGCATTTGCAAGTTTATAGGTTAAGCCATGTAATAAATTATCATTTCCGATATTTTCAATCAATCGACTTCCCTCGTGTTTTAAGAAATCAATGGGATTCAATGAAACGGTTTCTCCCTTTGCTGCATTTGCTGCTGTTGTTGCAACGAACCCAATACTACTTGCCTGTGCTTCTTTTGGTGAATTTGCAACATTCTTCTTGATATGTGTAATCTCCCGATTAAGCTTCACTTCAAGAGCACTGAGAATGGATCTGTATGCCGAATAAGATCGTGTCTTATAGCCGATGGTCTGAAACAAGTTCTTCAGTATATACAATGGACCCATCAAGATCACATAAATGGGATTGCGGGCCTTCAAATCATCACCAGTCCGACTGAAGGTGTTTCTAATCAATCCAAATCGATGTATATTATACTTTCGATCATGTAATGACTTTCCCACACTAACCAATGGCTTTGCGATGTTACGAACCTTTCTACCAGTTCCACCCAAGTATCGTTCTTGAACGAATTCATCTTCTTCGTCATCTATCTCATCCAAATCCACATACTGTTCCAACATACATTCTTTGTATAAGACATCTGTGAGTTCTCCAAGAACTTGACGTTCTGTTCGTAGTTGATCTTCACCGATGGCATTCCATTGTAATACGGCAAATTCGAAACCAAGATCACTGTGTTCTTTTAGTCCATCAATTTTGGTATACGAGGATTCTGTATGTTCATCAATACAATCATCCCCACATTCCTCGTTATAATCCACATCACCGCATTCGGTGTCGAAATCAATCGTCTTCTTTTTTGAGGATTCTGATTTGAAATCTGTGGTTGTACATGCATCACCACATTCTTCATCATATTCGATCTCATGCTTCGTTTCTTTTTTGGGAGATTTCTTTTTGATTTTTCGCAATGCTTTTTCTACATCGAATTCATCAACAAACGCATTCGATGAATCGTCACATTCGTTGTCGTAATCGATGTCTCCACACTCTTCATCGTAATCCACATCACCACATTCTTTGTCGTAATCGACAGATGATGTATCATCGTCGAAATCACCAAATCTTTCATCGGATGATGGTTGATCATAAGATGAGTCTTCATTATTAAATTCAACATCCCCACATTCGGTATCATAGTCAATGTTCTCTTGTGATGTGTCATCAGACGAAAGTGCTGTATCCAGATTTTCAGAATCACCGGCATCACCGATATCCATCTCTGTATCTTCAAAAAAAATAAAAGAACGATCCATTATTCCTCATCTCCTTTATTGTTTATTTCATTTAGGTCGGTTTGTTCGCATCGGATTCTACATATGTTTCCATAAATTCATCATAGTTCTTATCTACAATTTTGATGTAATTGATACTAGTTTTCTTCATTTCCACTTGCATCCGTGCATCTTTTAAATATTCGATTTCCCGGGAATGCTCCATACGTGGATGGGTGTTATCACTTTCTTTGATTTCGACTTCCAATGATAATGAGGGAATAAAGAAATCAGGAATGTAAAGATGGGTGGAGCCATCTTTCCATTTGTACCAATAATTGTTAGGAGATGGTGCAATGACATCATCAGGAGACCAGTCCAAGCTTTTCAGCTTATCCAAAAAATTGGTTTCATAAGAACCAATCACACGAAAACTATGTTTTGCATCCCAAATATAATCCTTTGATTGTGGGTGATTGTGAATCATCTTTCGTTGCATATCTGCATCATTGAGCAAATGTTCTTTTCCATATACATGTACCATTCGACTTTTCATCTGTTTGACATAAGCCTCTTTGCATTTTGGATCATCACATAATCGTTCATACTTCAATGTTTCTTTGTTGAAATGAACGGGATTCTGACGACACATCAAACATAATCTCCCAACGGGTTTATGCACCAATAAGGAATATGCAAATTCAGCTGGTTCATATTGCTCTGGCACTTGGTCATTGTGTTTGTATGCAATATGATGACAATAGTCATGCTTATCATCAAACACTCTTCCACAAAAAACACAACGTGTATTACGCATCAATCTCACCTCCTATCGCATTCATAATATAATGAATGTTTAGCTTTTCGTTGTTCATTTATATTGAGGAACTGATTTATTATAAAAAATAATTTTATAGGACAATACAGTGGTGGGCGAATGCCCACCAAACGAGATGTTAACTTCGTCAATATAATATATGTTATAACTCGAAAGGAGATCAACGATCATGAATGTAGTAAATAAACGTTATATCCCCAATAACTATTGTAATTTGCATATCACCTTACCTGTGTCAAATGAAATAACAGAGATGGATTATAATGATTATTACAATTATTTTTATTTAGAAGCAAGCAATCCGAACGACCAGGGTCGGCAGACATCAGGATTCAAACGTGTTCTGAAAAAAATATGGGAAACAATTAAAAGAATTGCAAAAAAAGTTTCTAACTGGATAACGAATGTGCTATCTAAATTTCATAATAAAATGAAATCCATTTTTTCAAAAAATAAGGATCGTAATAATATTCCCATCAATGAAAGAATTGAAAATGGTTTGCGAGAAGGAACTTTTGCGCCAAATATTCAGGATTGGCCACAATACCAGATTCAAACAGGAAACCTTTCTCGATCTAATTTTTCAACAATTGTTGATCGATGGTTGAAAGCGAACGTCGATGGGAAAAAAATTAATCCGCCTTCTATTAATGAAATCAAAAAAAAATTTTATCCAAAAGAATTACATACGGATTTAATTACAAAAACTAGCACTGTCACACAAGAATCATTCGTATTAGATGATTTATTATATCAGGAAGCAGTGGATCCTAATCAATCTAAACCGATTTTTATTGCATTTACATGTGACAAATATACGAATACGAAATTTAAAGACTTATTATCGCATCAGAAAGGAGATGATCGGAATTTTGCTACCAAATTTGATGACTGGATGTGGGACGTCGTTTCAGATGTGACAAAATCGAACCTGTTGCATGTTGGCATATCATTTGATGCGAATTTAAAACGTACACTATCATTCCATCCACATATCACAGGTGAACGAGCAGAATATCAAAAAAGTGGTTTCCGTATTCAAGATTGGACGGAGGAATATAACAAACAAGATGTTGGTATTGTTGTTTTTGCGGCATATATTTCAAATGAGTCTTATGATAAAGCGTTTAACTATGCAAATCATATTGATCAAAATCATGCAAAAAGTGCATACAATTGGAAAGAGATACTCATGCGATTTATTCGACAAAAAAGTGACAAGATTGATGAAAACGATTTTAAATGGGTATGTTCATCATTCACAAATGCTGTATTGCATAATGCAAATATTACTTATTTGGGACAGGCATCAAAATCGCCCTCACCTGGTGATTTAAAACGCAGCATTGTAAAATCTAATGATTTTGTATTGGTTTTTTCTGGAAAAGCAAAGAGCTACAGTACGGAGAAGGTTTTATCGAAATTACAAACTGTATCAAAAATTGTAGATAATGCGGATAAAACAACAACAACGACAATCAAGGGATTAAACGAAACTGAGGATGAAAATGATTATAAAAAAAATGAGAAAGTTGTTATGAATTTTATTTTATATTCGTCTATTGATTCAAAACCAAGAATATCCGGAAAGTTAACATTAAACTTGTGGAAAAACTTATTGATGAATTTGTTCAATTACGGAGATCAATTGGATGAAAGATTTGGTAAACTGATCGATGATATGAAAACGACAATCGATATGCTGAACACAAAAAAAGAAGAAATAAAAAAGGAGATAGATGATATAATAGAAACATCCTTTGCATACGACGAGGATCAATCAGATAATTATATTGACCTAAAAATCAAATTAAACACATATCAAACTCTATGGCAGACTGCGAACATTATTAGTACCGAATATCTTTCCGTATTTATAAAAGTAATGCAGAAAAACATATTAAACGAGTTGCAAAGATTATACAACGGAGTCTTATCCGCTTTTCGGTCGAATAATAATAATAATAATAATAATAATAATCAAACTGTAAAAAATGTATCAGAAATGTATTATGATAAAACACAGCAAAAAATATCGTATACAATGTTAGATATCTGGAATTCAGATATCGATTTACGCCATATCACAATGTCGAATCATCCTGAGTTAATTCAGGAATTTGTATTCATGGAAGAAGAGACGAATAGCACTTCACAAAAAGGCTCATCAAATGATACTAATTCAGATGCACCAAAAGTGATCAAGTCCGGTGTTCCAAAAAACGAACAATCCGGAGATGGTTCATTTGAAAAATTGAAAAAGACGGTAACATCAATCGCTCGTCGATTTGGCAACTGGGTTGCGAATCTGGCACAGAATGCCAAGAATGCATTCTCCAAGAATTACTCTGCTCAAATTAAATATATCGAGAATAATAATAAAGCATTAAATAATAATAAAGCATTAAATGATGAGATCACAAAGGCACTGACAAATGGATCATTCCGACCGAATGTGCAGAATTGGCCAAAATTCCATATTCCATTAAAAGAGCTTCAAGCATTAAAAGATCCATTAACAGCAGTCATTAATCAATATATGGATGACCAGAAATGGACACAGCTCGAAAATCCCACATTTAAAACCATTGCATCTCAGTTCTATCCCAAAGAGATGGTAGCGCAAAATGCAGCAATTTTGGAATATGTTGTCATGGAAGAAGATAACAATACATCATCTAATAATAATGGTGGAAACAAAGAAAAACGTGTTGCTTTGTTAACACAGTATTTTCTATATGGCAAAGTGAATCCATCTCAAGAAGAGAAATCCACCGATACATTAACTGGACCAATGTGGAATGAATTATGTGCAGATATGCTGAATTGTAATAAAGCATTGGAAAGTGGATTGACTGTTGTTGGAAAAGGTTTGAAAGATGGAACAAACACCATCACACAAAAGTTGAATTCCATAAACGGAGAAAATGAAGAAGAAAACAAAAAACGTGTGGAGCAACTACAAGCGTTATTGAAATCCGTGACAGATGTAGCAAATGAATATACCATGACTTTATCAAAGACAATTCAAAAGAATTTCTTTGAAGTGATGTATAAACTGTATGCTGACATCATCACAGAATACAAGAACACAAAAGGTGAATTCCAGCAGCAACAGCCAACCAAACAACAGCAGGCGCAACAAACAACCAATACTAATGCTGCACAATCCGATGCAAATGCAAATGCAGCGGTGAATGCAAATGCTGATACTAATAATGCAGCAGAATAAAAATGATGGAAAGGCGTGAAATCAGAATGATACACGAAACAGATCAGACCCATGAGTTTGAAGATATGGATGATTTTATCGAACATGGAAAATTATTTGTGGAAAATAGTATTGAACGTTCTCCCGATATGATTACTGCGTTAGAATGTGTGGGTGCCATTTATGGCATCCCATCAACGCATTTCATGGTAGAACCGGAAATCAAAACATTACGTGTGATTGATGATCATGTATTGACACCCCCGGATGTTCGTCCCAATACAAAAGCCATCGTATGTAGTATTGGTGGTGTATTGGATCATATTTCACAACGAGTGAATGACAAGTTGGATGAAAAACATGATGGTGAAACAGAAGAGGGGAGAACACATCATGTTTCACAGAATGCAAACCCCAATAAGGGAGAAGTCATCAGTCGTCATGTAGATGCAAATGGTGATGAAATTCTGGTATATGATTCTGGCTTAATGGATATGGCAAATACAAAAGAAGCCCATATGAAAGCGGATGAATTAAAAAAGGAAAAGAAAATCCCCGAACATAATGAAGAGGATAAGCATTCCAAAGTGGAATCTTATTTTACAAAAGAGGATGCGATTGAATTAAAAACCGATGCAAATATTGACGAGGATACCTTGAATGACAATGAACCAAAGTCAACCGATATTTCCGAAGAAATTCAAGAATCCGCATTTCATTTGGATTTGATTTCTCATTATCACGACACGGATTACTTGGGATACGAATTGCTACAGGAACAGGGGTTCGATTATGTCAAACCAACCGAAGCATTTACATTGGAAGCAGATGAATTGGAAAAGAAACCCAAAATCAATCCGGAAGATATCAAACATATGAAGTTTGATAATACTCACATCACAAAAGCAATTCAATGTTTCAATGAAGCCAGAAATGAACAATCCGAATCCGGTAAGGGAGAATTTGATTTGGGAAGATTCATCAAATCTCCGAAATACAAAGAAGGAATTGATGAGTTGGGGAAACAATTTGATTGCCGTTTGAATGTCTATTTCAAAGATGACGTAAAAGAACCAGATCGAAATAATCTATTCACACTGGTATTTGATCATCAATACGCAGACAAGATCTATGTTTCTAAATCAAAGGGATTCCAATTGAATGGGCTACCCATTACCATCGTATGTGTAAACAAAGCCATTGACGAAGAAATGACAAAGCAAACGGATAAAGAATTATTTGGACAATTCATGTGTGCGTCATTATGTCATGAGATCTTTCATAACATTGTCAATGCCATTCGGTGTACCACAAATATCTTCATTTATACTTCCACCTCAGCAATGACATTGGCATTGAGTACACAAGATGCAGGAACCAGACGTTGTATCTTTTCTCAATATGCAGACACCATCACAATTGATGGAAAGGAATTAAATCATACGGAGAAGAAGAATCTTGTGAAAAAATTATGTTATATTTCTGCATTGTCAGATGATATGCAAGAGATGGATGCATTACAAAAGAAGGTGAATCATTCCGCATCATCTGCGGATGTCAATCAAGAAATCGACAGTTTGATTCAGCGTTATGAAAAATCCATCAAGGAATATAATAAAAAGATTCCGGGCACCCGTAAAAGGGGAACAAAGTATTTGAAGCATCCCAAGGGATATCGGCTATTAAATAAAATTGCTTCTGGATTGTCGAGTTCGATCATTGGTGCTGTGATTGGTTTGCCGATGTTAAAAGTATTACCAAATCGATCTGATGCAGCGGTTGCGCAAGCATACATCGATTATCTGGGAAGAGCCAATAAAGAAGAATACTATTGCGATATGTTTGCTGGTATCTACAATTTACCATTGACATTCACTTATGGATTCAAACATCGTAATTTTACGGCAAATGAAATTCCGGAAGACAAGTTACAGTATCTGACCAATTTGGAAAAGGAGATTCGGGAATTATCGATGTCTCCATATCCGACAACAAATGAAAGAAACAAAGCCGCATATGATATTGCAAAAACGATTCTGAGTGGCCAGGAGAAATTGACAAAAGAAGTGAAAGCGTATTGTGAATGGATCGTCAAGAATTACTCCAATCTGGAAAAAACAAATGCGGAGCAACATTATAATTCAACGACATTTGATCCGTCAGAAGCAAAGGACTTGGATGAACATATTCAGAATCTGATTCTGAATAATAACATTACAGTGACAGAGTCCTATCATCATAATAGAAGAATGAGGTGATACCATATGGAATTATATCAGATCGTCATGGAACATATGAAAACCATGCAACAGCAACAGTTGATGACAAGACAACTCGTCTTAGAACAGATGCTGGAATCATGTTTAAAGGAATCTGATTATATCGATTGCTGTCTCAATTATGGAGAAATTCCATATCAAGAAGCCGCAGCTACTGCAGGAGAAGAAGCAACAAAAGTAGATGGAAAGGTTAAGAAATTTATTGCCAATCGAGCTGGAGACGCCAGAAATATGATTACCAGAATCCGTGCATTGACACGTCGAAACACTGTGATTCTGAAAACACTATCTTCTCATGCCACAGATGTATTGAATGGATTCCGTGGAAAATTCCGTAAGAGTGGTGCAAAAAAGAGTGTATCACAAATTGCACATGAGAACTTATTAAAGAAATTAGATCCGGATAAGAAGTTAGCAGAATCAGAAGCACGTGTCAAAGTACCCTATACGGGAGATGTAAAACAAGATGACATTGTATTGAACAACTCCGCAATCTTGATCAAGGAGTTTGATGATGATAATAATTTCACAATTGATCTATTGGGCGTCAATTATTTGAAAAATGATAATGGAAAAGATCGTGCCATCTCCGATAAAGGTAGAGGTGTTAAGTCATTAGCATCCTTGATATTATATACGAACTCCATGATCTATTTTATCAAACATCCCGACGAGATGGATCATCTTGCGGAATTGATCCAAGAGGGATTTGACATTGTTAGTGGTAAGAAAGAAAACAATGGATATGCAAAGAAAGTGTCAAAGTTGACAATAAAAGCACATGCAAAAACAAATGCCATTGGAAATACAAGTGTTCGGTTAACCATGAAAGAATTAACAACGTTCCAGAAGAAGATGAGTGAAATGGCAACCAAGTTGGACTTTGCACAGAACAGTGGAACGAAGATGGATAATGTGGATAAAGAAGTCATCCAATCATTGAATGATTTGGTCAATATGTTGGAGTATGTCCAGTTTGGATTAACTTCCTTAACGAATGCCATTCAAAAAGTACATCTGATTGATTTGAAATTCATGAATAGTATTACCGATCGAAATGCGTTATCAAAGTTCGTATACAGTTGCGTCACCAACGGTATTCCACCTAAGTTCATTGCATACAATACTTGGTTGATTGCAAATGAATCATTGCGTGGTAATTCTTCAAAGTACAAACCAATTGGTGGACAGTCTCGTTGTGTCTTTTTCCCAGAGGATAACAAGAAAGAAATCTTAAAAATTGCCATTAATGGTAATGGCATTATTGCAAACAAAAACGAAATCAGAATGTCAGATGTACTTAAGAAATCAAATGAAAAAGACATTCTGCAAGTGTCCGCACTTGTTACAAATCACTATGAGGAAGATGCGATTCTGGCAATGGAACGAATTGTTGACCGTGTTGGAAAACATCCAGACTTAGAAATTCTGAATACGGTGAAGAATCAGTTCAAAGACTTTACATCAAGACATCCAGAATTACGATTAGTGGTTTCCGACTTTAATGATGGAAACATTATGTGGTCAAGTGATCGTGATTGTTGGGTATGTATTGACTATGGTCTTGGTCGACGCAATGCAAAGAAACAAGAGGTATTAGAAGAAAAGGCCGAAAAAGCCATCGCTCGTAAAGAAATGATGAATCAAAAAATAAATAGAGGTGACGACAATTGATGTTTGATCAAATTGATACAATCAATGGAAATTTTATGTGGTCATCAAACTGGAATCAATGGGTATGCATAGATTGCGGTCTTTCTGATCGTAAAAGTGAGGTGTTACATCTATATGAATTTTTCAAATATCTTATTCGATGATATCGAACCGATTACCTTTGAACATGGAACAAAAGTATTGGAATCGATGCAGATGGAACTCGATAAGGAATATCGATCTATTATGTATTATACTGAATCAGCAATCTATCAAGAAGGTGTTGGTAGAGTGCTTCATAATCTCGTAAACAAAATTATTACGTTTTTGAAGAAATGGTATCGAATACTCAAATCATGGCTTGGACATATAAAAGACGTTTTGAAAGGCATGCTCGTAAAAGTCCGGAAAAATGGACAACTAAAGAGCGCATCTGCGATTGCCAGAGACCATGCAAAAGAACGTTTGGATCCCGATAAACAGTTAAAGGAATCAAAGATTCGAGTTCGTGTACCATATCTTGGTGGTGTACCTGAAGCACAAATCGAAGTAATTAATTCAAATTTAGTAATTGATAAATTTATCAGTGATACGGAATTTGAAATCGGAATCATCGACATGGTAAATTACATGAAAGACGAAAGAAATGGGAAGCGTATCGCTATGAGGCCGACAGATAGCGATGTAACACCAATCGAGTCCGTAATGCCTTATGATATCAGAGCCATCTATTTGATGAAACACCCTGATGTTTTACAAGATTTGAATGCGATTGTAAAAGATGCAGCAAAGATTGCTGCTGGTGATACAACGATTGATCAGGCTGCATTTGTAAAGAGATCACGTGATTGTCGTCATAAATTCAAGAACCCAGCAAAGATTCTCAAATGTTTTGTATCTGGGAAAACAATATTATCCATGCCTGAATTAGTCGAGTTTCAAAAAAAAGTAGCAGAAGCGTTAGTTGATCTTGATGAGATACATAACATCGAAAATGATCTGAATACGGTAAAGGATGATACGTTAAAAGAATTAAAGAAACTCGTGCATGATGTTCACTGGATTCAATACGACATGAATACTTTCACCAACATGATTCAGAAAGTGAACCTAATTGATTTGAAGTATATGAACTCCATCAAAGATAGAGATGTATTGTCAAAGTTTGTTACCGATCTCATCACCAATGGTATTCCATCAAAATACGTAGCATACAATACGTGGTTAATTGCTCATGAAGATTTACGTGGTTCTGATCAAGAATATAAAATTAATGCTGGACAATCCCGTTTCTGTTTCTTCCCGAATGATGACAAGAAAGAAGTTCTCAAGATTGCAATGAATGGATTCGGCATCACAAGTAATCGAAATGAGATTCGTTTTGCAAAAGCCGTTAGTAAAGACCCGGAACTTCGAAAGATGACAGCGATGGTAACACATACTTATTCAGGTGATGGTATTATTGCAGCAGAACGAATTGTTGACACATCCGGTGTAAAACATCCAACGGTGAATGATTGTAAAGCTATGACAAAAGCATATGATGATTTCACAAAGAAACATCCTGAGCTGAAATTAAAAATCAAGGACTTCAACGATGGAAATATCAGATGGTCTACTGATCGAAATCGTTGGGTCTCCATCGATTATGGCTTCTCTGTCAGAACAAGCTAACTATCGTGAGATGAAAGTGTGGTGAATAATATCATGGAAACAACAATGGAACGATTTTACGAAATCAATGCTAGTATGATTTATACTGAACAAGCGATATGGGATACCATTGTATCACAGCAATCAAAAGAGATTAATGAATTTTATTATCCATATGAACACAATCAACATATGGAAGTCTTTCAAGAATCAGATATGGCAGCACGTGGATGGCAACTTTTGAAAAAAACGACAAAAGCATTGGGTGGACTATCCAACCATGTCGGAAACCTATTACAAAGCATTATTAGTATCACGGGTTCTTCGAAAGTAAAAAAGACACCGAACCAGATTGCTGATAAGATGATCCCTGCTTCCAAACTTGCAAGAGATCCTGCTGAGATTGACAAAAACAAAAAGAATCCATGTGATAAAAAGAAGAGTGCTGGTTTATCTGCAACCCCCATCTTCATCAAGGAAATCACGGAAGATGATGGATTGTATATTGGATTAATCGGTGTGAATTATACAAAAGAGGAAGATGGGAAACTAAAACCGATTTCCAATAGTAATGGAATTCGTGAATTGGAAAATGGAGCCATCATCTATAAGAACATGGCATATTATATCAGACATTCTGAAGCATTAGAGAACCTCGCGAATATCGTGGAAAAAGCTTGTAAAGTGATGGATGAAAAAAGCGAAATCAATCAGAAAGAATTGTGTAATGCCATTCGAAAAACCATTTCCAAAAGTCATGCATTCGGTGTGGATTTCAATGCTGGTGGAACGAAAATTTCCATGCGAGATTTTACCAAGTTCTGTGCAAGGATTAATCAACTGACAAATGCCATGGACAAATTCCAGAATGGGAATCATTCCATTCAACATTTGGAAAAAGAAACCGTAGAATGTATGAACAAATTGGTTCGTGAATTGGAGACTGTACAACATGGATTGAATGGATTATCCAATGAGATTGGTAAAGTCTATATGATCAAAGCACAATATGTGGGAACCATTACCGACAAATCTGATTTGGCCAAGTTTGTAGAAGAATGTATCAATGCTGGTGTACCACCAAAATTCATTGCATACAATACGTGGTTGATTGCAAATGAAGACATTCGCGGTGACAAGAATGACTTTAACAAAGTGCCAATGGGACAAACCAGAATGGTGCTCTTTCCCAAAGATAAAAAGATCATTACGAAGGTTGCATTCAGTGGTCGTGGTTTGACATCCAATAAAAATGAAGTTCGCATGTCGGAATTCATTCAACGAAGCAAAGAAGAAGAGATGATCAAAAGTTCCGCAAAGATTGTTGGGAAGTATGGGAAAGATTGTTCCGTCATTGATATGGAACGGATCATTGACCATTCGGGAAAACATCCCACACCTGCAAAACTGATAGAGGTGAAGAATCAGTTCAAAGACTTTACATCAAGACATCCAGAATTACGATTAGTGGTTTCCGACTTTAATGATGGAAACGTTATGTGGTCAAGTGATCGTGATTGTTGGGTATGTATTGACTATGGCATTGGACGTCGTGATGGAACTTCCGAAGAAAAAATGAATCATCATGCGGAGAAAGTTTCCAAAGCCTATGAAGAAAAAACAGGAAAGAAATTAGTCAATGTTACGGAGAAAAAAGATACAAAAACAGAATAAGAAAAATCCCCCGCATATGCGGGGGAATCTCTTCAGTCTTCTTCGTTGTCTTCCTCATCCCATTCCACCGGATCCTCTTCGATACTCTCGATGATGGAATCGACAATCTGCTGAATTGCCTCTTCCATCGTGTATTTGGAACCGGGGTCAGCTTCGGAGTCATACTGCCAGTCGACAATATTGCAATTGCCAACCACAGCTCGGCAGAATGGGATGACCATGTCCGTGGACACGGCGTACACCATGTCATGGTCATAGAATTCTTTTGCTGTGAAGCCCTCACTGATGTTGAGGGCATACTGGGCATGTACGGCGTCATCACCCAGTTCTGTCCACTGCTGTGTGAGGACAGAGAAGTCGCCGTTAATCTGCATATTAACGACGTAAGTTTTTTCGTCAACTGTACGACCGAACAGGAACACGGCGGAAGCCGGTCCTTCGATGACGAAAATCGGATTTACGATACCTGACCATTCAGCCAGCTCATCGCGGGCAGCGAGGCAGCGCTGCCAGATTTCGAGATTGTTCATAAAGAACATTACCTCTCTTTCTATAAAATTAAATCAAGCTCACAAACAAACGAATTTGAATGCGATCTTAATTCATATTAATACTATATATATCAAAAAATAAAAAATGTAAATTTTGTATGGTAACCGGGGATTAAATTATTTGAATGGAGGGATCATAATGAATGATCATATGATCAAGACATCACAACAATGGAAATCGACATCCATGATTGCGTATATTCCCAAATTGGGAACATTATGTGTGGAACTTGGTGAAAACGATAACGTGGGAATTAAGATTGGAGATGGAAGAAGATCTTACAAGAATCTTCCGTATGTGTTTGAAAAATCTTTCAATCTTATTGTAGAAATGCAAACTAATTTTGCACAAAAGACGCTACCCACAATATTATCTGAGTACTACAGAAAAGAAGAGATTGATCAATTACTACTGGAGATTCACAATGAGATTACAAACTTAAACATCTCTGAATATGTCAAAACGGAAGACATGAAAGAATATGTGAAAACAACCATCGAAGAAACAACGGTTCCTGTGTCGGAGGAAGACTTACAACGGATTACTGATCTGGAAGAAAAGGTAGATGCATTACCAGAACCAAATGTTGTGAACACTGGATGGGTTTCTGCATCCATTAATAATGGAAACATTTCGTCATCTAATATCGAATATCGTAAAATGGCAACTGAATTGGTTGAGATATGTGGAACATTCACACCAGCAATATCCACCTCATTCAATGCCTTCACATTGTTTACATTACCCGAGGAATATCGTCCTCATAAGAAACGAAAATTTGCACAATTGCAGTCGAATGCATTAACACCTTTCTTATTAACCATCAACACAGATGGTTCCGTGTTGATTGATTCATCATCGTCAATAACATTTGATGAAAATCAAGAGTATTTCATCGAAGCGATGTATCTCGCGGGATCAGTCACAATGTAGATTCGTTTGATGGAAGACACCACTGCAAGTATATGACGAATATTGATATTAATGAAATGGGGGGATATCCCCCCATTTCATGATTCTTCATTTTGTTGTTTACGTTCATATTCATGAATCAATGTATCCCGAATCAATCGAGAAACAATCATGGCATCTTCAATGACCAACACAGCAACCGGTTTCCAATCACTATTATTGACCATTTTCAGATAGTCCAACATATTGACATTAAACTGCAATAAGTAATGTTGTGCTGCATTATAACCGTCATTCAGCTTTGACGTTGGATACTGTGTTGGATTGATGATGTACTCACAACGTTCCATCTCAGCTTCCAAGAAAAGTTGTACAAACTTATCAGCTTCTGCAATGGCACGATTCACCGTATCCAATGTTAATTCTTCAAACTGCACTGTGACATTTAAGATTCGTTTCCCAATCAAGTTGACGGAAAATTCTGTATAGAATCTCATAATATTACTTCCTTTCATAAAATGTTGTTATTCTGTTCCATCAAACCCATCAATAATTTATTATAATGAAGGAGTGTGACACTATGTCAGGAATAACGAATGTCTCAAGTGATTCTGTGAAAGTAGCATTGGATAAGATTCTGTCCATGGAACCAAAGGACATCAATAAGACTTTCTTAGAAAGTATGTTTGCGGCACATCATGACAGAACAACAAATTCCTTTACAGAGCCAAACTTTCGGCCATTTTCAAGAATTGGATTGACACCTCAGATGTATAAGTACGTGAAAGAACCAACGGAAACAACATTGGGTCAATTGATTCTGAATCGCTATTTGTTGGAGCAATGGGGAATCATTCAGTATCTTGGCTATTATAACAAACCAATCGATTCAAAGGGATTGGGTAATCTGAATACGGAAGTCAATAATCTCGTATTGGAAGGTAAGATCACCACAGATGACCTTGTTAATTTTATTGATGCTCGTGACAGATTGGGTTTCTGGTGTTCCAGTTTCTTAGCTGTTTCCATTACGGCATCTCTGCTATTACCAATGGAAAATGTGAAAAAACGAAAAGCGGAATTGTTCAAACAACATGCTGCTGATTTGGCTTCGGATAATCCTGTAAAACAAATCATGGTCAACAATGCTATTGAAAAAGAACTCATGGATCTTGTTCGTGAGAACTTAAAATCAGATTCAGGATATGACTTGTATCGGAGTGGCGATGGTAATTTGGATAACAACTATAAGACCATCAACGTGATGAGAGGTGCTGTTTATAATAAACAGCTGAATCATTTCCATATCGTGGATTCTTCGTTAATGGAAGGGATCAAGCCACGTGATATTACACCATTCGCCAATTCTGTTGTTGCAGCTGCACTACCATCTGCCGTTGCAACGGCAGACTCTGGTTATATGTCAAAACAATTTATTGCAGTTCTTCAATCAGAACATCTGGATCCAGATCCCAATTCTGATTGTGGAACACAGATGACCATTCCCGTTTCGGTTACAGAAAAGAACAAACAGTATCTCATCTTTCGCAATATCAAAGAAAATGGAAAGATTAAGAAAACGACATTGCACAATATCAACGACTATGTTGGAAAAACAATTAACTTGTATTCCCCACAATGTTGTTGTAATAAAGCGATCTGCGCAAAATGTGCAGGTGATTTGTTTAATGTCATGAGCGATGGTCAAGTTACGAATATTGGTATGTTAATGTCACAAATTACCATGAAGGCATTAAACTTAAAACTGAAATCAAAACACGACTTGTCTCAGAATGCGGGATTCATTGATCCAAAAGAATGTTTCTTAACACCGAATGAATTTGCAGAAGTATCGGAAGATGGTTATTTGAAAACAAAAGTACCACTGAAACTACATCTACCAAAAGCATCAATTGATGAAGTGACGGCATTCTATATGGAAGCAACTCATGTAGAATGTATCGGTGTATTACCAGCTGTATTTTATGATGCACATGGTAATGAATTATTAAAGACAGTATTATCCATTCCGACAACCGTCCAGCTACAATTGTATGAAGATCCAGAAGAAACAATGGATGAGTTTATTATCTCTTATGATGCTGGTGCTGCAATTTGTAGTGTCGCATTCCAACAGAATATCTACAGTGTGGAATCTTATTTGAATCTCATCTTCTTATATTCCAGAATTGCATTGATTCCTTATCATCTATTTGCCGACATGTCATTCCGTAATCAGAAATTAAACAAGATTGACTTAGAGGGACCAAGTATGGTATATGAATTACTTGCACGAAGATTGTGTCGAAACATGAATGATGAACATTCGTTATTTGCCTTTACGTATGGAAAAGGACAAGGCGTTGATCCCATGGGCTATAAAAAGCTAACATATCGAGATGCGGTACAAAAATCTGGTGTTGTTCAAGCGATGCTATTCGAGGATATTTCAAAAGGGATTAATGTCAACTTGGCAAAGACATTAAATGGATTAGACTCTGAAGACACCCCAATGGATATGATCATGAGATCATAATTTAGAAAGGAGAATTGATATGGAAATCAAAACAGTAAAAGAGAAAGACATGCCAAAGCGTGAATTTGCATTCAGTCAAGAATTTCCAAATGAGATTGAATTGGCATTGAAAACATTTGACAAAGTCTTTGAGGAACTCACGAAGATTAGTTCCGGAAAGATTACATTCCCAGAGGAATACGGTGTTGTGAATAACTTATATAAGTTTCGTTATATTACACCGAATGACATTGCAACATTTGCTTCCAATTTAATCCAGGTATTGAAACATGGGTTAATTCAATCCCATATTACGGACATTGAGAAGTTCTCCGTTGTATCTGTAAAACGATTCTTGGAAGATCACGATTGTGTGCCGATTGAACATTCCTCTATTTATGGATTATATCAGTATACAACAGATCAGATGACATTAAAAGATTTATTGGTATTATGTGAGAATGATTTCTATCATAGAACAGTCGTATCCAAGTTCGAAATGACAGAACGGACAGAGGTGATCAAGAAGGACTATCAAAAGATTGCCGATATGCATTTCACAACAAACACCATGAAGATTGTGGATTCCCTACCAAAGCTCATCACACAAACAGACTTTAGTTGTCTGTCTTATACACAACAGAAAGCTGTCCAGACTTATATTGAAGAATTCATTCTATTTGCAACCATGCTGAATTCCGTTGTTATGTCCAATATGATTTTCTTCTGTATTCCAAGATCCACATATGATACAAAGTTGATGGTGGTGGAGAAACAAAAATTCGAATCCAATGATTTATTGGATGGAGATTTAGATGAAGATGATGATTCTGGCGTGGTATCTGAATCACAAGTGGATGATGAGATGAAACAATTTACAGAGTGCTGCTTGTTAAAAACGGGAACGATTCGACATGTTGCAAAAATCCCATTCGATATCAATATGAGAAATATTGTATTGCAGGATATGCATCCCAAATTCAAAGATACTGTTTCTGCAATTGAATACATTACAAAGGATACACGTTCACCGATTGCGCAACTGTTATTCCGTTATGGACATCCGTCTATCATTGATAATGATACGGATGGTGCGATGATTTGTAAAATGTTCATCAATGATCCATGTGCACAGTATCCATCCTATGATGAATACTCCAATAAATTACATGGAATCGATTTTCATACCGATGTGAATTGGTTGGACAAAATTGCATATGGTAACAGTTTCATTGATGGGAACTATCGTACGGATGCCATGGGAAATGAACATCGTCATCCAATTCAACAATCATTGGATATGTTGTATCGGATGTTTGGAGAATGCCAATTAAAAACCAAAGAAGAATTATCCAATCACATCTTAAAAATTGCGAATGTGATGAAAAGTATCATTGACATATATGGTTCCATGGGAATCTATAATTGGGAAATGGTACGTGATATTTTGGTTGTATTGGGAGAGATCATGACACGTTCCATGATCAAATTATATGACAACCATATGTCATTGATTGTCTCCGACAATATGGATGATGTAGATGCTCCAGGCTACATGTATACAGAATATGACATTGTAACAGAATCCTCTAATGGTCCATCTATCGAAAATTCAAATACAGAATCTGGTATAAAAGGAAAATTGAAGAAGCTGTGGATGTTTATTAAGAAATTAGCACACAAATTTATTGCTTGGGTACAAAACATCTTATCAAAGTTGGGATTCAATTTTGCGAAAAATCACAAGAAAGAAAAAGAATATGTTCTCCAAAATGAAAGCATCAATAGAGAGATTGCAACTGCTTTGAAAAATGGAACATTCAATCCGACTGTCAAAAACTGGCCAATGTATAATATTCAAAATATCGAAAAATATTCCAAACGATCCATTTCATCAATTATCGATGATTGGGTTAGAATGAAGAAGGATGGTATTCACAATCGGCTCCCATCAGTTGCGACGATCAAACGGGAATTTTATCCAGATCAAATCGCAGATAAATTGGTCATTCAAAATGTAAATGAATTCTATCATCACGAAATGGATGAGTTTATGGACGATGAATATCTTTACCAATATCTTGCTGATGAATATATGATGGAGCAATATGAATATAATCAGGTCTTTCAAGAAGCAGTTGATACAACAAAATCAAAGCCAATTTATGTATGTTTCACGACTCGTAAATATTCTGACATCCATCTAATCAGGGGCGGTTTCATTGCGAAAAGTGGAGATAGCAGGCCATTTAAAGACAGAGCCGAAGACTTTGTGTGGGATACAACGGCGCGTGTCATGGGTTCAAATTTGGTACACGCTGCAATTTCATTAGATCCCAGTTTATCAAATGCATATACGTATCACAATAAATCCCCTTTCGATCAAACACATAATGGTTCGAAAGATGGTGTTCGTGGACAAAATTTCTTACATGAATATGGCTTAAAAGGAACAAAAGAGGGAATTATTGTTTACACTGCTTATTTGACAGAGGAATCTTATAATAAGATGAATCAATTCATCGATCATCATATGAAACATCGGCAAGAATCAAGCTACGACTGGTCTGAAATCATTACGAAGTTTTTACATGGAAAAAACGAGATTAAAGATAACGACTTTTCATGGATTTGCTCTACCTTCGTAAATGCAGCTCTTAAAAAAGCAGGAATTAATATTGCAAAAGTTTCCGATAAGCCAGCACCGAGCCAATTATCACAACCAATGTTGAAACGTTCTGATTTTCGTTGTGTCTTCGCAGGACCCGCTTCTGCATACGATGCATCGAAAGTGAAGAGACTCGCGGAAGATTTTGCAAATGAAAGAGATACGAAAGAGGCAGATTTTTCTGATGGTAAAATCATTGGACCAACAATTTCAACAAATGATGAAAAGAAAAATGTTACAGTAATTCGTAATTTCTTTTTATACGGAAACCAAGATCCCATCGAACCAGCGAACAAATTAACAGCTGAAACATGGAATCAATTAGTTCAAAATATTACAAAGACTGGAACAACTTTTGAATCAAGACTGAAGCAGATTTTGGAAGATAATGAGAATGCTGCAAAGCGTGTACAGACACTCATTGATGAACTGGAAACCAGTATTAATGATTTGCTTGAACATGCAAATGAATCGGATAAAACGGATGAATACACAAAACAAGTTCAATTATTAAACAGAAATCGAATCTTGTTACAAGCCGTAAATGAAATTTCAAGAGAATACACGGCCGTCTATGCTGATTGTGTCAAATCCAAATTCTATCAAGTGGAATACAAACTTTACAGAGATACACTCAGTGTATATAAATCCTCAAAAAAATAATACAAGAAAAACACCCCGGCATATGCCGGGGTGTTATCTTCTCAATCAGTCATCAATCATCGTAATAATCGTTCTTGCGTTCACTTAACTTTTCCACCACAACTTTGGTGTTGCTGTCAAACTTTTCATTGACGTTGAGCAGAATATCCGTCATCCAGTTCATAGCGCTCACACAGTTTTCACGTTCTGCAGCTTCATCAAACAGCCGGATTTTCTTGACATGTCTACCGAGCTGTGCTACCATAATAGGGCGGGAGTGGTTATTGTGGTTCACATTTCTGATGTCTTTCAGATATGGCGATGACATTCTGTCCTTTTCAAAAACAGTGAAGACGAGAGATGCAAACGGTGTGCCAGTATTATAATCGAATGGCATAACAGACAGTGCCACTTCGTAGTTATCGAAACCAAGGGAGACACCGTTTTCGCCGTTAGCCAAAGTATAGTGTACGTCCGGATGCTCATCTACAATCCGATTGGTAATCTCTGCGAGAATATCATACGTCAGTTCCATATCAGGGATATAATTGGCTTTCAAGATTTCAAATACATTTTCCTTCATAACTGTTACCTCCATTACTTCTTGAACTGCTTGTTGTTGCTCTTGATACGGTATTCATCGTGAGCTGCAGTTGTGGATTCATACGTTTCACCCTTATTGGGTCCGAGCTGATTGACACCCGTCTTTGTCTGTTCATCCTTGTGAACCAGCTTCAGTGTTGCCGGTGCAGTCTGGTCATCGACTGCCGGAAGATTCAGTGCACGTTTTTCTTCAGCCATATATTTAGCGATGGCATTGGGAAGCTGTTCTGCCAACGGTGTCACGTCGAAGTCTGTAATTTCGTCGATGATGGCGAGTTCTGCTTCACAGCTGGGATAGTTTGCCTTTTTGATACCGGCCTTGAGTGTCTGACGGAATGCCTGCTGAATCTCCGGGGTGGTGCCGTTGACGTTGTTAGCGGCTTTGTTGCCCCATGCAGCAAGCGCTGCTAATGAATGTGCGTACTCTGTAACCATAAGAAGTTACCTCCTACATTAAAGATTTGATTTATTATCAGCACGAAGTGCTTCTAATACACTGTAATATTATATATGCGAATTTTATTTTTTATCCAACTTCTATATTACATTCTGAAACACCTACTGTATTCAATAGGTCAGTTTCTTTCATTTCATTCCCAGTAATTAGATTGATCACAATCATTCCTTTATGAATGAACTTTAATACATCATCAACACTCGCATTCATAAAATCAGCAATGTGATTATGATTTGTGTCGAAGATTTGTACATTGAATGTCATAACGACTCCTCTCCTTTCTATAAGGATTTGTTTAGCTGAGGTGTGAAAAAGTTCACAATCATGCCATGTGTAATATCAAAACTGTCAAATGGAATCGGATTAATTGACAGAATACGATATGCATTGTGGATGGTAAAATAATGTTCTCTTGGGAATTTGATTAACTCCTCTGTGATATAAGAGAACGGATTTTCTAATGAATCAAAACTGACATAATCATCAAATGGTTTCTCAAATAACATAAAGCTATCAAGAACTTCGTTTGGATTATATAGATTCATATAACTGATTTGTTGTGTAAATTGTGTAATTAAATACATGGTAAATCGCTCACACAGTTCCCGATTCATTGTGAATGGTAAATGTTTATAACTCAAGTAGTATTGATATAGTGCGACACCAAAAATGTGTAACACTTCAATGGATTGTGTCATTGTATAACCTCCCCTCAATTAAAGAATATGTATATACACGGAATAGAATAATGGGGGCTCAAGCCCCCATTCTCTACACATGTATGAATTAGAAATCAAAATCACCCGTATCGGTTGGTGTCGGTTTCGGTTTTTCTTCTTCAGGAGCTGATGGAGAGGGGTGTGATGGAGCTGGTTGATTCATTGTCGGTTTATCGACAGCTTCCCCTTTTACTTTTTTCCCATTCTTCTTTACTTCTTTTCGCGCTAACCGTTCCGCTTTTCGTTGTTCACGTTTCTCCAATCTTAACCGATCTTTTTCTTCTTTTCGTTTTGCAATGGCTCGTGAATCATAATGATCCAGTTTTGCAGTTGCTGTTGACATCTGGATTTTATATTTCACAAGATTACTCTTGTATCTCGCTTCAACGGCAGGATTATGTCGGCCTGGTTTACTGAGATATTCATCATATGCCTCTTTTGTCGCGGTATACAATTTCTGAATATCTTCAAATGATTTCACTTCATCATCAAATTTCCGAGTCAAATGATTATTAATATAGGAGATGGGATTAAGAACCCTTGCTGCACCAAAGATATGACCAAAAATGTCGCGCATGAATGCCGTTACTGGAATCAATTCATGTGCCTGAATGAATGTTGATAATGCAGTGACTGCACCACCAAATGCATTCATCAAAGCATATTCCTGATGCATCTTTGGACGATTATTGGATCGACGAAGTGCTTTGTTATATTCTTCATCCAGATTCTTACAGAAGTCATGGACAAAGGCACGTGATCTGAGATTTTTATTCTTAACCAATTCAGGCTTATAAATAATTCCATTTTCCGTTGCTTCAGTTGATGCAAAGATAACAGACATATCACCAATCAAAACACGATATCCACAAGTGAACAATGCCGTGAATGTGGTATTCTTCTCATTTGGTTTCTTGAGAAACTCTACAACCATGTTTTTGTATAACGGCTTATGCAAGTTATCAAACATTCTTTGGTAATCGTCTGCTTCCATTTTCGGAAATCCTTTTAACGTTTTCAGATCTGCAATTGCAGTCTCCAGTTTATCATAGACGGATGATTTTGTAATATCACCAGCCATCTTGTATTCATCAGAACTCTTATTCTTATAAATATCATCTAATGATTTAATCATCAATGCAATTTCCTTTTGGATATCATCCAATGATTCTTTCTCGAGAGGTTTTTCCTTTGGTGACAACGGACGTTCATCGATTTTTTTCGTATCACGACGAGTCTCTGGTTTTTCATATTCAGTGTAAAACATATTAATTCACCTCCATGTTACTTCAGCATCTTAAATAGATCTCTTGTCTTGGAGCCAGATGTGGATAATTCTGCAAGCTGTTTCTCAACTGATGCTAATGAATGTACGTCCCAATCTCCATATAAATCGGGAATAAATAACTTGATCGATTCTGCATCTTGATCGATCACAACGAAGGCAATCAAAAAGAGTTCTTTACATAATCTTTTTGCCAAACTTGGTTTCATTAGATCTAATTTTGTTTGTGATTTAACATTCTCCACATCACTATTGGACATCATAATGGTTGCATTTGGAATCAATCCGGTCGTACTATTTCCAGACACCTTTCCTGCAACTTTTGCATCACCTTTGGTATGAGATAATTCATATAATCGACGATACCATTTCTTCTTTGGATCCTTTGAATCAATTGCGGTCTGTTTCTTTTCATTAATCTGGAACACAATATCTCTCATGAACCTTAATTCCCCCGCTTTGTATTTTGCATGACGGGTTAATTCATTCATTTCTTTTAATGGATATTTTGCAACATCAGGCCATGTTTCAGGATCCACCAATCGACAATGGGTGTGTACACCGACAATGAATTCCTTTGGTACATCTGGTTTCCCTTCTTCTGTAACGGTTAATTGCACTTTCATTAGTAATGGTTTCATGGAGTTAATCTTCTTCATGTCATCTTCCTTTAGTACTTCCGGTGCACGATTCATCATTTTCAAGCTATGTTCTTCACGACGATCATTTTCAACCGCTTTCCAGTTGTTTGCATTATTGGTTGCAACCATTGCATCAGCTCTGGATTTTTCTGTATCAGCGACATGTTTTTGTTTTTCACGATACTGCTGACGACGGAATTGAGAATATTCATCACGTTGTGGATTGGGAATCCGTCTTCCATTGTCATCGTAAATTCTTCTCCCTTGTGTATCGGTATCTTCAATCTTCAAACGAGATTCAATCTCTCGTGGGGCAATCTCATGTCGTCTATGCGTTCTACCACGACCACCAATCGCAACTTCACGACCATGGTCATCAAACATGATTTCCTCATCACGATGTCCAAATCCAGCGAAGTTACCATGATTATCATAACGAAGTTCAAGATGTCTACGTGATTCCGGACCATAATCATCTACGATTTCACGACGTTCCTGGAAGAAATGTTGAAACTCCGATAGTGGTTCATAATCCATACATTCCAAAATTACATCCGCATCCGGCCGTGAACAATTCAACATGTCAAATGTGAACTTTGCGTCTTCCGTGACAATTTCATTGTGACATGCTTCATGTTGATATGCCATGTCCGTATATTCCACGTATTTGGTGATATTTGTCTGGTAATTGGCCAAGAAACCACCATGTTTTACACTCCTCGCGTCGACAAATGGTTGTTGTGAAATCGCCATCTGTAAATAAGAGGCATACAGTTGTTCCAGCAACTGATTGGTTGCCGTTGCATAATCCAATGGAATGCTTTTAGAAATAAACACGGGGAAATCAAATGTGTTCTTTGCTGCCATACCAATAATGGATTTTGTACTCTTCCCTTTATTATAGCCTTTGATGAATCTACCAACGGTTGTGTCATAAATGTCTTTGATATTACCCGCCGCTTTAAAGTCTGTATCATAATCTTCTGCAGACGCGCCCGATTGACTCGATAGCCAGTCTTGGTAATCTTCTCTTGCCATAATCAATCATCTCTCTTTCTTAATTTTAATATGTTTTTAATACATTCTGGAATCTTGTTCATATACGTGAAGGTGACTTCATATCTTGGTGAAATAGAATAATACTTGTTCGTATGTGACTCGATTATTAGGCTGTCATCTGAAAGGATGCCTCTGTGTCCTCGTTTTTTATTTCCTTGGCAAGCATCCCACACCTCTTTTTCAAAATTGTCTATATCACCCGTATGCGCCCAAGGTCGAAGAATCTTCATTTCTGCCAATAACTTTTGCGCTTTTGAAAATGATGTCGGTGTTTTGACATAAATGTCCAATTCTGCTTTACATGGTGTATCAATCCACAAGTCACCTAATGTCGGCATCACATTTTTATGAAAGAATGCCGTATTTTTGTATGCCCCTGGGACGTAGATCCGATAGCCAGATAACCGTGGTCTTTGAGATGGCTTGGGTTCTTTATTGATGGAGATCTTTACCGTTGTCCATGTAATGTGCTTGAAATAAGAGATTGTTTGTGCCACATTATTGATGACAGTATTTGAATATTCCTCTCGCATCTGTAATTCATTCTCATGATTGATATCTGACATGAAATCACCTCATTTATTAATTTGCATAGATTCGATAGTTAATCAGAATTTCCCAGTTCTCAGAAATTGGAATACTGTTAAATGTATAATATGTGATGAGTTTGATACGCTGCGCTTCGTCCACTGTCAGATTGGATGTGGTGGAATCTTGTAAACATGCTAAGAACGTATCTTCTACATACTGAAGATCCCCATTCTGATTATAATATGCTTGTACGGCCAATCCACCATCTTCAATAGATAGATTATAAGCGGATCTTAAATAATCGCAACATTCTTCAAAGTCAGTATCTGATAAATTATCTGTATTTGATAATGTTTCGGAAACAGCATAGGTTTGATTATAAAAGGAGCTGATGTTGAATTGATCAAAACCAGTCTTTGGTACAATCTCTCCAAGAACATTACAAATCTCTTTGATCAATGTTATTATCGTTTCTTTTTCTTTACTTGTATGAATCTTGCCGACATCGTCAGTATCAATATTCGTTTCCGTTGCTGTATGCACTTTTGTACGATATACCAATTTCAAAAATGGCACAATCAATTGGGAATAACAATTCTCCATGATGGAACGTGTACCAGGAACGGTATCAAATGCAACCAATCCCAATTCATTAATCATAGGCGTTTGGGTATTGCCAGAATGGTCAAAGTAAGATTTGCAATCCGTGTCCGACAAAGATAATTTGCACTCTACATAGGTTTCGATTCGATTGGTCTTTGGTGTTCCATTGATGGCATCTGGGCCTAAATCGTTTTGTGTAACGGGATCCACATAGTCCCATCTTTGTCCATCCACCCACCATGAGTGATAGATGTGGGGTGTCTCATCAAATTTCTTGATATATGCCGATTGTGCAATTTGTTCGGAATCCGCATTGCCATGGTACAGTCCCAGATACTTTCCAGCAATGGTAGTGTCCAATGTCGTAGACTGCTGGAACGGAATGGGATTACGTAATGAGGTATAAGAATAAGCCGTATTCTTTGTGGTAACAGAATCAGCAGACGCGCCACCATTCCCAATCATGAATCCTTGACAGAAACTGTTAACGGAGATATTATCGTCCATTACAGAATACTCGGATGGCTTTGTACCAATTTGCAATTTCTCATTCAAGTCCGGAATGGCCAGTGTCGTATCCTTTGTCAAATTATCTGTCACTTTCCCATGGGAAGAATCTAAGAATAAATTAAATAGTTTCATCAATATGAATTGATATCCGGAGATGGGAATGATATTATGACTCTCATCCCAGAATGATACCTCACCTGTTTCTTTGTTACGACGATAGATTTGCACAACACCATGTAATCCATGTTGTTCCTGTGTTGCGGTATCTTTAAAAGATAACTGTTCTTCTCCATAATATTCTTTTTGCATGATAAGGCCTCCTTAATTAAAATCACCATGCTTGTGTATATCGGGAATCGCCAATTGCTTCAGCTCCATAAATGTTATTGACATTCCATGAGCCATAATCTCCAACTCCCGTCTCCGTGGTTCCTGATGTGGATTTGTTTCCCTTCAAATATTCTCCTTGTCTCCATCCATCCGTGTCCAATAAACCATTAAATGCTTCCGTATCACTCCACAAGCATCTCAACTGCAGATTCATCATACATCGATATCCTGATGGTGTTGCCGATGGAAATCCCGATATCGCTTGTGAAGAAGCACCTTGTTCTGTATAACGAACTCGCGTCGCCATAAACAATGCATAAATATGTTGCGGTTCTGTCACCGTTGTTCCATCTATGGTATACTTTGTAAGAGTTGGAATTCGAATGCCACTTTCACAAATTCTGGTTGTTTGTAATGTGGAAGAATGAACTGTATCTGAGAAAGCAATCAATGTACCTGGTCGAATGACCATATACGGTTCATAATAGTTTCCACTTGAATTCTTTGCTGCATAAAATTTTTGGAAATTGATTTCACGAATGACATCATTTGCATTCTTTAAATCAGATGCAGTTGCATTGTTGGGATCCTTTGTTACTAAAATACGAACTCTGTCAGCATCTGATGTTGCTGTTGTCCATGCTCGTGCAACCTTTAAAAATGATAATGTATAACATCTACCAATGACTCGTCCATTTCCACGAATTTGGGTTTCGGAGTCTTCTGAATAAAGGACCGTCCAATTATCAAGATATTGTCGTGTATCTTCAATCGCTTTTGCATGTGCAAATACACCATTTTCCGACACACCAATATCTTCACAATTTGGATCCGTTAATACAGTAAGTTGTTTCTCTTTATTCACCGTCAATCCTTGTCCAGTTTCAATATTTAATGTTGGCATTAGTCCCATGCATCTCCTTTGAATGTACGCTCTTTCACATAATATTCTTTATCCCAAAATGTAACCGACAAATCTTCAATTCCCAATTTTTTGAACAATTCAATTAGATTGACACCATCTGTATCTTTATCGCCAGTTCTTCCTGAAACATCACAAATATTACCAGCATCATCATCATACGATGCCAAACGGGACACGGATGAATTACATCCAATCCGTGTCATCGGTACATTGTATGTTCCAATCATACTGTTCATGGGAAGATATTTTCCCTTTGGTAATTCAATCTTTTTAATGGTCAATTCACCATTCTCTGTGAACTCCAATAGATTATCAGATCTTTGTGAGATTCGTAATGTCAATTTGTCATTCTCATCTTTTGTCAATGAAGTATCTGTTGAGATTCGAATATCCATTAGTCATCCTCCTCTTCATCAATCGTCGGTCCCAACGACGCATATTTTGTCACATGATTTCCCGGCAAACCAACGAGTTCATCCGGATCTTCTACGGTTGGTTTGTAAATGGGTTGTCCACATTCTGGACAAATTTCCGGACCTTTTCCTTCTTCATATAATAAAGAACCACAAGTGTCACATGTTCCACTATTTTCGAAAATGATTTGCCCACAAGTTCCACAAATGTCTTGATCCGATGCACCATCTGCCGATACTTCTGTAATGATATAATACTGATATCGTTTACTGGAACTACGAACGCGGAAGAAGTCTCCGGGTAATACCCAATCAATCTTTGAACGAAATGGTTCATCTTTGTTTCTTCCAGTTAGTTTGATGGGTAATCGATTCTCTTCATCATCTGGTTTATCCCATTCGGCAGTCCAAATACGATGGGTTTTACAATCACATGTGATGTGGTTCTGGAATGAACCATTGGATTTGGAATACTCATATCCCCATGGTGAATAATCAATTGTGACAGCATAATTGTTCTGTAACTTATCAAGGTTTAAATCATTCGCTTTATCAGGAATGATTCCGCTTGAGACATACAATCCATCATTGGCTACGAACAATTCATTGTTTTCATCTGTCTCGTCTAATTTTACTTGTAATTTGGAAGTAGATAATCCTTCTCCCAGATTCAGTTCAATCAATGCCATTGTCATCAACCTCCTGCTCCAACATAACGAATGACGAGTGATATGGAATCTGTGATGTCCTCATCATCCGGCCAAATTGTTGCTTCCTTTATATTGAATAATAAATTCTTTGCACTTCGATTTGCTGTTGTTGGATTCTCATCATCCATATACTTTCCAGCAAGCAATGCTTCCACATGATTCATCAATGATAAGATATGTTCATTGGATCCGAAATCAAATCCCTTTAAATCAAACTGCATCGGTTCTTCCGTCTCATGATCCAATTGTACATTGTTCATTCCATAGATCCACATATGTTTATTTCTAACAACAATATCTCCAAGTCGTAAATCATCAAGTGTTGGGTTGTAATTGTATATAAAATGTTCAGATACGGTTGTTCCATCACTTTCTAAGATCTTTGCACGATCTTCTTCGTTTTCGGCTAATAATAAGCTGGTGACGAAATCTTTTGTTTGATATCCCATTGCTTGAAGAATAAATGCAATATAACCGGAACAATCCATTCTGGATGTATACTCCTCATCATCCAATTGAATTGTCAAAGATTTGTTACTTGTATAAGAAGCATCACTTAACGTTGCATCTGTTTGTAATTGTGAGAACTGTTCTTCATCAAGCAATGCTTTCTTAATGGCTCTAATGACATTAAATGCAGTATTGATGAATGTGGTTTGTGCGACATTCAATCCATAGAAGATTGGTAAATTCGATTTTGTATAATCAATCGTCTTAATATCTTGCGTATAATTCTGAATGACTTCTTCATTTGTGGAATATAATTGATATTCTCCAGCTTCCATCTCATGTCGTGTCGCATAGTTCTGAATCAATTGATCAACGGTCATTTGTTTTGCATTCGTCGCTAACGTCTTTCCAGCATTGATTTCATCAAGATATAATCGATGAATACTCAAAGAATGTACCACATCGACGTTGGAATATGTCGCACCTGGCACATTCTGTACATCGACAATATCATTATAAGCACTGCCAATGTATCCATGTTCTTCCAATCTCGATAAGAATTGTGGGATATAATTATCTTCCAACTGCTTTAATGTATAAGCCGTATTCAAATAATCTGAAACTTTAATATTCCCATTTGAATACGTCTTGTTCTCATAATAGGATAATTGAATGATCGTCAATGAATTCCATATCATGGTCTGTAAATCTGATTGATCAAGATGAATTCGCAATCCATCTCCCAAGGTAATGGTATTCATGGATTCAATCATATTATCATTATATACTGCAGTGGGATATAAGTAATACTTGATGGAAGACTCTGTGTCTTGGAGTCCTTTGATAATCGTACCTTGTAAATAGGTTGATGCTGGTGCTGCAACTGCCGTCGCAGGAGTTGTGATGTTTAATTCATTTGGATTATAAGTGATACGGTCATATTCATCAAACATCAAACCTTTTCCAAGTCGAACTGTTACTTTTCCTTCCGAATTATATTCCTCTCCGGATCTTGGTATTTTCTCAGGAATGATGCCGAGTCCTTTTCCACAATTGACCATCAATCCACCAGTATTTCTGAAGAAACTAATGTTCCTGTTTTTCTTTTCTTTTGATAAGAATGCATCTTTGTCTTCTTGACAATCACCATTCAAACCAATCGTACCCCAGTCAATTCTTGCACGGGTATCACCATGTCTGAAAAATGTCGTTTCATAAGGATCCATAATTTTTAATCCGGACAAAGGTAGATATGTCTGTGTATCCTCTGTCGAAGTCGGTGAAATTCCTTTTACCAGATTCACACCTAAGAATACTGGTTCATTCAAGTAACCATCATGAGAAGCCACTTGTTCAGCCGTTAAATAATATGGTGTGTTGGCATACCAGTTTGTGACTTTATTAGAATGACAATCTGTGGAATTAGTATCTTCTGTTAAACCATAATCCCGGTAAGGAATGGATGAGATAGAAGCATCAGTAGGAATAAACATACCACCTTGTCTTTTGGAAACATTTGCACTATCATAGAGAGTATCAATACCGGAGGGGTTGAACACTTGACTCATCTTATGGATATCAATGCCATTGGTCAAGGGACTAATTGTTTTATATGTTGATTTACCGGTTTGATACATGGACATATCATATTGATCCGGGTGAGACAATACCTGAATGTTAGAATAGTTGGCAGTCGTTGCAATCCGTGTTTCCGTATCCAAGAAATCTGTCATTACGGTATTTTCACCATCTGTTGATTTCTTTTGGTAATTCTTATCATTTGTCAAACCCCATGAGACATATGGGGAAATGGGATATAAATACAAAGATAAAAAATCGGTTGCGGATGATTTTTTTAATTGTCCAATTAATGGTTGATGACATAATAATGCCTTTGTCATATGTTCTGTTGACATAAGATCTTTCAAGTCATATGAATTCTCAATGAAAATGAAACCATGTCCATTTTCTAAATTCATTAATATCGAATCCGACAATAGATTATCATTCAATTTAAATGTTTCCAAACCTGTTGTTTCATTATAAATGGATGTATCATTGATCTTGATTCGAACATCTAACAAATTGGAATCGTTATATTTGTCATCCGTTTCCAATAAAAATGAGGTGACTCTTTGATTACGGATCCCATCCAAGCCATCTATTGTCTGATAGATACTTCTCAAACAGCATATCGTGTGACCGGTATTTTCTCTCGCCACCATCAATCCATTGTTTCTCAATGTTAATACATTATCATTCCAATTAGCGATTTTTACATGAAGCTTTCCTTTCTCATATACAAGTGATTCATCTGTCTCTTTGACAGTGTTGATGAGTTTATATTTGTAAGACAATTCCTCATGATTGGGATCGATGGAAATGTATCCAATTGCAGAACGATATTCGTCTTCAGAAGCATTCCACGTTTCCACAAAAAACGGAGTATCTGCCAATGACAAATCATTTTGATTCACTCGATCGGATAATGAGATCTCATCGCTAAAAAATAGCAAATGCTTGTTATCGAAATATTGTTCAATGGTTTCAATCACCCATTCTTTGATGGTATTGAATGAGATATTATCCACATTACCAAGACCAACATCATCCGCATCCAATACCACAACACCCGTTCGTGCATTCACGGAATTCACAACACGTGTTAATTTGTCATTAATCAATTCGACGATACGATCTAATTTCACATCTAAAGAAGCACCAGTCACAACATCTTCCACGGAAGACGTATCCGTCTTTGGATAAATGTCAGACAAAACAACTTCTTGTCCGACAATTTCTTGTTCTTTTAGTTGCACTTTCTTTTCCATCATCTTCAGTCCTTTCTATTTCATATCAAAACGAAATCATAAGTTCACAATCCACGAACCATACAGGTTCGCTGGGCTTACATATCCGTTTTACATCTATATATTACGATTTTAATTTACAAAGGAGGAGTCAGAATGGCTAAACAAATTTTGAATAATTATTCCGATGATTCTCGAATCAAACAGTATATGAGACAAGAACTCATGACACGTGTGTTCCATGATATCCCAATCAATGTATTGAATACAGGTTCCTTTTCTATTCTATCAGAATATATCTCTCAGATTACGGAGCAATTGGCATTCACATCTACATTTTATTTTAATGAATCATTCATCACCAAAGCTGTCTTACCAGATTCCATTTATGCAGAAGCTGCGATTTTCAATTTGGGATATGCATTTGCAACACCATCCACAACAAAAATATTATTGGAATTGCGATTAACGGATTTGGTGAAAAATGCGACCTATAATCCCAACACGGGTTATTATGAATTCATATTGGATAAAGATACCCAATTCAATTTGAGCAATGGAAATGTATATTCATTGGACTACGACATTCTGTTTCAATGTATTAAAAACCAAGCAGGAGATATCAAAGGTTGGAATGTACAATATACCAATATTGAAAACAATATGTGTGCCGTTAACAAAAACCGATACATTGTTTATCGTGTGACAGATATTTGGATGTGTCTATTTGTGACAGTGTCCGAATACAAGAGAATGCGATATATCGTCACCAATACCAGTACCAATGACATTCCCAATGAAGATTATCTGATTGAGATCAACGATCATATCTGTGGATTCGATGTCACATATATCGATCCAGATGGAAATCGAACACCACTTAGACAAGATCATATTCTTCCGATTCATGATGATGTAAAGGATTTGGATCCCTATGTACATTATATCATGGACAATCCCAATGTGATTCGATTGATGTTTCAGATGGGTGGAAAACGGTTCTTCACACCAAAGCTAAATTCTCAGTATGAAATTATTGTATACACTTCACATGGAATGTCTGGTAATTTTACGGAAGCACCAACAGAGCAACCAAAATTGATTACGGCAACATCGAAATATGCCAACAATGCAAATGTGATGAAAGCGGCATTTTGCGTCGCTGGTTCATTGGGTGGAACTGATATTGGCACAGCAGAAACCGTTCGCCGTGAAACGATTGAAGCATATAATACGGTAAATGTCATTTCCACTGACCATGACATTGATGAATACTTCAAGACATTCTATTTCAAAAATGTCGTTTATCCTTATTTCTTCAAACGGAGAGACGATCCATGGGGAAGAATATGGGGTGGTTATTTGGCGTTGAAAGATGAAGAAAACCATATCTACAAGACGAATACATTACATGGAAACATCCCGTATGAAGTGTTAAATAATAACAATGACAATACATTCTCGAAGAATGAAATCATCATTCCTGCTGGATGGACATGGGTATATCAAGATGACAATCGATATACCGTCACACCTTATGTCAGAAATACAGAAACCAATGTCATTGAGACAGTTCGGAATCTACGATTAAATGATGACAATTCCAAAACAAAACAATTCATCTTTGCAAACCCATTCGGGATTAAGATTCAAAAAGATCCCTTCGCTATTGCGTACTTCAATCCATGGATTCATACAGTTGCTGCACCAACGTATGTGGAAAATATGAATGTGTTATCCATTAAAGATGCAGATGATGAATCCGCATTGTATCATGCTACCCCAATCGATGTGGAGATCACAAGGAATTACAAAAACAATTTTTATCGATTGGAAACATACATTGACACATCGCAATTGAAAACCAATCAAGGTGAGATGTGGGTAAAAAAATTATTAATCAATATGACACCTCCCGAAATCAATGAGATTGTATATACGTATTTCAAAACACCAATTGATCTATATGCAGATACGATTCCCATGATGATCCGTTCCAGTGATGACGGTACTTTATCCTTTGATCCAACAAATACATTCTTATGTGTTTCTAAGAAAAATGTACGAGATGATGGAAATGTCACATTAACGAATGTATGGATTCAAGATAATACCAATCCCGATGATATTAAAACGATCTCAATGAATATCACCAATATGAATTACTTATTTGGATCCAATACATTATGGGGAGAGCAAGGACAATGTGAGGGTGTACAAGTTGTCTCCGACACAAGAATCTTATGTAATGGAATTGGGACTGGACATTTCGTGGAGTTTGTTCGTTCATCTTCCTCTTCTTATTATATGCTGAAATTGAAGAATCGGTTGTTTATGACCGATCCGGATACCAAAGAAAATTTACCAATTCATATTGAAAGTGTCACCATCACAGTTGATGCAGCAAAGAAATCTGAACGAACTGCATTTGGTGAAGAAGCAACTTATACGGTTGGTCGAAAATACCAGAATGTCAAATTGAATATGTCATTCAAATATTTGTATGTCACAACACAAGAAGATGAAGATGGAAATATGATTGATGTGGAGAGTGGAGATGGTGGTGTATTCAATGCTGTTTATACCATTCAGAATGCTGTCGATGTATGCTTACCATATCAGAGTGACTATATCCCAGGTCATAATGATGAATTATGGGAATTTACATATCCCATTACTTCGAATGCTTATGATACAGAACGATTAGAACCGGGAACAATTTTGGCATATGCAACCATGAAAGCAGCTTCTTCTACAAAGACAGTGGACTATTATCGAATTCCTTTCTCAGAGTTACAAGCAGAAACTCCCATGTTCTATATTAAGACAAATGGTATGGCATTGGATCAAAACAATATGCGTGTGATTTTACATGCATACATCAATGGTTCTGAAACCGGTAGAACAGAAATGCTTCCCGTCTCCAGAGATGATGATGGAACATATTTATTCCAGGCAGATCTATATCCCCTGAATGATATGTTGGATGTTGACAATCTGATTCATATTGCTTCTTTGGAATATGGTGGTGGAAATTGGAAAGCAAGCAAGAGTGGAACGATGATTAACATCGATGCCATTCATCCCGAATTACGAATTTCTATCTTGTTCAAATCCACCAACAATCCAGACCGTGTTTCAGATATCGAACCAAATGACATGTACACGGGATATATCCGTTGTGATCAATATTATGTGACTGGATTCTCATTAGTACAAGAATTGAAAGAGATGAGAAGTGTGGTAAACTTTGCCGAAACATCAATTCCCTCTACAGAACAATTGGATTGGTATCGAAAACTGATGCAAGAATTCAATGCAAATGCAGATGTCTCATTATCAACACTTTTGGATCTGATTCATACACAAGAACTTTCCGGTGTCTTATTGACAGATGAGAAACGTGGAGAAGTTGCGACAATATGTGAAGATATTCTAAATCGAATCAATTCTCTTGTGTCAGAAGTGACGGATGATAGATCCATTTTACCATATGATGCAAGAGTCAAATTGACAACGGGATGGAATCGTATTGTCGATGTATTGACCATCCTCAAAGGAAAAGGATATGTGGAATTACCGATGTATTCCAATGAGAAAGGCATCGTTCCATGTTATGTCAAAACAATCAAGTCATTATCAGAGAAAGAATTGTTATCCCGTGCATATGAACAATTCAAAGATGACCGTCCAAAGTGGTCAACGGAAAACGATGAAATGTACGAAGAACGAATCGCTTATGCTTGGACATCTCGTATGCAATCAATCTATGTACAAGAAGTGAAAGAATCCTTGTCGGATAAGGATTACACAAAGTTTTATGCGGATGAAGATTGTACAATTCGCATCAATCCCGTCAGCGATGTCTTCTATTGTGTACATGAAGACACAACAATTGATCGAATCTACACATTGGATGATATATCATTGGTATATCAACCCAACCACATTGTTTGGGAGAACTTAGCAGACATTATCGACGGATACACTGCTTTGATCAAGAACGTGTTTGAATCACAAAATGTAAATGGGGGACTGGAAATTCAACTCATGCCGTTTGTGGAATATTCCTTGATGAATTCCGATAAGTTCAAAGACTTTGTATCCACATTTACACAAGTTCACAAGGCTTTAGAACCTGTCATCTTCAAACGATTGGAAGGAAATCACTATCTGGATTGCAAACTGATGGCAACATATGGGCTACCACATTCCTATTGTTCGGACAAACAATACAAGTTGAAGAATGGTTATTGGCCGGATCTCAGTGTCCAGATTTCATTCGATGTGAAATTGTACAACCGTGCATTATCCGTCAATACCATCAGTAATTTACGTCAAACTATTCAGGATTATTTCAATCGACTGACGAAAGTACATATGCCAAAACAACTTGTTACCATGAACAACAACATCTATGTTTCTCATTTGATCCAGGAGATGATGGAAGCGGATAAGAACGTAGCATACTTAAAATTCAATGGTTGGTACACAAATGAAAAAAATATCAAGAATGGAAATTATATGGATCCATCCGTACAAGCAATTGTTATGAAATGGAGAAAGCTGGAGGATATGCCAACAGACGAGTTGGAACGATATGTCCCGGAGATGTTTGTATTGGAAGATCAGAATATTGAAATCAACGTGATTGATGATGACATTCTGGCTTAAACAAGAAAAAAAGAATTCAGCGGACTCAGCGATTGCCGAGTCTCACTTACCTTCTTTCTGTTGCACGCGTATTTGCTGTCCTTCCCCCACGTGCGGGGTGTCCTCTCAATCCATTGTTAAGATCAACCCACCCATATCGGATCAAATGTCGCAATCTGGTCGTCTGTCAGCTCTTCAATGAGATCGTGGTTTACAACGTAAATCGCCATATTCTTTTTCAGAACTTTAACGAATTCGTTATACCCCCACATCTCCTGGAGATCCAACGCCGACTCAACATTGGACATTTCAACCATATCGGCGATTCGATCGTTCACCAAGATTGAAAAGTATTTATCTGTCATCATGGTATCACCCCCTTTGATGACATGCTTGCGGAAGTAGACTATTACATGCAAGCGGATGTAATAGAATTGATATATGTTATTATATCATATTAATTATATATACAAAAGATTGAAAAAATAGAATAATAGAAATAAGAATACGGGGGCATATGCCCCCGTATTCTTAGATCACATATGATTTTTATCAAAGATATTATATTCAAGCCATCCGCCTGCTGCGCCGTGGTGTCCGCCACCATTAAAATCTTTCTGACATACATCGGCACAATCAAATTCGGAATCCTTCTTAGAGTAGAAGGTGTATCTCCATTTGTCAATTGAACCATCGTAAGCATATTTGCACACGAAATCATATTCGTCGTACTTCTCACCGAACAAACGAGAATTTCCAATTGGACAGTTTACAACCCATCCTTTGAATCCATCAATCTCATATTCGAAGCCATTGTCGTTTGCCTGCTTGTTCAGCTTCTCCTGGAACTTGTACAATGTTTCACCAGTCTTTACCAGTTCAAATACTTTCGCATCCACAGCCTGATCTTCATACAGTAATTCACCCCAAAAGATCATCTCCAATGGATGATTGTTGCAGATAGTGTATGCGAGTGCGAAATACTTAGACTGTTCCAACTCATGTCTCCAAACATCATTGTCATCAATATAACGAACGGCGTATGGGATTCTGTATTCCCGTTTAGCACTACTATCACAGGGATTCAATTCAACATGTGTATGTTCGTTGGCGAACTCCAATGGAACATCGTTTGGATGTTTACGTTCTTCTTCATTCATACATGCATAAATCCATGTGAGCATTGCGCCAGATACATCTTCACGATAGAATGTGATAACATTGTTGTCATATAATTCCTTATCAAAACCGGTGAGTTCATCATGGTAACGCTTTCCACCGATATGATGATCAATATGAACAATTTTACAATTGTGAGCTGCACAGATGGTGATTAAAGATAAAATGATCTTATCTAATGCAATATCAACAATGTACACCGTTTCACCCTCACGAATGTCTTCTGGCTCAATCTCAATCGTTTTTCCATGGGTATATTTGATAAAGTCTTTTGCGGATAATGGTTCAAAATTATTAACCAATTCAAGACGTACGATTGCAGCAGAACAATGCCCGTCTGCATCATTATGATAAATACACTTCATATTCCACCATCACTTTCTAAAGTTACCAAACTGCTTTTTCTTGAACTGCTTGTACTTTGCATCCGTGAATGTCTTCTTGTTCTGGAGCTGGTTGTCACGACGACGACATGTCGATGCAGAATAACCAGTGAAGGCAGCAATCTCACGAACACGATATCCCATTTCAAACAACATATGAATTGTCATCGCTTCTTCATCATGAGTCTTGAAATCAAATTCCTTGATACGGTAACTGCGATGCACATTTACTACAACGGTGTCTTCCTCTCTCTCATAGAACCAGAGAATGAGATGGTCGATTGTCTTTGTACGTGCATTGATCCTGAGGAAATGTTCACCGGTTAATGGATTCCGTACCACCGCAGTGGCATAGAAAATTTCCTCGGAATATTTGGTTAATTTACAGAATTCATCAACCAACTCCAACATGGATAATTTCTTGTAATTCATATTATCACTCCCCAAACAAATGTTTCATTAAACGTGCCGCATCTTCTGGATTCTCTAAATGAAAGCATTCCACTTTCGGTCTCTTGTGATTCCCCCATTTTTCGAATACTTCACCGAGTGCATCCAGAGCTTCATCAACGGAGAGATGTCCAGAATCATCGATATCCATTGCAGCAGTCATCTTCTTGACTTTCTCAGCTTCTTTCTTCTGTTCTGCTTCATCGATTTCATTCAGCTTCTTTGTCATATATGCAATTATATCAGAAATAGAATCGATATGTTCATTATGCTTTTCTTTAACAAGATTGATGTCATCATTGTATTTCTTCCAGATTTCTTCAATATCTTTTTTACCCTCTAATTTCCGGCCAGCAGGAACGGCATCTTTGGGATTACAGAACTTACGACAGGTCTCCTGATGAGGACGGAAGGAAGAGTCGATTGGGGCGACAATGATTCTGTCAATTCTGTTATGATACTTCTCATAAAATGCTTTGTCATACGGAATGTCTTCAAACAGAGGAAGCATCTTTTTACGGAAATACAACAGTAATGCGATTGCAATTTCCTTGATATTGGGATGGGCACCGGGAGCACATCTGAGCTCAAAGAAATGTCTCCATGCACGGATGTTCATGGTAACTTTCATATTGACCTTAAGTGCCTGAGGTAATACACAACGTGCTTCCTGGGGTTTAGCACCATTCTTGATGAGCTGTGCATATGCATAAGCTGCAGTTTCACATGCTTCTTCAAAAATCTTACGACGAGCTTCCATTTCCTTTTTAACAGCAAGACCGGTTCCTTCGAAATCATACTCCATAGGACGAACAAAGTCAACACTCTTCTCATAGTTCACATAACGGGTGGATTCCACGGAATAACCAACGCCAATTCTGTGACGGGTGAGTTCTACCAGTACATCACGTGATGTGATCAGGTCAATGGTGATGGATTCGTGTTCCAATACAGAGGTGTGTCCGGATTTGATGATGCTCTTCAGGAACTGTTCTGTTGTGGTCTTATGCTCTTTGTTTTCAGACTGATAGCAGGTACGTGCACACTTTTCCAGTTTCTTCATAATATGTACACCATTCATAGGGTCTACAATCTGAACAGACGGTCTGACATAATTAATACTCATAAAATTTCTCTCCTTTAATAAAAAAAGTAATCATGAAGGATTCATGTATTATTAATGTCATAAGATTAAATGAAAATAATATAGCGGGGCAGATGCCCCGCTATTGTTCATTTATACAGTTTCGTCTTCTTCGTCAGGCAGTCCTATTGCCATTTTGTTAATGATATCCTCGAGAGACATTCCTTCTGTTGGTTTCATCAGCACATCTACCTGAGCAGTATGCATGATTTCTGGAATCAGACGGATGTAGTCTTCCAGATACAGGTCAGCCTCTTCGACCTTGGTTTCGAATGTGTAAGCAGAGTAATCCAGTTCGGGAACACCGATTTCCTTGAAGCCTGTTTTGATGCATTCAATGATTCTGTCGGCAACAGCTGTACGTTCTTCACCACTCTTGCGGAGCATGTCACGTTTCATTGCCATGATAGCCATCACATTGTTAAACATGTCGGCGTAATTATCAGACCAGATTTTTCCCCAATCCATGTCATCGTATTTCATGGTGAGTGACGCGCCGGACATCAGGTCGATTCTCAGAATGTCATCTTCTTCACCGGCCACGTCAGATTCCACCAGCTCTTCTGTTACAACATCATCGGGTGTATACAGACTTACGTCGATATCATCTGTCGCTGTGATAGTAGATGTGTCATTGCCTGTGAGCGCCTCGTCAAGGAACGCTGCTGTTGTTTTGATTTCTTCGTTCATAATAAGAACCTCCTACAATTTAGATTACCTTGAAAGGTATCGATTGGTATATCACATTGAGGTAAATATCCCCGTGATATTCATAATAACATTATATATGTGAAAGGATGAAGGTTATGCAGTTTAGCATTATCACCATCACATCATTCGTAACATTGCTGAATGATATTGTGATTTACATTGCCAAGACATCTTTTGATAAGGATGTGAAGAAGTATATCCCCATCACATCCATTATCTTCGGAATGATTCTTGGTGCATTCGGTTATTGTATCCCCGATATGGATACAGGATCCAACTTAGTGGAATCACTATTCTTAGGCATTAGTGCTGGAGCAAGTGCCGTTGGAATTAACCAAGTTGGAAAGCAATTGGATAAACCCAATGTCGAGATTAATGAAGGACATACGTCAGGTCATATTTGATGCCGTCACGTTGTACAAAGCAAGCAAACTTGTCAGTCTCTTTATAGTAGCGAATGTTTGTCCATCTGGGATTATATCCGATGAACGGATTGGAATCATCACAGAAACATGTGAGAATCTGGTTACCGCGTCTTTCCATAATCACCAAACATCTATCCATGGAGATGGGTACTGTTGCGATACAATCGTCGATAACAACAACTCTTTGTTTTGCATTTTGAGTCATGTTAATTCCTCCTGAAATTAAATGTGGAAAAGCGGGGCATCTGCCCCGCTTACCGGGTTTACTTTACATACTTGCCATACACGTACTTGTCATCAAGCACAACACGGAATTCGTCAGACAGAATGCTCGGATTAGAATACATGTGTCTGATTTCATCTTCGTAGTTCTCAGACTTGTAATCAATCAGCACAGCACGCTGATGTCTGGTGGTCTTCATTTCTTCACCGGCGTCGTTGATGACTTGCATCTTGCCAGTTTTGCCATCAATATAAATGATGTCAATTTTCTGACCTTTGAGATTCTGCTTCGACATGGGTCTCACCCCCTTTCATACATTTGAACAATTTCCATCAGGTCAAAGTCGTCGCGGATAAACAGTCTGCATGCATTATCATGTTTGTCAGTATACATACCGAACAAGGACGGTTCATCCAACGGTTCTTTTATCCCTAACGAAATGTTGGAGACTGACAATGTGATATTGGTTACGTCAGAGCCATCCCGGCGGAATGATGATTTCATTATGGGAGAATCCATCACTGCAATAATCGGCATATGGAATAAGTAAGCAGTACATGCTTCCACAACATTCTCCTGATGCAGTTCCCAGCCGCCGGGCAAGCACAGTACACGTGCACGGGTCAAATAGTCGGACATATTACGAGTGCAACGGAACATCGGCTGCTGTTCATAATCGGATGCCGGCATCGCAAATCCAGCGGATGTGAAGGTCAGATTCTCTTCCTCGATGTTCATCAGTCCACACACAATTGGCGTAAAGAAGTCAATCCACTCCGTACGAAACAGAGCGGCGTTGATGATTTCACGGTGTATCATCTGAGGTACTGCGAGATATGCATAGTCCTTCTCGTTAATCATGGTTAATCCTCCTTTGTGGATTCAGTTGTATACTGTGCAGTATACATAGTGACAACATTTACTTTGGAGCGTTCGATATCACGCTGATACAGACGGATGTTAACACCCAATGCAAATGCAAAGATGGATGCGATAATTGTAAGAATGACGATGAGTCTTACACGGATGGTTTCTTCTTTCTTATTCATGATAAATTCTTCCTTTCTGAATATATGGATTTCACCCAATGGTAATTTGGTTGTAACACAAACTATCGTAAAGGAGAAATCGTTATGAGTATTGAACAGATTACCGCACTGATTGTGGCAGTCATTGGATCGGGTGGTTTATCATCGGTAATCGCTTCCTTCTTATCTGCGAAAAAGCATAAGGCAGAGACGGATCAACTTCGTCAACAGATACAGGACGCAGAAGCTGATACAAAGATTAAGATCGATGAGCATATCCATAAACAGATGTTAGAAATCACCGATACTTACAAGAAGGAATTCGAGAGCCGTTCCAATGAGATTGACGAATTACGGAAACAGAATGAATTACTGACAAAACAAGTGAAGGATTTGAACAGTCAGATCGACCAACTGATGTCATGGGTCGTTTATGATTCCATGCGATATCAGGAATGGTTGGAACGAGAACTGCTACAACGAGATCCCAGTATTCAGTTTCCTAATTTTCGTAAACCACCGAAATTTGTGCAGAAGTTTATGGATCAAGATGTGGATGCACCGGATACACCACCACAAGGGTTTTCAGATCCCCCAACAACATAAGAGAAACATGATAACGGGGGCACATGCCCCCGTATCGATTATTCATCTTTCTTCGGCTTTTCTTCCGTAGGATTGTTTGTTGTTGGGGGAATTGCATCTTTGATGGATTGAAGTATACGGATTGACCAGTCTAAATCGTCGATATCGATTCTTCCATTATTCTTTAATGATTGCTGGATATCGTATACATCCTTTTCGAGCAATTCATTATAAGATTCTAACCAAACATTCTGCAACATCTTAAAGACACCGGATGTACAGAACATTGTTAAGATCGCCATCAAAATTCTCAACGTATGTTCATTTGCAGATGTACGATTGGCAATCCAATGTGGTACAATTTCCACTAATGCAACACTGCCAATGATTGCAATCATGGAGATGAGTGCGTTTGCTTTCAGCATCTGTTCAATTGTGGCCGTCTTTGCTTTCATCATTTCACCTTCTTTCCAAAAGAAAATAATTGTGTTTCCAAATTTCATGAAATGGGGGAGTGGCATAAGACCACTCCCCCAATCATTAAGATGGAGAAGTTGTTGTTTACTGGAGAGATGTGTTGACAACGTCAAACATCAATCCAATCATCTGCTGGTTGTACGAGGAAACAGAGTTCCACCCGTCAGCAGCACGGGGACGGAAGAAGCCGGTAACACCACCTGCATAAGTGACGGAACCACCAACCATCGTAGCAATGGTGGTGTCGAATTCCCATCTCTCAACACGAACTTCTGCAGAACCGTGCTTGATTTTGAGACGGAGCTCGAATTCACCGCGACGCCAGTAGAGACGGAGACCTGTGCCGGTTTTGAGGTCGGATTCGGAGTCGCGGAAACTCCATCCGTTTGCAGCCATATTTCTCTTCAGATTGTTAATCTTGAAGATGGAAACACCGTGTTCGGCACACCAGTCTCCCAGCCAATCAGAAGCGGTGGTGGTAGTCTGCTGAACAACTACCACGCGAGGCGGAGTCTGGTCACGGTAGATTGGTCTGACCGGAGTGCTGTAAACACCCGGCTGCTGCTGGATGTGCTGCTCATAGACGGTGGGCCGCATGGGGGGTGGAGGCGGTGTCTGTTGAATAAATACCGTCGTCTGATTCGGCTTTGCTGCTTCTTTCAGCACTTCATAAGCAGCTGCTGTGCTTGCGGCATCCTTGAAGGCATGCCAAAGGTCTCTTTTAATTCCCATAATACATTCCTCACTTTCTTAATTTGGGACAAAAGATGGATAGGGTTGACATGAACTCTGAGAGATGGAGTGGAACATCGTACTCTTTGTTCATATTAATATTATATATATCAAATATGGGAATAATCAATCTTCTTCTTTTACATCGTCCGGATTATCATCTTCCCATGTGATATAGTTTGTATTCGTCGCCAATTGTTGAAATACCTTTGCTCGAGATTTAATCCAGAATCCATCCATTCTCACAGATGCATCATATACGTCGTAGAAATGACATTGTTTTCCACAATAACGAATTCGTCCAAATACTTGCTTTGCGGTAACACGTGATACAAATGGAGAACAATTAATGATATCAGTAATCCCTGGAATATCCGTACCAGTGCCACATGACATGATAGTCGTGACAATTACATCTGCATGTTTGTTCTCTTCATTCTCTGCTTTCGAGTTCTTGGAGTTAATCGTACGGATTACCAAATCATATTCAAATGATTCATCATAGTTCAATCGTTTTGTCAAGAAATACGCACATTCAGTACACAGGTCAATCAATGGTAAGAACACCAATACCTTTGCAGAAGAATCTCGCTCATAAATGATTTTAAGAATATCTCGAATACATTTAAAATGTGTCTGTTTCTTATCATAGCCAATGACCCATCTACCATAGGTATTCTGGTTCATTCCGCGTCCACCCTCTACTCTGAATCTGACAATATTCTGTTTTGCATGTGTGTTCAATTGCACCATATTGTATTCCACCCATTTGGATGGTTGATTGGACGTCAACAATGTGGATGGTTTGTAGAATGTGGTATTGGCAAAGACATGACGAAAGATGGAGTTTTCTGCTTTGGTACTTCTACCATCTGTTGCTGTCAAATACAGATTGCGTTGTACATTGAACACAAAGTCCATGAGTATGGTATCACGGAATTCGAGATGTGCTTCGTCAATAATCTTCAATCCAATTCCAAGATTCTTTGTTAAGTTGGACATCTCTTTCATGTTTCCAACCTTTCGGAATCCAGCACGGAATGTGGCATGCGTCATAAGATACACATCGTAATCAAATTCATGATTGTCGTGTACGATATCAAATACCTCTTGTGAATCGGATATCTCATGAACTTCATCTTCTGATAAACCACACATCTTATACAAGGAATGCAACCACTGTTTTCGCAATTGGTCTCGATGCATAATGATGAGTGTTTTTACGCCATAAATACAGGATGCCACACCGGAACAATACGTCTTTCCGATGCTACCTAGAATCCTGGGTCTTTTACGAGAAAGATTTGTCGGTCATTCTGATTGGTGGAATGCTGTTGTAATCCAGCAATGAAATTGATGCAGTCCTCTTGCTCTTTGTTACGGGGAGCAACAATCTCCTCATATTCAAATTGCATGGGACGTGCATCATCTGCTGGAGCGTAAATCACCTTTGCATTTTCAAGTAATCTGTGAATGTAGTTGATATCCACACCTTTGTGCAGATACAACAAATCCTCAGATTCATCCAGGATATATCCCAATGTCTTTGTCATCTCTTGAAACTCATCCTCGTATGTGAGGAGATTAATCAATGGGGTGAGAAGCTCGATGGCTTCTCTCCCGGGATATACCTGTACCGACGTCGCTTTGACTCTGATTTCAAACCCAGTACTCATGTGGCATCACCTCGCTTTCTTGTTAGATTCTATAGATTCATACGGGTTTACGATACGGATGCACGAATGACTTTGACGCCAGGCACATGCTTCGGACGAACCGGAGGCATACTCATGGTCGTTGGGTCAATAGAATCTACGTGCACGGTTGTCACTCTACCGTCTGCATGGTTGAGTGTGATGACCTGGTCTTTGGTAACACATAATACGGCAATTAAATCATCCTGCTGAGAAAGCTTGATGAGCGGCTGGGTATTGCCGAACTTCTTTCCGGAGAGTAAGAAGCGAGATTCATTCAGTCTGAGACGACCAAGTCTTGTGACATACAGTAACAATGGTTTCTTGGGATTCAGTGTGAACATTCCAGCAGCACCATGGTTTTCTTTCATGAGGAACTGACCTTGCGCATCCAACGATGCTACCTCATTCAACTCTGAGATGTTAAACCGTTTCCCAAATCCATCGGGTGTATACATGAGGATGTCGGAGTGCTCATCTGCAATCTCCAATACGGATACCAATTCTTCATCAGCATCCAACGGGAGTAACGGCTTTCTCGTATTTAACGGAAGCCTGTCAATTGGCATATACTTGATTCTACCACGATTGGACAAGAGAGCTACTTTGTGGGATGTGTTAGATAATGCCACGATACAACGACCCATTTGGGTTTTACCGATAGAAGTGAGTGTGAGCTTTGTATCATGTGGAACCTTTGTGGTATCGACCCAGATGAACTGTCCCTTCTCATCAATCAGACATACATCGTCGCCATTAATCGGAATCACATCCGATGACAGATGTTCTGGATTCTCTGTCTCTGTAAAGATGAATGCACCATCGGGAAGAATCTGAACACATCCGATGTTTGTGGCATCGGATGTAGTCGAGTTGACAATCCTACTCTTACGAGGTGTTCCATATTTCTGTTTAATGATCTTAATCTCATTGATGATTTCATCATTGATTTTCTGAGGGTCTTTCACGATGTCCTCAATCCGTTCCAATTCTTCCGTCAATTCAGATATCTTCTTTTCCGTCTTCAGGAACTCTTCATGTGTCAACTGATACATCTTCACATCCATCATATACTTCGCTTGTGATGTGGATACATCTCCCTTATAGACCTTAACAAGTGATGGAACGATGTCGTCACGTGTATTACAAGACTTGAATGTGTTGATCGTCGTTTGCAGATTCTTAGGAGATAACATGAACAATTTACCTTCGAGCATATTCAAGTCTGTCTTCAATTGTACTGTCTGACGAAGAAACCATGCACGTTTGGATTGTACACGAGTGCGAATCCAGGCCAACAGAATCTGTTTCACATTGTACTTCTTATTCATTCCCCCGTCTACCACGAGCATGTTTCTGGTAGAGATGGCAATCCGAAGTCCATCCACCCGTTTGAACAGCTTATTCAACACCTGATACAGATTACACGGCTTACAACGAATGACATATCTGAGCTTGTCATGTACCAAGTCAGATTCATTGTCAGCAGAAATGATTTCAGAGATGGGATTGTTAGAGTCCTGGATTTCACACAGCTTCTTGTGAATCTTTGTCAAGAACTCTTTGTATGGGGTATTCTTGAATGTGATGGTGTAGTTGACATTGTCCACGTCAAATGTGGACTGCATCCAGAATGACTCTTCATCTTTGATAATGATATCACATCCCGTGGGGGAATCCGGTACCAAACGGATATTGGATTTGGGATTCTTCAATAATTTGATGGTGGCATCCGCAACCTCGTTCAGATTATACGGATAGATGTCAGAGGATAATGTCCATCCAATACCCATGGTTCCGTTCAGCAGAATGATGGGGAACTTCGCAGGAAATCTGACGGGCTCTTCACATGATTCATCATAATTGGGTTTCATATCGACTTTCCCATCGAACTCATCAAACAGTACATCATACACGAATTCGGAAACAGACACTTTCCAATATCTTCCTGCTGAGGGATTGTCACCCGTATCTTTTGTACCAGCATTACCATGTGCAACGAATAACGGAATGTTGTTGGAGAAGTCTTGTGCCATACCAGCAATGATATCTCTCATCCCCAAGTCACCATGGGGATGATACTTCAGTACCGCACCACCGAGTGTCGCCACAGACTCGGTACCACCTTTGCCATGTGTCTTGTACATCGTGTACAGCAGACGACGATGAATGACTTTCAGTCCATCATATACATCAGGAATGGCTCTCTGCAGGTTTAAGTTTAAACCGTACAGGCACATCCATCTCTCTGATTGGTCATAGACATCTACTGTTGGGATTTCATTGTTGTTCATATTCTATCATATCCTTTCTTAATTTAAATTAGCATCCAAATAGGCAAAGACATCGGAGATGGATGGTGCATGGAACCAATTGTACATCGTCGATGCCACATTGCCATTCTTATAAGAGTTGATGATTTGTCCGGATAAATCTTTCTTGTGGGAATCACCGTTCGTATCAACCCACCAGTATTCCTGATTGAAGGAGCGATTCTTCAATTGTCCCGATAACCACAATTCATTGTTTGTGATGCACTTGTATTCCAGTGACATCGGGTCTTGGTTCTCACCCATCTTCGTGGAGGGATAATATGCCTTTGCATCAGCATCCAATGCACCATAGATGATGTTGTTCACATGTTTACCATTGATGATTAAACCGGTTGGATTATTGAGTTCGGGTTCTGCCACATAAGCACCCTCATACGCGGTATCAATTCCCTCAGGTACCAACAAACGGCAAGACTGTACAAATCCCTCTTTCTCAAAGTAATACTCTCTGGAATTACGGACAATATGGGTTTCCTGGAAGCACTTTGAGAATTGGGTACAGAAGGTATATGACCGTGATGCAAATGACCCAGCATCTCCACAATTCTGTTCTATTGCCAACTGTACCACAGTATCTCTGACATTGTACAACAAGAACTTGATAAAGTCTGTATAGGCAAACTCACGAAATGTGCCACTCTTCGTGTCAGACAACTTCTCAATCTTAGCGGTAATCTTACCAACATAATTCAATGAATAACTTCTCAGATTCTGTTGGGATTTACGAGTCGCCGCATACAGTCGTTCTTGACACAGATACTGTGTATAGGATGAACAGTAGAAGAAGTCCTTGGAATCCTTCATAGTGGCCTTTTCATTCTTATCCGGAGAGAAATATAAAGAACGTGTCTTAAACTTCTCCGGGATGAAGAATGTCAGTGGGTCATATCCCAACCACTTAATTCGATTCATAAGATAGTTATCATCAAATGGTGCATTCCATGAGAAGGTAAACCATGGACGATATTTGTTGATATACTCAAATATCATCTTAATCATATATATCTCATCACGATAGTCAAAGATATGAAGCCGGATGTCATACCCTTTGAGATACTTCTTGTTGTCCTCATCATCCTCGATAATCATCCGCTTAAACTCCTCTTGATGCGTGGTAAGCCAAGCATATGCCTCTTTCTGTTGCTGCAGTAATGGATGGAATTTCTTATCGATTTCCGACTCCGGACGAGGTCCCAATACAAACAGACAGCAAATCTTCTGTTGTTCTAAGATGAGTGATACAGCATTAATGGGTTGGGGAGCTGTCTCATAATTACGTGGGTCAATACTGCGGTCGAGGGTATCTACCTCAATATCCAAATATCCCGCTTTGACCTTGGAGATATCGAAGTCCCTTCCATACTGATTAATCCATCTCAGTCGGAAGTAGACATCCTCTTTGAAATCAGCTTTAAACACCCATGGGCATTCACACATCTTGCGCTTAATATCATAGATACCATATGCGGATTTGATACGCTCAAAAAGGTCTGCCCATTCTCCACCAATCTCCTGTGCAATGACTGCGGGTATCTGAGAGGGTCTACAATAGACGGGGTAACAGTCATCCATCTTCGCTTGGGCAATTTGGTACTTGTTGGTTCTGTATTCGGGTTTCAAGAACCAGATATCGACAATGGGTTTCTCATAGTTAACTTCTAACTGGTTGGTGATAGGGTCGAAGTAAACGACTTCAAACTCTTCAGATGGCTTCTTCACATATCTGACATCGAACAGAATTGCACCATCAGAATACTGCAATGGCTTTGGTTGTGCATATGTCTTTACTCTGGATAATCGATCAATCATGCTATCATACTTCCTTTCTTGTGTAAAGTACTCTTTAGTCTACTCTTATGGAGTATTTACTATATTACTATTACTAATTGACCTCCGGTCAATTTAACAATGTATATGTGTAAAATGAAAAAGTTTGGATATCGCTGTAGCATACAAAATCTGCATTTTTTTATTTTTTGATATATATAATATTATTATGATATGAGGGACACCTTGTATCCTGCTTAGCAATCAGGGGAAATCTGAGCTCACCCTCCCCTGTGAATATATAGTCCGCCTCCAAGGAGAAAGGCTATCAAGTCATTGATGACTTGGTATCTTGGGATAGTGCGATCAGCATATGTAATTCTATTTATGAATTCATGATGCTGATCGCACTATCCCAGGGTATCGAGTGTGAGACACATCGATTGATTGATTACTTTCTTCTTGGATCTGTCAACCCCCATCTGCCAACAATATTAAACCCAGTGGTATTGTCTCAGCCACCACATTGTCCAAACATTCTAAGGAGGAATGTACAATGAAATTGGATATTATCAAAGCGACAAATCTGCCGACACTGGCCAGTGACATTGGTGGAAAAGTCATTGAAGAATTTGACCTTTACAAGGGTCATCTCTATGCAGTTACATTCAGTGTCCTTGGCAGACATCGCTGTGGCTATGTTCTGCTGAATCAGGATGACCCGGATGATGACACAATCTACGATGTAGTCAATTCCGTCAGTGTCACACTGTTGGATGAATCTTCAGAACATCTGTTTCCAAACAGCAGACTGGGTTCAAACCATCGTCTTCTCGGTTGGGATTATGCCAGCACTGCATACAAGCCAGATGCAGAAACAACCTCGAAACTCCTGACTGGTGCAGCAGAAGCTGTCATCGGTTCTGGTGTAGAGGAGGATGTCTGTGAACTCAAGGGAATCATGGAAATTGCCCTCATTCTGAAATACGAAGACGTAGAAATCGCAAAGCTGTTCCCTAACACGTCCGAACGCAAGCTTGAACCGGCAACAGTTGCTGATGTCATCAAAGATTGCAGAGTCGTGATTGACGAGCTTGAAAATTACAAGAACGAATGAAGAATGATGAGACCCGGGCTTTCGCCCGGGTTCTCGGAAAGGAAGTGGTCCTATGATTGGATTGACAAAGTCCAATGCAAAGGAGGTGAAAAATTATGGATAACACATCCACAATCCTTCAGGTTACGCCGGATGATTTGATGAAGCCCAAAGCTTCCACGAACACATCAAAACCTGCGGCTGAAACAATGACCCGAAAAGAGATTGCTGAGCACATCACCAAAAGCCTCAGAAGAATCATCGGTCATTAATAATCTGTATAATGGAGGAAAAGATATGGAAAAATTAAAAGCCCTCGAAATTGCCAACGCTGTTGGCAAAAGACCATTAACGGTGAAAGAGAGACATGACTTCGGAGAAATCTGGAAAAATTGTTCAGATATTGACAGATTTGAATTAGCGGCAAGAATCCGTCATGCCGCCACCAGTAAAATGGAACTGACAACCACATTCGCTCAGGTTTGCGCGATTGTGTTCGATTTCGATAAACGGTACGGGACGAACACCATCCATCAGCAGAGCGAAGAATAACAACATAGATGGATGAGTCGTGCACAACATGCATCAACGAAGATGCGATAAGCTTCGGGTGTAAGAACCCGTTACTACACCACGAGTAGTAGGCATCGCAAGCCAGTAATCGTAACCCATATTAATATGGCTCTGCACCACGAGCAGAGTGCGCCCATGACGAGGGACTTCAGGTCAAAAGACTCATATTGATATGCCTTCCTCAACCTACGAATGCGCATGACTCTTTCATCGACACAAAAAGAAAGTGAGGAAAAATATTATGGCTCTGTCACAAGAGGATTTAAACAACATTCAGCAGTTGGTTCAAGCAACATGCCAACAAAATAACCAGAACCTGATGACTCAGGTACAGACGATGATTCAGAATCAGCCCACACAGCCGGTTGTGATTCCCAATACTCCGGCACCGGCACAACAGCCTGCTATCGACCCGTATGCAGTTGCACGAATGGTTGCTCAGATGCTCAATGGCCAGGGATATGGTGCAAATAATAACCCTTCAATGAGTAGTCAGTTCGGCAATCTGACAGTCAATGACTTGATGATGTATCCGCCAAATGTACGGGAAGCGTTTATGCAGAACATGATGGCTGCAACACCCGACTACAATCAACTGGCACAGCAGATTGCACAGCAGATTGCACAGCTTGACGAGAAGGTCGACTATGCTATGTGGAACATGAATAGCGGTAAATCTAGCAGCAAAAGCCACACAGCATTGAAAGTTGGAGTAGGCGTTGCTGCAGGTGCGGCTATCGTTGGTGGTGTTGCATATGTAAAACATCGTCACCATAAGCATTCGAAATCCGATGCACTTCTGCAACTCGGAACCGCAGCGCTTAGTGCGCATTACGGTGATAAGATTGTCGATGTGTAATAATGTATCATCTGAAAGGGGGTGAATCGTATGTTCGGATTTGGTTCTCTGAGAAGACTCCTGGGCGATGTGAAGTAATTTAACTTCCATGAACCCACCACATCGCCCACGGCATTGGGCATTATTCAAACAGACAGAGGGCGGAGCATTAGCTGGCCAATTACAGACGGCAAAGGGCATCACACTCCGCCCACATTTTAAACCTCTAAAGAAAGAAAGGAAAATATTATCATGAAAACTATGAATATCGTATGCAAGTTCGGAGCATCCACAATCAACGTAGTAGGTTCAAAACCTGCACACACCTGCTAAAGAAAGAGGGGAACTATCATGAAAGAATTATTCGTAAACTGGAAAAGCCATGAATGGCCAGTCAACTTTATCTCGTTTGCTACAAACGGCAAATGCAGAATGAACACAATCGACATACCGGACAAGGCAATCAGCTATGCAGACATGATTCTGGTGGATGCATTGAGCGACGTTCTCACTCCCGGTAGTCTCAAGGAACTGCTGAGTGTGTTCAAAGAAAAGATCAAAGAACTCACATTCGAGTTTCATGAATTCTTGTCTCATATCATCAAGGGTGCCATCGGCACCCCTAATGAACGTCTGCAGTATGCTGGTGGAGAGCCCGAAGCTGTGAGCCTGTATGACAAACTCCGTCTGGCAATCATTCAGGCAGCTATCGCACTGAATCCGACATCCGAGTTGGGACTTCTCCAGTGGATTGAGAAATATCCGGAACTTGCTCTGAATACCGAAAAGCTCCATGAAACACTGGAATATATCCGCAGAGTTATCTACGAAGAAACGAAGCATGACCATATCGAACATCTGCTTGAGCTCAAAAGGGCTCCTCAGCTCAAACGCAATGAGCTCGCCGGCGATGACAAAATGCTCGCAGTAGCAATCGAGTCCTTTCGTAGTATATATGAACGTTATGAGGATACTCCTCTGTTCGATTTGTATGCAACGAGGTATGATGTTATTCGTTATTTCGAGACACAAGTTCCGTCAGATGAAACATTGAAAAATCTCTGCGTTGAAAGAAGTAGAAATTATATCAGCTCGAAACTTGGTAGACCGACTTATATCAATTACGAGTTCGAACCGCTTTCTGGCATTAACGCAATTATCAACATTCTCATCGAGCTCGACGATGATGAAATCAATGCAGACGGAACAATCCAGATTCCTGATAAAATGGTAGAACTCTGCGGAAAGGATAATGCATTTCATATGAAGCGTCCTGATGGGACGCACATTCTGACTGGAAAAATTATTCTGAAGAAGTAAAAAAATGTATGATACCGCCCGGCAAAGCCGGGCATGGTGTATATAATATTCTCATGATGAGTGATGATGAGAGTGCACAACACATGATGGAAATCATAAAAAGAAAGGAGGTGATGTCTTGGATAATAATCACAACAATACATTTGACTATAAAGCATTCCTCAACTTCATCCACCAATACTGCTCCAACGAAGGGGTCCCGAATCCCACACCAGAGCAAATCAAAGCATTCATCAATCTCTTAAATGTATACAACAGAATCAAAATGGACTAATGTCCTGAAAAGATAACATCCGATTGCTCCTCCACATGATGTTATGCACTGTCATGATCACTCATCAAATCTTAATAGCCTACGGTGGAGACTATCTAAGATTAAACATCTGTACCACCAAAACCGATACTCATAATCGACCCAAGCGCAAAGGTCAACGCGCAAATTCACAGACGGGTCACACACAGAAAGGAATCATTATTATGAGAAACTTTAACGAAGCAAAAGCACAGGCACAGGCAATTATCACAGCTGCAAGAAAACTCCAGAAAACCAGAAACACAGCTGGACAGCTGGACAGCAGAAAAGCTGAAACCATCAGCAAGATGGAAGCACTTGCGAAGAAACTCGACAAGCTTCCTGAAACCACAATGAGTGGTATGAATGAACTCGACAAATCTGTATACAGTGCAGACTGCATTGCCGAAGACATCGTAGAACTCGAGAACTCCAAAGACAAAATGAGAGCATCCCTTCTGGCTAACTGGCAGTTGAAAGCCGAAGAGGAAAAGTATATCGCAAATGGCTCCGAAATCATCGGAAAACTTCCCACACTGGAAGATGTTCTCACCAATGGCTGCTCTGACACTATCAAGCCTAGTACTGATGACAATACAGAAACAGACACTGCTCAGAACAACCGCAACACTGGAACTCCTTCTGAACGTTCCAACTCTGAAGCATTCAATAAGGTAATGAACCTCATTGAACAGCTTGGAGAAAATAAACCCGCTCCAATCCATACCCTTTCCGTGCCGACAGACCAGATGGGTTCCGAAGAAGCAGACAGTATCGAAGATACGAATGTAGAAATCACCACTGGCGACATCATTACAGAAATCGGCCATATCGGCCACAATATCACCATCAATATCGGCGGTAATGTCAACATCACCACTGCAGAAGACTGAACAAACTAACTGACAGCGACAGCGGGGCTTTTGCCCCGCTTGTCTTAATCAATTAACTAACATATGGGCTCTGATGTGAGTGCATGAATTGTATACGGAAATAACGAAGAAAGGATGATGTGGAACCATGGATACCCTTGGAGAAATCGTCATTATCAAACCCAATCAGGGTGACGTTGTAGTTTGCGGTTGAGTTGATTCCCGCCTACATTGAATCTTTGTAATTATCCGCAATTGATCATCCGATACAACTCATACACTTTCATGAGAGCCTATATGAAAGTTACGATTATTATAGAAAGGAAACTATTATTATGGAAAAGAAAATGTTTAAAGTATCTACACATGACCTCACAGACGGCAATAAGGTCAAGGAATTTATCACCGCTGCATTCAGTCACTATCAGGCACTGATGAAGATTATGGCAGGCGAAGACTTCTTCGGTAAGAATAAGCTTGCTGAACTGACAGATATCACTCCCCTTACCGACGGGGAAAATGAAGTCAAAACAATGGAATTCCACTTCCAGGAAATCCGGAATGGCATTCAGCATACAGTAGACGTCAAGACACTCGCAGATGACGCCTATGTAGAGATTAATCGTCCTGACATTCATCAGTGTCTCGGTGGCAACAATACCCTGAGAATTGATGTCGAAAAAATGCTCGATGATGCCGACACAGATTGCGACATCAAAGACTGGGTGCTGACAACGGTAACAGCACTTGCTGAACACTGCGGCTTCCGTAGCAGTGATGGTTCCTATATCATCGAGACCTATAATGACGGTGAATGGAAATTAGAACTCCACGACAGTATTGATACACTGAAATGTGTATTCCGTGGAAACAAGGACGAAGTCACAATGCATCTGTTTGCACTGCCTCATTACACTGTCGGGGTTAATGGTGCATTGGTTTATGAGCTTGAAATCACCACCGACGAACTGGTATGGGAAGACAAGCTGTATGATATCGAAACTGGTCTGATTAAAGACACAAGAGCAAGACTCCACAGTGCTATTATCTACGCAGAGCCTGTCATTCACAAAAGTAGACTAATCAACAAATGAGACGGCTCCCTTCGGGGAGCGTCTCTCTTATTATAGAAAGGAAGAATTTATCATGAGTAAAGTTTATAATGTAACCATTAAGATTAACGGCAAAACCCGCAAGTTCATCGTATCCGATGAGAACGTGAACACCAGAATGGAAGCAGTCAATCTGACACTGCAGAAGCTCGACATCAAGGATGATGCCGACTTTTTCGTTCGCGTAAAAATGTTAAGCGAAGGATTCACTGAAGTCGAAGATGACAGTGCAGTCGAAGAACCTGAGAAGCAGACTCAGACTGTGGTAGCACCTGCTATTCCTATGGGTCCCAGACCCACTCAGGAACCGATGATTGTACCTCCTTTTCAGGCACCGATGATGACACCCCCTCCTGTCCCCGTGCCTTCGTTCGGTGGTGCACCGTATACGCTCTTAAATCAGCCTCCCGTAGCTGAAGGACTGTGGAATGGACCTAATAGCCTTCCCGCTGTGACTGGGCTCGACTCCCAGACAGCAAAAGGTATACTCTTAGGCTGTATGGACTTCTTAATGCGGCTTGATCATATCGATGCTAACAATAAGCTCAATTCCTATCTGCATAAGACAGTCGCAGACCTGTTCGACAAACTCGATGGCTTTATGCTGTTCGAAAACTGGCATATTGAACATGCCAACGGAAACCTTTTCATTGATGTCAACATCAAAGGGGATAAGGTTCCTCCGGAGGGCGTTATGCAGATGGTGTTCCACATCAAGACAGATGGAAGATTCGTGAGCATGAACCTCACAGCAACAACAAAGGGGAGACCTCTCAATGGTGACGGATACAGACTCGACATCGACACGGTAAACGGAACCTATCGCGAAAAGACATTTGACGGATTTGAAAATGATGACGTCATCAATACGGACCTCGCCAACTGGATTAAGAAACTCATGGCAGTTGTTGACTGCGGTGAAAGCTACAAGAAAATCACAGGCTAACATTAACCTCAGATGAATTGCATTAAGGGGAGACTGCAGCTCCCCTCTAATGTAGTTCTCATTTGACATAAAGTGCGCACAAATTTAAAATATCAAATTGCAAAGACTCTGATTATGAAATACGGAAGAGTCAAAGAAAGGATAATAATACTATGGAAATTTTACTGACAATCATGGACCTTGAAACATTGATTGAAAAAATCGAGGCCTTAAAAGCAAAGAAAGATGCGATTGACATGAGCGATGACGAATGGGAAGCCCATCTGGCAGAAACCTATGTAGAACCCACAGTCATCTTTACTTTCATTACAGAAGAAAAGATGACCACCCAGAAAGAATACAAGAAATGGGCAAGTAAATACAAGAAATCTCTCAGATGTGAATCTTTCTTCAGCACAATCTGGAGAGTACTTAAGAAATTAGTCAAGAAGGGTGATTTCGATACGGCCGACGAAATGCCCGTCGACTATGACTTCGAAACTGACACAGTCCGCTTCCGCGGAGACGAAGAATAACAAGAGTGTCAGATGTTGAAATGGAGGTGAAAACCATGACTACAAAGACGATTTATCACAACAATAACAGAAGCAATGTATTGCTCAAGAATATGAATAGAGAATGTATAAAAGAAAAAATATACCATAAAATCTATCCACATTTACTTGAGTAATCTTTGATTCTGCTGTTGTGTGTAATCTCGACGAGCCCATAAATAATGTGGTGGCGCTAGCCAGTATACAGACAGGCATGCCACCCATTAAGGGTTCAAAATGCTTTTAATTTAGAAAGGAACTATTATTATGGAAAAGGTAAACAATCAGTATCAGTTCATGAACAACGGACTGAACGAATTCATGAACCACACAAACGAAGTGGCAGCTATTAACAATAAAATGAACTTTGCATTTGCTGATATGACCATATCACGTCTGAAGGAACTGTATCCCAACATGGAATACACAGTTCATAAATCTGAGGACTTCATAATGAGAAACGCAATGGAACCTCAGAATGCAGATGCAGCACCTCCCGAAGGATTGGCGGAATTTGACTGGAATGAGAATATCAGATTGGTAATCCAAATCTCTCCCCTTGCATTGGTTCCCGGGATTTCGATGACATTTGTCGAAATGGCCAAAGTTGACGACGCATATTATACAGGCAGTTTGGAACCTGCACGTGTTCCTGTAAGGGCGTTAGCGGCGCTCAATTTGTATGCCACTGGCGGTTCCGAAATCAGATTCAGTAGTCTTTGGCCCACCGGTTCCGCATTCGTCAACGATGTTATCAACCTTCATCAGCAGATGACAGCGCTTCTCGTATATGCCAAAGAACTGGGAGTCTTCGTCAATATCCCCGATGTCAAATAATTCAGAATGAAAATGTACCCCGCCCATATGGGCGGGGTATTCCATAAAATAATTTAAAGGAGCTGGTTCAGTATGAATCCGATTGCATCAATAAAATCCACGAAGGGAGGTGAACACATATGAACACAGCTAATGTTGAAATCAGCTGGAATGTCAAAGCCACAGCGCCAAATAAGTCCATTCCAGCCTGGGACAAACCCTTCATCATCGGCCGAATGGATTTATCCGTATTAAATAGTTCTTTAGGAACACATTTTAAACCGATGGTATGGATTGCAATTCCAAGAAATTAACAATAGGAGGAATCAATTATGTTAATGTCAGACTTATTTAGAGGCGCCATTATCGAGGCATATTCAGGGCACATCATCAATGCAGGACGTAGCATTGAGGAATTCATCGTACGCGGACACGATGGGATGATTCGTAAAATCACAATAGAGGAGACGTCGGTTGTTACCAATGGATTAGACCCGATAACCATGTCAAATGTTGATATTACAGACCCTAATAACATGAATGTCAGAACGAGAATCGGGATAAGGGATCCTGGCGATCCCAGTAGTTTTCGTTACTATGTCCAAATGCACATCGGATGTTACTGTATGATGGCCATGAATCCTGCGGTCATCGATTATGACGATGGAAGTGTCATTATCTATAGAGAATCCCATACCTCCGTTCCTGAAATGGCGATATTCGAGCATGTCCTTATGCAAATCCTCGAAGGCACTGATGAAGAGGCAAAGCGAAACCTCATGAAGGTGACAGCACCGATAGAGTTCTGGGAAGATTTCATTGCGAACATTGTGGAGAAACCGCATCTGCAATATACTCTCAAATATATCCCTCGTGCAACGAGTTCTGAGATTCTTGGCAACTGGAGACGTCCAGACCTGAATGTATATCTGATAGAAAATCCCAGTGACGAACCACCGAAAGACTGGACATTGTGAAGATTAATTAACAAACGCCCCCACAACGGGGGCGTTTTTCTTGTACTGTTATTGTTCTTCCAGTAGTCCAGAGTAAGTATGATCGTCGAATGAAATGGTAAATTGTTTTTTGTTTTTCTCTTGTGTATCTTCCACCGTAACAGTCGGAGCAACAACTGGAGCATCCACAATCTCCCCATCATCCTGCTTTTTTTCTTCTACCGGAGTGGTTGTGGGAGTTGTTGTTTGTTTCGGATATCCATTCAAGCCCACTTTCTTAATGATACTTGGGAAATCCTTATAACAGTAATCCATATCGACATTGCCCGAAATACCATTCACACGTCCTTTATCACCATACTGCCACATATCAACAGTACCACTGTAATTCAGATTACTATTGTATTCTGCTAACCACAATGTGTACTTGTCCTTGATATCACTTTCCATGTAAGTAGTGAATGGACTTCTGCTCATATACAATCCAGCATAATATCCAGCTTCTTCTAACTTTCCGCAGAATGCACGAACCATTGCGGAACAGTTTGCTTTACCAGTATTGAATGCCTTCCTCTCTTCCAAATCAAAATATACAGGATATTCAAACTGTTTGCCCTTAATAACATTCAGGAATACTTGTGCTTCTTGTTTTACTTCAGAAACAGATGTTGCATAAGAATACCAGTATGCTCCAACTGGAATCCCATACTTCTTGCATCCAGCATAGTATTCTTCGAACTTGGTATCTTTTTGGGAGGCAAGTTTCCCATAACCAGCTCTGATGATTGCATAATCCACATTCTTGGATAATGCTGCAAAGTCAACGTTTCCATTATGCTTGGATAAGTCTACACCTTTTAGTGTCATAACTACATCTTCTCCTTTCTTAGTTTCTGTTGTTGTAGGTGGTTTGTACTTTTCTCCATATACTTCTTCTTTGGTTAATCCATAATACTTGTAGAAATCATCAGTCAATGTGTGATAGTTAATGATTTCATTTCCCATGTAAATATTGGAAGTACGAACATCCAAATGAATCCAAGTATATGCAGAATTAATGTTTGCAATTCCACCAAATCCAAGATCTTGGGCAACACAAGACACAATCTTAGTGGAGATTGCTTTGTTGTTCTGATCATAACAATACACATCAGCGGCTTTTCCAAGAATGTGCTGACCCACACCGGAATTACCAATCCTCTTGTCATATTCAGAACAACGATGTCCTGACGACACAATGATCTTGGAGCAATCAAGTGTGTCAAACAAACGTTCCAACTGATATACCAATTCTTGTGATATCAGAATATCATGTGTCTTTCCACATTTACAACGAAACTCTTGTACATTGAAATGTTTGGACAATTGTGTTTTGTCATTGTATGCATATGAAATGACTGCCATAACGATTTCTCCTTTCTAAAAAGAAATGTTTACTTTTTTGTGAATATGGAAATTAATACAAATAAAGAACAAACATATTGAAAAAATATATTGGAGGTAATAACTATGACTGAATTTAAAGATGAAGCTGTATCTGTGTACATCATGATTGACAATCTCAAGACCGATGTTGAAATATTCCAGGAGATTAATCAGCTGGAATATAACCTGTTCATGAGCAGAATCATTCCTAGTATCTATCAGGATGCATGTACAATCGAACCTGCTAAAAATATCGACGAAGCAGATGTTATCGTAATCCCCATGACGTGGATGTCCAACCCAGAACAAGTTGAAATTGTCCGCAAGTACAAAGATACACATCGCATGTTAATCAACATCGGTGCTACATTCCCCGAGGGATATAACCCAAAAGAACACAAACATCACCCATGTGTTGCTCGCGATTTACTGTATGCAAATATTCCGGAATTGGATGAATCAGTAAAGTCCGAGATATCCGACAAGACTGACATACAGAACTTTGCTGATACATTTACTATTTATGGCACTGAGAACGATAACAAAGAATGGCATATTCGGTTTAATCCAAACGTGGATGCATTTCTACGTGGTGTTGATAAATACAATGAGTCACATCAAGCTAAATCATCATAATATGAAGAGCCCCCATATGGGGGCTCTATTCTTACATGTGTATTTTTATTACCGATAAACATCAGTGCTAAACTTAACATTCGGCTGTTCTTTAAAGATTTCTCTGGCGATATCTTCTGCAAGACCATTGAAGTTTCCATCGTAGTCACCAAGGTCATCATTGAAGAATTGGATGACTTCAGGTGCAAACAATACAAATGTTGTACCATCAACAATCGGATTGGTAGAGACCTGAATGTCAGAAAGAACACCATTTCCAGTAAATGCAGTCTTGTAATCCATATCTGTTACAGCTTCCAGATTTTCCTGATATTCGAAGTTAACGAATAGCTTGATATTACCAAATACATATTCGCTTTTCAGAATCTTTTCAAGTGCTTTCAGCTTTGCTGTATTGCGAGAACCGATGGAGAATGCATAATTGTTTGCTCCAATTAGCTGCTGGCAATCGGTGATTTCGAGTTCTTCATCTGTTTCAAAAAGAGCCTTAATCTTCTTATAAGTTTCAATCCACGGGGAAGAAATGCCAACTTTCTTGTTAGAAGAAGTAACTGCAGCAGTTGCAACCTTTACATCAGTTGCTGTTGTTTCTGTAACTGTTGTTTTTGTTGTGTTTTCCATAATAGAAAACGCCTTTCATATAATTTCAATTAAGATTCATAAAGATTGCCAGTAATTTCTTCATATTCTTCAGCAGTAATCCATCTACCGACTGCATTGCGAACACGCGTTTCATTCCATAATCCATTGTCATAATAATTCTTTACTTTTTCAAAATTTTTAGAATGTTTCATTATAAATCAACCTCCTGCATCATAGCGATATAGTCAATGTTTGCAGCATTTTGTTGTGTCAAATACACGGCATAATCTTGTTTAGAAAGAAATGCTTCTTCATACAGATACATTTCCTGAAGAGTACCGTCTTCCATTTCTCGTTGTGTAGTTGTTGCATTTCTTCTGATATAAACACCATCTGGACATGATGTAATGTCCAATAATTCTGGTTCGATCGTAGATTCAGACACATGAAACTTTAATTCCATATTGAACTCTCCTTTAGTTTCTTGAAATGTGACGACACTGTCCGTTTCAATTGTTTTGCATTCAATTTATCTTGCATAAACCGTTGATAAAATCCGTATGTCTGTGATTGAGACGCCCACCCCTTAAGAAGGTTGTTTTAGATATGGCGAAGCACCGATGTACCAGGCCGAGCGCAGCGGCACACTGGCGACGTCCACGAACCAGGCACCATCGTAAGAACTACTCCAGTTGTTGCCACTGACAATCGCTAAACATGTCGTCGCGTTATTCGTATAATGATAATCACAAGTATATGTCGATGCAGAACCGGAAGAAGTATTAACACATAATCTTCCATAAGTGTTTGACATCGTCTTTTGATAACCAGTTTCAGGAACCGTAACGCCACTCATGACGAGACAATCGTCATCTGGAGCACTCACAGAATAAGTTGGCGTCCATTTAATCTTGTAGGTACCCTTATCATTCCACAACCCAAGACATCTGTCCAAACGTGTTCCCCACCAGTTTTCTATATAGAAAACTTTCATGGATTTCGTGGTTGATTTTGCTGTTGCATAACCATAGAATTGACCTTTATCCATAAGAGAACCGTTTATTGGAAAACCATAATTGATTCCTATGTCATCACGGCCATTACTGGTGCAACCTTCACCGTATACCAGCTGTGTATCATCGTTCTTACCCATTAATAGTAATAAAACATTCAACCATGTTCTATGTGCCCAGTCTCCAATTTGCCAATTGGTTCCATTAGCAGAACATATTGTAACTTCTGTTGAAGCAGTTGTTCTGCCTTGCGGATATGTTCCCGCAATACTTCTCAGTTTACCGTCAACACTACTACCTTTAAACATGGGATAATATAGTTTATCAGCATGCGTGCCATCTGCTCTGATATAAGGATAATCTTTATAATCTTCATCAAGCCGATAATTCGACACAACATAATATTCAAAATTAGCATCTTCCCACATCTTAATCCAGATTTTACAATCGAAACAACTCATAGCATTTCCGGTATATGCTGTATCAGAGATATCGGATGCTGTTTCACCATCCTCTTTATATGCATGATTAGATGGTGAAAGTTTATAATCTTCCGAACCATCATAGTTACACATTACAGGATAATTATTTTTCACGAAGAAAGCATCAACCCAACTGCCATACGAGAACGTAGAGACTTCGATATCACTATCATTATACTGCATTCCTGCTGGCGTAAAGCCAACGGCATCGTACATGTATGTGCATCTGGTTTCTGGATTAGAATTATTCTTTTCTACTTTAATGCCATATCTCTCAATTTTACGAGGTATTTCTAATGCGGAATAATAAGGGATGCCCTCAATGATAGGACATGGTTGATATGAATCATCAATCATTTTCATAGAAGAACCACTTTTCACCAAACCGAGTTGATTATACGATGCTTCATCATATGTGGTATCCGTTGCACTAATTGTAAATTCATTATTATCAACATCTGTTGTGATTGCAACATTTTCCCCAGCGATAATGGTCAATGTGTCGTTTTTTGCATCTAACAAGTCATTTACTTCTGTTTTGGTATACGTAGTTGACTTATCTGCTTTGTCATCTAACAAGTCATTTACTTCTGTTTTGGTATACGTAGTTGACTTATCTGCTTTGTCATCTAACAAGTC
>Ga0326512_10000006_pt1 | contig 185952 bp, 167 predicted proteins | sample 1_2617_0518_D_FD_203652 | JGI IMG/M metagenome (GOLD analysis project Ga0326512, IMG submission 203652) | Bovine rumen microbial communities from UC Davis, California, United States - 1_2617_0518 | ecosystem: Host-associated > Mammals > Digestive system > Stomach > Rumen | place: USA...
CAAGCAGCATAAATCCTTAAATGCTAAAACAAAAACCGGATTTGACTCCGGTCTGTTTGCTATGCCCAGTTATTTCAAAACAGAAAACTGCCAACAAGCTCTTGATTTTGGTTAGCAGGTTTTAGTGTGTGGTGTACGGGAAAAAAGCAAAGCGGTGTAAAGCTTCGAAAATGGGACGCGTGTGCAATTGTTGACCGGTTTTTACAGCAACAGTTGCACAAAAAGGGTGATTTATGCAATTGTTGGCTTTTTTTTGAGCAAACAATTGCATCTCGAATCACTTGCCCAAAGGCTGTTCGTGTTGCAGATTGTCCAAACCCCCGCTTTCAGGTTGTTTATTGCCCTTTTTAATATTATAATAGCGCGTGTTATTTATTAGACTAGGAGAACTATGATGAGATACGCGGCACAGAAGGGTACGAGGGACATTCTTCCTTCAGAGATCTACAATTGGCAGCTTGCAGAGAAGACTTTTGCTAATGTATGCCACTCCTTCGGCTATGAAGAGATCAGGATCCCGACATTCGAGCAGACAGATCTGTTCCAGAGAGGTGTCGGTGATACCACCGATGTTGTTACAAAAGAGATGTATACCTTTGAGGACAAGGGCGGAAGAAGCATTACTCTCAGACCTGAAGGTACAGCAGGTGTGGTAAGAAGCTTTATCGAGAACGGCATGACAAGCCTGCCTTCGCCGGTAAGACTTTTCTACAACATCACGGCATTCCGTTATGAGAAGATGCAGAAGGGCAGAATGCGTGAGTTCCACCAGTTCGGCCTCGAGTCATTCGGTTCGGCAGGTCCTGATATCGATGCGGAGATCATTTCTGTTGTCGATGTTTTCTTCAAGAAGATGGGACTTAAGAACATCGCGCTCCACATCAATTCGATCGGCTGCCCCACATGCCGCAAAGAATACAACACACTTTTGAAGGATTATTTCAGACCTCATGTTGGAACAATGTGTGAGGACTGCCAGGCAAGATTCGAGAAGAACCCTTTGAGAATGATCGACTGCAAGGTCGACGGCGGCAAGGACATCGTCAAGAATGCGCCGAGACTCATCGATCACCTTTGCGATGACTGCAAGGCTCACTTCGAAGCCCTCAAGACAAGACTTGAGGCGATCGGCATTTCTTACACTATCGACCCGAATATCGTAAGAGGTTTGGATTACTATACAAGAACGGTTTTCGAGTTCGTATCTGAGAACGTCGGTACACAGGGAACTATCTGCGGCGGCGGAAGATATGACGGTCTCGTAGAAGACTGCGGCGGAACATCCACACCCGGTATCGGCTTCGCCATGGGCGTTGAAAGACTCCTTCTCGAAGCTGAGGCTCAGGGCGTATTGAAGGAAGCACCTTCTTACACGAGGATCTACATTGCTTCCATGTCTGACGCAGCGAAAATCGAAGCACTGAAGCTTTGCTATGCATTAAGACTTGCTGACATCGGCTGCGAGACAGATATGGCAGGAAGGTCTTTTAAGGCACAGATGAAGTATGCGGGTAAGCAGGGAATTCCTTTCCTTGCTGTCATCGGAGACGATGAGCTTGCTTCAGGCGAAGTAAAGGTCAAGTGCATGGCTGACGGTACGGAAACGCCTGTTAAGCTTGACGGTCTTGTTGATTTCATGACCGGAAAATAATTAGAAAAAGTAAGCATTTGCTGGAGGTAATATAATGCAGTCACGTACACATACATGTGGAGAATTAAGACTCGGAGATGCGGGCAAGAAAGTTATGCTTTCAGGATGGCTCGAGAATTTCCGTGAAGTCGGCGCAGAGCTCGGCTTCGTTGTAATCCGCGATTTCTACGGCACAACACAGATCGTTATCGAGACAGCCGAGATGATGAAGACATTCAAGGCTATCACAAAGGAGTCCACGATCAAGGTTGAGGGAACGGTAAGAGAAAGAAGTTCCAAGAACGATAAGCAGGCAACAGGCGATATCGAAGTAGTACCCGAGAAGGTTACAGTACTCGGGAGATGCCGTTATAACGAGCTTCCTTTCGAGATCAACCACAGCCGTGAAGCTGATGAAGCAGCAAGACTTAAGTACAGATATCTTGATATCCGTAACCCTGAAGTTAAGAAGAATCTCATTTTGAGAAGCAACGTTATCGCTGCCTTGAGACAGTCGATGATAGACCACAACTTCATGGAGATCACAACACCTATCCTTACGGTTTCTTCACCTGAGGGTGCAAGAGACTATCTCGTTCCTGCAAGAAAGCATCCCGGCAAGTTCTATGCATTGCCCCAGGCACCCCAGCAGTTCAAGCAGCTCCTGATGGTTTCTGGCATCGACAGATATTTCCAGATCGCACCCTGCTTCAGAGATGAAGATGCAAGAGGCGACAGATGCCCGGGTGAGTTCTACCAGCTCGATATGGAAATGGCTTTCGCAAGCCAGGAAGATGTATTCGAGATCATTGAAGACGTACTGCCTCCTGTATTTGCAAAGTATGGTAAGTACAACAGGGCATCAGGTTCTCCTTTTGTACGCATTCCTTATCTTGAGGCAATGGAGAAGTACGGTACAGATAAGCCGGATCTCCGTATCGACCTTACGGTTACAGACGTAACAGACCTCATGAGAACAGAGGAGTTCGCACCTTTCTCAGAAGGCGAGATCAAGGCAGTCGTTATCTCTGATTTCCACGAGAGCCGTAAGTTCATCGATAAGACAATGGCTGACTGCGAGATCCAGTCAGGAAGCAAGGGCTACTGGTTCAGAATGGATGAGAACGGCGAGATCGTCGGAGGAATCTCCAAGTTCGTAGCTCCGAAGAAAGATGAAGTTGTCGCTAAGCTCGGCCTTAAGCCCGATACACTCGTTGTATTGTCTAGCGGCACTAAGGGCCAGGCACAGAAGATGGCAGGCGTTCTCGTAAAGACATTCGGCGCTGCAGTTCCTGGCCACATGGATAAGGAACAGTATGCATTCTGCTGGATCGTTGATTTCCCGATGTATGAGATCGGTGAGGAGTCAGGCGAATTGGAGTTCTGCCACAATCCTTTCTCAATGCCTTCTGGCGGTCTTGATGTTCTTCTCAAGGCTGAGAAAGGTGAGATCGATCCTCTGTCCATCATGGCAGACCAGTACGACCTCGTAGTTAACGGAATCGAGCTCTCTTCAGGTGCTGTACGTAATCACGATCCGGAGATCATGATCAAGGCATTTGAGCTTGTAAGACTTGGCGAGGAAGACGTTAAGAAGAAGTTCCCGGCTATGTATAACGCATTCTGCTACGGCGCTCCGCCGCATGCAGGTATTGCTCCCGGCGTTGACCGTATGGTAATGCTCCTATCAGGAGAGGATACTATCCGTGAGGTTATCCCTTTCCCGATGAACAAGAATGCACAGGACATCATGATGGATGCTCCGGGATATGTAACAGACAAGCAGCTTGAGGAATTGCATATCAGTATCACAAAGCCCGAAACAACTGATGAAGAAAGCGGAGATAATTAATGATCAACGACGAGAATAAGGCAGCTGAAGAGGTTTTGAAGGAAGATACGGAACTTTCTGACAAGAAGGTTTCAGGTAAGTCAAGGCAGTTCGAAAAGGGAAGTCCTGCTTACGAAGTCTTCGACTGGCTTCGCACTATCTGCATAGGTATTCTTGCGGGAGTATTCATTGTGGTATTCCTTGTCCAGAAAGATAATGTTTACGGCAGTTCGATGTCACCGACATTATCTTCCGGCGACGTTATCTTTACGCAGAAGCTTTCCAATTATTTCCATACATATAAAAGAGGCGACATAGTTGTTCTCGACGGAAAGGACATGGAAGGTTATAACTCGAAGGAGTACCTGATCAAGAGGATCATTGCTCTTCCGGGAGAGACTATCAGGATCGAAGACGGCAACGTATATATCAAGCCTGCCGATTCATCGGAGTTCTATATGCTTCAGGAGAATTATCTTCCTGAAGGAACAAAGACTACCATGATGGATGATGCAATAAAGAGGGGCAACAATGAGATTACTCTTGCTGATAACGAATACTTCTGCATGGGTGATAACAGACCTGTAAGTAACGATTCACGTAATCTCGGACCTTTTACTGTAGACAGGATCAAAGCTGTCGCAGTTATCAGAGTGTTCCCGCTCAATGAGGTAAAGATACTCTGACAAAAGGATTAGATTTTCAATGAGTGACAACTATCGTAAGTACATAAGAAATTTCTGCATTATCGCGCACATCGACCACGGTAAGTCTACTTTGGCTGACCGTCTGATCGAGCATACACATGTAAGGGAAAAGCGTGAGATGCAGGACCAGATCCTGGATAACATGGACATTGAGCGTGAGCGTGGAATCACGATCAAATCACAGGCCGTAAGACTACCTTACGAGGCTTCTGACGGCAATACATATCTGCTTAACCTTATTGATACTCCTGGCCACGTTGACTTCAACTATGAGGTTTCAAGGTCACTTGCCGCGTGCGACGGAGCTATCCTTGTCGTTGACAGTTCCCAGGGTGTCGAAGCGCAGACTCTCGCAAATGTTTATCTTGCAGTTGATGCAGATCTGGAAGTCCTTCCCGTTATCAACAAGATCGATCTTCCTTCTGCAAGACCTGAAGAGGTCCGTCAGGAGATAGAAGACGATATCGGTCTGGATGCTTCCTATGCGCCTCTTATCTCTGCGAAAAGCGATATCAATATCGATGAGGTGCTCGAAAAGGTTGTCGAGTATCTTCCGGCGCCTGAAGGTGACGAGAATGCGCCTTTAAAGGCTCTTGTATTCGATTCCAAATACGATTCATACAAAGGTGTTATCGTCAGCGTAAGAGTCAAGGACGGCACGGTAAAGACCGGCGACCGTATCAGGATGATGCACTCCGGCAAAGAGTTCACCGTAACCGAATTAGGTATGTTCCATCCGGGCGAACTTGTTCCTACCGAGAGCCTTAAGGCAGGAGAGGTAGGCTATATCTGTGCTTCGATCAAGAATGTAAGAGATACTGCGCCGGGCGATACTGTTACGCTTGCAGAGAATCCTGCAGAAGAACCGCTCATCGGATATAAGGGTATCCAGCAGATGGTATTCTGCGGAATCTATCCCGTTGACGGTGCAAGATACGGCGACCTTAAGGATGCACTCGAAAAACTCAGGCTTAACGATGCGGCGCTCTCCTTTGATGCAGAGACATCTGCAGCTCTGGGCTTCGGCTTCAGATGCGGATTCTTAGGACTTTTGCACTATGAAGTAATCCAGGAAAGACTTGAGCGAGAGTTCAATCTCGATCTTATCAGCACAGCGCCTTCCGTTATCTATAAGATCTATCTTACGGACGGCTCTGTCGTTGATTGCTCCAACCCTACGAACATGCCTGATCCGGCATCCATCGATTACATGGAAGAGCCTATTGTTAAGGCAACGATAATGCTTCCTAAAGAATATGTCGGAAACATCATGGAACTCTGCCAGGAGCGCCGCGGTGAATATACAGACATGAAGTATCTTGATGAAAAGCGTGTAATGCTTCACTACAAGATGCCTTTGAATGAGATAATCTATGACTTTTTCGATGCGCTCAAATCACGCACGAGAGGTTATGCTTCACTTGACTACGAGCCTGCAGGATACCAGAGATCCAAGCTCGTTAAGCTAGATATCCTCCTTAACGGAGACCCCGTCGATGCATTGTCATTCATCGTACATACGGACAAGGCCTATGCCAGAGGAAGAAGAATGTGCGAGAAGCTCAAGGAGAACATCCCGAGGCAGCAGTTCGAAATCCCCGTACAGGCTGCTATCGGAGGCAAGATAATTGCAAGAGAGACGATCAAAGCTTACCGCAAAGACGTTACTTCCAAGTGTTACGGCGGTGATATCTCACGTAAGAAGAAGCTCCTCGAGAAGCAGAAGGAAGGTAAGAAGCGTATGAGACAGGTAGGTTCTGTCGAAGTTCCGCAGGAAGCCTTCATGAGTGTTCTCAAATTGGATGACGAGTAATATGAAGAGGCGGAGAGCATTGCTTACACAACACAAGTCCGGTTATTAATATAATTGAAGAATAAGGGCTGTCTCAAAACAAATGAGACAGCCCTCTTAGTTTTTATTGCATCATCTTTCTGTCAAAGCCATGTTTCTGGAATTCAGTAGCATTCTCGTCGAGCTCTGTTTCATCAGCATCAGGCATTGCGGACTTAAAGTCGAATCTTTCTTCTTCGCCATATTTCCAGCCGGTTTCAAGAGATATAAAGTCTTTGGTGGTCTCGTAAGCCGTGATAGGGAAGGAAGAATCGTAATAAGCCTCAACGCCCTGTTCAGGTGCCAGTTCGTGGCTGCTTGACTGCGAGAGCATATCCAGGTCATGCTTTTCGCGTCCGCGCAGAACTTTCGGAAGGATCTCAGCGCAAACATATGCACCGCCGCCTGCTGCAAGAAGCAGGAGAAGCAACTCAAAAGGGTGATTAAAGATGAACATCATGAATGCCGAAGATCTGCTGAAAGATGCAAATGCACGGAGTATTCCCAGAACGATAACAGGTGTCAGATATAACAGTCCGCGGATACTCGTGTTCCAGCTGATCGCTTCCATCCTGGCTTTTCTGCCGGTGCGCTCGATCGTTTCCCAGCCTTTGGCATAAGGGAACTCGCCGGATACTTTACCTGTTTGGCCGTTAACGATGTACTGATAGTTATCACCGTTGTAATCAAGGCTCAGGAACCAGCAGGGAAGAAGTGCGTACTTGATGTCCTGATTGTTATATCTTGTAAAACTGCTGTCAGAGTTCGGAACAAAATCATCGTATCCGAAAGTTACTTCATCGCATACCTTCAAAGCATATCTGTCTAAACGCTTGTAGATCCTGTCCATCATATCAAGAGGCTGTTCGTCGTATTTTTCTGCGAAGAAACCCTGGAGATATTCAGGTCTGAATCTTACGAGTTCCGAATAATCAAACGGTTCTGCTGCCGCCATCAGATTGTTGGCGATTTTGAGTTCTCCGTCAAAAGGAACATCCTTGAGTCTGAACTTGACTTTGCCGTAAGTAAGCTGGGCATAGTTACCACTTGAAGAATTATAGTTCTCGGAATAAACGGAATCGACCATCTTTCCCATTTTACCCTGACCGACAACATCGACTTCTACTTCCGTTGAGATGATCCAGGTAGGAACATAAAGACCGGTCATCTTCGCCAGGACTTTTTTAGATTTAAAATCCTTAGGAAGATGTGAGATTCCTGCGCAGTGTTCCTCAAAAATGCTGATAGCTTTCTCTTTATCGATCTTAAACGGAATGATGTAATCCGGTTTGAACTCACGGGTAAGTCTTCTTGTGACAAGCGCGGGCGAGCCGCAGAATGCACAGAATGTCGATGCGGTGTTCTTATCGGTTACGATCTCGGCGCCGCATGAGTTGCATACGATCTCGATGCGGTCGGCATCTTCCTTGCTGACTTCGATCGTGCCGTCGTAATTCTTCTCGGGATCTATAAGCCCGAAAGATCCGACTTTCTCCAGAGTCTCAGGATCGAAAAGACCGCCGCAGTTCCTGCATATACAGGCACCGTGCTGAAGGTCAAAAACGAGATTTGAAGCGCAGTTCGGGCACTTGACCGAATCTGCAGAGAATGTCCTAATCTTGGATGCGCCAAACCTACCTGCGTTGCCGACAGGATTGTCCCAAATAGCCATAATAACTACCCCTTTAACTTTCTTATTCCTCAATAAATATACAATACAAAATAAATCGTTGTCAATTATAATTGACTTTGGGCAGAATCGTATAAAAATGTCCAGAAATAATCGCTTTTGTAAAGATTGTTTAACGGTTGCCGTTTCGCTATACACATGGAAAATGTGTGTGATATTCTGTACCTATCATGTTAATGGGGGAATACCGGCATGGATTTTGAAAAACTGCTCTCTGATTATAAGGTAAAAGCCTGTATTATGTCGGTCGATAAACTGCCCGACGGAAGATACGGAAATATCCGTATAGTTGCAGGCAACAAGCCTCATTGTGATGACATGATGGCTACAATGCATAAGGAGTTTATACCAGGCTCTCCTTACGCTGAATACTTTCCTCAAGATAAGAATTTTGAGGATTACTGTTACCGCAGTGCGATACTCTGTTCTTCAGGCGTGCATTAAGCTCCGTTGTTCCTATGGAGAGTTTTCTGGACGACTGATTCTTTGATATCACTCAAACCTGGGATGATACTATCGGCGGAAGCACTTGCGTTATTGTAAAGGACCGGCAGGACAGGGAGAGGCTTGAGTCTGTAAATCCCGTCTGGTACAAATCTCTGACTGATGCCGGTGTCAGCAGTATTGTTCTGTTCCCTCTCGAAAACAATGGCGAGATAATCGGATATATGTGGGCTTTGAATTTCAATGAGGAAAGCACGGTCAAGATTAAAGAGACGCTTGAGCTTACAACATTCTTTATTGCTTCGGAACTCTCCAATTATCAGCTCCTTAATAAGCTTGAAGTTATGAGTTCTGTTGATATGCTTACCGGAGTTAAAAACCGTAATGCCATGAATAATGATGTAAGCGATATCCTGTCAGGCAAGACGGAGATCCGGTATCCTTATTCCGTTATATTTACGGATCTTAACGGTCTTAAGCGGGTAAATGACGAAAGCGGCCATAACGAAGGCGATAAGATACTCAAGAAAGCTGCGAATATCCTGAGCGGAGTATTCTTCGATGCTGATGTTTACCGTAGCGCAATGCGTGTTGCCGATGAAAGAATGTATGCCGACAAGAAGGCATATTACGATTTGCATCCCGAAAAGAAGTACAGATAATTATCTGTTTTGTTTTGGTGATCAGCATGGCCGGATGAGTTTTCCGGCAATTTTTAAGTTCCGGGTGTCTTAATTGGGATTTCAGGCAGTATCATGTATGGCGCACAAACCACACTATGATTATAATAATATTTTTCTGCCTGACCTTTATGAAGGAAATGGGGTGATAAATATGAGGGATAATCTTAAAAGGATGCTAAGCTACTACAAGCCCTATCTGGGAGTATTCTTCCTGGATATGTTTTTCGCGGTCATTGCATCCGGAATCGCGCTTGTTATACCGCTCGCTGTAAGAAGCATCACATCAGAAATACCGAATCTTACTGCAGATGAGGGTATGAGGAAGATCCTGATTATCGGCGGCATCCTTTTGGCGCTTCTCATAGTCCAGTTCTTTGCAAATTACTATATAAGTTATGTCGGTCATGTCATGGGTGCGAAGATGGAATACGACATGAGAGCCGAGATCTTCTCGCATTATCAGAAGCTTTCCTTCTCGTTCTACGATGATCAGAAGGTGGGACAGCTCATGAGCAGGATCACGAACGATCTTTTCGAGATAACAGAGCTCCTGCATCACGGACCTGAGAATATAGTCATCTCTCTTATAAAGATCATCGGTGCCTTCGTTATCCTTGCGGGAATAAGCGGTTATCTTACGCTGGCGGCATTTATAATGCTTCCGCTCATGTTTGTTTTCGCGTTTATTCTCAACAAGCGGATGCGCAAGGCTTTTAAGATGAACAGAGTAAAGATTGCAGAGATCAATACGCAGATCGAAGATAATCTCTCCGGAATCAGAGTTGTTAAGTCTTTTGCAAATGAAGCGATAGAGAATGAGAAGTTTAAGATCGGTAATGACGGCTTCCTCAAAGCAAAAAAGGCAAGCTATCTAAACATGGGGATCTTCCATTCCGGAATGACGGCATTTACGCTTCTTATCAACATAATCGTTATTGTCGCAGGCGGCGTTCTCATGACCAGGGGACTTGTTGCGGTACCTGACTTTGTTGCTTTCCTTCTTTATATCAATGTCTTTACTGAACCTGTAAGGACCCTTATAGACTTCACGGAACAGTTTCAGAACGGATATACGGGTTTTGAGCGTTTCGTTGAGATGATCAGGATCGTGCCTGATATCCAGAATAAGGAAGGCGCGGCTGAACTCTCTGATGTTAAGGGCGATATCAGATTCGAGGATGTGTCGTTCAAATACAAAGACGGTGCCCACAGAGTCTTAAGGCATATCAATCTGGAGGTTCCCGCAGGTTCATATGTTGCTCTTGTCGGATCTTCCGGCGGCGGCAAAACAACGCTTTGCAGCCTTATACCGAGATTTTATGATGTTACTGACGGATCTATTAAGATCGACGGCAAAGACATAAGGGATGTTACTCTGAAGAGCCTTCGTGACAACATTGGAATCGTTCAGCAGGATGTTTATATGTTTGCCGGTACTATCTACGACAACATCAGCTACGGAAGGCCGGGTGCGACTGAAGAAGAGATCATCGAGGCGGCAAAGCTCGCCAATGCTCATGATTTCATTATGTCTCTGCCTCACGGTTATGCAACTGATATAGGCCAGCGCGGCGTAAAGCTCTCCGGCGGACAGAAACAGCGCATATCCATTGCCAGAGTCTTCCTTAAGAACCCGCCGATACTGATCTTCGATGAAGCTACAAGCGCGCTCGATAACGAGAGTGAGAATATCGTCAAAGAGTCTCTTGAAAGACTAGCAAAGAACAGGACTACGCTCGTTATTGCTCACAGGCTTTCGACTATTAGAAATGCCGAGAGGATCTTAGTCCTTACCGAGAACGGTATCGAAGAGAGCGGAACCCACGATGAATTGATGCGTAAGAATGGTGTTTACGCTTCGCTCTATAAGTTTAACGCCTGAAGTTTTAAGTGACCCCTTGGAGTTTGTCTGACTTCAGGGGTCTAATTCAATATGATCTTCATGGGTTAACTTCAAACAGAAGGGGCTGTCCCAATAGGGGTAGCCCAATACGATCAGCCCAATATGTTCTACCTGAATTGAATAGCCCTTTAAATTCGACTTTACCTACTAAAATCCGATTTTTCGAATTTGGTAGGTAAGGGGGTGGGGGTATATGACCCATAATCAGCACGTTTTGAATGTTGAATGTGGTGTTTGAAGCTGATTTTGCCGTGTTTTTTGAAGTCTTAACGGGTATAGGAGTTCTATAAGGCGTCATTCAAGCGGATATTCAGATAGAGATTACCTACTAAAATCCATTTTTTGTAATTTAGTAGGTAGATATCGGTTTCGAAAGCAACTGCATACCCCCTGGGGGTATATGGATTCCGGCATGCCACCTTTCTAAACCCGAGATCTGAGACACCTCAATATTGTTTTGTTGCATTAAAATAAATAATTTCTTTTTGACATTTCCGATATTAATGTATAATGAAACATTATGGGAAATTCTCAATGAGCGTTAAAAAAGAAAGGGGTTTTATTATGAAAACTGCAGGAAAAAGTGTGCTCAAAGTACTGCTGTCATTTACCATTGCAATCTCATGCCTGATCGGTATCGGCATGACATCGGTTGCTGTAGAAACAAAATCAATCCACGACTTTGAGTACGACGGTATTTATCAAGAGGGTGATGAGATTACGATCACTGCACAAGAACTTGCCATTCGTACTGCTTCCACTACGAAGATATATGTTCATAACAGCGATGTGCTTGTTGTAAGTAAAGAAGTTGATGAGCAAGGTTTTGGTCACTATGGCTTTACCAGAGGTACAGAGTTTATCGAGCTTGAGTCAGCAAAATGCTCTTTCCAGACGGATGGATTAATTCTGATAAACGGTAATGGTTCTGATGAATATCCGTTTGAGTTTGCATCTCACAGCACTCTTGATGACGAACAGAAGGCTGTTCAGGATATGATCGATGCCCTTCCCGGTGTTGATGAGGTCACTGAAGAAGACAGAGCTGATATCGAGGCTGCCAGAGAAGCGTATGAAGCGTTAACCGATGAACAGAAAGAAGATATGTACATTAACCATTTGCTTGAGGTTGAGGAACAGATTGATAAAAACAAAGCGGCTGAGGTAATTGATCTTATAGATGCAATCGGTGAAGTTGATGATTCTGATGAGTGCCGTGACAGGATCCATGCTGCAAGAGAAGCATATAATGAATTGACAGAAAATCAGAGTAGATATGTAACTAACTTTAATGATATGACAGCAGCTGAAGAAAAATACATTGGCTTGATAAGAGACAAACTCATTAAGGAAGTTACAGACAAGATCAATGCTCTTCCTGCTGCAGATAAACTCACCATAGCAAATTATTATGACGTTTACGATGCTGCATATGAATTCAATGAAATCTTAACAGAAAAAGAGCAGGCTGGTTTCGATACTACTGCTAAGAAAAAGCTTGATGAAGCAGTAAAAGCCATGTATTCATTGGCGTTGGAAGCAGGCGAGCAATTGCTTTCAGATTATGGTGCTGATTTAGAAGAAGAAACGTACAATGAACTTAAGAAAGTAGTTGATGCAGCTGCTGCAATGGTTGAAGCTGGTAAGATGCCTTCTTATGATGAATTTGAAGAATTGCTGTGGCCTGTTTTCTATGCAAGTTTCGAACTTTACGATATTTATAAAGTAATTGGAGGTGCTGACGCAGTATGGACTGCCGGCAGTACTGATTCAATCGTAATCAGGATCCTTCAGGCCGGTATCAAGGATAAGACTTTCGATAACACTTTCTATAGTTTTGAATGTGCCGGAAGCAAGATCTATATTGACGGTGAACTTACTGACAGCAAGTTCATTACGGCAGAAGAGGGAAGTGTAATCATTACCATCATGCCTGAGTTCCTTAAGACTCTTTCTACAGGTGAGCACACGATTACAGTATTGTTTGATAACGATGTAACTGTTACTTCCAAATTTACTATTAAGCCTGCTGCTGCTGTGCCTGCATCAGGCGAATCGGTAAGCCACTATGTTGTATTAGGTGCTGCGCTTACTCTGCTCGGTGTAACTGTATTTGTTTCCAGAAAGCGTTTGATGGATTCAATAAAATAATTGATCTATAATTCTGATCAAACAAAGAGGATGCCTCAATTGAGACATCCTCTTTATATTTGGTGCGCCTGACAGGACTTGAACCTGCACACCTCACGGCACCAGAACCTAAATCTGGCGTGTCTGCCAATTTCACCACAGGCGCTTATCGGCGACCATTATAACACTTTGGCAACAAATATCATAATGAGAGACAGATAATAGCAAAATCGGAAACGTGTGTTAATATTGAGCGGTAAGTTTTGAAATCTTCATTTTCATTGAGGAGCAGAAAATTGTCGGAGAAACGAAAGCGCAGAGAAAATATTATCACGGCACTTCTGATAGCGGGAATGTGCATTGTTGTCGGCGGTACTATTATTTTCGTCGTCAAGTTTTCGCGGAGCGGTGACGAGAATAAACTGTTGTCGGCAGGAATGACAGAAGCAACTGACATTTCACTTGAAAGCATGACGGATGTTGTAAGTACTACTTCTGTTACTTCAGAGACAACGGCTCTCGAGACTTCTGAGACAACTGAAGAAACAACAGAGACTACGCCTGAACCCACACCGACAGAAGAGCCTTCACCGACACCTGAGCCTGAACCCGAGAAGCTGACTAGTATCAGAGGATACAGTGCGGGAACAGTTTTGAGCAGGGATGAGATCGATGAAGATAATCTTTCACAGTATTTCACTTCAGAGGAGATAGAAGAAGGCGACAGCGTATATGACCGCATATACGGACAGTCTTTTGTCGATAACGATAATATAGATCTGAGTGATCTCAGATATCTCAAAATGCTTCATATCAATTTTGACGGGGATTACCAGGTTGGTGAAATGATAGTAAATGAACTTGTCGTTTCAGATGTTCTGGATATATTCCAGACCCTTTGTGAAGAGGGATACGAGATATATTCTATGCGCCTTATCGATGACTACTGGTCAGGAGATCCCGATGATTCGGACTGGTATTCGATTGAAGCCAATAACACTTCGTGTTTCTGCTACAGGACTGCAACAGGTTCAGGTAATCTTTCAAAGCATGCTCTTGGCAGGGCGATAGACATCAACCCGCAGCAGAATCCTTATGTAACATACGATTCTGACGGTGATGCCCACTATTCTCATGACAATGCATCTGATTATGTTTACGACAGATATGACGGCGATCACATGATAACCACATCCGACAGGGCATACGAACTTTTCATCGATTACGGATGGACTTGGGGCGGGAGCTGGTCGAGCCCGAAGGACTATCAGCACTTTCAAATGTAAGCCTGAAGTGAAAAGGATTTGACTAACTGATTTTCACTTGATAATATTTTGGAATGATAATTCCTGACAGACGAAAACAGATCCTGGATATTTTGGAAGAAGAGGGCGAGATCAATACGACCGTCCTTTCTACAAGGCTTGGCGTTACCGGCGCAACCATCAGAACTGATATCAGAGCACTTGAGCGTGAGGGCGCGATCGTGAGATTTCACGGCGGAATAAAGCTTCCTCACAAGATGCCTTCCTACAGCGGCGAGAACTATATGGTCAGAGCCGTCACACATGTGGATCTTAAGAATGCCATAGGTGCTAAGGCTGCAACGCTCGTAGGAAGCGGCAACTCCATTTTTATGGATGCGAGTTCGACAACTTTTCACATGATCCCTTATCTCAAGAAGGTTAAGGACGTAACGGTCATCACCAACGGTATCCATACTGCTATGGAGCTTCAGCGCAACAGCAATTTCAAGTCGATCATTATTCTCGGCGGAATGTTAAGACCCCATTCAGGTGCTATTGAAGGGCTTTCGTCGAAGGAGATGATCGGCAGGCTTTCAGCTGAGTTTTATTTCGTTTCCGGAAACGGTTTTTCTGCGGATGCAGGCCTTTCAGGTGATAATTTCTTTGAACTTGAGCTCAAGAGACTTTGTGCCGACCGCGCGAAAAAGATAGTTGCGCTTATCGACTCCACTAAGCTCGGTGCCGATTCAGCATCATCCTTCATTCCAGCCGACAGGATCGATTATCTTGTTACGGATTCGGGAGCATCCCCTGAGATCGTTGAATTATGCCGTGCAAAAGGTATTGAAGTCCTTATTGCCGACGTCTGATCAGCAAGCGTTCAAAATTTCTATTTATTTTTCTTTTAATGTTATAATATTCGGATAGAGTCATTTTCGCTTTTTATGAGGTTTTAGAAGATGCAGATTAATCCGATTATTTTGCCCAGCTGGCTCACGAGCAAATGTGTATTCCAGCAGGGTGTAGAACTTAAGATCGAAGGCGTTGCGGCACCGAGTGCCACTGTCACGCTCGAAATAGTCAAAGACCCTACAGATGGCCGAAAGGTCAGTAAGCTTGATACTGATTACGGTGTCATCCTGAGCCGTGAGGCTACGACAACGGCTAAGGGTAAGTTCAGTTTTGTTATCCCGCCATACAAGGCATCAGGCGATGCCTATACATTCACGTTCAAGTGCCTTACGGATCAGACTACGCTGACAGATATCAGATGCGGCGATGTTTGGATCTTTTTAGGTTCCGACTTCCTATCGATTCCGATGAAGGAAGCTAATGCCACAAAGGCACCTTTGAAGCGCAAGGTAATGAACTATCTGAGATTCTTCTCACCCGTCAGATCAGGTCTTGAAGAGGGCGAAGAAGTTTATCCGGCAGAAGAGAAGAAATACTACAAGAATGAAGAGTGGATCAAAGTCACTGAGACACAGAAGCTTTCGGAAGTCTCATCTTCCGCATTTGCATTCGCATACCGCCTGAGTGACCAGATTTCATATCCTGTCGGTATCGTTGATCTTTCCTACAAGGATTCGACTATTCTTAACTGGATCGCACCTTTTGCATTAGACAGGGTAGAAGCACTGAAGGACGTGCTTATCCAGTCAGGCCTTTATCTTGATGACGAAGGCTATAAGAAACTTCTCAAGATCGACGAGAAAAAGAAGAAGGCCGTCGAACTCAAGGAAGAATACAAGGAGACTATCGAATCCGGAGATATCGATATATCTATGCAGGATGAGATCAAGAGACTTGAAGGTCAGGATCCTGACGATATCAAGCCGCTTGATATTGACTTCCCGACGTCAGGTGACAGTTCTCTTAATTCGGCAAAAGGACATAAAGAGAATATCTCGTTCTCAACCGCGAGCCAGCTCGATTTCAATATGGTTCCCGACAAAAAGGATGACGGCAAGCTCACACGTGACGATGAGAAGAAGTTCATCAAGCTCAAGTACAGAATGTCCATCCTTTACAGGACCAAGCTTGCGCCTTTGAAGAATCTCGCTGTCAGAGGATTCTGTTTCTCGCCTGACAGGGGTGAACTCCTTTTCGAAAGATACGATCTTTTCCTCATGGGTCTTCTTACGACTCTTGCAGAAGTATTCGAACCAAAGGAAGTCTATGACGATTCAGTCATGCCTTCGATCCTTTTCGTAACCATGCATCCGGATGATGTCGATTTTGACAATCCGTACAGTGTGCTTGAGTTCAACGAGAATTTCACGGCATTTACCAAGATGCTCAGCATGCCTTCCGGAATCGTAAGCATGCACGACATGCTGCTTCCGGATAAGACTATCAGCTTTATTCTCGGCATGAGACTTGCGACCATCGCTTTGGGCACACACTTCTCGCCGAAGATGAGCAAATCATCTCCTGAGCCGAATGATATCGAGATCGCAGGCAACAAGAGGATCATCAAGTTCAGCAACCTGGGGTCCGGTCTTAACTACAATGATGCATCCGGTGAGATCACAGGCTTTGCCGTAGCAGGTGAAGACAGGATCTTCTATCCGGCACATGCAAAGAGCCTATACGGAATGTGCGTTATGGTCTGGAGAGATGATGTTGAAGAGCCGCAGTCCATCACTTACGGCTTCACACCTTTCCCGCATGATGCAACTCTGAAGAACGGTGAGGATCTTCCGATCCTGCCTTTCAGATTCGACAGGGATCCTGCATATTTTGCACCCGATCTCAGCTTTACGCATTGCGACAGCCTTGAATTCGTAGGTAAGAGAACACCTGATTCCGAGTTTGAGACTCTTGAGATGTACAGAACTTTCAAGGGCAAGGGAATCATCTCCAAGGATAATATCCACAAGCTCACCGGCAGTGCTTCTCTCAGGATCCGTTATGAGACAGACAAGTCGCTTTACGGATTTGAGCCCTGCCTTGAATATGCTTCGCTCTTCTCACCGATCGAGATCTATGGAAGATCAAGAATCCAGCTTTCTATCTTCAATCCTGATCAGAAGAAGAAGAAACTCATCGTTGAGGACTTCGGTGAAGCCGAGATCAAGCAGCAGCTGACATGGCAGACGATAACGCTTGATTATTCCGAAGACGGACCCATCAGACTCAACAGCCTGAGGATCTATATCGAGGACAAAGAACGTAACGGCGAGATCTATATCGACGCGATCAATTTTATCTGAAAGAGGACAAACTAAATGAGCAACAAGCTTCTTTCTGCAATCGAAGATGATGTCTTTTTATCGGAAGGTTCGGTGCCAATCGTAATCGAAGGCCTTGAGCATTCTTACGATACCAAGGATTCTCTTCCTGATGACAGCATGCACAACTCTCATGAGCTTCTGTATCTGAGAGAAGGCAAGATCGACCTTGTGCTGGGCAGTGAGACAGTCACGCTCACCAAAGGCGCTGTAGTTGTTATCAGACCTCTGGTAAGACACAAGATACTGATAAAGAGCGGCAAAGCCGATATGCTCAATCTCTATTTCGGCTTTGTTCATGACACATCAGATCTTGAACTTACAAAGGAGTCAAGAAAGACCAACAAAAATGCTCAGACAAAGAGCAACAGCGCAGGCCCGAGCGTATCTATCCCGGGTTCGCTTGCCAAGATCTCCCTTGAAAGCTTTCTCAAGTTCGCAGATCTCGGTATCACGGAAGATAACGACATAACAAGACAGCCTTTCTTTGTTATCAAGGGCAACGAGAAGAAGGAGATCAACCAGCTTGCAGAGCGCATAGTAATCGAGGAAGCCGAGAACCGCTATGCAAAAGATCTCATGGTCCACACACTTACCGTTGAACTCATGATCATCCTCTCAAGAGCCATCAGAGGCGAATGGGAAGAGAATCTCAGGGTTAAGAACGGCAAGGCAAAGGAACTTGTGGCTATCGCAAAGCAGTATATGGATGAGAATTTCGATCAGGGGATCACGGTATCCGAAGCTGCTTCTTATGTTTTCTTAAGTCAGGGTTATTTCACACGTGCTTTCAGAGACGATACGGGAATAAGCCCGATGAACTACCTGATGAAGAAGAGGATCGAGAAGGCATGCAAACTTCTTCAGAATAACGAGATCAAGGTATCCGCTATTTCTCTGCAGTCAGGTTTCTCTTCTCCGCAGAGATTTAACGTGGCTTTCAGAAAACAGATGGGCATGACACCCATGGAATACAGAAAGAAATACCTTTGAGAAGGGGATGAACAGATAAATGTACGATTATGATAATGATAACTCTATACCTGAGGAAAGCCGCCGGAACATGGATCTTCCCAAGATCGAGCATGCGGTAAGGGAGATCCTTGAGGCAATAGGCGAAGATCCTGACAGAGAAGGTCTTCAGGAGACTCCCCAGAGAGTTGCAAGAATGTATGCGGAAGTCTTTGCCGGACTTCACAGAGATATCAGCAAGGATATCAAGACTTTCCACGGCGAAGGCAATGACGAGATGATCCTGATTGGTGACATTCCGTTCTATTCGATGTGTGAACATCACCTTCTTCCTTTCCACGGAAAAGCTCATGTTGTATACATCCCCAAGGACGGTAAGATCTTCGGCCTTTCAAAGGTTGCAAGGATCGTTGATACACTCTCAAGAAAGCCGCAGCTTCAGGAGAAGCTCACGTCCGAGATTGCCGATGCGATCGAAAAGGCAGTTGATGCAAGATCCGTATGTGTCGTTCTTGAAGCAGAGCACCTATGCATGACGATGAGAGGTATCAGAAAGCCCGGTTCAAAGACTGTTACATCTGCTATGCGCGGCGGATGCAGATCTGATATCAGGACCAGAAACGAAGCGCTCGCTCTGATCAACAGACAGCGCTCCGTATAAAGGAGATAAAGGGATATGAACGCAGCAACTGACGGAAGATATTGCGGTATTTACAGGTGCGGCAACCGCCGGCTTGAGATAGGAAAGAAAACTCTCATAATGGGTATTCTCAATGTCACTCCCGATTCTTTCTCAGACGGCGGAAGATTCAACAGCGTTGATGCTGCAGTTGACAGGTGTGCGCTCATGATCAGGGAAGGCGCTGACTGTATCGATCTCGGCGCGGAAGCAACAGGTCCGAACGCTGTTCCGGTCTCATCTGAAGAAGAGCTTGCAAGGCTCATCCCTGTTCTTGAGGCAGTCAGAAGCAGATTCGATATTCCGCTTTCAGTCGATACTTTTAAGTCACAGACTGCGAAAGAGGCTATCACCGCAGGATGCGACATCATCAACGACATCACGGGTTTCATGGGTGATCCTGAGATGGCCAGGGTAGTTGCAGATAACGGCACAGGTGCCATCCTGATGTTCAACAAGAGAACCAACGGTGAGAACCCGATAGCTTTTGAGCCGATCAGCAGACGTGCCGTAAAAGAACTTACAGAGAGCGTTGAGATAGCAAAAAAGGCAGGCATTCCGGACGACATGATCATGACAGATCCGGGAATCGGATTCGGCACCAACAGAGCAGAAGATGCCGAACTTACGGCAGCTACGTTGTCCATGGGACTTCAGGGCAAATATCCGGTTCTTTATGCTGCATCCAGAAAACGTTACGCAAGGGTTTTCGCGGGCGGAGATCAGGCAACTGAAGCATCGCTCGATTATGCTACGGCTGGCCTTTCAATGACTGCGGCTTCTTTAGGAGCTGCTATGGTAAGAGTTCACAACGTCGCTGCTTCAAGACAGATACTTGATCTGTTCGACAGCTCGTTCTACGCATTTGCAAATCTTTAATTTTCGAGAGGATATTAGGATTGGATAAGATAACTCTGTCAAACATGGAATTTGAAGGGCATACCGGCTGTTTCGATTTCGAAAAGGCTGACGGCCAGAAATTTGTCGTATCTCTTGATATTTTCGTTGACAGGATCAGGGGCTGTTACACTGATGAATTGGAAGATACCGTTGATTATTCGAAGATCTACGATATCACGAAACAGATAGTTAACGAAGACTGCGGCAATCTTATTGAGTGCCTTGCGCAGAAGATCTCTGACGGGGTTCTTAGTGCTGACAAAAAGATCGGTAAGGTCATTGTTACCGTATCAAAGCCTGAAGCACCGGTGAAAGGCATTTTCGAAACGATGAAGGTAACAATAGAAAGACGCCGCAAAGAGTTCGTTATCCTTTCTCTCGGAAGCAATCTGGGTGATAGGGAAGCCAATATCACGGCAGCGGAAGAAGCTCTCAGAAAGCTTCCCGGTACCGAAGGCTTCAAATATGCATCTCTCTATGAGACAGAGCCGGTAGGACTTGAGGACCAGCCGTATTTCCTCAATACCTGTGTCGGATTCTACACGGATATTGAGCCTTTTGAACTGCTAGATAAGATCCATGTTATAGAGAATGATCTTTTGAGGACAAGGGATATCCACTGGGGACCCAGGACGATCGATATCGACATTATTTTTTACGGTGATGAGGTGATAATGAAGCCTGAGCTGACAATACCTCATCCGAGATGGCATCAGAGATCTTTTGTTACGGTGCCGCTCAGAGATATCAAAGATGTGGACTTAGAACATCCTGATGACAAAGAAGTGTCCCTATATCGGAAGAGAGAATAATTGAGTTATCGGGTACCAGAGTTTATAATTAAGCGTCACATAAGAGAAGATGGAGGAATTTATGTCAGAGAATAATTCGGGCGCACCGGTTCAGCAGTCAGAGAACCGCAACAACGAACAGAACAGGGATAACAGGCGCCAGAGATTTGATCCTTCAAAGCAGGAAGGCGGCAGACCCAGATCCCGCAACCAGAACCACAGAAGAAGAAATAACGGTCAGAGACAGGGCGGTAATGACAATAAGAAGCAGAATAACCCTGAGGTCCAGACTGAGGGTAAAAACCGCGAACGTAATTCCGACAGGCAGAACGGCCGTGACAGGAATAACAAGTTCAAACGCGAACAGAATAATCAGGGTAATGAGAAGAAGCAGTACGATCCTTCCAGATCCCCCAAGCCGAAGAACAAACGTCCAAGAGAGTTCGGCGATGAAGTTGCCAAGAATGTCAAGAAGGTAGAGACCATCGATGACATCAGAAGCGACAATGCAAGAATAACCAAGGAAATATATCTTGAGATCGCATCTCTCAAGAATATTAATCTCAACTGATGATGAGAGGGATATTCATTACTTTTGAAGGCATTGACGGGTGCGGCAAGAGCACGCAATGCGAGTTGCTTAAGGATTACCTTAAGGATAACGGCAGGGATTTTATCTTCGTCAGGGAACCCGGCGGAACCGTTATAGGCGAACGCATCAGGGAGATCCTTTTGGACAAGAAGAATACCCAGATGAATTCCCGGACCGAGCTGCTTTTATTCGAGGCGGCAAGAGCCCAGATCACCGAAGAGGTCATCAAACCTGCATTAGATGACGGCAGGATCGTTATCTGTGACAGGTTCTTTGATTCTTCTTCTGCTTATCAGGGAATGGCCAGAGGTATGGGCATGGACTTTGTTGCGGGCCTTAATATGGCGGCAACAGGCGGCCTTAAACCTGATATCACGTTCTTCTTTGATATCACAGTTGAAGAAGCTCTGGCAAGGCGCGGCAAGAGAGGCGAAGCTTCCGACAGGATCGAACTTGCGGGAGTAAAGTTTCAGGAAGATGTCCGTAAGGGTTATCTGGAACTTGCTAAAAAATCCGGCGGACGGATAGTAACGATCGATGCAACGAAGAATATAGATGAGATATTCGAAGAGGTAAAGCAAACACTCGAAGGGAAGATCTGATGGCCTTTTCAAAGATTACAGGACAGAAGCAGATTAAGATTAGACTTGCTGCCGAAGCTAAAAGGCGTGGCAGCGGTGCTTATATGCTCACAGGTCCTGAAGGAACCGGCAAAAGACTTATAGCCGAAGAGTTTGCAAAGGCGCTTATGTGTCCTGACTGCGGTCCTGACGGTGCCTGCGGAGTATGTTCCAACTGCAAGTATTTCGATAACTTTACGACACCTGACGTTACAAGAGTATATGAGCCTGCCGATACCAAGATGGTAAAGGTGGATTTCATTAAGGACAGCGTTGTAGCAGAGTCTTATCTGAAACCCCAGTTCGCCAGAACAAAGACATTCATTATCGACTTCGATTATCTGGGGGTGGAGAGCCAGAATGCTCTTCTCAAATCTCTGGAAGAACCTAAGAAAGACGTAGTTTTTATCCTTACAAGTTCCAATACCGACACGGTCCTTGATACTGTTATGTCCAGAGTGACTGAGATCAAGCTTGATCCATACAGTGAAGAGGAGTTAGAGCAGATCGTAAGAGCAAACTGCCCCGATCTTGAAGATTCAAAGGTCAAGTCGGCAGTCTATAACAGCGGAAGGATTCCGGGCAAAGCTATAAGCCTTGCGATGGAGGACTCCGGTGTAAGCATAAGACATGAGATAAACAAGATTATGATCGCAATGCCTGCAAGTTCATACATCGATGTTCTTGAGGACTTTTGCGAAGTGCTGACGGGATTTAAGGACGATTCGAAGATAATTGCATCCTCGATCCTTTTATTCCTCGATGATGCGGCAAGGCTTATCAACTATCCTGACTGCCGTAAGATCAACAATGAGAATGAAAGAGAGGCAATCGAGAATTTCGTTGCCGCAAATAAACATATAACAACACTTAAACTCGGAAGATGCAGTGAGGCGGTGAATAAGTTCATCATGGCTCTGGATGTCAATTCGAATTTTGATTCCTCAGCTTCCGCCATGCTTCTCCGGATACATGAGGAGCTCAAGAAATGAAGATCGTAAATTTAAGGACAAGAGACGCCGGCGTAACGTTGAGATACAGTTGTGACGGCTTATCACTCAAACTCGGTGATGCGGTAATGATCGATACCGAGACAGGCGAGGAGATAGCATTTGTCGCACAGGAACCGTACGCCGAAGATTCCCAGGAGAAGATGCCTTCTGTTAAACGTATGGCAAGCGAAAAGGAACTTGATAAGTATTACGATATCTGTTCAAAAGAGAAGGATGCCTTTTTCAAGTGCAAGGAACTCATCGCAGCGCGCAATATCGAGATGAATCTTGTTGACTGCGAATACACTTTCGACATGAAGAAACTCACTTTCTTCTTTACTGCAGACGGCAGAGTCGATTTCAGGGAACTCGTAAAGGACCTTGCTTATACTTTCCGCACCAGGATCGAATTAAGGCAGATCGGTTCAAGAGACCAGGCAAAGCTTGTAGGCGGTATCGGAATGTGCGGCAGAGAGCTTTGCTGCTGCAGTTTCCTTAACAAATTTGCTCCTGTCAACTTAAAACTTGCGAGATCACAGGGCTTATCCCTTAATCCCGGCAAACTCAACGGTGCCTGTGGAAGACTTATGTGCTGCCTGCAGTTCGAGAAGGAGGCATATGACGATGCCCACAGAAGACTTCCCGAGCCGGGTGCACGTGTAAGGACACCGCACGGAATGGGTCAGGTAACGGATGTTAACTACATCGAAGAGACATTAAGCGTTAAGTTTGTTTCAGAGAGCGAGACGGAGATAGAGAAGTTCTCATGGGCAGATCTCGAAGATCTCAATCAGGATATGGCTAAGCGTAAGAACTCCGGTGATACTGGATTCAAGGATTATCCTGACATGAACGGCGCTTACGATGAAGGTGATAACGGTTAATAAAACGACATAAGTCGCTTACTCATTTTGCTACTTGTTGAGATAGCGATTTTGTGAAATAATCAAATCACTACATGAATAGGAGGAATGATTTTTTATGGCATATGTAATTTCTGATGCTTGCGTTTCTTGCGGAACATGCGCAGATGGTTGCCCTGTTGGAGCTATTTCTCAGGGTGATACACAGTACAACATCGATGCTGATGTTTGTGTTTCATGCGGTGCTTGCGAAGCTGCTTGCCCTACAGGCGCTATCACTGAAGGCTGATAGAACGTAAGTTATTAATCGATTAGCAAACTAAGGAACTGTCTCTTTTGGGGACAGTTCTTTGTTTTATATGGCGTTATGCATTGATAAGGAAAAATCTTTAAGATACTATTATTAAATTAAAAAATGAATATGGGGGAGGTTTTTATCAGTGAATTCAGCTAACAGACTTTCCACGCCTACAGCCCGGTTTTCGATTCCACGGGAAAAGTCGTCAGAAAAGTTGTTGCAGACTTCTCATCCGACGGAACATGATAATATGATGGAAGAATACACGGAGATAACGAAGAGTAAACAGAGGACTGATCATGGCAAGTTGTGAGACATGTCAATATGCGTATATTGACGAGGAAACAGGTGAGGCAGTCTGTGACTTGAATCTTGATGAAGATGAAGTCATCAGATTTTCGCAGCATCCCACAAAAGAATGTCCGTTCTATAAAGATGGAGATGAGTATAAGACGGTAAGGCATCAGATGTAAGTTTTTCCAATACCACGTTGACAGCGAGATTCCCCTGTGCTAATTTATGGATGAATAAAAATTCATTCATAAAGAGGTTGTCATGCCAAAGTCACAGGAACGCTGTCAGGAAATAAGGGAAGAGACCAGGAATCTCATTATCAGGAAATCAATTCTGTATTTTGCAAGGAACGGTTTTGCCGGTACAAAGATAAGTGATCTGTCCAAGCATATCGGCATCGCACAGGGCACGATCTATATCTATTTCAAATCTAAAGAAGAACTCTATGATGAGATCTTTGCAATATCAGATAAGATTGCAAGCAATGACAAGCTTACAATGCTTGCCAAACTGCCTCTGCCTGCAGACCAGAAGATTAAGAAGATGTCTGATTACGTCATCAAGAATCTTAAGGACGATATGTTCGCTGCAGGCATCGCGCTTTTTACACAAAGACTTCTCGAAGGCGAAGCTGACCAGACTTTCTATAAGACAACTGAAAAGATCATCAGGCAGGGCCAGAAAGAAGGAACAGTCGTATCCGGCAATGCCCGTAAGTTATCAGAGTTCTATTGGGGCATTGTTTATCTTTATGCTGTAAAGAGTCTTTATACCGCGGATTGCGCGATGATCAATTCCCAAGATCTTTCCAGGATCCTCTTGGAGGACTGACATGATAGCTATAGTAACGGGTGCCACGGGTGATATCGGAGAAGAATTCGTTAAGAGCCTTCTTTCTGAAACAGATCAGGTGTGGGCTGTCGGAAGAAGTGAGAATAAGCTTACTTCATTGAAGGAAAAATACGGTGATAAGATCGTTCCTGTAAGGGTCGATCTTTCTGACAGGAATGACATATTTTCTTTCTGTGAAAAAATAGAATCAGAGAAGCCTGAGATCAGGTATCTGGTAAATAACGCAGGCGTCGCAAAGATGAAGCCAGTATCAGATTTCACTTTGAAAGAGATCAGCGACTTGCTCGACATCAATGACAAGGCCGCAACTCTGATCTGCAGGGCGTGCATTCCATATATGGTTAAAGGTTCCTATATACTGAATGTTGCATCAGCTTCCGCATTCCAGCCCAATCCCTACATTGCGCTCTATTCAGCGAGCAAAGCTTATCTTCTCTCATTTACGAGAAGCCTTAATGTCGAGAACGATAGCATCACATGTACGGCAGTTTGTCCCGGATGGGTCGATACTAAGATGCTTCCGAAACAGCGTGACGGGAAAGACATCAGGTATCCCGGAATGACACCTGCTTCAAAAGTGGTTGAAGTTGCGCTAAAGGACTGTCATAAGGGCAAAGACGTATCCGTATGCTCATTCTACTTCAGATACATGAGATTCTTAAGTAAAGTTACACCGCACAGCATCGCAATGAAGATGTGGGTTAAAGCGATCAGACAATACATATGAGATACAAGATAGAAACAGAACGCGAGAACCTGTTCGACGTGAACATGGTTATTGCCATGCGTGTACGTGTTGAAGGAAAAGTGCTTTTCGAAGACCTCGAAAAAGCTTTTTATAAAGCAGTCGCATCATATGAGATCTTAAATTCCAAAGTTGTCATTGAAGAAAATGGCGATGCTTTCTATGTTGACTGCGAAAGACCCTTGAGCAGCTTTAGCGAATCTCCGTCAGGTTTTGAAGAACTGATAAATGCAAATGAAGGCCTTCGCTTCCGTATAGAAGAAGGGGAGTACATAAGAGGTTTCTTATCGCCCGACGGGATAGTTTTTCTCATGCATCATCTGGGTGGCGACGGGAAGTCGCTTCTGTATTTTATTGAGACATTCATGAGACTGCTTGCAGGCGAAGATGTTAGTTACGTTGCGTTTGAAAACCTTCCCGTATCGGCTCTTCCAAAAGAAAGTAAACTGCCTTATCTTTACAGGCAGTTTGTTAAATATTGGAATAAGTGTTGGGCGCATCAGAGACGGGTATTCACTTATGCTGACATGGATAAAGCGTATAGTGTTTTCTGGAAGGATCACAAGACGAAAACCGTTGTTGAAGAATATTCCAGCGATGCATTAACGGATCTTCTTGCGAAGTCAAAAGAAGCGGGGTGTTCACTTACATCCTATCTGGTTGCTTTATGGATAAAAGACATGCCTTATAGAGCTGATGTGGGATTTGCAGTCGATGGAAGATTAACCGCTAACCGCAGCATGGGAAACTTTGCGACCGGCATTCACATCAGTTACAGATATAACGGTAAGTTAAGCGTTGGAGAAAATGCAGTAAAGATAAATCAGCTGATGAAGAAAAGGCTTGCAGATCCCAGGGTGAAGTATAGCGTTCTTCATTTTATCGGAGAGATAGATCCGGCACTTATCGACACGTTAAGTCTTGAGACGGTCGGTGCATATCATACACGCGATACGGCAAGATTTGCTGACATAATGAATTACGGTCAGAACGTAAAGAAAAAAGATCTGAGTATTACTAATCTCATGAGGTCCGATATAAGGACAGAATTCAGAAACTTCAGGATTTCAGATATTGCATTTGTTCCTCCTGTAGTATCATACGGTAAGAATCTTATAGGTATCATTACCGTTAACGATAAGATGATCGTTACGCATCATGTGTTGGAAGATCGTAAGAGAATCGGATATGCCCAAAGTGTATTCGCATGAACTTTTCGGGAATTATAAAGATAAGATAACCACGTAAATCTCATGACCTGAGAAGACCGGCTTAATATGCAATAAAGTGCCTTTTTTGGCAACTTAGCACATGCAAACGGCAACTCATGTAATGATGTATTGAATGCTCTTTTGGACTTTGTTAGTTTTGTGCCAACAAAGTTCAAAGGAGTTTAGTTATGATCAGATCAAATGGAATATGCAAGAGCTTTGCAGGGAGGCGGGTCCTTTCCGGCATAGATCTCGATATAAAGCCGGGTACTATTTTCGGACTGCTCGGACCTTCCGGAGCTGGCAAGACGACACTAATTAAGATCCTTACTGACCAGTTAGCGTTTGACAGCGGTGATGTCAGTGTTCTCGGCAAAGATGTCAGGACACTTACCGGAGCCGACAAAAAGCAGATCGGCATCATGATGGATAACCACGGAGTCTATGAGCGTATGTCATGCATCGATAACCTCAGGATATTTGCAGATATCTATCAGATCGATAAGTCAAAAGCAATGACGACTCTGACACAGGTCGGACTTGGCGACAGCGCTAAAAAGCCTGCGATGAAATTATCCAAGGGCATGCGGGCAAGACTCCAGCTTGCAAGGGTCCTCATGATCTCGCCGAAGTTATTGTTTCTTGATGAACCTACGAGCGGCCTGGATCCTATGACGATGAAATACATCCATAAGCTGATCTCGGACTGCAAAGCTTCCGGATGCACTATATTCCTTACGACACACAACATGGAAGAAGCAGCTGTTCTTTGTGATGAAGTCGCGCTGCTTAATGAAGGAAAGATCGTTGACAGAGGCGCGCCGGAAGAACTCTGCAGAAGATATAACCACCAGAAGACGATAAATATCCATCTTACGTCGGGTGAGGACATTGAGCTTCCTCATTGTGATGAATCGGCTGCAAAGATAATGAGTCTTATGTCTCAGGGCAGGATCGAGACGATCCATTCATCAGAGCCGACTTTGGAGAGTGTATTTCTCGAACTTACCGGCAGAAGACTTGAGTCAGATGAGGAGGTCAGGTATGCATAACATCGGTGTGATAATCAAAAAGCAGCTAAAGGATACATTGAAGAACAAAACCGTACTTATCCAGTTTGTGATGTTTCCTGTGCTGACACTAATTTTCGAAAATGCGATAAACATTCCCGATATGCCTGAATTGTTCTTTACAAAACTCTTCTCGGTAATGTATATGGGCATGGCGCCGCTCGTGGCAGTTGCATCGGTCATTGCAGAAGAGAAGGAGAAGAATACTCTCCGCGTTCTTACGATGGCGAATGTAAAAGCCTGGGAATATCTTGCTGGAATTGGGATCTATGTCTGGACGATCTGCATGGCAGGTGCGGGAGTGATGGCAACTACGCTTTCTTCAGGAGACATTCCTTTCTATCTCGGCGTAATGGCAGCAGGATTTATAATCTCGATCGCGATCGGCGCGTGCATCGGTATCATCGCATCTAACCAGATGGCCGCAACATCTTTGTCACTTCCGGTAATGCTCATATTTTCATTTATGCCTATGCTTGCAATGTTCAATGATAAAATAGAAAAGATAGCCGGGATCTTTTACACGCAGCAGATCCGTGAACTTCTCGGCAATATGACTTTTGACGGGATAAAGACTGAGACCATGCTTGTTGTTGCAGTAAATGCGCTTCTGGCACTCTCGCTCTTCTTCGCAGCCTTCAAAAGAAAAGGACTTGAATAATGAAGATCAATCTGGACATTGACGGCAAATATGACGACACAGAGGTCATCATAAGAGCACCGCATCTGAACAACGACATTGAGAGAATGGTCGCGATGATGCGCATGATCGACATGCAGATAGCTGTCCGTAAAGATAACGAGACTTATCTGCTCGAGACTGAGAAGATCCTTTATATCGAAGCAGTCGACAGGAAGACGTTCGTTTATACGAATTCCGAAAATTATGAATCAGAATTAAAGCTCTATGAGATCGAACAGGAACTCATAGAGCGCGACTTCCTGAGGATCAGTAAGAACAGCATAGTCAATCTGCGCAAGATAAAGAGCTTAAAGACTGACGTTAACCGCAAGATCAGGATAACTTTGCAAAACGGCGAGCAGATCGTAGTGTCGCGCATGTATTCTGATGAACTTAGAAAGAAGCTGGGGTTAAGATAATGGACGATAAAAAGACTGTTTTTAACTATATAGGACAGATGTTTTCGATATACGGAGTAATGATCATGATCTTCATAGTCATCAACCTGATCATCGGAAATGAGGCCGGAAGCGTATCGTCTTTGTTCTCTTTGGGCTCTGCAGGTTTGTCAACAGCCACTTTGCTGGAACTGTTTCTGCTTGTCCTGATCGTTACGGCAGCACAGAATATTTTCCTTACGGATATTCTTATTAAAAACCTGGCGCTTATTGTCAGAAATATCCTGTTCTTTGCAACGATACTGATCGCAATAACCGCTTTTGCCGTTGTGTTCGGCTGGTTCCCTCTGGATAATGTGGCAGCCTGGATCGGCTTTATTGTATCTTTTACTCTATGCGCCGCTGTCAGTGCATTCCTCATGCGCCTCGAAGAAAACGCCGAGAACAAAAAGATGCAGGAAGCGCTGAATAAGTATAAGAAGTGACAGCGTGCTCTGCAAATAATTGTATAATATCTTGTAACTCGTAAAGAACGGCGGTAGTGATATTTGTCTGATCAATTTGTAGTAAATATCGAAGGCGAAAACATCGTGCCTGAAGATCTCGGGCGCGACGGCCTTAAGTTTTTGCAGCACAAAGACTGCTACAAGCTTGATACCGCAAGCGTTCTTTTGGCGTGGTTTGCAGCATCGTTCGTCCGCAACGGTAAGCCTTGCGAGATGCTGGAGTTGGGGAGCGGAACAGGCGGTGTGTCGCTTCTTGTTTCAGCCAGATCAAAAAAAGCGCACATCGACGGCGTCGAGCTGGTTGAACTTGCGTATAAGGTCTTCTGCGAAAACATAAAACTCAACGGACTTGAAGAACGCATCGCAGCATATAATTGTGACCTGCGCGAACTTCCGTCAGAGATAAAGAACAAAGCTTACGACGTAGTCTTTATGAATCCGCCTTTCTATGATGGCACAAAGGGTTCAGTCACCGATACAAGCGTTAAATCTCTTCATGAGTCGACGGCAAGATTCTCTTTGCAGGGCGGTCTTGAAGTTTTTGTCCGCGTGCAGTCCCTTAGGACGAGGACGAGCGGCGGCTATGCAGTTATGTGCATCAGTCCTGACAGGGTGCCTGAATGCTTTGCGCTTTATGAGAAATATAAGATCACGCCCGTGCGTCTTTTAACAGTTCATGCAAATGCATCAAAAGATGCTTTCCTTGCCTTGATAGCAGGGAAGAAAGGGTCACCCAACGCTGAATTTAAAGTCCTGCCGCCTCTGTTTATCAATGAGGAAGGCTCTTCGGCCCTGACTTCAAGAGCGGCACAAATATATGAGGAGGAACACTCAGATTGCTTTATCTAGTCGGAACACCTATAGGAAACCTTGATGATATGTCGCCCAGAGCATGCGAAGTGCTTAAGAGCGTTGATGTTATTGCGTGCGAGGATACAAGAGTTACGGGCATTCTGCTCTCACAGCTGGGGATAAACGGCAAGCGCCTGATCGCTTACCACGAGCACAACAAGGCTGCCAGCGGCAACGGCATTCTGGATCTTTTGAAGCAGGGACTCAATGTCGCCGAAGTGTCCGATGCCGGTATGCCCGCGATCAGCGATCCCGGTGCAGATCTGGCATCACTTGCTGCTTTAAACGGTATTGAGGTATCAGTTATCCCGGGGCCGTCAGCTGTTACAGCTGCTTTGAGCATTTCAGGACTTGATACAAGATATTTCCACTTCGAAGGTTTTTTGCCGTCAGAAGGTTCCAAGCGCCGTGACCGTTTGGGCGCATTGTCTTTAATAGGGGAGACCATTGTTCTTTATGAAGCTCCGCACCGCTTAAGAAAACTTTTGGACGAACTTAACGAGAACGGGTTCGGGGCAAATAAACTTGCCATCTGCCGCGAACTTACAAAGAAGTACGAAGAAGTCCTCAGAATGACTGTCTCTGAAGCGGTTGAGTACTATAAGAGCACCGAGCCGCGCGGAGAGTTCTGCATCTGCCTTGAACCCAAGGAACAAAAACCGGCTGCTGCTGCAGGTGACCCTGAAAAGCTAATTGCATTACTGAAAGAGAAGGGTATGTCATCCAAGGATATTGCTTCTGTTGTATCGGAATACACGGGAATGAACAAGAAAGAGGCTTATAAGATCGCATCTGAAAGCTGAGTTTATAGCACCTGCTGCGCAATTAGCCGTCAAGGGACGCTGGCGCTTGAACCCTTGACTGCATGCTTGCAGGTGCTTATTTGTGTTCAAGGCGGGTTTAAGCCCGCCTTATATCAAAGATAACAGGCCTATCTGTAGTTCTTTTCGATGAAGTCATCAAGGACTTTCACATCTAGAGGACATTCTGCTGACTCAAAGGTGTAGAAAAGCTTGTCCCCTTGAAATATTCCGCTTCGCGTATATTTGATAGCTCGTTCGGGTATTTCTTTGGTGTATTCAGGATCAGACATTTTCCCGCAATGCTCATGGTAGAGTACTTTACGGTCACTTATCCTGAGAATAGTGAAATCCGGGTGAATGATTTCTTTTCCTACCTTGAGTGGGCATTCGTATTTGTAGGGAATTCCCTTGGCATATAGTCTGTCCGCTATTATGACTTCAGATTTTGACCTGACGCGTTCGCCCTTAAGCGTATAGTATTCAGGCGCACCCTTTTTGAAAGGTTTGGGTTTGAAGGGCTCTGCCTGCCATTTAGCTGCATACTGTTCGTCATCCGGAACAATGGGTATGGCGTGTTTCTTAAGTTCTGAAGGAAGATCATCATAAACATTTTCCATTCTTGTCCTGGGATAGAGTTTAATTGTCTTGCTTAGTGCTTCAGCCTCTTGCTTTGCGGCTTTTTGGACCAACTTCAGATACTTTTTCTGAACCAGGCTTTTAATTAGACTCTGGTCTTTCTTGCTCAGGTATTTGGTTTTCTGATTGCCTTTGTAATATATGAAATGTGATGTCCCGTTATGGTGTTTAACCAAAATGCTTCCTTCAGGCAGGGAGGCAATCTTTTCGGCAAGTCTGTCAATCGTTCTGGAAAGCAGTTCTTTTCGACTTTTAATAGCATCCCGCATATTCAGTTGCCTCCTTTAGTAACATCATATGAAGTAGTTTGCGGTTTGTGCGCATGAATTCACTGAAAATGAAAAAAAGGGCCTGAATTTGAGACTTTTGGGCAAAAATTGAGACTGGGTTTTGTTTGAAATACTGTGGTATACCATTTTTCTGTTTTTCAAGGAAATTGGTATACTTTTTCGCGGTTTTATAGTCTATTTTGCGAAAAAAAGAGCATTTTGGCATACTTTGCGTGTCAGGAAGTTGGGCATTCAGCCCTATTCTTGAAAACTCGCGGTTAAATAACTATAATCATTTAGTTACGCGCACTTATTAATATACGCGCGAGGAGGAACATCATGGCTGATAAAAAGACATTCTACATCACGACACCGATCTACTATCCGTCGGGCAATCCGCATATCGGACACTGCTATTCGACTCTTGCATGCGATGCCATCGCAAGAATGAAGCGAATGCAGGGCTATGATGTAATGTTCTCCACAGGTACAGATGAGCACGGCCAGAAGATCGAGAAGAAGGCTCAGGAAATGGGCATTACTCCTAAGGCCTATGTTGACGAGATCGTTGCCAACTTCAAAAAGCTCTGGGCAACGCTCGGTATCAAGTATGACAGATTCGTCAGAACTACTGATGATTACCATATCAAGACCGTACAGAACATATTCGAAAAGCTCTACAATGACGGCTATATCTACAAGGGTGAGTACAGGGGCAAGTATTGCACACCCTGTGAGTCTTTCTGGACAGAGAGCCAGCTTGTTGACGGCAAGTGCCCTGACTGCGGAAGAGAAGTAACAGAGGCTTCAGAGGAAGCTTACTTCTTCAAGCTTTCAGAATTCGGCCCCAGGCTTAAGGAACTGCTCCTTGATCCCGAGAAGAATTTCCTCGAGCCCAAGTCCAGAGTTAACGAGATGATCAATAACTTCATTGAACCCGGTCTTCAGGATCTCTGCGTATCCAGAACGAGCGTAAAGTGGGGAATCCCCGTTACCATTGATGAAGGTCACTACGTTTATGTCTGGATGGATGCACTTACAAACTATATCTCGCTCCTGGGCTTCATGAATGATACTTACAACGATTATGAGAAGTACTGGCCTGCTGATGCACATGTAATGGCTAAGGAGATCGTAAGATTCCACTCACTTATCTGGCCTGCATTCCTCATGGCATTGGGCGAGCCACTTCCTAAGAAAATCTATGGTCACGGCTGGATCACATTTGACGGCGGCAAGATGAGTAAGTCAAAGGGCAACGTAATAGATCCTTTCGTACTTTGCGAGAGATACGGCGTTGATGCTCTGAGATATCACCTCTTAAGAGAGATGGTATTCGGTTCTGACTGCCCTTATTCAAATGAGCAGATGTTCTCAAGGATCAACTCAGATCTTGCAAACGATCTCGGTAACCTTGTATCAAGAACAGTCGCAATGGCTATCAAGTATTTTGACGGCACACTTCCTGAAGAGAAGGAATTTACAGATGCTGATAACGAGCTTTTAGAGCAGCTTGATGCCCTTCCTGATTTTGTTTCGGAGACTTTTGAGACGATGCGCTTCTCAGAAGGCCTTGCTAAGATCTTCAGCGTTATCGCAAGAGCAAACAAGTATATTGACGAGAACGAGCCCTGGAAGCTTGCCAAGGACGATTCAGCTAAGCCGAGACTTGCTGCAGTTCTTTACAATCTCCTTGATGCGATCAGACGTGTTGCGATCCTTTTAGAGCCCGTAATGCCTCATACATCTCCTAAGATCTATGAGCAGATCGGCGCTGATGCTTCCAATACGACATGGGATTCAACAAAGGTAAGACATGCTCTTGCTGCTAACGTAACAGTAAAAAAGGGTGATGTTCTCTTCCCGAGAATCGATATCGATAAGGAGATCGATGAGCTTAACAAGCTTTTCCCTGCTGAAGAAGAGAAGGGCAAAGATCTTGAGCCTTTGAAGCCGCTTACAAAGTTCGATAATTTCGCTGCTTTGGATCTGAGAGCCGTAAAGGTACTCGAGTGTGAAAAAGTACCCAAGTCAGATAAGCTCTTAAAGTTCAAGGTTGATGACGGTTTCGGTGAGAGACAGGTTCTTTCGGGTATTGCCAAGTACTACAAGCCTGAAGATCTTATCGGCAAGACACTTGCGATGATCGTTAACTTAGAGCCCAGAAAGATGATGGGATATGAGAGCAACGGCATGATCCTCTCCGTTAAGTACGGTGACGGCTACCGTGTTGTCGAATTCGACGATACTGTATTGCCCGGTTCTGATATTTCATAACTGACCGTGAAAGAGCCCGTCTATTACAGCGGAAGTGCCGAGTTCTTTGATACTCACGCGCATATCTATGACAGAAAATATGCAGACTGTAACACCTCTGTGGAAGATATCCTGCAAAGATGCAGGGCTTCCGGTGTTACAAGTATGCTTATTCCCGCTGACAGTGAAGAGACTTCAAGACTTGCTATAGAACTGGCTGTTAAGTACGACGGTTTTGAAGGCATGAAGCTGTATTCTTCGTGCGGCGTTCATCCGCATGAGGCAAAGACTTATACGGATGTTACGGAAAATTATCTAAGGGAATGTCTCGAAAACCGCACGGAAAACAAGATCAGTGCATTAGGTGAGATAGGTCTTGACTATTACTATGATCTTTCCGAGAGAAGCGTTCAGCGTGAAGTTTTCGAGAGGCAGCTTATTCTCGCAAAAGAATACGATGTGCCGTTCATACTCCACGAGAGAGATGCCACGGGTGATTGCCTGGACATTCTCAGACGCTTTTACAAGGATGGAAGACTGAGAAGCCTTCCCGGAGTATGCCACTGCTGCTCGTGCTCGTTAGAGGCTTCTCAGGAGCTAATTAAGATGGGTTTCTATCTTGGCTTTGACGGACCGCTGACTTTTAAGAACAATAAAAAGACGCCTGAGGTGGCTCTTAATACGCCGTGGAACAGGATAGTCATTGAGACTGACAGCCCGTATCTTACACCGGAACCCAACAGAGGACTGATAAATGAACCATGTCACGTTGCCTATGTATGCGAAAAGCTTGCAGCCATAAAGGGCGTGACTATTGATGAAGCAGCTCAAATAACCTATGATAACGGCAATAAACTATATGGAGTGAATTAGTATGCAGAGTAAGAAGGATCTTATTTTAGTAGTCATTACGGTAATTCTCGTCGGAGTTCTTATCGGAGGATTCATATATGACAGGGACAGTGCGCTTCTGTCCAGAACGAATTATTTTCCTATAAGTGAAGACCAGAATCTTGAAGTCGTTAAGATGAACAAGGCCGGTTTCCTTTATATGCGTGCTGCATATGAAGCAAAAATAAAGATAAAGGACGGCCGAGCAGATAATTACATCATTGAGATCGCTCAAACCTATGGCGGTGAGGGCAGAATGTTTGATTATCCGCAGTATAAGGAATATGAAGCGGATGTTCTGACTAAGGTCGGACTTAAGCCCGATCCGCGCACGGATTCTTTTATTTGGGTTCTGGGAGTGCCGCTTAATCCGAACACATCCGAAAACATTGTCTATATCGTCTCGATCGAGGGCGAAGGCGACGCCTACATATATCTGTATTACTCGAGAAGATAAGGCTTTTGAAGGAATTTTCCAAAACTCGAAATTTGTTGTTGACAGAACTTCGGTATTTGTTTTATAATTCATTCGCGCTTTGAATAAAGGTGTGGCTAACGGAAGCTTAGCTCAGCTGGGAGAGCATCTGCCTTACAAGCAGAGGGTCACAGGTTCGAGCCCTGTAGTTTCCACCAATGGTACGGCGCAGTAGTTCAGCCTGGTTAGAATGCCAGCCTGTCACGCTGGAGGTCGAGGGTTCGAGCCCCTTCTGCGTCGCCATTAACTTTAGGCCGAACATTTTATAAGGTGTTCGGCCTAACTCTTGCTCAGATAGCTCAGTCGGTAGAGCAGGGGACTGAAAATCCCCGTGTCGGCAGTTCGATTCTGTCTCTGAGCACCAAAGCGTTAGAAGACTCTTTCTTTTGCTTAATACTTTTGGCAAAAGGAAGAGTTTTTAACTTTCGGGGGACCAAGTTAAATGACGATCAGGAAAAGACTGACACCTGCACTTGCTACCTTGCTGTTCCTTATTATAGGAATAGCATGTCAGGTCATCGTTATTAAAATCTTCCCTTATGCTGTAGGACAGCCTCTGGTTGAGGACAATGCATATATTCTCACCAGGATCATGGAAGGATATCTTATTATCCTGTCTCTTATCTTTGCTGCCTTCACTAGATTCAAGATTCACTTTGAATGCTTTAAGCCAGAGAAAAAGAAGCTTATGAATGACCTTCTTATCAGCGGAATCATGAGCGTTGCGCTTATAGGCATTCTGTTTGTTATCCGTCTTGTTCAGAATCAGATAGATCCTGAGATTGCGGCAAGACCCTGGTTCGGACTCTATCTCGGAACTTATATGCGCTGGTTCTATCCTTTCAGTGCAATATTGCAGGAACTCTTTGTTAAGGGCATTGTCGAGGACAATATCACGGCTTCCTGCAAGAAGTACAATAAGCATTTCTCCGTTTGGATGACAGCTCTTTTCTTCTTTGTGCTCCACATGGGCTATGAACTTCCCATGATGTTCGGTGCGGCTGTTCTCTGTGTGGTAACAGGCTACCTTTACGAGAAGAACAAGTCAGTATGGGGCAGCATCCTTATACACTTCGTAATCGGCTTCGTACCGAAAATAATCGGTGTAACCCGTTAAAATCAGGCATTTGAAGTAACATTGTTACAAAAGCTGTAATTTTTGCATATTACAGTTTGTTGACATTGCAATTTGTCATGACTGTGAAACAAAAACGTTATGCTATACTCCAAAATATCTAATTAGGGAAATAGTGTCTATTTTTAGTGATTTGAGGTTTTTATGGAGTCAGACAATCTTGCAAAATTCAAGAAGATAGTTGCCGGTCTCTCACCTGAAAAGCGTAAGCAGATTTATGACCGCATGAAGGGCATGACAAAGCAGGAGGCTATGGCTGTGATCGACCGTATGGTTGAGATATCAGAGCAGCACAGCAAGATCGAGATTACCGCAAGACCCAAGGTCCTTGCCGGAGGCGGACATGAGACAACTGTCAGCCGTCCTGATTTCGAGGTCAGATCACCCCGTACATGGACTGAAAGAAAAGAATCTGACGACAACAAGATCGAGATCGTAAAAAATCCCGGCACTAAAACCAACAGACCTTCTGCCTCAAGACCTATGCAGCGCCCCATCAAGAAAGCTGAGCCTGCAGTTGCAAGGGCTGGCAGGGAACAGGTCGCAAGACAGATCGAACAAAGAGAACTCGAAAAGATCGAAGCAGAGCTCCGCAAGGAGAAGAATAAGGAACTCGCTAAAAGAGCAGGCAAGTTTGCACTTGTATGTTTTGGCAGGGTTATGGCTACACTTCTTGCAACTCTCGTAATTGTTCTTGCAGGATTCTATTCATTCCTGACGATCATCATGAAGGGACCTTCAACTCATTTGAGAGACCAGTTCGTTCCTTCCGTTATGGAGTCTTCCGCAGGCGGTGTCCTTGCCAAGATGATCCTCTCTGATGAAGAGATCGAAGCGATCATGAACAGCAATACAACACATGAGTTTGAAGAGATTACTGATACAACACTCGTTAACGCTATGGCTGCTGAGCAGAACAGACAAACTGCTGAAGCTGAAGTAGTCGTAAATGAGCTTGATCCTGACGGAGACGGTATCGAAGTACACGACATCAGCGGCCCGATGTATCACGGCAAGATGCTCGTTATCTATGATCCTTCAAGAGTTATGGTCGCTACGATCGATGAATATAATCACAGCGGCGCAGGCCTTACACTCAAGGAACTCATCGACAAGTACGGCGGTGTTGCAGGTGTCAATGGCGGCCAGTACGAAGATACAAACGGAATGGGGATCGGCGGATGGCCTGAGGGTATCGTTATTTCAGAAGGTGAACTTCGAATGGGTTATCTCGGCGGAACATATGATGTTTACGGACTTACAACCGACAATGTGCTTGTAGTCGGCAGAATGACTGCTCAGCACGCCATGGATATCGGTGTAAGAGATGCAGTTTCTTTCGGACCTGCTCTTATCGTAAACGGTGTCCCTGCAAACTACAGCGGTTCAGGCGGAGGACTTAACCCCAGAACAGCAATCGGCCAGAGAGAAGACGGTGCGATCCTTCTTCTCGTTATCGAAGGAAGAAAGACATCCTCAATGGGCGCTACAATGGCTGACCTTATCGATGTAATGCTCGAGTTCGGTGCAGTCAACGCAGCTAACCTTGACGGCGGTATGTCCTCAGCTATGTGGCTTTATGATGATGAGCTCGTTTCAAGTTCTTCAATTAGAGTTTCACGCCAGATGCCTACTGCATTTATAGTTCTGCCTCAGGATGCAGGCAACGGAAATGCAGGACAGTCAACGGAGGAATAAATGAAGTCCTCAGACAACAGCGAAAAGAATACCAATTTGAAAGACGGGAAGAGTAAGGTAAGTTTCTTCCTCGTCTTTCTTATTTGCTGGCTTGTTGTAGTTACAGGTTTTATTGCGTGGTTCCTTTTAAGATTCAATGATTTCGCTGCCAAGTATGAGGCGCGTTATCAGGATTCCCTGCCTTATCACGAGGCGGAGGCCATAACACAGCATTTCAATGACCATGATGTTGATTATATTCTCGATAGCATGACTTTCAAGCCGGCTGTTACGGAATTTGAAGATGAATCAGTCGTCAGGGAATATGTAACGTCACTTATCAGCGATAAGAAATTCGAGTATGTTGAGACTGAAAGTTCCAGGGAAGATGAGCCTGAATACTATATCAGGACTGTTGACGGTGTTATGGTCGCTAGATTCGAATTGAGGGAAGACAAGGATGCTAACCTTCCTTATGGTTTTAAAGCCTGGGAAAAGGAATCTCTCGAATTCTTCACGGCTGCTTCATTTGACGCTGTTATTTCAGCACCGGAGACATATAAGGTTTTCGTTAACGGAATAGAGCTCACGGAAGCTTACCAATCAGGTGATATAGTTCCTTCCGAACTTACCCAGTACGTTGATCCGTATGCTGTTATTCCAGGAACCGTTAATTATGAAGTCAAAGGTCTTTACAAGAAGCCTGTGGTCACAGCTGAAGATTATCTCGGCAATCCTTGTGAGATCGTATATGATTCCGTCAATGATTCCTACAGTGTCCATTTCATCAAGGACTTTGAGGAGAGGGAAGAGCTTGAGGAGTTCGCTATCACGTTTACTTCGACATTTGCAAATTACATTTCACAGGATGCTGCAAGTTACGCGCTGGATAAGTATTTCCCGAGCGGAAGCACGGCTCTGAGCTATATCAAGCGTAATTCATCCAGAGAGCTTTATACGACGCACGGAAGCGTTTCTATCCACAATGAGGAGATCAAGGATGTTATCGTATTCTCCGATGAAGTCGTTTACATGGAGATCTATGTTGAGCAGTGGATGGAGATGTATTGGGGTTCGGATGAGCCTGAGGTTATTCCGACCGATGCACACGTATATTTTGTCAAGATAAACGGCAGGTGGCTCGTAGGCGGAATCCAGTATTGATCAGGCACTGAAAATACCGTAGATTTACCACAGAATTACTTCGTTTTTGTAACGCTCCTGAAACTTTGTCTTTATTATATAATGCTAAAATTAGCATAGACTATTATCGGACAAAGCTCTAAAGGGGGTAAATGTCTTGGAATTTACATATTCGAACGACGGCTTTTTGCCTTACGAATCTTTTGACTATATTTTCAATGAGCGCACAATGCCGGAATTCGGCCAGGTTGCATCTCCTTATGTAAAGCCTCTTTCAACATGGAGGTTCTATCTTGCTAACGGTCAGACCGAGATCCCTTTCGGTGTCATGAATACTTCATTTGACGATTCCGACTGGCCTCTTGTTAATGTTCCTTCGACTTGGCAGACGGAAGGCTTCGGACTTCCCCAGAACCTGATCTACGATTATCCGATCAGACTTGCCGAGAATGCTGCAAGGAAAGAAGAAACGATCAGCGACAAGTATGTTCTTAAGTCAACGGGCGATGATGATGACGAGGTCGGTATCTATAAGACCACAGTTGTTTTCAAACCTTCCGATATCGAGAGAGCGCTTTATCTTGAGGCATCAGGTATATGCGGAAGCTTCAAGGTCTTTATCAATGACAAGCTCCTTTGCAATTCACATGCGCTGTTTACAAGAAAGCGTCTTCTTATCTCAGGTCTTGTCAGAGCCGGCGTGAATCACATCACGATAATCGTCAACCGTTATGACAGAGATGATTCAGGACACATCATTCTCGACATGATGAACTTCGGTTTTGCCGGAATCTTCAGACCTATTATGATCGTAGAGGATTCATTGCTCGAACTGTCCAATCTTCACATCAAGCTTGATTATGTTCCTTCGGCATATATTTCGGAAATCGCGAAAATGGATGCTCTCGCTGTGCGCGAATCAGTGTCACGTGTTCCTCATGGCGATTTCATGATCAAAGTTGATTTTTCGATGCGCAACCATACGAATTATATGATCCCTTATTCCGTCAGGATCTCGCTTCTTGAGGCAAGGGCCCAGTACGATCCTTATAAGCTGCCTTTCGTTAACATCAAAGGCCAGAGCGAGCCTGTCGTAGGTGTTGTGGATGCTTTGAAGGAGACACGTGCCAGCACGGACTTCGTCGCTCAGGACGTTGCACAGTGGTCTGATTGCACACCTGTCCAGTACGACATTATTTTCGAGGTAATGGATTCTGACGGCAAAGTAATCTGCGCGAAAAAGAAGAGATTCGGCTTCAGAACGACAGAGATCGTTCAGGATAAGCTCAATGTCAATGACCGCCGCGTAAATCTCATGCTGGTCAAGTACTATGAATTCGATCCGCAGGGCGGTATTGCAGTTCCCCAGGACCGTATGCGCCAGGATATCATCCTGATGAAGCGTGCGGGCATCAACGGTGTTATCGCAGACGGTATGCCTTTATCGGATGAGTTCTTAAATCTCTGTGACCAGTACGGTATGTATGTTATCGCGACCGCAGCTGATTTCTACATGAGAGATTATGTTGAAGCATGTATGAATCACCCTTCAGTAGTTATGTGGGGATTCCAGAAATACAATTTCGATCCTGAGACGGCTCAGCGCGTAAAGCATGAATGTCTTCTCATAGATGACACGAGACCATGGTATTGCGAAGTTGTCAGAACAGTAGCTCCCAACGGCAAGAAATCCAGACCTCAGGGCAAGATCTCGGATATGAGACCGATGCCGAGTGATGCAGGTGCAGTATTCGGACCGTGGGAGGATCTCTGCCTCGACAGGAACAAGATCTTCAGTCTTAACAGAACAGGAAGAAACCTTTTCGAGACGATACCGGGAAGAACAAGATTTACGGATGATGATACACCTTACAAGTGGATCCATCACGCAGATCTCGTCGGCGGAAAGCAGAAGGAGAATTCCTGTATCGGTCAGGGCATCGTGGATGCAGAGCGAAATCCGCACCCGATTTATCTCGATATCAAGAAGCAGTGCCAGTCGATCGCGATCTTTGCATCGGCAGGCGATCCCGCAAATCTTACGATGAGAAACTCCAACCAGTTCGGTTATACCGAAGAACTGGATCTCGAGTGGAAGATACTCCTGGGCGGAAGAACGATCATGTCAGGAAGAGGAATAATTCCTGAGATCGAACCGTTCGGCTCAAGAACACTGAGATTCCCTTTCTCGACTGAAGTGTTTACGACACCAGGCTGGGCACAGGGAAAGGCTGAATTCATCGAAATGTATATGAACGCTCTTTCAAAAGAGCTTGTTTTCGATATCACATTAAAGCTCCATAAGGACACATATTACGCTAAGGCAGGCTACGAAGTGGCTTTCTATCAGGATGTCCTTACAGATAATATAGCAAGCCCTGTAGGCCCTGTTACAGAGCAGGCAACTGGACTCGGAAACGGAATGAAGCCTGAAGAAGATCCTTCAAGACAGCTCGGTTCGGGACGACCTTCTGCTTCTGGTATTCCAGGAATCGGTGAAGGTATTGACAGTGATCTTCCCGAGATCATTGAAGACCAGTCTCTGCTGACTGAGGAAGACAGCGGAAGGATCGAGAGGATCAACGATAGCGGACTTGCAAATGTTGCAGATCTTTATACCGACGGCAATGCTCCTGTTGAAGAGAAGATCGTCGATGTCATTACTCACAATTCAGTCAGCACTATAGCACACGGTCTGTTTGTCGGTAAGGGCAATTTAAGGATCGGTTTTTCAAGAGATCCGGGCAGTCTTGAGAGCCTTGAGATCGCAGGATATAACTTCATGAAGGGACCGCTTTATCCGAGCTTCTACCGTTGTCCTTCAAATATCGACAGAACTGACAGAAGCTTCATTCTTGCGCGTACTGTTTTCTCTAAGGAGAGCGACTACGAGCAGATCCAGGAATCCTTGAAGTATATCGGTTCGGAGTACAGTTCCAGAGATGGTGAGTTCACGATGATATCGAGATACAAGTCATTCGCGATGCATGGTGAAGTAATCCTTTTCTATGAGGTCCCTCAGGCAGATACGATCAGGGTAACACTTGATTTCAAGCCGAAGTACGATATGGTCAGATATGGAATCAGATTCCCCATCGTAAAGGACGACTGCGTATGTTCATGGTACGGAAGAGGCCCGGGAGAATCTTATGTTGACCGTAAGAATGCGGCAAGACTCGGCGTATATTCTGCAGGTGTGGGCAAAATCTACCATCCGTATGCAAGACCTGCGGAGAACTCTTCTCATACCGATACACAGATCGTTAAGATCACCAACGGTGACGGCGATTCAGTTGAGATCAGAAGGATAGGTTACAATCCTAAGTTCGACTTCACGGTACTTCCTTATACACCTGAGCAGATGAATGAGTTCCTGCATGAAGAGCAGCTCATGAATAATGATTTCTGTGAATTCTTCTGTGATTTCGCTTCAAAAGAAATCGAGAGAACGAAAGATAACATTACGACTCAGCCCGTTAAGAAGGATGTAAGATACAGAGAGACATTCGAACTCCGTCTTGTTCCCAAGCAGGGTTATCTTGAAGAAACCTGATTTATTTATGTTTTGTTTTTATTTCTTCAAAGATTATCTGCGCCGGAAGTGATAAAATTATCCATATAATTTGATTACTTGTACCTGAAGGGAGCCGACCGCAGATGGAAGAGAAGAAGACTGACCGCAGAACTCTTAAGACACGTAAAGCTATTTGCGATGCTTTTATGGAGTTTCTGATCGAGAAGGAACTCCACAAGATAACTGTTCAGGAAATCTCCGACAAGGCCGATATCAATCGTGCCACTTTCTATAAGCACTATCTTGATGTATATGACCTTTATGACAAGCTCGAGCAGGACATACTCATCGAGTGGGGCATGCTTGTTCTAAAACTTCAGGAATTAAGAACGGAAGAATTCTTCAGAAGGCTTGTGGATTATGTTGACAGGAACCGTCTATTGTTCAGGATGGTCTTCAGCGAGAATTCACCGGGACAGTTAAGAGTCAAGTTTGAGAAGATCCTTGAAGGTCTGTTTAAGAAGATCGAATCTGAGAAGATCGGAGTTAAGATCACTGATGTAAAGCTTTCTTACAGAACGGCATACCGTGCTCAGGGTTGTATCTCCGTGCTCTCAAAGTGGATATATGATTCAGAAGGACAGCCCAAGGAATTCATAGTAAAGATCCTGGCTGAACTCGATTCAAATACAGAGAAGCTGATGAGGCAGTGATTTTCGGAGGAGCTAATCTTGGGAGAGAATAGTAACCGGCAGAATCTGTTCCGTGCTAAAACGATCGAGCGTATATCTTCACCTGAGAAACTGACAGATTACCTTAAGGTAACCAATCCGGGAATCTGGGTTGTATTAGGCGCTGTAGTACTTCTTCTTGGAGGCCTTCTTATCTGGGCAAGTGTAGGCACGCTCAATACAACTGCAGATATCAAAGTTATCGTTGAAGATCACACGGCAAAGGTAGTGACCGAAGGTGACGGAGAACTCAAAGAAGGCATGCCTTTCACTTTACTTTCGAACGAATACTTTATAGCTGCTACGGCAGAAGACGAATACGGAAGAGTTTACGGTATTTCTGAGCTTGCTCTTCCGGACGGAGTATATGAAGGAACGGCTGTAATCGAACAGGTAAGACCCATTGATTTTCTGCTTGAGAGCAGGTAAGGCCTTATGCCAGGTACAAAGATCAAAAAGCCTAAAAATAAAGGTGTAGCCAAGGTCCCGGTTGTAATGCAGCTGGAAACACTTGAATGCGGTGCTGCGTCTTTGGCAATGGTCATGGCATACTATGGCAAATGGGTACCTTTAGAGCAGGTGCGCATCGACTGCGGTGTTTCCCGTGACGGATCCAAGGCGAAGAATATCTATCTTGCAGCCGAACACTACGGTTTTAAAGTAAATGCTTACCGCATGAGTCCTGAGAGCCTTAAAGAGCAGGGGACATTTCCGTGCATAATCCACTGGAACATGAATCACTTTGTTGTTTTAAACGGCTTCAGGGGTAAGCATGTTTATATCAACGATCCCGCAAGAGGAACTGTAAAGATCTCCTGGGAGGAATTCGATAATTCATTTACCGGTGTAGTTATTACACTTGTTCCGTCAGCTGATTTCAATCCGGGTGGAAAGCGCAAGAGCACATTGAGTTTTGCTGCCAAAAGGCTTGCCGGCGCAGGTGCAGCGATCGTTTTTGTAATGCTGACCACGGCGATCAGTTATCTTTTTGGAATTGCCGATTCCGTTACGTCAAGAATATTCATTGACCGCCTTCTGACAGGCATCAACAGGGATTGGCTCTATCCCTTTATTCTATTCATGATATTTCTTGCCGTTATCAATCTTATTGTTTCCTGGGCGCAGACTATCTATTCACTGAAGATCAACGGTAAGATGTCTGTCATCGGCAATACGACTTATATGTGGAAGGTGCTTCATCTCCCAATGGAATTCTTCTCACAGAGACTGGCAGGCGACATTCAGTCGCGTTCGGGAATGAATGCTTCTATCGCAAGCACCCTGATCGGTACTTTTGCACCTCTCGTATTAAACACGGCAATGATGGTCTTCTATCTCGTGCTGATGTTAAGGCAAAGTCCCATGCTCACGCTGATAGGTCTTTCAACTTTGATATTTAATATCTTCATGGCAAGGATAATCTCACAAAGAAGGATCAACATCACGCGTGTTCAGCTGAGAGATGCCGGCAAACTTGAAGCAACGACTGCCAGTGGTATCGAAATGATCGAGACAATAAAGGCGAGCGGTGCCGAGAGCGGCTTCTTTCAAAAATGGGCAGGCTATCAGGCATCGGTGAATTCACAAAGAGTAAAAGCTGCAAGAGATGAGCAGTTCCTGGGGATAATTCCGACTTTCTTTGTAACAGTCGCAAATTATGCAGTACTGATCGCGGGAATCTACCTTACGATGGATGGCACTTTTACTCTCGGTTCTGTATTGATGTTCCAGGGCTTCCTAGGTTCATTCATGTCTCCTGCAATGTCACTTATCGGAGCAGGTCAGGCTATACAGGAGATGCGCACACAGATGGAGCGTGTCGAAGATGTTATGGAATATCCCGATGATCCGGCGATATCTGTTGAACCCACGATCACAAAGCTCGAAAAGCTTCGCGGCAATGTCGAGGTAAAGAATCTCACATTCGGTTATTCAAGACTTGAAGAACCTGTCATCTCAGATTTTTCCATGAGCCTTAAGACAGGCGACCGTGTAGCTATCGTGGGCTCATCGGGAAGCGGTAAATCCACTATATCAAAGCTCATTTCAGGCCTTTATCAGCCGTGGAGCGGAGAGATACTGTTTGACGGTCATCCGAGAGAAGAATATCCGCGTGAAGTGCTGACCGGTTCACTTGCGGTTGTAGATCAGGACATAATCCTTTTCGAGGATACCATCGCAAATAATATCAAGATGTGGGATACATCGATCATGGATTTTGAGATGATCCTTGCGGCAAGAGATGCAAGCCTTCACGATGACATAATGCGCATGCCAGGCGGATATCAGCATAAACTCGTAAGCGGCGGCAAGAATCTTTCAGGCGGACAGCGTCAGCGAATGGAGATCGCAAGAGTCCTTGCACAGGATCCTTCCATCATCATTCTCGATGAGGCTACAAGCGCACTGGATGCCAAGACTGAATATGAAGTCATTAATGCGATCCACGACCGTGGTATTACATGTATCGTTGTAGCTCACCGCCTTTCCACTGTAAGAGACTGCGATGAGATCATCGTGCTCGATCACGGAACGATCGCAGAGCGCGGAACCCATGAAGAACTGATGGCCGGCGGCGGTATATATGCCGACCTTGTATCAAACGAGTAAGGAGCCGGAACATTGGGATTTTTTGAGAACCAGATTGAAGAAAGGCGTGAAGCCGAACAGCAGCTTCTTGAAGATTCATTCGTCAGGATAGCCGGTATAGTGATGGGTAACCGTACTGCCGAAAAGCTCGGTGATGAGAGGATCATTACCAAGAATGCTATTGATGAGATCCTGAAGTATTATCACTTCAAGCCTGTGGATATTCCGGAGAACATAACAACATCATCAGACCAGCTCAGCTATGCGCTTCGTCCCAATGGTCTGATGAGCAGGGAAGTAGAACTTGAGGAAGGCTGGTATAAGGATGCCTACGGCCCGATCCTTGCATTCACTAAAGAAGACGGCATTCCGGTTGCGCTTCTTCCTGATGCCTTTACAGGATACAGATATACTGATCCTGCAACCGGCAGACGTATGAAGCTGAACCGCAGGACTTCTGATATGTTTGACAGGAACGCGATATGTTTCTACCGGCCTCTGCCACAAAAGAAGCTTACTATTCCTGATCTTCTTATCTATATGAAGAACTGCATTTCGATAAGTGATCTGGTCTTTATATTTGTATCCACTATGGCGATCTCTCTTGTCGGACTCCTGATGCCGAGGATTACAAGACTCCTTACAGGTCCTGTGCTTTCTTCAGGACGCAAGGATGTGCTTATTCCGATAGCGATCACGATGATCTGTGTTGCTTTGTCATCGCAGCTTATCAGCAGCATCAAGATGCTCATACAGTCACGGCTTGACATAAAGACATCGCTTGGAGTTCAGGCCTCGATGATGATGAGACTCATGAAGCTTCCTGCAAACTTCTTCAGGAAATATAGTCCGGGTGAATTAAAGAGCCGTTCAACATCGGTCAACAGCTTGTGCTCGATGATCATGGGCATGGTTTTAGGTACAGGCCTTACATCGGTTACATCGCTTGTGTATATCGGTCAGATATTCAACTTTACGCCGGCGCTTGTTATACCTTCGATCTTTATAATCCTGATCACTGTTGTATTCTCCATCGTGTCCACACTGATGCAGATTAAGATAAACAGGAAATCAATGGAAATTGGTGCAAAGGAATCCGGTCTCAGTTACGGCCTTATAACCGGCGTTCAGAAGATAAAACTCTCTGGTGCAGAGAAAAGAGTTTTTGCAAAGTGGATGGATGTATATTCTGAAGGTGCAAGGCTTATCTACAATCCGCCGGTGTTCATTAAGCTGAACAGTGTAATCTCTTCAGCTATCGCACTGGTTTCAAATATCGTTCTTTACTATCTTGCGGCTGTGAACAATATCGATCCGTCATCTTATTATGCATTTACCGCAGCATATGGAATGCTTATGGGAGCTTTCATGTCTGTATCAGGCATCGCTTTGTCTGCTGCCCAGATCAGGCCTATCCTCGAAATGGCTGAACCTTTCCTTAACACCGAGCCTGAGATAACTCAGGGAAAAGAGATCATCACTTCGATATCAGGTGCTGTCGAATTGAATAATGTTTCGTTCAGGTATTCTGAGGAGACTCCCTATATCTTAAATGACATCTCACTTAAGATAAAGCCCGGCGAATATGTAGCGATCGTGGGAAGCACAGGATGCGGCAAATCAACTCTTGTAAGGCTTCTTCTAGGTTTCGAAAAGCCCGAGAAGGGCGCTATATACTATGACGGCAAAGATATAACGGGACTTGATATGTCATCCCTTCGGAAAAAGATCGGAACAGTCATGCAGGATGCAGGCCTTTTCCAGGGTGACATTTATTCCAATATCGTTATCAGCGCTCCTGAATTAAATCTTGATGCAGCCTGGAAAGCGGCAGAAAAGGCCGGGATTGCTGATGATATAAGGGCAATGCCGATGGGCATGAATACGATGATTTCGGAAGGTCAGGGAGGTATCTCCGGAGGACAGCGCCAGCGTATTATGATTGCGCGTGCAATCGCACCGGAGCCGAAGCTTCTGATCTTCGATGAAGCTACAAGTGCCCTTGACAACAGGACGCAGAAGCAGGTGTCCGATGCTCTTGATGCAATGGGCTGTACGAGGATCGTTATTGCCCACAGATTAAGTACAATCAGGCACTGTGACAGGATACTTGTCCTTGAAGGCGGGATCATCACCGAGCAGGGTACATACGATGAACTCATAGCGAAGAACGGCTTCTTTGCAGAACTCGTAAAAAGACAGAGAACAGACGGTTGAATACAATAAAAAAGGGGAGTAATGAATATGGATAATAAAGAAAGAATGCTTGCAAATCTGCCTTACAAGTCCTGGATGGACGGGCTTAATGAAGAGCGTATGGAATGCAAGAAAAAGCTTTTCGAGTATAACAACATGAATCCCGAAAAGACTGCTGAGAGGGAGAAGCTTCTCCGTGAGATCTTAGGTAAGACCAAGGAAGGTTACCTTTGCATCGAGTCGCCTTTTCACTGCGATTACGGTTACAATATTGAAGTCGGAACAGACTTTTTCGCTAACTATAACTTTATAGTTCTTGATGTCGGCAAAGTTAAGATAGGCGACCATTTCATGTGCGGTCCGAATGTTCAGATCTGTACTGCAGGTCATCCTATCCATCCGGAATCAAGAAATTCCGGCTATGAATACGGAATAGATATTACAATAGGTGAGAATGTCTGGATCGGAGGAAATGTCCTTGTCTGCCCCGGTGTTACTATCGGCAATAATGTTGTAATAGGAGGCGGCAGTGTTGTTACGAAGGATATTCCGGATAACATGTTAGCTTACGGTAATCCCTGCAGACCTGTAAGAGAGATAACTGAAGCAGACAGGGACTACTATTTCAAAGACAGAAGATTTGACGTGGACGATTACAAATAAAGGCAGAGGTGATCTCTATGAATAAGTGGACAAGAGCGGCTATACCGGCATTGCTGATACATTGTTCAATCGGCACAGTCTATTGTTGGAGTACGTTTAAGGAATCAATAGCGAATGCAATCGGCATGAGCACTTTTTCAGTCGGCTGGGCATTCAGCTTTGCTATATTCTTTCTCGGAATGTCGGCAGCTTTTGCAGGCAAGATAGTTGAGCTCAATATCCACAGATCATCTCTCATATCGGCAGTGTGTTTTACAGCGGGAATGCTCGGAACAGGTGCCACTATCCAATTTCTCAGAGGACCACTTGCCCTTATACTGATATACATTTTCTACGGCTGCATCATGGGCATCGGACTTGGTGTCGGATATCTTACTCCGGTAAAGACTCTGATGCTCTGGTTTAAGGATAACAAAGGCCTTGCCACCGGAATATCCATCATGGGATTCGGTCTTGCAAAAGCTATTGCCACTCCGATCATGGAGATGCTTCAGAATAAGCTCGGTATTGCACCGATGTTCTTTATCCTCGGCGGCATTTATTTCGTAATGATGTTTGCTGGTCATCTCCTTCTCAAGAAGCCCGAAGGCTGGGTTGAAGATAAGAGTGTCAATGACAGTTTCAAGGTCTCATCGATGTTCAGGAACAAGACTTTTATCGGAATCTGGCTTATCTTCTATATCAACATTCACTGCGGTCTCATGCTCATTACATATGAGAAGCAGCTTTTAAACGAGAAGTTTGCGGGACTTGCAATACTCGCAACTATTGTCAGCATAGTTCCGTCTGTTACCGCTGTTTGCAATGCTTTGGGCCGTATCGGTTATTCCACGGTATCAGATAAGATGAAGGACAGGGCAACTGTTTATGGCATCATATTCGTATCCTGTGTAGCTCTCTGCGGCCTTTCTGCCGTTTTAAGCAGCGGATTTGTTATCATCGCTCTTCTTATGGTGATCAATCTCGGATATGGCGGCGGATTCTCGACTCTGCCGGCTCTTCTGGAATCAAGATTCGGAATGAAGAATATATCAAAGATCCACGGCCTTTCTTTGTCGGCCTGGGCAGTAGCCGGAATTACTGGTAACAACCTTTCGGAGATAATCCTTTCCAATACGAACAATAACTATACGGTCATAATCATCACTGCAATGGCGCTTTATGCTGTAGCCGGAGTCATCTATTTTACGATGGTCAAGGCGAAGAAGGCGTGATATCTTCAACGCTTTTTAACGTATAAGCAGGTTTTACTTTGATTCATCAAGTACGGTCTGTATCCGCTTTTGCATAACAGGTATTACATCTTCAAGTGCTCTGCCGCCGGAAAAGTAAGCCGATGATTCTTCGATGATGATCTGTTCGATCGATCCGCCGAGGATCTTTCCGCTGTGAGATGACGAAAGAATATCAATATACTTATCAACAGCTTCTGAAGGTACCGGTCTTAAATCAGGAATGCCGTATTTATTCTCGATTTCAATCTGCGAGTTATAGATTGCCAGCTGAGATTCGGCGGAATTTCTTAATGCGGCACGGTTGATTGGATTACTGTTCATTTCTATTTGAATGTCATAGCTTAAAAGCAGTTTTACGAACTCTGCACATTCATCCGGGTAAAGTGTACCGGATGAAACGGAAGCAAATTCGTGTGAGAAGATCACAGGACCTCTGCCGTCAAAAGAAGGCAAGCCATATACTCCAAGGCCTTCACCAAACTTGTGATAACAACCTATATAATCCGCAAATGAGTAAAGTTCTCCATAAGCTGCACCGGACCTGTCTTCCGGGACGTTTCTTCTGCCGGATTCAGTTTCCTGAACCTCCGCATTGTGATCATCTATGAGTGTCTTATAGAATTCTTCTTCCGTCATTGATCCTTCGCTTCCGTATTCGTCTACGAAAAGTATCAGTTCACGGAATTCCTCGTTATCAAGCCGGACCTTTCCGTTGCATATGAAAAGCTCACTCATGTTCATGAAAAGCTTTGTGAAATAATCTGCTTTTCCCATATTGTAGCCTTTTGTCCTGCTCATAGGATCAACACCATTGCATACATTATCCACGAATTCCGCATAAGATCCGAATGTGAATCCAGTCTGACCATCAGCGACATTGGAAGAGGCAGTGATAATGCCGGAAGTAGAAATGTTAAGAGGCACATGGTAGAGTGAATCACCGCTCTTGGCTGCGTTAACGGAATTCATAAAGTAAGTATCAGCCGCAAGGCTGCTGTTCAGATCAAGATAAGGTGTCAGATCTGTAAATTTACTGCTGTCCGAGGGTTCATAGACAGGATCATATTCGAGGATAATATCTGCATCCGGCTGTTTGTATTCACCTTTTTCATCATACGGGAAAACACAGTTCAGGAAAAATGATGTGCTGTTCTCATTGTATTTTTGGATAGCCATACAATATGAACGTTCAGGAAAGAAGTCTTCGTTGAATGACAAAGTAAGCTTTGTTTTTCCGGCGTGAGGATTGGAGGACGCTCTGGACAGATGCATTATCTTATATCCGGAAGATACCATAAATGTACCGGATTCTTCGTAAGTTTCACAACCAAAAACAATTTCACTCCCGTCATCGGAGATATAGAGTGTTTGGGCATCCATAATGTCACACATGAGTGTATTGGTGTCATTGTAATTGAAGATCGGAGTAAGTGCCCCCGTCGTCTTATCAAGAAAACTGAATCCTTCGTAATTGCGGGTAACGGTCTTACCGGATGCGTATTCAAGCAGGTAACCGGATGTCCCGTAGAAACCTTTCAATTCTTCTGTAGTGCCTGTGGAAGGATCCAATGAAACATATATATCCTCGCCGGTATCAAGATATACCTGCATCATGACCTTACATCCGTCAGAAGGGATAAGATTCCCGATCCCGCTAACCTGACCGTTGATCCTGCCTTCAAGGAATATTTCATAAGAAGAACCGTCAGGCCTTGTCACAGCAAGTGTATCACGCCATGAATTGACATAGAGTTTGTAAACCGTATAACCGCCGGAACAATAAATATCTTCTATGTAAACAGGATTATTATAGTAGTTGTTTACTTCAGGAAGGATTAAGGGATTACCATTCAGAAAGTAAGAGGTGCTTGAGTTTTCTTTATTAAATTCCTGCTCGAGAATATTGAATTCACCGTCATCCGAGATCCATGCTTTCTGGAGTGCTCTGTAGTTCCCGTCATCTGTAACGGAATCAAATTCCTTTTTCTCGATAAGTTCACCATCGTAGGAAAACTTAAGAATATATTGCTCATAAAGATCCATCATTTCATCATCTGACAGGTCATTGAAATCTCCTTCAAATTTGCGGATCAGATCTGCTGTCAGATAAATGAATTCATCTGAGGCACCGATGGATTCATAATCAGAATATTCATATTCCTCAGCAGGAAAGAATCCTGAAACATTAAATGAGGAACACTCGTACCAGGTATCAGTATCTTTTATTGTTTCATACTCTCTTTTGGGAGAAGAGCACGATGCTGAAGATGCCGCAAAAACAAGCACCATGGATAAAGAAAGAAGTTTTGTAGAAAGATCTCTTTTCATAGTCATATTGTAAACCATTACTGACAGCAAAAGCGTTAAGAATCAGGTAAGATTTATTGAGTCAACTTGATTTGAATGTTGAATAGAAATAAGATTTTGATATGTACAGGATACTGATAGTAGAAGATGATGAAGATATCGGTGCTGTCCTTCAACGGGAACTTGAGAAGGAGAGCATGGAGGTAATGCGTGCCCTGACAGGTACGGAAGGCCGCATGATGCTCGGGACTAATCCCGATCTTATTTTGATGGACCTTATGCTTCCCGGACTTACGGGTGAAGAACTTCTTACTCACATTCCCTCTGATATTCCTGTCATTGCGGTAAGTGCTAAATCTTCGGTAGATGATAAGGTTGCTCTTCTTTCTGGCGGGTGTGTTGATTACATTACCAAACCCTTTGACATCAAGGAACTCAAAGCGAGAGTTATGGTTGCTCTTAGAACCGCAGAAGGTAAAAGAACAAAAGGCAGCATAACATTCGGTGAGATGTTTATCGATACGGATAATCATGAAGTGCTGATCAAAGGACGGGAATTGAAGCTTACGCGTACCGAATATGCAATACTGAAGATGCTTGCAGTAAGCAAGGGAAGAGTTATCTCCAAATCAGAGTTGCTTGACCTGATAAGGAGTGAAACTCCGGATTGTACTGAAAGCTCGGTTAAAGTGCATATAAGCAATCTCAGGAAAAAGATAAAAGAAATAACAGATACCGAATACATTGAGGCTGTTTGGGGAATAGGATTTAAGCTTAAAGGAGACTTGTGAAATGGAAAATGTGCTGAAGATAGAAGGCCTTTGTAAAGACTACGGCAAATTCCATGTCCTTAAAAACATAGATCTGGAGATACCTAATGGTTCGATATTCGGTCTGGTCGGGAGGAATGGTGCCGGAAAGACCACTCTTATGAGGATCATTACAGGTCTAGCCGAGCCTACTTCCGGCAGCTACAGTATTGGCGGAGTCTCTTGCCGTGATAAGAGGATCGTGAGTTACAGAAGACGGATGGGATCGATTATCGAATCTCCGGCAATATATAAGAATCTGTCTGCTTACGATAATATCAAGCTCCAATATATAAATCTCGGGATGACTTCTTATGAATCTATTCCTGAGCTTCTTGAACTTGTGGATCTTCATGGAACAGGGAAGAAGAAAGCAGGTAAGTTCTCTCTTGGTATGAGACAAAGACTTGGAATTGCAGTAGCACTTTGCGGCAAGCCGGATATTCTTATTCTTGATGAGCCGATCAACGGTCTTGATCCTCAGGGAATCATTCAGATGCGTGAGATTCTGTTAAATATCAACCGTGAGAAACATACGACTATTCTGATCTCAAGCCATATTCTTGAAGAATTGTCAAAGCTTGCTACGCATTATGCTTTTATAGAGAAGGGAAGAATACTTCAGACTCTGAGTGCTCAGGAACTTACTGACAAGATAAGGAAATCATCAAGACTTAAAGTATCTTCTGCGGAACTCCTGTGTCCTGTTTTCGACCGTGAGTCAATTGAGTATAAGGTTGAAGATGATGAGACTGTTGATATCTTTTCTGATATTTCCGTTACAAGACTGGTAGAACTTGCAAACAGTGCAAATGTTCAGGTAATAAGCATTACCGAAAACAACGAGAGTCTTGAAGGATACTTTATGAATCTGGTCGCAAAGCAAGAAGGAATCTCATGATCTGTGCATTGAAGTCTTCTGTATTCAGATATGTAAAGACCGGACTTTTGGCTAAGAGTCTGTTGTTTTCTTTTGCCATGGGACTGGGGATCATATTTCATACATGTCTTATAGACCTTTATATGTTTTCATTCAGCAGACCGAGATTTCTTGATAACGGTTTTGTAATTCTCAATATTAATAAACTCATTTATGTTGTTCCTTTTGCCTCAGCTTTATTCTGTATGATCCTTACCGGATCTGATATTTCATACCGGTCAATTAATAATAAGATCGCTACAGGTATATCAAAAACAAAAAACTATCTGGCTGAGTTGGCAGTTTCTATTTTTGCCACTGTGCTATCCGTATTGATCGCAGGATTGGAGTTCATTATCTATTCAAAGACAGTTCCTTATAAGAATAATGTGATTCCGGATCAGATGCTGATATATGCTTTTATCAGGGTAATCATCATCTGTGTATCTTTTACGACAGTATATCTGTTGATCCAATTCTTTTTCAGTAAGAAACTGTTTGGATTAATAATATCCCTTTTGTTGGTTCCTGCCCTTATGTCTGCTTCTTCGGCACTGATAACTTCACTTAGTGAACCGTACCGGTCTTATGTATTGATTGATGCAGAAAACGAAACATATGAATGGCATGAGAATCCCGCATATGTCGGAGGCATCAAACGTAAAGTGCTTCAAAATGTATATGAATCAATCCCTTACAGAGATGATTATCTGTATGAGAAATATGATCATGACAGCGAAACAACCGCAGCAGGGGCTGTAATTCTTTTGAGCACGGCCGCAGGCATTATGTATGTAAGCAGGAAGGAGTTCCCGTAAAATGAAAAAGATAATTGCGGGGATGATCTACAGGCTTATCAGAGGATACGAGTTATGGGCACTTATAGCTTTGCTCATAGCCGCATCAATATTTTTCTATCACAATATGCTAAGTTCTGCGGAGTTTATTTCCATAGACAGAACAGGTATTGTTATTCATGAGGAATTCTATGATCAGGAGATCGAGATATCCGGAGCAAATATCCGCCAATACCGCTTTGAAGGACTGGGAATAAGTGCTGCAGATGCTTATAAGGGTTTGTGCGGACATGTTTCCGATGAGGTGGATGAGATCTTAACAGGTTCTTTTAATTATGCAGATGATGAGATCGATATCTTATGTAAAGCTTTGGCGAATATAACTCTTATGCCTGTGTTGCTGATAGTCATATTTATTCCGGTATTTTACGGGAGAATGTTCAGTGACGGAACGGTAAAGAATTATATTTCAAGCGGACACAAAAAAACATCAGTTTATGTTTCAGCTTTGTTATTGACTTTCCTATTGGAAACAGCATTAACCGCCTTGAATTTTTTGATACTTGCTGTTTTATTATTTTGCTTCGGATGGAAACCGCCAATATATCTTCCCGTGGTTTTTACTATAGTAATGCTCTCAATTCTGTTGATGTTTGTAATAACATCTGTTTGTCTGATGGTGTTGTTTGTCAGCCTGAAAAAAACAGCGTCATTTGTTGCGGGATTCATTCTCGCGGTTAATCTGATCTTTCCATTTGTATATATCCCGATATCTGTTCTGGAAGTGTCAAAGGGGCCGGTTAATGTGGACAGCGAATACATTGAATCATTAAATGAGATCAAAGAAGAGAATTCGCCGGTCACATTAGACCGGAGCTTTGATCTGGCTGAATTCAATGTCAGGTCATTTTATAAAGGTAAGGAGATCTGTGTGGTTGGAGAAAGCACCCTGAAGCCCTTTCTTAAGAATACCCTTCTTACTATTATTTATTTTGATCCCGGTCTTTCAAAACAATTGCTGACTCAGGAAAATATATATGGCCAGCCATATCTGATATACCGGGATGGAATAGCCGCTGTAAACTGTGTAAGCTCGTTGATCTGGCTTTTTATATCTAATGGAATAGGTATCCTTGTATTCAGAAAACGGGAGATACAATGCTGATAATAAGGCTATATGCTTGTGGTATCATTGTCGGTATCAAATAAGGAACCGGATTACTTTGAGAATACTAATTGTTCTTTGCATTGTTTTGGCTGCCGCACTTGTCTTTGCAATCGTTAAGATTGTTCTGTTAAGGCGCGGATTTGATGAACTTACGGCAGACATTGAAGATCAGGTTGAGGGCAGAACACAGGTTCCTGTAACATTGACAACCACTGATCCCCACGCGGTAAAGGCTGCTGAGACTATTAACAGGGAATTGGATAATCTTCAGAAAGAACGGAATGAATATCTTGACGGCAACCGTAAAGTCGCCGAAGCCGTTACGGGGATCTCTCATGATATAAGAACGCCTCTTACGGCTATCAATTCATATCTGGATCTAATGGCGGACGAAGAAGATGAAGAGCTCAAAGCACAGTATCTTGAGCGCATCAAAAGCCGCACTCTGTCATTAAGCGAACTGGCAGATGAATTATTTAAATACAGTACTTCCGCAGATCCTTCCAATTATTTGGTGCAAAAAAACACAGATGAATCTGACCCCATCGATATATGCAGAGTGATGGAGGAGTGTATCCTTTCGTTTTATGCTGCTTTCAAGAAAAAAGGGATAGAACCTGAAATAGTGTTGCCGGAACATCCTGTTTTGATCAGATGTGACGCAAAAAGCGCCAACCGTATATTTGAGAACATAATCAGTAATGCATTAAAATACGCAGAAGGATCGCTTTACATCAGTCTTGACGATTCCGCATGTGCCGTGTTCAGTAATCCTGCACCCGAGCTTACTCCGGTCTCGGCAGCAAAACTTTTCGACAGGTACTATACAGTACATGAGGGAAGCGCTTCAACCGGACTCGGGTTTTCGATCGCCAGGGAATTGATAGGTAAAAATGGCGGTACGATAGAATCTGAATTAAAAGACGGTGTCTTATCCATAATCGTAAGATTTAACTTGGCCCGTATGTCCCGGGAATCGTGATTTTTGCATTTCACCTTTGAAAATCTGCCACTTACCTCATTTTCGACCACAAGGCCGATCTTCTTTGTTACGATGTAGCCACAAACAGATAAGGGAGGTGATCTGAATGATCAGAAAGTATTTGAAGAGCAAATGGTGGCATCTTACAGCTGCTTTGACAGCTCTGGCAACAGTCGGATATGCGGCATATATGGCATATGAATATCATGTGATTATGGTGTGGATCGTTATGGCATCCGTATTCATGACTGTTTATGAGTTCTGGAAATTCGCTTCGTTCAAAAAAGCATCTTGATGTAACATAAGGGTATATTTCAGGGGAGGGATTTCTGAAGTGAAAGTAAACATAGATATTTCAAGTGAATACAAAGAGCCTTTTGCTGTAATTCATACTGATAAGGTGACAGATGAGATCCAGCGTATGATCGATGTCTTCAGTAACAGTGAAACGCCTGTAACCGCACTTCAGAATGAAGAGGATATCGTAGTTCTCCAGCCAAAAGATATATACATGGTCCGGGTTGAAGACGGTGACACTATCATATACGGTGCAAGACAGAAATACCGTTCCCGCAAACGTCTTTACGAACTTGGACAGCAATTGGGAAAACAGTTTATGCAGATATCAAAGACAACTCTGATCAATCTGTCTTATATGGACAGTATCGAACCCGGATTCAGCGGAACACTTCTTTTGAAGCTGAAGAACGGTGACAAAGACTATGTGTCTAGGAAGTATCTGCCGGAATTCAAGAAATACCTTGGATTATAAGGAGGTAATAGAAATGGGAAAAACAATAAAAGATCTGCTTAAGAGTACAGTTATAAGCATAGGCATGGCCCTGACGATATTCAGCCTGATAGGAATGTTCTTTGACATAACAAACGGCGGTAATTTCAGCCTTGAAGGATATCAGTTCACAAAGATGGTAATCGGAAGCGCAATCGTCGGAATCGGATTCGGTGTGCCGACACTGGTTTATAACAGCGAGAAGCTTCCCACACCGGTCAAAGTCCTGATACATATGGGAACGGGTTGTGTCATCTATACAATAGTTGCTTATTGTGTAGGCTGGTTCGGAGGAGCTGCCACTATAGGTCAGGGCCTTGCCATCGCTGCAATCCAGCTTCTGGTCGCATTTGTCATCTGGTTCTGCTTCATGCGTTATTACCGTAAGGAGGCCAGACAGATGAACGATAAGATCCAGTCTATGAAGAATAAATAACGCCAGGGAATAAGGTTTAGGGAATGGTATTTAAAAGGGTTGTCTCTTAATGAGGCAACCCTTGATCTTTTTATGATTGATTCAGATTCAGTTGTACTGGCTGAAGGAATTCTTGTATATTACGGCTTTGCCTTCGCCGGCGATGCCGAATATAGGATCACTGGATGTACCGGGATCCATTGAACTGAAATTCTCTTCGTACATGTACATGCGCGAATCGATCATATCGAGTTCGTGAAGAATCATTGCCTCAGGAGTTACAGGAACTCTTATAGCACCCCATTCAGGCTGACCGTGGTGGGAAGCGAGCATGTGTTTGAGCATTGCGACCTGCTCTGCGCTGTAGGACTTGCCGCCTGCTGCCTGATTCTGTCTCCAAACCTCATGGTCGATCATCTCAATGCCGAGCAGGGGATGGCCGAAGAGGTTGCCCATATCTGTATATGCGGCAATTCCCGTATCAGAGGTCTTCATCTCAACGAGTTTGCCGATGTCGTGAAGTGCAGTGCCGCATACGAGAAGCTCGCGGTTGAGAAGGGGATATACTTCGCAAACGGCATAAGCTGCTTTGATCATTCTGTAAGTGTGATAGGCAAGACCGCCATAGATGTTATGGTGCATAGTCTTTGCCGCGGAAGACTTGGTAAATGCTCTAATATTGGAATTGATGAGCCTTACGGCAAGTGCTGTAAGAGAGTAGTCATCGGAAGGAACATCATTGGCCGTAAGATCATAAGATCTTCCTGAAGACTGCTTAATAAGAGACAGAATGTCATTTACAAGCTTTGCCGGGTCTTCAGGCGGAAGCTTTACCAACTGCTTTAACTCATCCTCAGGGAGTTTAACAGGGTTGATATTGGTGATCTTATAACTTCTGTTGCCTTTGTAATCAGTTACTTCAAGCGAGATAACGGCAGTACCGCCTTCTTCGATTCCTGTGGAAGTTAGATCCTTCTTTGTTGAGTCAAATATTAGGGCAGTTATGCTCTCTTCACCGTCAAAAAGGGATATCTTGAGCATAGGCTTGTTGTTGGAAGTGCTTGTCTGGTTGATTGCGGAGACTACGACGTCTGTCTCGTATGTTCCGAGATCCATAGTGCTGAATTTAATAATTGACATGATTTACTCCTGATATTATTTATTTTCGAGTTAATGGTAGCATTATGGAGTTCCTAATTCTACATCTTGTACATTGAATGATCGGGTGTTAGTGCTAAAATGAGCGCGAGTTGTCCGCAAAAACATGATTTTGGTTTAACGAACGCTTTTATGGAGTATTATATTTGAAATGAGATACAAACTGGCTTGCTTCGATCTTGACGGAACACTGCTTGATACTCTGGGAGGACTTACCAGAAGTCTTAATGCTGCAAGAAGGATGAATAACCTTGCATCTCAGACAGAAGAGCAGGTAATGACATTTATCAACAACGGTGTCGTTAAGATGATCGAAAGAAGTCTTACGGCAAATCCCGGTGTTTATAACGAACAGCTTAAAAGCAAACTGTTGAAAGATTATATTGCCTATTACAACTCTCATTATCTTGAGGATACACGTCCTTACAACGGGATTACGGAGATCCTCAGAAGACTTAAATCTGACGGTATGCTCCTTGCCTGTGTGACCAACAAGGATGATGAGCCTGCGCAAAAGCTGATTGAACGCTTTTTCCCGGGTATATTCGATTATGTCAGCGGTTCTGTTGAAGGTGTGGAGAGAAAACCTTCTCCCGAGCCGATTGAACGCTGCCTTAACGCTTTGGGTGTTGAAAACACTGATACCGTATATATCGGAGATTCGGATACCGATATTGTTACCGCTTACAACAGCGAAATGGACTGCATCAGCTGTACCTGGGGCTACAGGTCACGTAAATTCCTTGTGGAGAACGGTGCGCTGTTCATTTGCACTGAACCGGTAGATCTCAGAAATCTTATGAGATAACAGCTATGGCTGATAACACCACGAAAACAAAATCATCATCCAGTCTCCGCATAATTGCCGAATGCGGTATATTAGCTGCACTGGTATTTATTGGAACGGAACTCAGGATCCCTACTGCATTGGGCTTCATTAATCTCGGTGACGGAGTCATCCTGATCGCATCTTACTTTATCGGGCCTGCAGCGTTTTTCTCTGCCGCGATCGGATCCGCATTGGGAGATCTTATAGCAGGATACCCCGTATACATCGCTCCTACATTTGTTATCAAGGGTATGATGGGACTTGTTGCGGCGCTTATAATGTCCAAATCCCACGCTAAGAATTTAACAGGCTTCATGGTAAGACTGGCTGCATGTATTCTGGCAGAGCTCATTATGGTCGGCGGTTATTTTGCTTTTGAGGCATTCATGTATGGCAAGGAAGCTGCTCTTGGTTCTGTTGCATTTAACTTTATTCAGGCAGGTGCAGCCGTGATCATTGCACTTCCTCTGACTTACGCAATAAGGGTTAAGAGACAGAAATAAGAATGGTTTTCTTTTGGTATAATTGTTTCTGAAAATATATAGGGGGAGATAATATGGAAGAATTAGGTGTTAAGTTTTTACTTTATTTGTATTATTTTGGCCGTCCTGCAATTCTGGTTGCCGGTCTGGTCTTAGGCGTTGTAATCATCTGTACAAAAGACAACATAACGAAGCTTCTGGGTTCGATGATAACGATCGGTTCGATAAGCGGTTTGATTAGAGCTGCTTACGATATCGTGATTCATTTTGCCGGCATGGAAACAATGAATATTTTTGCTAAAACCAATAATACTGCACAAATCTTGTTTAACGTAGCTTCAGGCGTGCTTCTTTACCTTTATGCTAAAAAGAGATATGGAACAAAGCTTGTTACAGGAATTATCCTGATCGTAGGCGGCCCTACATTATCTTCAATAATTGCTGTCATATTCAACAAGGTTGCTACTAACATTAATTTCGATAATCCGGCACAGTACGGTTATCTTTTAAATACTATCACTCTGATAACCGGTCTGGCATTTTCGACCGTATGGCTCATTATCTTCATTAAGAACAGACACAAGGAGAATGAACTCAAGCTCTTGTGGCTTGGCAGAGCTTTGATTGTCGCATCTGCCGTATTCAGTTTAGTCAATAATTTTTACATGTTTTTTGCGCTTAACGGTAATCCTTCGTACGCTGATAGATTTGATGCTCAAGAGATTTATGCCGCAAGCTTGATGATTGGTTCGCTTGTTGTCGATGTTCTTAATCTGTTGATGAACATCTACGTTGTTGTTAAGGGACGTAAAGCTTCAAAGGATATAGAACCTGCAGTTGCCGGAGAGTGATCGTTATGGCACAGCAGAATATTTACGATAACGATAAATTCTTTGAATCCTTTAAAGGTCTCCGCGCAGACGAGATCAATTTCAATGATCTGATTGAGACACCGATCCTTCTTGGCATGATGCCTGATCTTAAGGGCAAGCGCGTTCTTGATGTGGGATGCGGTATGGGCCAGCACGCTAAACAGTATTCAGATATGGGAGCTTTATCTGTTCTCGGAACAGATATCTCTGAAAAGATGCTTGGCTTTGCGCGCGAAAACAATTCTGCAGACAATATCGAATATGTGAGACTGCCGTTCGAAGATCTCGAAAAGCTTGTCGGTCAGTTTGATGTGGTAACGAGTTCTCTTGCATTTGATTATGCCGAAGACTTCTGTGATGTGCTCAAGAAGATCAATGCTCTCATGGTGCCCGGCGGCAAACTTGTTTTCTCGACATCACATCCGATATCAACTGCTTATGACGGTGTCTATGACAGATATACAAGGACAGAAGAGGGAAAAAGACTTTATGCAAACCTTCATAACTACAATATCGAAGGCTTAAGAAAGTTCAGATGGTGCGTGGATGATTATGAAGTTTACCACCGCAGATTCTCTACGCTTATAAATAACATAGTGTCTGCAGGCTTTATTATTGAAGAATGCCAGGAGTCGAATCTTCCTGAGGAGATTATCGAGAAGTATCCGGATAAGTTCGGCGGACTTTACCATCATCCCGATTTCATATTCTTCAGGTGTGGTAAGCATCCTGCTTAAGTATTTAAAAGAACCGCCTGTTAACTTATAATATAGTAGTAATCCTTTGCATAAGGAGATTTTGTTATGAATAATTATGATGTCATCATTATCGGTGCCGGCCCGGGTGGAATATTCTCTGCCTATGAACTTGTTAACTTAAGACCTGATCTTAAAGTTGCGGTTTTCGAAGCCGGAAAACCTCTTGAAGAACGCAAATGCCCCATCGACGGAGATAAAGTAAAGAGCTGTATCAACTGCAAGTCTTGTGCCATCATGCGCGGTTTTGGTGGTGCAGGCGCATTCTCCGACGGAAAGTATAACATCACAAACGATTTCGGCGGAACCTTGTACGAGCATATCGGCAAGGAAAAAGCATTAGAACTCATGAAGTATGTCGACGGCATAAATCTTGCCAACGGCGGTGAGGGAACAAAGCTCTATACGACAGCAGGTTCTTCTTTCAAGAAGATCTGCCTGGAGAATAAGCTCCATCTTCTTGATGCTTCCGTAAGGCATCTCGGAACAGATAAGAACTATCAGGTTTTGGGCAATATCTTTAATATGCTCAAGGATAAGGTCGATTTCTTCTTCAATGCACTCGTAGGCGATCTTAAGGTGCTTGAAGACGGTACATATGAGGTCGAATGCTTAGGTGAATCCTATACATGCCGCAGATGTATCGTTTCTGTCGGACGTTCAGGCAGTAAGTGGATCGAGAAGGTCTGCAGCGAGCTTGATATCGAGACATTCTCCAACAGAGTTGATATCGGCGTCCGTGTAGAGATCCCTGCAGTCGTTTTCTCAGATCTGACTTCCGAACTCTATGAGAGTAAGATCGTTTACCGTACGGAGAAGTTTGAGGATAAGGTCAGAACATTCTGCATGAATCCTTACGGATATGTCGTTACCGAGAATACAAACGGCATTGTAACCGTTAACGGTCACAGCTTTGATAACCCCGAACTCCAGTCCGAGAATACGAACTTCGCGCTTCTCGTATCTAAGCATTTCTCAGAGCCTTTTAAGGATTCCAACGGTTATGGTGAATCCATTGCAAGACTTTCGAACATGCTCGGCGGCGGTGTAATCGTCCAGCGTTTTGGCGACCTTACAAGAGGAAGAAGGTCCAATACTTCCAGAATTGAAGAGTCTACTGTAAGACCTACTCTTAAGGCTACTCCGGGCGATCTCTCGCTCGTTCTTCCCAAGCGTATCTTAGACGGTATCATCGAGATGATCTATGCGCTCGATAAGATAGCTCCGGGTACGGCAAATGATGACACGCTTCTCTATGGTGTTGAAGTCAAGTTCTATAACATGGAAGTTGCCATCAATGACAGACTTGAAACACGTTATCCCGGATTATTTGTTATAGGCGACGGAAGCGGAGTTACACATTCACTGTCACATGCATCAGCATCAGGAGTGTTTGTTGCAAGGGAGATTGCGGAAGAGGCTTAACTAAGCTTCTTCGCTTTTCTTGTTTTTACCACAAGAAGGATCATGACTATTATCAGGCAGACGGTTGCTACGGCTGTCGTTGCAAGTCCTCCTTCAGGTCCGAACGCTCCGCCTGTAATGAGTGAAGATGCATTCTTGTCGTAAATTGCAGTAACTACAGAATTGGCAGCATCGTTACCGGATACCTGCAAGCCGTATATGTTGCCCTGCGAAAGATTCCATGCGGTATGCATTGCGGATGTCATCCAAATATCTCCTGTGAGAAGATAGATGAGTGCGAAAAGAACCGCAATAAGAACCAGGTTGACGGAAGCTAAAGGTGTATAACCGTTGTTCAGCGAGTGGAATGCAGAGAAGACCAGCGAAGAGAAGATTATACCGACAACAGGTTTAAATCTTCTGTTGAATGAGCGGATCATGTAACCTCTGAACATGACTTCCTCTGAAGCTCCCTGAGGGAACCACATAAGAAGATTGAAGATAAACACCCCGATTCCGGAGAAGCTTAATGTAAAGCCTGAGAAAGTAATCTGGCCGGTGAAGAACATTATGGCTACAGTGCATGTCATCATCAGGAATCCGAAAAGGAATCCGAGACAATAATGTGAAAGAATGTGTTTGATATTGCCGAGAGGATAACCGCAGACAGCGGCCATGTCCTTGAATCCTTTGAGCTTAAAGATCCTTTTTGCATGGATGAAGTATGTGAGGATGATAAGTGCATATCCCAATGTCATGAGCGAAAGGAAGAGCGGGTCTTTGAAGAATATACTGAACACTTCAAATGTCTTGTTCATTACTTCCTCAACAGTAGTGACATCTGCAAGTCCCTGAATGTAAGCAGAGTATTCTGCCTTTCTCATATAGGAGACAACAACAGGGATAACAGCAAGAAGCTGGTAAACAGAAAGAACAACTAACGGATAAATGGCTTCATTAAATATGAAGTTTGCATCATCATATCTTTTGTTGACGGTCTCCCAGAGTGTGGGTTTGCCGCCTTCAAGTCTGCGCTTGACCGCTTTTGCATCAACGGAATCAATTGATACTGTGTAACGTTCACTGTGCAGGAGTCTTACAGTGATCAGGATAATCACGGCAGATAGGATAAGAGTTGCGAGTGAACTGATCAGTAATCCCGGAACATGCGGTTTGCTCATAAGAACATCGCCGATTCCGAAGAACTGACCGTGTACCGGAAGGAACATATAAAAGTCATCTCTTTCAGATACAGTCTGGATGCAGGTTACACAAACGGCAACCAGAGTCAGGAAGATAGGAAGGAATGCTGTCTGAGCAGAAATAACGGTATCGTTAATAACTGATATAAGTATAGTTATGGATGCGATAAAGATCTCCAAAACGATTATGTAAAAGTACAGGGCAAGGATCGCTCCTATATCAAAGCAGCCCATAAGCAGGGCGGAAAAAGTTGCAACGGAGATCGCCGGGATCAGAGTCTTCAAGACAATACCGCCCAGATAACCCAGGATAATCGCATACCTTGGCAGCGGAGTAAGAAGGATTCCGGTGAAAGTGCCGCGTTCTTTCTGTCCTGCAATTACATTTGTACCGATACTCATTGAGGAATAGAGCAGGATGATGAATAAAAGAATAGGTATAAAAGTTCTGCTTAATGATTCTCTAATAGCTTTTAATCCGTAATTGTTCTCGGAGGTGACAAGCGGTTTTTCTTCAAGCTGGGAATCTGTCATGGAAGTGATCTTAAAGCCGAAATCAGCACGTATATCACTCTGATAATATGCAAGATATTCTTCGATAAAGCCGTTTTTCATCGAAGCGTACTCTAATGAGTCAGCGCGGTAGTAGGTAAGAATCTCGGGTTTTTCATCTGTAAGGCCGTTAAAACGGTTATTGACCTGTTCGTCGAAATCCTTCGGGAAGACAACAGTGAGATAAGCATCGTTCTGGTGCATCCACTTACTGAAAGACACGAAATCATAAAGAGCATCCGTTTCCTTATAAATGAATTCAGTCCATCCGTATCCGTCATAACTGTATTGGAATGCATATATATTGGAAAAATTATGTATTACATCTTTAGGATCACCGTAATCTGCAGCTCTCTGATCACGGTAGGGCTGAGTCTGTTCATTAAATTCAACGAAAGATTCCGGTGCATTTACGACAACTATGTTATAGACTTCATCACTGAAAAGATGGTAGGGAAATCTCCAAAGCAGCCATGAAACGCCGACGCAGAAGAGTGCGGCAACAAATGCAAGAGATACGAGAAAAGACGCATTTGAAGCCATTGCGCCTGACTGTCCTCTTTTGCGGAAGAAACTTCCGATCAATGTTTTAATTCCACGTTTGCCTGTCATATATTTGTACCGCGTTATTCCTTGTGATGAGCAACGTATATATTGAAAAATGCTTCTTCAAATGTATTTACCTTTGCCAGAGCGATAAGTTCATCGACAGTTCCCTGTGCGACGATCGAACCGTCGATCAGCATGGCGATATTGTCACAGAGTTCTTCTGCAACAGAGAAGATGTGTGTTGAAAGGATGATAGCGTGACCTTTAGTTCTCAGTTCCTTAAGATAGTCAGTAACCTGTTTCGAGGTGAGGATATCGAGTCCGTTCGTAGGTTCATCGAAAATGATGACCGGCGGATTATGAATAAGGCTGATGGCAATCGAGATCTTTTGTTTCATACCGGTCGATAACTCTTTGAAACGCTTATCGGCAAAAGGTGAAATGCCGAATCTTGCAAAACTCTCATCACGTCTGTCCCTGAGTTCACTATCCGGAATGTCGTAGAGCTTTGCGAAGAATTCAAACAAAGCATTCGGTGTTGACATAGGATCAAGCTTGATCTCATTTGTAAGGAAGCCGATCTTTCGATGTATATCCAGCAGATTCTTATCTGCTGATAATCCGTCGATAAGGATCTGACCTGATGTAGGTTTCATTAAAGTCGCGATCATCTGCATAAGCGTAGTCTTGCCGGCACCGTTAGGTCCCAACAGACCGAAGATCTCGCCTTCGTGGACCTCAAAGCTTACACCTTTGATAGTCTCTTTGTCCTTTGTATAACTCTTATGCACGTCAATTAATTCGATCATTTGTTTTCCTCTTTCTTGAACGTGTGTGCAAATACCGCTATTGCTATACCTATATTGAGCAGATATACAAATAACACATGCCATAATTTATCCTGAGCCATAAATGTTTCAGAGATCAATTCCATGGAATTATGTACAGGTATGAAATATTCGAGTGTGGTAGGTCTTGTGCCTCTGAAAAGCTGAAGGAAAAAATCACCAAGGAAATAGATGAGTGGAAGCTGAAGGTTAACAGTAATATCCTCCATATTCTTCAATGAGAATACAGTGGATACGCAAACGGCTGTCATCAAAAGGACCGTGATCGGAATTGTCAGCAGAACTATCAGCAGTTCGGAAGGCGTCAGAAACATTCCGAAGGGAAGAAGCGACATAGCATCGTTGCTGCGGTTCAGCCAGGATGATAAGAAAAGAAGTCCGAGCGTAAGCAGTGATGTGAAAGAAACAATTGATGTAATTGCGAGGATCTTTCCCATGTAGATCTGTTTTCTGGGTACCGGAGTCATTATGAGTTTAGCCATAAATCCTCTTTCACGTTCAGATGCGAACATATCGCTTACCAGTGAATATGTGGTGTAATACATAAGGATCATGAGCACGCCGGCTACTACTCTTCCGGCTGTATTATTTGCAACAGTTCTATGATCTGCAAATTTGGTTACCGGGTTGAAAACATCAACCTGAAAAAGCGAACTTCCGATTGGAGTAAAACCCCCGCCCAATGTATCAACAAGAGAGGACTGATAATCCTTTAAAACACTTTCTTTAAACTGTTCGATCCTGGTGTTTGCGGTAAATGAACCGCCGTCATATGCAAGGAAAATAATAGCGCTACTTTCCGCTTCGGTGTTTTCTTTGGAAAGTTCATCGTAATATGCTCTGACCTCATCATCGAATGTGTGTTCAAAATCACCGGAGAAAAACAGACAAACGAGCATGCCCTTACGAAGCTGTTTGCGGTAGCTTTCTTTATCCGCAGACATTTCTTTAAATTCATCAAATGTTATGTATTCATATTTGAAAGCTGTGGCATCAACTGTGTTTTCAACATAGTTTCTGAATGAATCGGGAGCATCAACACAGGTAACTGGCTGCTTGTTAAGAGAACCTGTTGACATGTAATTGATCAGAATAGGAAACAGATTCAACATTCCTACAAGGAAAATAGCAGGAAGTAGAAATAGTGTGAATGTTCTGCGCCAACTCGAAAAGAGCTTGCTGATTTCCCATTTGAAGACTGTAAAGATTTTGTTCATGCGGTTATTTTAAAATAACAAAGATGTGAATTCTATCGGATAAAATGAAAATTTGTGAAAACAATGTTGAAGTTAAAACCAAAATGTGATTGTTCTTTGTGTGTATTTTGAACAAATAGAATCTTGCAAAGAAACTTAATGTTGAAAAAATTATAAAAAATGTTTGTTGACACAAATTATAAAGAAATGTAGATTTATTGTATCCAAACAAGGAAAAATACGGAGGTTCTTTTAGTATGGATACAGAAAAGAAAGAAGTTAAGACAGTAGCACCTGTTGCTGCTCCTGCTGCTGCTCCTAAGGCAGAAGTTAAGGCTGCACCCGCTGCTAAGAAGCCCGCTGCAAAGAAGGCTGCTAAGAAGCCCGCTGCAAAGAAGGCTGCTCCTGCAAAGAAGGCTGCTGCTAAGAAGCCCGCTGCTAAGAAGGCTGCTCCTGCAAAGAAGGCTGCTGCTAAGAAGCCTGCTGCAAAGAAGGCTGCTAAGAAGCCCGCTGCAAAGAAGGTTGCTGCTAAGAAGGCTGCTGAGATCATCTTCCAGATCGATGGTCAGGAAATCTCTGCTACAGCTATCGCAAAGAAGCTTCCTAAGGCTGGCAAGATCTATGTTGTTGCTGCTGAGAAGAAGGCTTACGACGTTGATGGTAACGGTGTAGATCTCTTCTGATTTTTGCAAAACAATTAGAATGAATTAGGGTTGTCTCAAGTTGAGTCAACCCTTTTTTATTTCTGTGATACAATGATTGCCGTGATTAATATTTCAAAGGAATTAATATGCCGCTTCTGACACTCAGTAACATCACGATGAATTACGGACAGCGCCGTGTATTGGACGGTGTTTCTTTTCGCGTGAACAAGGGTGACAGGATAGCTTTTATAGGTGATAACGGAGCGGGCAAATCCACTTTGTTTAAGATAATCAAAGGTGTGATTACTCCTGATGAAGGAGAAGTGATTCTGCACGGCAATACTATTGCAGGTTACCTTTCTCAGAACATGGATGAACAGGATCTTTCCGGTGCATCTTTGAAACCGTCAAATCTATTAGAACTCGAACTTAAGATCGAAGAGATATCATCTAAGATTACACATGCATCCGAACTCGGATCAGATGCAACATCCTTAGTTGAAGAGTTGTCTAAGTACCAGTCTCAGTTTGAAGCAGCCGGCGGCTATGATTATGAATACAGACTGAAGGATGCACTTGCAGGATTAGGCCTTGCTGATATTCATGACAGAGATGATTTCACCGGCCTTTCCGGAGGAGAGAAGATGAGAGTCTGTCTTGCCAGACTTATAGTCGACAGACCGGATATCCTTCTTCTCGACGAGCCTACAAACCATCTTGATATGGAAGCTGTGGAATGGCTTGAGAAGTTTCTTGCTTCTTATGGCGGAGCTGTATTTGTTATTACCCATGACAGACATTTTATCGATCAGGTTGCTACAAGAGTTATTGAATTAGACGGCGGTCACATCACCGAATACAAAGGCGGCTATACAGATTACAAAGAGCAGAAAGAGCACTTCATAAAGTCTCAGAGTCTTGTCACCAAGGCTTTGGAAGAAGAACTTGCACATCAGCTGGATGTTAAACAGACTATGCTCTCGCACCGTAATATAAGCGGTTACCATCAGCGCGAAAAGATGGTTGCAAAACTTGAAGACCAGCTTGAAGCGGCAAGAGCAAAGCTGCCGTCCGGTTATGCGAAGATGAGCTTTACCGCTCAGCCTCTTGAAAGAACTGGAAGATCTGACAGGATCATACTTCAGGCAAAAGATCTATCCATGAAGTTTGAAGATTCTGACACGAATCTTTTTGACCCTTTGTCATTTGAAGTTACTGCAGATGAGAAGCTGTTCCTTGCAGGTCCCAACGGTTGCGGTAAGACTACACTGTTAAAACTTCTTTCCGGTCATGCCGGTGAGAAACTGAAAGGTTCCTCCGGCACTGTGCTCATAGGTTCAGCTCAATCTATGGGATACATGGAACAGTTTGTTCCTTTCGATGATGAGGAAATGAACTGTTTTGACGAACTCGTATCAAGAAGTGATATCGGAACAACGGAAGCAAGGACACTTCTTGCGCGTTTCGGATTCAAAGGTGACGATGCATTCAAAAAGATATCGATGTTATCCGGTGGTGAAAGATCAAGACTTTATCTGTGCTGTCTTCTCCGCGAGAACCCAGATGTGTTGTTTCTTGACGAGCCTACCAATCATCTGGACATCAATTCGAGAGAAATCCTTGAGGATGCGATCAAGGAATACAGCGGTGCTGTAATCTGTGTCAGCCACGACAGATTTTTCATTGATAAGTGTGCTGACAAAGTGCTCGGTTTCAAAGACAGAAAAGCCGAACTGTATGATTCGTATTATTTCTACCGCAAAGCAATGCAGACAGATTCAAATGAACCTGCAGTAACTGAAACACCAAAGCAGGAGAATGAGAATACTGTCAGAAATGTTAACCGTGCTCAGGGCAGGAAAGAGTCTGCGAAGCGCCGCCAGAGAATATCCGATATAGAGAAGGAAACTACAAAGCTTGAAGCGGAGCAGAAAGAACTTGAAGCAAAGTTCGGCGGTTCATGCACCAGCGAAGATCTCAAACGTTACGAGGAAAATGCTGCAAAACTCTCTGCTCTGTATGATGAGTATTTTGAACTGAACGAGCTTGAATAAGTCCCGATCTGCCTGATTTATATTATTAATTAACCTTTCTCGAAAACCGATAATATAGTAAAATATTTATTATTGTTTCGGAGGTTAGCCCTTATGTCTATGACCATGACGCAGAAGATTCTTGCCGATCATGCGGGGCTGGATTGTGTCCGTCCGGGAGATCTTATCGAGGCTAAACTTGATTATGTTCTGGGCAATGATGTCACGACACCGCCTGCCATTAAAGTATTTGAAAAACTCGGTGTTAAGGATGTTTTCGATAAAGACAGAGTCCTTATGATCCAGGATCATTTCACACCGAATAAAGATATCAAATCAGCGGAGCTTAATAAGACAATGCGTTGCTTCGCACGCGAATACGAGATCACTCATTACTATGAACTTGGCAGAAGAGAAATGGGTATCGAACATGTTATCCTTCCGGATAACGGAATAGTTCTTCCGGGAGACCTTGTTATCGGTGCTGATTCGCATACATGTACTTATGGTGCTCTGGGATCTTTCTCGACAGGAGTCGGTTCTACTGATCTTGCCTGTGCAATGGCCAGAGGCGTTACCTGGTTTAAGGTCCCTGAAGCAATTAAGGTAAATCTCACCGGAAGATTTAAGAAATTTGTTACCGGTAAGGACCTTATCCTGTCTCTCATCGGTAAGATCGGTGTTGACGGTGCGCTTTATAAATCATTGGAGTTTGACGGTGACGGTATTAAGGCGCTGTCGATGGACGGAAGACTTACAGTCTGCAATATGGCTATAGAGTGTGGTGCGAAGAACGGTATTTTCCCTGTGGATAACTACACTCTCAAATATATCTCAAGAACAAATCCCGAGAGATTCATCAAGAGTGATTATAAGATCTACACGGCTGATGAAGACGCTGAATACAGTCAGGTGATTGATATTGATCTCAACGACATCGACCTTACTGTTGCTCTTCCTCATCTGCCTTCCAATACCAGAAAAGCTTCTGAGTGCAAAGACTTGAAGATAGACCAGGTCGTCATAGGTTCATGCACAAACGGAAGACTTGAAGATATCGGTGCGGCAGCTACCATCCTTAAGGGACTCAAGGTCCACAGGGATGTCAGATGCATTGTCATTCCCGGTTCGCAGAAAGTATACAGACAGGCCATGGATAACGGCTGGCTTCAGGATCTTGATGATGCAGGATGCGTTATCTCAACTCCTACATGCGGTCCCTGCCTTGGCGGCTATATGGGTGTTCTTGCAAAGGGCGAGAGATGTGTTTCAACGACTAACAGGAATTTTGTCGGACGCATGGGTGATCCCGAATCCGAAGTAATTCTCAGCGGTGTTCCCGTTGCTGCAAGTTCGGCAGTTTTAGGCCGTGTAGGAACACCTGATGAACTTTAAGGGAGGAGGAACTTGATGAAGGTAAGCGGCAGAGTTTTTAAATATGGCGACAACATCGACACCGATGTTATCATCCCGGCAAGATATCTTACTTCGGCTGACCCCGGACACCTTAAAGAGCATTGTATGGAAGATATCGACAAGACTTTTGTCTCACGTGTAAAGCCCGGAGATATTATGGTCGCAGGGAAAAATTTCGGATGCGGTTCTTCAAGAGAGCATGCACCCGTTGCCATTAAAGCAAGCGGAGTCTCCCTTGTTATAGCGAATGATTTTGCAAGGATATTCTACCGTAATTCGATCAATGTAGGACTTCCTATTCTCGAGTGTCCTGAAGCGGCTTTAAAGATCAATGACGGAGATGAGATCGAAGCTGATTTTGATACAGGTATCATCACAGATAAGACTACGGGAGAGAGCTTTAATTCAAAGCCTTTTCCCGAGTTTATAAAGAACATCATGGCAAATGGCGGACTTGTCGGATATACAGAGTCCATGGTTGAAAGGTAAGGGGTAAGAAAAATGGCAAAGAAGTACAATATAGCAGTAATACCGGGCGATGGAATCGGTCCTGAGATAACATCTTCAGCAATTGAAGTGCTGGTTGCCGCATCTTCGAAAAAGGATGTTGAGATTGCAACCAAGGAACTGAAAGCAGGCGGAGATGCCATAGACAGTTTCGGCATTCCGCTTCCGCAGGAGACTATCTTCTCCGCCAAAGACAGCGATGCCGTATTGCTGGGTGCTGTCGGCGGTCCGAAGTGGGATGAGATGGAACCTGAGTTAAGACCTGAAAGAGCAATTCTCGGGTTGAGATCGGGCCTGGGTCTTTATGCGAATTTGAGACCGGTTGTAGTATATGACGAACTAAAGGATGCATCTCCTCTTAAGAATCCGGGACAGGTTGATTTCGTTATCGTAAGAGAACTTACCGGCGGTATTTATTTCGGTAAGAACGGTGTTTACCAGAGCGGTGACAGACTTCCTGACGGAACAGTTAAGGGAAAGGTTGCTTTTGATACAGAGAGTTATTCCGAAGGTGAGATCAACAGGATCCTTAAGATCGCTTTTGAGCTTGCTATGAAGCGAAGAAAGAAGCTTACTCTAGTTGATAAGGCAAATGTCCTTGTCTCAAGCAGAATGTGGAGAACGCTCGCAAGCCAGATGAGCTTTGATTATCCGGAAGTCGAGTTTGACTGCCTTTATGTTGATAATGCTTCGATGCAGCTTATAAGCAGGCCTTCAAGCTTTGATGTTATTGTTACAAGCAATATGTTCGGTGATATCCTTTCTGATGAAGCCGGTCAGATTGCAGGTTCTATAGGAATGCTGCCATCTGCATCAATAGGCGCTCCGGGCACACCGGGCTTATTTGAACCGATCCACGGTTCAGCTCCTGATATTGCCGGACAGAACAAGGCTAATCCTTTTGCTACGATCCTTTCTGCAGCTATGATGATGAGGATCATGTTTGGTGAAGAGGAGATAGCATCTGATATTGAAAATGCTGTTAAGAAGACGATTGCAAGCGGACTTCGCACCAGCGACATAACTTTCATTGGCGAAAGCAACAATTTTACACTCGTCGGAACGAAAGAGATAACAGAGGCTGTTATCGGCAATCTCTGACAATAAAAGAAAAGAGGATATAAGCGATGGCAAAAAAGCTTGTCGCAGTAATCGACATCGGCTCGCTCACGGCGAGACTTAAGATCTTTGAGATAGGATCCAAGGGCAGGCCCAAGGAGATCGAAGCTGTTCGAAAGTTCACGGGACTCGGAACAAAGTCATACAGTTCAGGTATTATCCAGCCTGCTCAGGTAGATGAACTTTGCAAATGCCTTAAGATGTTTGACGAAAAGTGCAGGGAGTATGGGGTTGCCCGTGTTTTCTGTGTTGCAACATCCGCATTCAGGGATGCTTCAAATACTGAGGTAGTAATCGAGAAAGTAAGGACTAGAACAGGATTCAAGATCAAGGTCCTTGATAACTCGATGGAACGTTATTATCAGACGCTTGCAGTACAGGCGATCTATCCGGATTTTGCAAAGATCATCTCGAGCGGAACAATGATCCTTGATATCGGTTCTGGATCTATCCAGGCGTCTGTTTACGATAAGACGGAATTCGTGTTCAGTCAGAATCTCCTTCTCGGTTCTTTGAGAATAGCCGGAATGCTCGCTGATCTACAGAGCAGGACCACTCACTACGATGAGGTTATCCAGGAATTCATCGGACAGGATCTTGATGACTATCACGCTATGGAACCCAAGGGGATAATCTATAAGAATCTCATAGCCTTTTCCGGTGAGATGGGATACATAAAGCAGCTTGCGGGTTATGGACCTATGACTTCTGCCATTCTTACCAAAGAAGAATTCCTTAAAGTCTATAACTATCTTCTCAAAGTAAGACCTGCCGATCTGACACTCGAAAAGAATATTCCTTCTATGATCGCACCGCTTCTTTTGCCGACAGCCCTGATCGTCAAGAATATGCTTGATTATACAGGCGTGGAGACCATCTATATGCCTCACGCTTCATTGTCAGACGGCATCATCTATTACTATTGCGTTAACTCACAGGGCCTTAAGACTGAGATCTCACCTGACAGTTACCTGATCTCTGCTTCAAGGCATATTGCAAAGCGCTACCGCTCAAGCAAAAAACATATTGAATTTGTTGAGAAAACAGCACTCCAGTTTTTCGATGAGACAAAGAAGATAAGCGGTCTCGGCAGCCGTGACAGACTGCTTTTGCAGGTTGCGGTAATACTTCATGAGATAGGTAAATTCGTTCATTCGAGAAATCACAGCGATGCTGCTTATTCGATTATCAAGAATACAAATCTTATGGGGCTTGATCACGATGAGATCAACATGGTTGCCATGATCATAAGACTCTATCCGAGAAACAAGCCCTACGACAGTTACTACTATTCCATTCTACCGACTGATCAGAAAGTCATCGTGTCCAAGCTTGCATCCATATTAAAGATCGCAGATGCTGTTGATGCTTCGCACAAGGAGAAGGGAAAGAAGATCCAGTGCAAGATCAGGGATAACGAGTTTGTTATCACCTGCGATACTTCTGAGGATATGTCCTTTGAGAAATGGGCATTCGAGAACAGAAGTGTCATGTTTGAAGACGTTATGGGAATCAAACCGGTTCTCAAGACCAGGAGGGAAGGTTAATGGCAGTCAAGAAGAGCGCTTCTTCGCGCAAAGCAAATACATCTACAGGCAAGGCAGGAACACCGGTCAAAAAATCCGCTTCCAAAAAGCCTGCAGCCAAGAAAACAACAGCAAAGAAAGCAACTGTAAAGAAAGCTGCTGATAAGAAAATATCTTCAAAGAAGGCAGCTGCAAAGCGTCAGGCTCCAAAGAAGACGGCATCTTTTATTGCTTCGCCCGAGATCAAAGATCCGGATTATTCCGAATCCAATGCATCTTTCTTAAGCGGTAACGCATGTTTCTATAACAGAGAGCTTTCATGGCTTGAGTTTGATGACCGTATCCTTCACGAATCAAGAGATACAAAGAATCCGCTTCTGGAGCGTCTTAACTTCCTGTCAATCACAGCATCTAATCTCGATGAGTTCTACATCGTAAGAGTAGCATCATTAAGAGATATGCAGAGTATCGACTTTGCTGAGCGTGATATTGCGGGTTTTTCTATTGATGAGCAGCTTGAAAGGATCGATCAGAAAACAAGAAAGACAATGGCTCTGATGTATTCGACATATGGCAGATCCCTGGTCCCTTCTCTTGCTAATGAGAAGATATTTCTCAGAAATTACGATGAACTGAGCGATCAGTTAAAAGCCATTGCCGATTCGTATTTTAAGACAGTGCTTTATCCGATCCTTACACCAATGGCAGTTGACTCTTCAAGACCATTTCCTCTGATCTACAACCGCATGCTCAACATGTGCGTTATGCTCAAAAACGAGCCGAAGAACGTTAAGCTTCAGGAAAGAGCCACATTCGGTCTCAGCACTGACAAAAAGAAAAAAGATGTCAGTGAAGACAAGTATATGTATGCAACGGTACAGATACCTACAGTCGTAAAGAGACTTTATCAGATCCCTACAGAAGACGGAGATGTCTTTGTCCCTGTAGAGCAGATAATAAGGGCAAATACCGATATGCTTTTTGACGGTCAGAGTGTTGTAGCTACTGCATTTTACCGTGTCATGCGTAATGCAGACCTTGATATCGACGAAGATGAAGCAGAAGACCTTCTGAAAGAGATCGAGGCTCAGGTCAGAAGAAGAAGATTCGGTGAGATCATAAGACTTGAAGTACAGGATGACATCGATCCGGACCTCCTGCGTTATATCGTTGACGAATTGGAAGTTGATGAAGCCGATATATTCAGCGTTAACGGACCTATCGACCTCACATTCCTTTCCAAGCTTGCATCAGCATGCAAAGCAAAGCATCCCGATCTTTGCTACAAACCCCACGATCCTGCTGAAGCAGCTTCATTTGACGGACCTGTAAGTGAACTCGATATTTTTGAACAGATAAAGGAAAAAGACAGGATCGTTCACCATCCTTATGAGACTTTCGAACCTGTTTTGGAATTCGTAAAGCAGGCGGCAAGAGATCCTAATGTCCTTGCTATCAAGCAGACTCTATACCGAGTATCTGACAGATCACCGATCATTGCCTCGCTTCTTGAAGCAGCACAGAACGGTAAGCAGGTAATGGTATTGGTTGAGCTTAAAGCGAGATTTGATGAAGAGAATAACATCAACTGGGCAAAGAAACTCGAGAATGCAGGATGCCACGTTATCTACGGACTTGTCGGTCTCAAGACTCACAGTAAGATCACTCTTGTAGTTAGAAAAGAAGAGGAAGGCATCAGAAGATATCTTCACCTTGCCACAGGCAACTACAATGACGTAACCGCAAAGATCTATACTGACCTGGGCCTTTTTACTGCAAACGAATCGTTTGGTGAGGATGCATCCGAGTTCTTTAATATGCTTTCAGGATTCTCAATCCCTCAGTCCTGGAGAAGACTTATTCCCGCACCTTTGTGGATGAAAGATTATTTCATTGCTAGGATCAGAAGGGAAGCGGACAATGCCAAGGCAGGAAAGCCGGCAAGAATTATTGCAAAGATCAATTCCCTTGTTGATGAGACGATCATCAAAGCACTTTATACTGCATCAAACGCAGGAGTTAAGATCGATCTTATCGTAAGAGGAATATGCTGCTTGAGAGCAGGTGTTCCCGGCATGAGCGAGAATATCACTGTGCGTTCGATCACCGGCCGTTTCCTCGAGCATTCAAGGATCTTCTATTTCTATAATGAAGGCCACGAGGATATCTATCTTGCTTCAGCGGACTGGATGCCGAGAAATCTCAACCGCCGTGTTGAGCTGTTGTTCCCGGTCGAAGATCCTGACTGCCGTGCACGTGTTAAGGAAGTGCTTGATGTGGAACTGGCAGATACAGTCAGAGCTCATTTTCTTTTACCTGACGGTTCATACCATAAGCTTGATCTCAGGGGTAAAGAGAAGATCGATTCTCAGCAGAAGCTCATTGATCTGGCCGATGCTGCTGTTGCCGAACGTCATAAATCTATTGATAAACACGAGTTCATTCCCGAAGAGAATCCTGGAGTTTAATGCTTTGACAAGTGTTGATAGAATATATAATTAATCGTTAGAATTAAAAAGGGTGATTCTATGATGACTAGAAGTATTAAATCCAGACATAAGAGCAGGCAGGCTTTTACGCTTGTCGAGCTGTTGGTTGTTCTTGCAGTTCTTGCAGTTCTTGCAGGAGTCCTGATTCCGTCTCTGCTCGGATATATAAGAAGAGCCAGAATGATGAATAATGTTGAAATGGCTAATGCATATCGTGTTGCTGCACAGGCCGTTGCAGATGAGTATTACGGAAGAGTTGGAATGTCGGCAACCGGTATGGCAGATTCGACGACGGGCAAGAATATCCGTTGGGATAACGGTGCAGGCAAACAGAATTCCGCTGATGACCGCGCCTGGGGTGAGAAAATTCTGAATCTTGTCGGTGCTGAACGCGATTCAGAACCTTATATTCTTGTATTCGGTATTGCTAAGCCGAATGATGCCGGAGTAAATACCAATGAGGTTCTTTATGTCGGTTATTGTGCAACCGATAAATCAATGGCTGACTTCTACTACAACGGTACCTGGTCACATGTATATCCTAAAGATGCCAAGCCTACTGCTGCTATCTATAACCACAATAATAAGGACAGAAACTATATGATGATCAATGGCAAGGAAGTTCAGCTTCAGATGATCGTTGTTAGTAACAAATCAGGAAAAGAAAACGACTTTTGGATCTGGGATGCAGGCAAGGAAGTAACTCTTCAGGGACACAGTGAGAAATACTTCAAAGGTTAAATTTAATTTTGTTAATCAGGAGGGTGTTTCATTATCAAATGAGACACCCTTTTATTTTGGTATATAATCTCCGATCCGGTCAGAATCAATTGCGTTGTCCGTTTTACTGTGCGGTTTAAGATAATGTTAAGATAAGTCTCCTTTATTAGTGATAGAATAATTCGCGGGGGAAAAAGATATGGAATTTGTTATTAGTCATCTTGTTAAGAATTACGGTTCCAAGCAGGTTCTTAAAGATGTTGATTTTGTCTTTGAAGAAGGCAGGATCTATGGCCTTTTGGGACGTAACGGATCAGGTAAGACCACATTTTTTAACTGTGTAAACAACGATATCGACATTAATTCGGGAGAGTTCTTTTTCCGAGGAGAAAGCGGAGAGAAGACTCCTGTCATGCCGGAAGATATAGGATATCTTGTATCGACTCCTACCGTGCCTGAGTTCATGACAGGCAGGGAGTTTTTGAAGTTCTTCATCGAAGTTCATGAAGAGATCAAGCCTGATAAGACGATAGACGAATACTTTGATTACATGATGGTTCCCGAAGATGACAGGGACAGGCTTTTGAAGGATTATTCGCACGGCACGAAAAATAAGATGCAGATGCTTCTTAATATCATTGCAGCGCCAAAGCTTATGCTCCTGGATGAGCCTTTGACCTCTCTGGATGTCATCATTGCCGAAGAGATGAAGAATGTTATAAGAAATCAGAAGCAGGGAAGGATAACGATCTTTTCGACACATCTTCTGGATGTTGCAGTCGATCTGTGTGATGAAATAGTGCTTCTTCATAACGGAAGGCTTGAACCTATCGATAAGAGCAACCTTGGTGATTCTGATTTTAAGGAAAAGATAATCAACGCTTTAAGGGACGAGGACAATGGTTAATGAGTTTAGGAAAAACCTGGCCAAGATCATTCACTTAAGAAGCATCATCGGTTATAACGGTCTGGTCTTTGCACTCAAAAAGACTCCTGTTATTGGAAAACTGATCCCGGACAGGCTTTATTCGACCACATTTCTTAAAGTGATCTATTGGATCTTCCATATAATCGTTGAGGTCTTTAAGCTCTTCATCGGCAAGATCTTTGGTCTTGGCATGATATATCTTGCAGCGTTCCTTTTGTCTGACCAGTATATAGAGCATGAACTCGGAGGTGGCATGTCCCGTAGTGCTGTCTTCGGCAATCTCGGTCTGTTTATGTTTCTTCTGTATGCGCTTTGCGGAATCCTTATCAGGGTGCCGTATTTTAACTGCACCACAGAAAAGGAATACCTTGTATTTATGCTCAGGATGGATGCTAAAAAGCTGAATGAGACGCTTATCTGTTACGATCTTGCAAAGCTTTTTATCGGCTATGTAATGGCCGGAATCATTGCTGTAATTACGGGCGCCCCGTTTTGGCTTTGGCTCGGGATTCCGGTTCTGGCGTTGGCTGTCAAATTCCTTGGTATAGGACTTCAGATCCTCAGCTTCAGACTTAAAATAAAGCTTCACAAATCCCTTAAGATAAGCACTGTAGCTTATCTCATCAGATTAACCCTTGTCTTACTCGCCGGACCTTTCTTTATCGTTTTTATAGCGAACGGATATTTCATTCCGATGCCTCAGCTGGTAATCATTACCGTTCTTACGGTAATTGCCGGAATATGGGGCCTTATGATATTTATCAAGACCGATTCCAACCTTCACAGAAGGGCTCTGCACGATAATATAAGCAAAACGGAAGTGAAGGCAACGAGCCAGTATGATAACACGAAGAGCTTCAAGAAGTTCAAAGCAAAAGGTACCATAAAAGGCAATAAGAAAGGCTTTGATTACCTGAATGCTTTGTTTGTAAAAAGACACTGGACTATGCTTTGCATGAAGCCTGTTATATTTACGATTATTGTTGTTGCTGTAATGATCCTTCTCGTAGCAGAGTTTATATATGGATACTATTCACGTTTCGGCTCAGAAAACTGCTGGAATATGGTTATCACTAACCTTGTTAATCTCTTTACTTTCAGAGCGTTTAGCGATGCGCTTCTGCCGGTTGGAGATGATCCTGCATTCGAGTTCCTCAGATACGTTGCCCAATTCCATCTGCTCGGCATGCTTATACCGCTGTCTATAGCAGATAACTCCTTTAAGAGCACGCAGGCTATGTTCATCAATTGCGATAACAGCCTTATGACATTCAGCTTCTTTAAACAGCGCGAAAAGATCATCAGGCTTTTCGATATCAGACTTAAGCAATTGATAAAGATAAATATCGGACCGGTCATAGCCATAGGCGCTTTTGCCAATCTGATATTGTTTGTTACAGGCGGTCAGAGTTATCCGGGCGAATATCTTGTAACCTTCCTTGTTGCATTTCTGCTGAGTGTTTTAACTTCAGTTACATGGCTTGCGCTCTATTATCTTTTCCAGCCGTTTACGACATCGGTTGTTGCCAAGAGCGGTGCGTACAGGATCACCAGCATAATCATCTACTCCGTAGCATCGATCATCGTATGGATCCCTCTGGCATCTTACATTCTTGCGCCTGTACTGCTGGTGTTTGCTGCCGGATACGTGCTCTTCCTGAGAAGCCGGGTCAATAAGCTGGCTCCGAAAACATGGAAGATCAAATCATAATTCCTAAATACTACTTTAATAAGGAATTAACGACTTTCTCAATTTCTTGTGATAAAATCTCATATACAAGATTAGATTTATGGAGGCCGGTTATGGACTTGCAGGGCTTTGTAAACATGCTCGAGATCTCGACTTGTATTATCTCTGTCGAGACTAATGAAGACGGTTCTTACGGTGATATCAGGATTGTAACGGGTAATAATGCTTACATTTCTTCCATAGAACATGCTAATCCGGATGAGCCTCAGATGCTTACGAGCAAGTTTGTACCTAACAGCCTTTATCAGACATATTTCCCTCAGGATCTTAATTTCGAGGACTTCTGCTTCAGATGTGCAGTGTTAAAAGAACCAATGCATACCTATGTCCATCCTGAGAGATTTGATTTCTGGTTCAATCTGTACATGATGCCTTTGGGAAGTGACGGTAATCTTCATTATTGCACTTATTCACAGAGAGTTACCCGCAATGCCGACAGTGAGAAGATGAGCAACACCTCAGCAACTATCGCTACGGATGTGCTTAATACATGTATCAAGCTCAGAGGCGCAACTAACTTTAATCACACAATGGACGAAGTTATATCTGATATAAGAAAACTCTGCGATGCACAGTCTTGCGTAATACTGCTTACCGATCACGAGAAGAGAACATGTTCTGTCCTGGGTGAATCCCGTAATGAGTACTCTATGCTTCCGAGCATGAAAAACCGCTTAAGTGAGGATTTCTATGACCTTACTCTTTCATGGAAGGATACGATCGGAGGAAGCAACGGACTTATCGTAAAGAACAGGAATGACTGGGAATATATAAGAGAGAAGAATCCGGCCTGGTATAAATCTCTTATGGCAGCTCATGTTGAAAGCATTGTTCTTTTCCCGCTCACATATAATGAAGAGACGTTGGGTTATATCTGGGCCTGCAATTTTGATACAGAAAATACTGTAAAGATAAAAGAGACCATTGAGCTGACCGTTTATTTTGTAGCATCCGAGATCGGCAATCATAAGCTCATGGACAGATTAAGATATCTGAGTTCGATTGACATGCTTACAGGTGTTCTGAACCGAAATGAGATGAACAACAAGATCGATGCGATCAGAAGCAACAAAGATGATGAACTTAAGGGTCTGGGAATCGTGTTTGCTGATCTTAACGGTCTTAAGAGAGTTAATGACAATGAAGGTCATGAGGCAGGTGACCTGCTTCTTAAAAATGCCGCTATGGTCCTTCAGAATGTCTTTGTCGGAGATCAAATCTTCAGAGCAGGCGGAGATGAGTTCATGATCCTCATGGCTTACACGACAGAAGATGTGGTCAAGGATAAGATCGTTAAGGCAAGAAAGCTCTCCAAGAAATACGGTAATGTATCTTTTGCCATCGGTTATGCATATCAGAACGATTCAAAGGATATAACCGGAGCCTTGAAACTTGCCGATCAGAGAATGTACGAAGACAAGGCCAAGTTCTACGTTGACCATCCCGAGTTTATGCGCTGATGTTTCTCAGATCAGTTTACTGACTCGAATTCAATGGTTTTGCTTGTTTCCTCAAAGCTTTGCTCATATCCTTCGGGACATGAGACGGTAAGAGTTATCTTGCCCTGACCTTTTGTCCTGATATATGTGCCTCCCATGCCTCCGCTTATGCGTGCACGGGAAGGTCCGATTATATCAGCTGCGCCTTCTATCTTCAGGGGGAGACTGTCACCGAAGAACGGCTGGATATTTCCATACTGATCGCAGATCGTGATCCTTACCGAAGCTGCGTCGTAAGTATCCTTTTCGGTGAGCTTTAGCGAAGAACACCTGATATCCATATGAAGCTTTTTGAATGCAGCCTTTGTGACAGTCTTTACGAGTTTTCCGTCCTTATATCCTTCGAAAACAAATTTCAGTGAAGTGCCGCCCCAGTTGCCGATATATTTTCCGAACAGCATATAGGCATCTTCAAATTTCATGTGATATACAGCCATTGCTTCTGCAAGACGCATCTTGATCTTGGGAGGTATGTTGTTCATGCCGTATATGCCTATGTAGTTTAAGGCTTCCTTGACAATCTTATTCTGTCTTGCGGTAAAACCCTCGTTCTTTTTCATCTGATCACCGATGAAATCGTCAATAAGGATCGGGGCGTTCCTCAGGTGTTTATACTCTGTGTCTTTGTGAGTGTATTCCTTGATGAACAGGTCGTTTTTATACATCTTTACACTGTCGCAGTTCGTGTAAAGATATGTTTTTCCGCGGTTGCCGGCAGGATGTTCACCGATATCGAAAGAAGAACTTAATTCAAGGAAAGGCTCTTTCAGATCACCGCATGCACTGTAAACGGCAGCAGCCTGCTTGGGATTCCTGAACATATCGGTTACACCGTGATAGCAGATGCGGTCGCCCGAGCCGAAATCCTGATGAGTGTTGTAATCGAAAAAACACCATCCGAATGAACCGGCAATATCAGAGTTTTTGGCAACTGCATCAAGCACGTTTGCATGGCGGAGCGCATGTTCCAATCTGTGTTCTTCGGAATCGAACGGCTTTGTAGGGAACATGTGACCGTTATATTCGCTGATGAGATATGGAGCATTAACGTCCGTCGCGACTTTCTTTTTTGCTTCGCAGCCCGGCGCCGTTCCGTCGTGGCTGAAGTCGTTGAATGTATAAACATCTTCAAGGAAGCTGCTCTTTTTAAGATATCTGACTCCGCCTGTCGGACGGGAAGGATCAAGCTTGCGGGCAAGCTCATTTGTCCTTTTATAAAGCTCATCGTCGTCAACGGATTCGTTGATCCTGACGCCCCAAAGGATTATCGAAGGATGGTTTCTGTATTGAAGTATCATTTCCTCAACATTTTTTACGGCCTGTTCTTTCCATTCCGAATCTCCGATATGCTGCCAACCCGGGATCTCAGTGAACACAAGAAGTCCCAATTCATCGCATCTGTCTATGAAATGCTGTGACTGCGGATAGTGTGATGTCCTGACGGCATTTAAGCCCAGTTCGTTTTTCATGATGTCGGCATCGTATCTTTGTATCGACTTAGGCATAGCATAACCGGCATAAGGGTAGGACTGATGGCGGTTAAGACCTCTGATCTTAACTTTTCTGCCGTTGAGATAATATCCGTCAGATTTGAATTCGGAATCCCTGAATCCTACCGTGGTCTTATATGTATCATCAGCAGTAGATACGGTAAGTTCATAAAGGAAAGGATCATCGATATCCCATTTCCTTATACCGGATATGGCCTGACTTACATAGTGTGAATCACTTATATACTGTGCGGAGAATATTTCCTTGCCGGATTCCTTTTCTTTAAGACTGATATTGTAAGGAACAGTTTCGTTTGCAAAGGTTACTTCAAGATCGATGATCCCGTCAGCTCCTGTTTTGGCAAAAACATCGGAGATATAGTTTTCCGGTCTGATATCAAGATAGACTTCTCTGTAGATGCCGCCATATGTCATGTAGTCGATAACAAATCCGAACGGCGGAATGTTCAGTGTCTCGTTGCTGTCAACACGGACTTTTACCGTGTTCCTGCTCTTTTTTACAACATCAGTGATCTCAACTTCAAAAGCCGTATATCCGCAGTTGTGAGATGCTTCTTCCTTACCGTTGACAAAGACAGTTGCCTGGTGAGCAATGCCGTTGAAAACAAGGAATACACGTTTGCCGGAAGCTTCGTCAGGTAAGTCAAATTCTTTCTGATATCCGCTTATCTTCTGATATATTGATTCATCGAAATAGTCGTATGGTGTAACAGCAACCGTATGAGGAATGCGGACAGTTTCACCTGAGGGGAGAGAACCGAAATAATCGTTATATATCCAGTCGTTGTTAAAAGGGATCTTCATTGATGTGCCTCCTTAATTCCGGCAGGTTGGTTCAAATGCTTCTCATATTATCTATTTATCTCACAGTTGTAGTAGAATTTCCATTGAAATAGTGAGCTTTTGAATGATAAACATGAAGGGAACGGTTTGACTATGCAAAATGAAGATGTAACTTCAAGATTCATTAGATATATATCGGTTGATACGGCTTCTGACGAAGAGACCGGAACATCACCCAGCACGGCAAAACAGTTTGATCTTGCAAGGATGCTGATTGCAGAACTGAAGGAAATGGGAGTTCCTGAAGATGACATCACTTTCGATTCTGAACACTGCTATGTGTATTGCAGAATTAAAGCAACACCGGGTTCCGAAACCGTATCGCCTAAGATCGGTTTCATATCACATATGGATACTTCACCTGAAGCGCCCGGAAAATGTGTCTGCCCGAAATTCATTGAAAACTACGACGGCAGCGATATTGAACTCGGCAACGGTAAGGTACTTTCACCGGAGTTTTTCCCGGATCTAAAGCTTTACACGGGGCAGACGCTTATCACCACGGACGGTACAACACTTCTTGGTGCAGACGACAAGGCTGGTATAGCTGAGATAATGAGTATGGCCGGATACTTCATGAGCCATCCCGATGTGCCCCATGGTGATATCAGGATCGCATTTACACCTGACGAAGAGATCGGGGAAGGAACGAAGCATTTTGATCTTTCGGAGTTTGATGCGGATTACGCGTATACAGTAGATGGCGGAAGGATAGGGGAGATCTCTTATGAGAACTTCAATGCTGCAAGTGCCGTTATAACGATAGAAGGACGAACAGTCCATCCGGGTGATGCATACGGCAAGATGATCAACTCCCTGCGTCTTTCAGGCCTGATCGATGCGCAGCTGCCGGACAGCGAGCGGCCTGAGACCACCCGTGATCATGAAGGATTCTTCCATCTTTTCGAGCTTTCCGGCTCATGTGAAAAGACGGTCATGAGATATCTCATCCGTGACCACGACAGGGAACTTTTCGAAGAGAAGAAGGCGCGTCTTAAGAGCATATGCAAAAAAGTCATGGAAGATAATCCGGGAGCCGTCATAACCGTTGATATCTCTGACACTTATTACAACATGATATCCGAGATCATGCCTGACAATGCTTTCATAATAGACAGGTGTACCGATGCAATGAAAAAGGTTGGTATTATGCCTTTTTCAGAACCGATACGTGGCGGAACTGACGGTGCTGCTTTATCTTTTATGGGACTTCCGTGTCCCAACATCTGTTCCGGCGGTCATAATTATCACGGCGTATTTGAATATGTCTGTAAGGAATCCATGGAGAAGATCACAGAACTTCTGATCGGGATAGCAGAATGCTGAAATAATTAGGCCGCCCAAACACAAAGAGTTTGAGCGGCCTTTTGGTGGAGCATACGGGACTTGAACCCGTGACCCCCACACTGCCAGTGTGATGCGCTCCCACTGCGCTAATGCCCCGTCTGGTGAAAATTATACGTGGCGATATGGCTTTAAGCAAGCAAAGATACTATAAAACGCATATTTTTAAGAGCTTTTATTATGCTATAATCCTTTGAAGTAAATCCTTTTGGAGGTTAGAGAATATGGCTATTTCAACCAGTGACTATGTATCTGCAACCAATCCCGATCTTAAAGCAAAAAAGTTCACGATAACCATTGACGGCGGCTATGAAGCTTCCGTTATCACATACGGAGCTGTTATCACGGATCTTATCGTACCTGATAAGGACGGCAAGCCTACCGATATCATGCTCGGATGCAAAGGTCTTGATGAATATATGGGCAATGGTGCCAATCACGGTGCGGTTGTCGGACGTTCTGCAAACAGGATCAAGAATGCTTCATTCGTTATCAACGGTGAAGAGTATCACATCCCGAAGAATGAGGGCGAGAACAACCTTCACTCCGGCAACCCCGGTTACCATAATGTTTTCTGGGACGGAAAGATCCTCTCTGAAGAAGAGGCTGACGAGATCATTCTCGACTCCAAGATTGCAGGCATTCCCGGATGCGACGGCGGTGCGGTGCTCTTAAGCTACACAAGCCCTGACGGAGCTACCGGTTTCCCCGGCAACCTTGATACAAAGGTTATGTACTGCTGGCTCGAAGACAAGACATTCCTTATCCTTTACTGCGGAAAGACAGACAAGGATACTATCTTTGCCCCCACCAACCATGCTTACTTCAATCTCCGTGGAGAGAACGCTGAAGGCACAGTCAACAACGATCTCATCATGATCAATTCTGATAAGATCACCATTAAGGACGACATGAACGTTCCTACAGGCGAGCTCTTAGATGTTGAGGGAACGGTGTTCGATTGCAGGGAATACCGTTTTATCGGTGAGCTCAACGACAGCCAGGATCATCAGATGGTCATCTCTAAGGGTATCGACCAGAACTTCTGTCTCAATACAACTGCCGGCACATTCTCTTTTGCCGCTGCAGTTACTGCACCTGAGTCAGGAATCACCATGGAATGCTTAACTGATCTCCCCGGTATTCAGATCTATGCAGGCAACAATCTCGGCAGCCCTCTTGATCAGAAGACAACAAAGGCATACGGTCAGTATGATGCTATCTGCCTTGAGGCTCAGATGGTACCTAACGCAGTTAACCTTCCCCAATTTGACTCACCGGTTATCAAGGCAGGTAAAAAGGTTTACCACGCTTGCGGTTACAGATTTGTATAATCTGTATTGCTCCGATTTGAACTGTTGGAGTATAATGCTTAGTTAATTAAAAACAATCTTTAAGAAAGAAGGAATGTTTTATGGAAAAGAAGAATCTCGATTGGTCAAACCTGACCTTCTCTTATCAGAAGACAGATAAGAGATTCGTAGCTAACTACACGAACGGCGCATGGGATGAAGGCGCTCTTATCGATGACGACATGATCGTCATGAGTGAGGACGCAGGCGTTCTTCAGTATGCCCAGACAGTATTTGAAGGCCTTAAGGCTTATGAGACAGTAGACGGCAGAATCGTTACTTTCCGTCCTGACCTCAACGCTGACAGACTTCATGACTCAGCAGTCCGTCTCGAGATTCCTCCGATTTCCAAGGAATTGTTCCTCAGATCAGTTCAGGAGACCGTTGCAGGCAATGCAGCTTGGGTTCCTCCGTACGGTTCAGGCGCTTCTCTTTACCTGAGACCTTATATCTTCGGTATTAATCCCGTTATCGGCGTTAAGCCTGCTGATGACTATCAGTACAGAATCTTTGCTACACCTGTAGGCCCTTACTTCAAGGGCGGCGCAAAGCCGATTGCTGTTAAGATCTCTGACTTTGACCGTGCTGCTCCGCATGGAACAGGTAACATCAAGGCAGGTCTTAACTATGCTATGTCTCTCCACGCAATCGTTACCGCTCACAAGGAAGGCTTTGCCGAGAACATCTATCTCGATCCTGCTACACGTACAAAGATCGAGGAGACAGGCGGAGCTAACATCATCCTCACAGACGGTAAGGGCACACTCGTTGTACCTAAGTCCGATTCTATCCTGCCTTCCATCACAAGAAGATCTCTTGTTTACGTTGCAGAGCACTATTGCGGCATGAAGATCGAGGAGAGAGAAGTTTATCTCGACGAGATCATGAGCGGTAAGTTCACAGAAGGCGGTCTCTGCGGTACAGCTGCAGTTATCTCACCTCTCGGATCCATCAACGACCACGGCAAGGAATTCAAGTTCGCTTCCGGCATGGAGGAGATGGGCCCTGTCATGACAAAGCTCAGAGAGACTCTCACAGGCATCCAGATGGGTACTGTTGAAGCACCTGAGGGCTGGATCATGGAGATCAAGCTCTGATATTGAGCTAAATCAGTTTTTTCAAGCCGTCCGCTTAATCAGCGGGCGGTTTTCTTTTGGCTGTTTATCAGGCTTTATATACGGTGGATGACTTTTTGACAGAAAATGAAACTTCCGAAAGGCCTCGTCTGATTTTGGCGGGATTGACCCATCACAACCAGCAGGTGTTACCGGGAATCCCTAATTTCGTGTCGGTTTATTCAGGGTATTTCAAAGCTTTTTTGTCAGTTCCTTGAAGGCTTTTTCAGGTTTATAGTCGATTTTAGCGGTTTTTCAGTGATATCTTGTCAGATTTTATACAGATAAATTGTTATGTCTTGCCCTTAACAGGCATGCTTGATTGATACCGGCAAAATCTGTCCCAATATACATGGATTTCTTACAATGTTTCAAACAAACACACGTAAAGATTGTATAAGAACAGCTAAACCTTGTCAGATATAAGGAGAAAAGCGCTGAAAAGCCGACATAAAACCTGCAAGAAATTATATGTCCGCAATAATACATTTCTAAGGCGATACGGATTAAGAATTAAACAGCTTCTGATGGCTTCGACGGTTCGATCCCGCATACGTTCAGAAAAAAAGCCTGCATACCGGTTCTTTCAGGTATGCAGGCTTGTATTTAAGCTTGATTCTTATTACAGCAGGTGAGCTCTTAATTCTTCGCCGGAAAGAGGTGAGAGAAGAGCGGGTGCGATATCGAAAACAGTCTTGCATCCGAAGTCGCCCTTCTGTGAGAGACGGTAGATGGCTCTTGCATAAGCTGTGAGAACGGAACCTGTGAACTCAGGGTTGGAGTCGAGCTTCAATGAATACTCGATAACGTGCTTGTTCTCGCCGTTAACGCCTGTCTTGCCTGTGCGGAATACAAAACCGCCATGGTTGATCCTTGAGTGATCTCTTACGAACTCTTCTTCGGAAATGAAGTGAACTGTTGTGTCGTAATCTGCAAAGTAGTTGGGCATTTCCTTAATGGTCTTCTCGATGAGGGCGAGATCAGCACCTTCTTCAGCTACGACGAAGCACTCTCTTGTGTGCTTCTGACGTGTTGTGAGTTCGGGATTGGATCCTGATCTTACTGCTTCGAGAGCAGCATCTACAGGAATCGTGTACTGCTTGCCGTTCTTTACGCCGGGAACTCTTCTGATAGCATCGGAGTGTCCCTGGGATACTCCCTTGCCCCAGAATGTGTAATCTTTACCTTCGGGAAGAATGCAGCTGCCATAAAGACGGTTAATAGAGAACATTCCGGGATCCCAGCCGGCGGAGATAAGAGCAGCATGATTGGAAGCTGAAGCTGCCTTGTCAACGTTTGCGAAATGCTCAGGGATCTTTGCGTGAGTGTCAAAACTGTCGATTACATTGAACATTGAAGCATATTCAGGTGTTTGTGTGGGCAGGTCAGTTGCTGAACCGCCGCAGATAACGAGAACATCGATCTTGTCCTTCCAGTCAGCAGCCTCAGCAACTGGAACCACAGTGATTCCTGATGTGAGAGTCTTAACGGAAGCAGGGTCTCTTCTTGTGAATACGGCCTCAAGCTCCATATCTGGATTTTGTCTGATAGCGAGCTCTACGCCTTTTGCGAGGTTGCCGTAGCCTAAAATACCTATTTTGATTGCCATTTGGGAATCCTCCTTATGCTTTGAAATAATAAAAGGTTTCTTGTGTATTTATATTCGAACAGAATTATAGCATATTGTCTGCAACATTCTTTCGTAGGATTTGGGGATTTTAGGTATATTTGTAGCGAAAATGAAGGAGTGTAACAAAAAACGGTTCGTTGTATTATAATTCTCCTATGCCAAATTTAAAGTATCTGATAAGACGCGTTACGCGTATGGACTATAAGGCAATGAATGCCAAGATAAAGGATATCCACCAGAAGAGCGGGAAGTCCCGTGTGTGGATATTTTTCGATATGGTCCACTGCGGAAGGAAGTTCGGCGCCGGATACATGGATTACTGGCTCTACGAGATGTATAACCTCACTGAAGAGGAACGTGACACATATATCACCAGAGGCCGTAATTACGACCTGGTAAAGAGATATAACGATCCTGCATATACGGACCTTATCGATAACAAGATCGAATTCAACAAGCGTTTCGGAGAATTCCTCGGACGTAAGTGGATCGAGATAAGGAAAGATAATAAACAGGAAGTAATAGACTTCATCAACGATCACGATTTCCTAATGGCAAAGGCCGATCTTGGTTCATGCGGCAAGACAGTCGAGAAGGTCGACTGCAAGGCTGAACCCGCCGAAGCCATCTATGAGAGACTCGTTAACATGGAGCGCCCCCATTTCTTTGAGGAGATGATCGTCCAGCACCCGGCGGTAAGTGCCATTTATCCCTATGCTATTAATACCGTAAGACTTGTTACCATCCAGAGAGACGGCAAGGTTCATGTTGCAAGTGCGTGCTGCAGATTCGGCAACTATGGTCACAGCGTTGATAACTTCAACAACGGCGGCATGACAGCTCCCGTTGATGAGAAGACAGGAGAGATCACAGATTTCCCCATAGATAAGACCAAGGTCCTTTATGAAAAGCATCCCATGACAGGTGCCGTATTTAAGGGATTCGTTTTCCCGATGTGGGACAAGGTCATTGAGATGTGTACTAAGGCTGCTATGGTAGTTCCTCAGGTCGGTTTTATCGGCTGGGACGTATGCATTACGCCCGATGGTCCTGTTATCGTTGAAGGTAACGACTATCCGGGTCATGACCTTTATCAGCTTCCTGAACATACCCACGATAAGAAGGGCATCTGGCCCAAGTACCAGTTTTGATTTTCCCTATTGATTTCTGAAAACAGAAGAGTAAAATCTCGATTGTCAACTAAAGCATTGAAGAGGTTTACAATGTCAGAAGCAAGCGCTAAATCAAAGTCAAAAGTAACTAAAAACAGGGCATTTATATATGATCTCGTTCTTATTGCAATTTCTGCAGCCCTGATAACAGTGTGTTCATGGATCAGCATCCCGTTAGGACCGGTTCCTTTTACTTTGCAGACTATGGCAATCCTTGCGGTAATGCTTACCTGCGGCGGAAGAAGAGGCACGATCTCTATCCTGGTCTATCTTGTGATGGGTGCCTGCGGAATCCCTGTTTTCGCCGGCTTCAAAGGCGGAGTAACATCTCTTATCGGTCCTACCGGCGGATTTCTTGTCGGATTTTTGATTGCCGGACTGATCTATTGGCTTTTAGAAAAGCTCATTTTCAAGAAACTAATGACTTCCACAGTCAAAACATGGATATTCGGCGCAATTAATTCAGTCATATTTGAAATAGTCTTATATATCGTAGGTGTTATCTGGTTTATGACCGTTTATGCAGCAAAGACTGGTCCCATCGGTCTTGGTGCAGTTATGACCATGTGTGTCATTCCGTTCATCATCCCTGATATCGTAAAACTCATTGCTGCGGTAATTATCGGTGAGCGCGCAAGAAAGCTTGTTAAGACCTGATTATTCTCTTATATCCCATTTTGTTATAATATGATTTAATTCAAATTTGACAAAAGGGTAATAAGGAGAATAAGTCGTGTCAGAAAATACGGATTTCGTTATTAAAGTTAATGGCGTTTCCAAAGATTACGGTAAAGCTCATGTTCTTGATAATATGACTTTTTCCGTGCCTAAAGGTTCTATCTTCGGACTAGTCGGAAGGAACGGGGCAGGTAAGACCACGATAATGAGAATTATGTCAGGTCTTCAGAAGCCTACTTCAGGAACGGTCGAATACGGATTCGATCACAAGAAACTCGGTAACATCGGAGCACTGGTCGAGCTTCCATCGATCTATTCAAATGCTTCGGCAAGAGATAATCTCATTTACCAGTACATTAATCTGGGCCTTAAGATCGATGAGACCATTGATGAGAATCTTGCGTTTGTAGGACTTGGCGATACCGGCAAGAAGAAGGCAGGTAAGTTCTCTCTGGGTATGCGCCAGAGACTTGGTATTGCCATGGCGATGGCCGGTAATCCGGAACTTCTTATCCTTGATGAGCCTATTAACGGTCTTGATCCGCAGGGTATCATCCAGATCCGTGAAGTGCTTGAAAAGCTCAACAAGGAGAGAGGTGTAACGATAATCATTTCGAGCCACATCCTCTCGGAACTTGCTAAGCTTGCCACCGATTTTGCTTTTGTAGAGAAAGGCAGAGTCGTTAAGGAGGCAAGATCCGAAGCAGTTGAGAATGCGGGCGGACTTGTATCGGAGTTTTATTCGGCAAATCCCGAAAAGCTTATACCGGTGCTTAATGCGAAGGGACTTACAACGACATATGACAGTGCATCAGGTGTTGTTTTCGCGAAGGGATATTATAACCTTACCAATATCGTCCTTGCCGCAAATGATGCAGGTGCCAATATCGCCAGAGTCGTAACAAAGGAGACTGATCTTGAGACTTACTTTGTTAACCTTGTAGGAGGTGAGTCTCATGCTTAATCTTTTAAAGTTTGAATTCAGACGTCTCTTTAAAAGCGTATTTTTCAAAATTGTCGGCGGTTACTGCATTTTGTGGCCTCTGTTAGTTGCAGTTTTCTACCGGATCATTATCGGTTTGACGTTTATGGATACCGACATGTCATTTGCTGATTATGCAATGTCTGATTCGGAAATAAGATATTTTACATGGATTATTACCATTGCATTTGTAAATGACCTTCCAAAGTTCATTGCACTATTCACCTGTATTCACATAGGTAAGGATTTCTCTGACGGTATAGTCAGGAACAAGGTAACCGCTGGTCATTCAAGAAATTCGATATTCTTCTCATACATCATCTCGCAGATTGCCGCTACGGTAGCATTGTGCATCGTCTACATAAGTTTTGCCCTGTTGGGATTACTTGTTACGGGAATGGGCGTTAATGTTAATGGCGGCGAGATGTTTATCAGGCACATGGTCGGAATATGCATAGTGCTTGTCTTTACTGTCATGGCAGTAACGCTGTCTCTCGTGTTCAGAAAGCGTGCTTTGCCTATCATTATGTCGATCCTCGTCGTTATGTTTGTTTCTACGGCAACAACAGTATTCGGCTTATTCAAATTTAATTTGCCGGGTAAAGCTGTAGATGACTATATCGAGAAGAGACATGAGCGCTATGAAGAGATGGTCGAAGAAGGTCTTATGACCGATGAGACGGTAGAATTTTTCGAGGAAAACTACGATAAGGATTTTTACCTCGGAATGGGATGGAAAGTGGGAAGACCGGTCTATCTCATTACCAATCTTGGCTTTAACCAGGATTACGCCGCAGATCTGTCACAGGCCATTGCCAGCAATCCCGATTACACGGATGAGATTGATTTCTCAGTGGCTCTGACCAGCGGCATGTACAATCCGGATATGTGTAATCTTCAGCCCAAAGATTTCAAGCACACGGATTCGATGCACCTCTCTTATGCCCAGCTCAATACCACATATGTAGTCAGATCCCTTATATATATTCTTGTTATCGGAGGATATGGTTACTTTGTTTTCGGAAGGAAGAATTTATTCTGATGTTTTATCTTGACCACCGTTTAACGATCATCATTGGCGCTTACGGAAGCGGTAAATCCGAGATCGCAGTCAATATGTCTCTTGCCCAGCGGAAAGCCATGCCGGACAAGAAGCTTCTCATAGCAGATCTTGATATCGTTAATCCTTTCTACCGTTCATCTGACTGCGGCGCGGTTCTTGAAGAAGCAGGCATAAGGCTGATCACGCCTTTGTATGCCGGTTCAAACGTTGATGCTCCTGTCCTTACTCCTGAAATGTACGTTATATTCGATGATGAATCCTATCAGGGCATTTTCGATATCGGAGGAGAAGATATGGGCGCCATCGTTCTTGGTTCCATCCGAAAGAGGATCGAGAACACGGATACAGCCATTTACATGGCAGTTAACACGTTAAGACCTTTTACTTCAGATGCCGAACAGATCGCGGTAATGACAAATGAACTTACTGCTGCGGCAGGCTTTAAGATCGACGGTTATCTCAACAATACGAATCTTCTTGAAGAGACTACTGCCGGGATGCTCGAAGAAGGCGAGAAGAAGATCCTTGAAGCATCAAAGCTTACGGGTATTCCGCTTATTGCCAACTGTGTGATGGAAGGCGTTGACATTCCTGAAGGAAAGCTTAAAGATCATGAGCTTTTCAGAATGGAGAGGAAGATCCATTACGCATATTGATTTGGAACCGTTTGTTCCGGAAGGGCTCGATATATGAATACGGTTTATGTTGTAGGCCACAGAAACCCTGACACGGATGCAGTTGTATCCGCAATGGCATATGCCGCACTTCGAAATGCAGCAGGTGACAGAAATTATGTTGCCGGAAGATTAGATCACTTAAGTGATGAAACCAAGAGAATGCTTGCCAAATTCGGCTTCTCTTCTCCGGTAAGGATCAAGGATGTAAGGACGCAGGTAAGTGATATCGAGTTCGATAAACCTCCTGTATTAGAGCCCTCGGCTACTTTGAACCGCGCATGGAAGACAATGAATGATGGAGGTACTACATCAATACCTGTCGTCAATTCCGACGGCACGCTCTTCGGCACTCTTTCTGCAGGAGATATCGCAGCTTATACGCTTGATACCATCGAAAACTCTCACATCACAGATCTTCCGTTGTTTAATCTTCTCGGGGTTATCGAAGGCCAGATAGCAAAAGACGGAAAAAGTGCCGATGTGATATCTGGTGATATCACCATAGCGCTTCCGGTAAACGGCAATTTGCCCTCATTCACCGACAGTGACAAGATAGTTCTCTGCGGCAATCAGCCGGACATGATCAGATACGCTCTGGATAAGAATGTCAATGCGCTGATCCTCTGCGGAGTCAACATCGATAAGGACCTTATCAATCAGTATAAAGATCGTGACACATGTGTTATCTACACTCCGTTCGATGCGCTCCGCACATCGAAGATGATCTGCCAGTCCATGCCGATTGAACGTGTCTGTATCCGTGAAGGCATAGTCTGTTTTCATCTTACGGATTATCTTGATGATGTCCGTGAGACTATCTTAAAGAGCCGTTTCAGAAGTTATCCGGTACTTGATGAGTCGGATAAAGTTGTCGGAACACTCTCCAGATACCATCTCTTGAGACCTAACAGAAAGAATATAGTTCTTGTAGACCACAATGAATTGGCGCAGTCTGTTCCGGGTCTTGAGCAGGCAGAACTTCTAGAGATTATCGACCATCACAGACTAGCAGACATACAGACAACACAGCCTATCAACGTGCGTAATGAGACTGTCGGAAGCACAACTACCATTATTGCCGAGATGTATCAGGAGAGTGGCGTTACACCGGCGCCTGCCATGGCAGGACTTATGGTGTCAGCTATCCTTTCTGACACGGTTATGTTTAAATCTCCCACATGCACTGAGCGCGACAAGGTCCTTGCAGGGCGGCTTGCTAAGATCGCAGGCATATCGATAGAAGAGATAGGCGCAGAGCTTTATGATGCTTCCGGCATTCTTGAACAGAGCGCTGAGCATCTCATCAAAACAGATTTCAAGGAATTCCATATTGCAGGACAGACACTCGGCGTAAGCCAGATCATCTGTGTAGACTCGAATTCAATGATCGCCAGAAAAGGTGAGTTCCTTGAGACTATGGAAATGCTCAAGAAAAAGAACGGTTATGACATGATCATGCTGATGCTGACAGATGTTCTCGTTGAAGGCACCGTGCTGCTTTATATCGGCAGCGACGATACGATTCAAAATGCTTTCTCGGCTGAAGCTCATGACAACGAACTGTTCCTTCCGGGTGTAATGAGCCGTAAAAAACAGATCATCCCGATGCTGACTGCATTGTGGGGCTGATATTGCCGTTTTTATTTTTCAAATATCTGCTCCAATGATTATGTAAAATCATTGTTGTTTTATCAAATAAATGATATTATTTTTATCGGCGGAGTTATTTTCGACCAAGACCTTAGGAGGAATATAAATATGGGATTGATTAGCTTAATCAAGAATGTGGCAGGAACAACATTTGATTCAATTTCCAGCCAGATTCAGGATCAGTATCTTGAGTTTTTTACTCAGGATTCTTTGGGACAGGATATCCTTGTTAAGAAGGGTGCCAACAAGATGGAGAAGGGCAGAAACAAGGGTAATTCCGAAGTTATCTCCAACGGCTCCGTCATCAACGTACCTGAGGGATGCTTCTGTCTCCTCGTTAATAATGGTGAGATCGTAGACGTTGTTTCCGATGCAGGTGCTTATAAGTGGGATACATCCACAGCTCCTTCAATTCTTGCTAACAAGAATTTCGGTGAGAATGTAAAGCAGTCCATCGGTGATATCTGGAACCGTATGAAGATGGGCGGAGAGATTCAGCAGCAGCAGAGAGTTTACTTCGTAAACAAGCTCGAGATGATGAATCAGAACTTCGGTACACCTTCACCGGTACCTTATGCAGACCCTGAATATCGTAACATCTATATCCGTTTGAACGGTACATTCTCTTTCAGAGTTGAGAATCCTGTTACATTCTTCAGAAACATCGTAGGTAACGTTAAGGATGAGTACACAGTAGCAGAGTTCATGGGAACACCTGCTAAGCCGATGCAGCCTCGTCTTGAGTTCCTTGACAACATCACAGAGACACTCAATAAGTGCGGTGGCCCTTACCCGAACGGTATCATGTTCTCAACATTGCCTTCAAAGCAGGGTGAGTTCAGAAGATATATGGCTGACTGCCTTGATGACGAATGGCTCCAGAAGAGAGGTATCGTTGTAGAGACTGTTGCTATCGCTTCCGTTACACCTGACGATAAGTCACGTGAGAGAATCGAGAAGGTCGACGAAGCAAAGCTCTATGGTTCAGATCCGGGTGCTCTCGGTGCAGCTGTAGCTCTCGGTCAGACAGAGGCTATGAAGGCAGCCGGTGCTAACGCTAACGGCGCAGTTAACGGATTCATGGGCCTTGGTATGATGGGTGCAGTAGGCGGCAATCAGGCTACAGCAGCAGGAATTAATGCAGCTCAGCAGGCTCCTGTTCAGCAGGGCGGTTTCTTCGGTGGCGCAGCTCAGGCTCCCGTTCAGCAGGCAGCTCCCGTAGCAGGTTGGACATGTTCTTGCGGCCAGGCTGGCAACACAGGTAAGTTCTGCAGCAATTGCGGACAGCCTCAGCCCGCTCCCGCAGCAGCAGGCTGGACATGCTCTTGCGGTCAGACAGGTAATACAGGTAAGTTCTGCGGTAACTGTGGTAAGCCTCAGCCTGCAGCAGCTCCTGCAGCTTGCCCTAAGTGCGGCTTCAAGCCCGCTGACGGCAATATGCCTAAGTTCTGCCCTGAGTGTGGTACAAAGATCGAATAAGATCCGGGTTATTCCTAAAACTGTTCAGAGGCTGGCTCTCCGGAGTCAGCCTCTTTATATGTTTTCTGATCAATAATTTATGTATTTTAATTCAAAGTAATGTATAATAATTAATTAGGGATAGTTAAATGTTTTCAGTGAATAAGGGAGGGATATTCAATGAAGATCGTTAATTTACAGTGCCCGAATTGCGGTGCAAAGCTCTCAGTCATGGACGGAATGTATGTCTGTAATTCCTGCGGAACAACTACTGCTATTGACTATGATGATTCTGATGTTGAGTACGAGAAGCTTAAGACCGAAGCCGAACTTCAGGCGAAGCAGCAGGCTCATGAGAAGGAACTGCTTGAGAAACAGTATGAACTTCAGCAGAAGGCTCAGATAGAGGCAGAGAAAAGACAGGCCAAGCGTAATCGTCAGGCTGCAATGTCGTCAGCTGTTAAAATATGGATCAGAAGACTCATAGCACTTGTGATCTTTGCCGGCATGATTTACGGTTGCTACAGATTATACCTTTATATTAGGGATCATAGTGACATCTATTCATCTGCATCCGGATCTGTACTGGCTACTCCGACACCTGCTCCGAACTATAATGTTACACCTGAGGATCTTAAGGCCGATCTGGATGATTTTATTTCCAGCGGTAAGACTATCCAGATGAAGATCGATCAGTGCGCTGTCAAGAACAATAACGGAATTATCCATTATTATGATAAGACCGATGCGGTTTTTCTTGATGCTTATCTGGTAACAGGTATTCCCGACAAAGCGGATTATGAGTCGTGCAGACTTGTCCTTATTTATGAGGTAACATGGCACAACGAGGATTACGGTGATCAGATCTGTTATGACGCGGTATATTTTGATGGTATCAGAGTTAATCCCAATGGCGGAATAATAAGTGATTACAAGGGCAATACCATATGGCGCAGTGATGCTGCATGGGGTTGGGCAATGGCTTACAGCTTTGAAGAATACAGCCAGTGTTATCTTGAGAGTGTTAAGGCATTGGGCGGTACCGTTTCTGATGTAGTCATTAATTCTTCATTTACGACCGATACGATTGAAACTGAAGAAAGTGTTTCAGAAGATATTGATGATGAGGCTGAAGAAGACTACGAAGATGAGTATGAAGATGATGAAGAAGATTGATAACTTCTGAATTTGAAAGCATTAAGGCTGGCTCTTTTGAGTCAGCCTTATTTATTGCGCATGAGTAATTCTCCTGTTTTATTGATTTTTATGCTATTGCATTGATGAGCTGAAAAATCATGTTGTATAATTTTTAGGGATAGATTTTTCGAATAAGGGAGGGTGATCAGATGAAAGAGGCTGATCATGTTGGATTGGTAAGTGTAATTCTTCCGGTCTTTAATTCTGAGCATTTTTTGGAATCATCTGTTTTATCAGTTCTTAATCAGACTTTTAAGGATTTAGAACTTGTTATTGTCAATGATGCTTCAGAGGATAAGACAGCTGATATTTGCAGTGCTTTGTCTGAAAAGGACTGCAGGATCAGGGTTATTACCAACCTGCAAAACACAGGTACGTTGGAATCAAGGTTTAAGGCAATCGAATCGGCAAAAGGCGAGTGGATCGCTTTTATAGATGCTGACGATCTTTGGCATCCGGAAAAACTTGAAAAACAGGTTAAGATCATTAATCAGAAAAATTGTGATCTGGTATATACAGCTTCGGCTTTTATCGACATTAATAATAATACGTATAAATGGATCATGCATGTGCCGACTGAAGTAGGGTATAAAAAACTTCTAAAAAGAAATGTAATCTCCAATTCATCGGTGCTTATGAGAAAGCAGGATTTTCTTAAGTATTCGCCTGTCGAGGAAAAAGATAATGACATGCACGAAGACTTTGCCTGCTGGCTTTGTATGCTGAGAGCGGGACTTACTGTACACGGAATCGATGAACCGCTGATCACATACAGATTATCCGGAAAATCCAGTTCAGGCAATAAGTTTAAAGCAGCGAAATTGAATATGAATACATATAAATATATCGGACTTAATGTGTTTGAACGATGCTTTTATGAAATCTGCTATGCGATCAACGGCATGATCAAATACAGTCATTTCAGGTAGAACCGGCTGCTTTTGTCAATATTTCAAGCACTTCAGGATAATGAGATGTGAATGACTCAAACTGACGCATAAAGAGTTTTTCGCCATGGTCGTTTATATCGGTAAGCTTACTTGTTTTTGAAGCGCCGAGGACCGGTATTGGCAAGGGTGTGTTTCTATGCGCAACACAGATCTTTTTCCCTGATCGGACTGCCATAAGCCAAAACCAAATGTCGTCACAGGTGGGTGTGATCTTCATAAACAGTGATTCATCAAAAACATCCGGACCGAATGTTTCAGAAGGATATAGAACACCTGCACAGCCTACCTGCATGTTTAGAACGCTCGGTCCGTTGTGGTGATGACGTCCGTCGATTATTGTTTTTGCCGTGTCTCCGTCGAAATAAAAAGGCGTTGCCCTGTGACAACAGACATTTGAGGGATCCTGAAGATAGGAAGAATAAAGCCGCTCGAGCCATCTGCGTGAATAGTATGCATCATCGTCAGCGGTTACAATGATCTCTTGGGGATGTCTCTTTAGTGCAGGAACAAGTTTCTTGAATGATTTTAGATCGTTGCACCAGCAGATATTCAGTCCGCTTGAAGTAAGTCTTGTAAGGTCTTCCGGAAGATCCAGGGTACCGCCAGGGAATTGTTCCCTGGCAAGCCAGAGCTCGACAGCATCGGGCTTGCACGATTTCTGATTGAGAATAGTGATAATTGCTTTTGATACCAGTCCGATCCTTTCGGGGTAACTTGTAAGTGATACGATTATGCGCTTTTCCCGGCCGGTCTTATTCAGACAATTCTTTTTGTCTGCAAAACTCCATCTGACTCTGTTCAGCGCATCAAAATACAGAGAAAGGGTGTCGCGGACAAAGGAACGGAAAACTTTATAAAGACTGTTCATTTTCGTACACCTGCCGCATGAAGAATTTTCATTGCTGCCTTGAGATTAATGGAAGCAAGAACAGAGAACAGTTTTGCTGAGAAACTGCTTTTACCTTTAAGAAAGTCCTTTTCGTATGCTTTGTACAGAGTACGCATTTCTGAAAGAAGATCTTCCCGATATATACCGGAAGCTGACATCTTAACGGCACAACTGTTTACACCATAGATTATCCTGGCATTTGCCGGTGATACAAGATCAGGATATCTTTGTTCTATGAAGGCTTTTTGTTCTGACATAGCTTCGATCAACTCGTAATCCGAGTCTGAGAAGGGACGGTTCATGAAACTTTCCGGATTATCCCTGTAGTGATATTTCTGACCACAGCCGATTGATATCCTCTCTGCTTTGGCGATAAGCTTGTAAATTGTGTATTCATCTTCATATCTTTTTGCGGCGGGAAAGAGAATTCCGTCAAATAATGATCTTTTATACAGTTTACCCCATACGACCGAGTCGATGTTTGCATCCTTAACAAATGCAGCCATACAGCTTTGATTGCTTGTCAGGGTAATGTTTTCTTTAATTCTGTTTTTTCTGTTTATCCTTTGGCAGACTGAGATATCGGCCTGGTCTTCCGTGATCAATTTAAATAAATACTCTATATAATCAGGAGTTACATAGTCGTCGCTGTCGATAAAGCAGAGATAGTCGCAGCATGATTCTGATATTCCCTTATTCCGGGCCATGGATACTCCGCGGTTTTCCGTGTGTATGACACTGATTCTGGAATCTGTGGCCGCATAACTGTCGCAGATTCTTCCTGATGAATCGGTCGAACCGTCATCAACCAGGATAATGTCAATATCTGAATATGTCTGGGATACAACTGAATCGAGACATTCAGTCAGGTATTGTTCAGAATTATATACAGGGATAACAACACTTATTCTCATAATCGAATTATACAAATTCAGAGTTTGCGGTACAAGTAAAGGGCAGATGAGTTTTCTTTTGAATTTGCCTATGTTAGAGATCAAAAAACACGATTGAAATCGTGTTATTTATGATAAAATAACAAATCATAATAAAAAGGCGGTCAATCTAATGGGTAAATACTTCGGTACTGACGGTTTCAGAGGCGAAGCCAATAAGGCACTCACCGCGCAGAAAGCATTCCAGGTAGGAAGATACATCGGCTGGTATTACGGTCAGAAGCATGATGATAAGAGAGCAAAGATCATCATCGGTAAGGATACCAGAAGAAGTTCTTATATGCTCGAGGCAGCTCTTACTGCCGGCATTACATCTTCAGGTTCTGATGTATATCTTCTCCACGTAACGACAACTCCTTCAGTTTCATACTGCTGCAGAACAGACGGTTTCGACTGCGGAATCATGATCTCTGCATCACACAATCCTTTCTATGACAATGGCATCAAGATCATGAGAGCCAACGGTCAGAAGATCGAGGCTGAGATCGAAGAGAAGATTGAGGCATATATTGACGGAGAGACTGAGGAGATCCCTCTTGCAGAGCGCGAAGCTATTGGTAATGTTATCGATTACGCGTCCGGCCGTAACCGTTACATCGGTTATCTTATGACGATCCCTACAAGAGCATTCAACGGCATGAAGGTCGGACTCGACTGTGCTAACGGTGCATCATGGAATATCGCAAGATCCGTTTTCGAGGCTTTGGGTGCAAAGGTTTATATAATCAATAACACACCGGATGGCCTTAATATCAATGCAAACTGCGGCTCAACACATATTGATACATTAAAGAAATATGTTTTGGATAACGGTCTTAATGTCGGTTTTGCCTATGACGGCGATGCAGACAGATGTCTTGCTGTAGATGAACTCGGCAACGAGGTCAACGGCGACCAGATCATGTATCTGTGCGGTAAGTATCTGAAGGAGAGCGGCAAGCTCGACGGCAATACTATCGTAACAACGATCATGAGCAACATGGGTCTTTACAAGGCTTGCGAGGCTATCGGCATCCGTACCGAGAAGACCAATGTAGGCGACAAGTATGTTGCAGAGAACATGATGGCTAACGGATTCGTATTGGGCGGAGAGCAGTCAGGCCACATCATTTTCGCCAAGTATGCAACAACAGGTGACGGAATCCTTACATCTCTTATGGTTCTTATGACCATGCTCGAGAAGAAGCTTCCTCTCTCAATGCTTGCAGGCGAGATGAAGATGTTCCCGCAGTGCCTTAAGAACGTCGTTGTAAAGGATAAGGAAGAGGCACAGAAGAATCCTGCAGTCCTTAAGGGCGTTGAAGAGGTCAATAAGGCTTTGGCAGGCGACGGGAGAATCCTTCTCCGTGCATCCGGTACCGAACCTAAGATCCGTGTCATGGTAGAGGCTAAGACTGATGAGATCTGTGAAAAGTATGTTGACCAGCTGATAGAAGTCATTAAAGAACAGGGACTTACAGCGGATTAAAAAGAATATTACGGCTTCGCGTGCACATGTATGCGGAGCCGTTTTAGATTAAATAAGCCGGGAGGAATATTTATGAGAGTTATTAGAAAGAATACTTACGAAGAAGCATCAATGGCTTGCGCTGAGCTTATCGCATCACAGATAAGACTTAAGCCTGACTGCAAGATCGGTCTTGCTACAGGATCAACACCTGTCGGCACATATAAGGACCTTGTTGATATGTATAAAGCAGGCAGTCTTGATTTCTCCAAAGTTACTTCTGCGAATCTTGATGAATACAGGGGATTGGGCGGAGATCACGATCAGTCCTACAGATATTTCATGAACACCAATCTTTTCGATCACGTAAACATCGATAAGAATAAGACATATGTACCTAACGGACTTGAGGCTGATGCTGAGAAAGCATGCAAAGATTACGATGCTATCCTTGAGTCTCTCGGTCACCTTGATATCCAGCTTCTCGGTATCGGCGGTGACGGACACATCGGATTTAATGAGCCTGCTGATGCTTTCTGCGTAAACACACAGTGCATCGACCTTGAGAACCAGACGATCCAGGACAATGCAAGACTGTTCTTCAACGGTGATCTTGATGCAGTTCCCACACAGGCATACACAATGGGTATCGGCTATATCATGAAGTCTGAGACAGTCATCCTTATGGCAACAGGTGCAGGTAAGAAGGATATTGTAGAAAAGGCTTTCTGTGGCCCTGTTACACCGCATGTTCCTGCTTCTATCCTTCAGCTTCACCCGAATGTTGTTGTAATCGGCGACGAGGCTGCTATCTCTGATGCAGTTGTAGCTGCAGCAAAGTAAGTCTGTAACAAATAAGTATTTGCGGGTTTGTCTCATGGTAAAAAGTGAGACAAACCCTTTTTTGAATAGTGTTTATGGTGGGCAGATGTCAATTGAGAAACCTGAAATTTCAATAATCGTTCCTGTTTATAACGGGGAACTGTATCTGTCCAAATGTTTGGATAGTGTAATTAACCAATCCTTCAAGGACTGGGAACTGATAATAGCTGATGATGGTTCTGATGATCAGACACCTGTCATTGCAGACAGGTATTCTGAATCGGATGCGAGAATACAGGTGATGCATCTGAACAGAGCCGGAGTGTCAGTTGCCAGAAACACTTCGATTGAGACAGCTAAAGGTAACTATATTGCTTTTGTTGATTCAGATGATCTTCTTGAACCTGATTTTCTAAGTCAGATGATCGGACAAGCCAGGTCCGGAAATGCCGATATCGTTCAATGTTCGTTCAGCTATATAGATGAAAAGGATGTCAGGACTGAAGGTGATGCCGGAACAGATGCATCATTTGAAGGGCATGATGAGATTCTGAATGCATATTCAAATGGCCCGTTAGGTGATATCAGGGTAAGTGTTTGGGCTAAACTGTTCAGTCGTGATTTTTTTTCAGGTGTTCGTTTCAGGAATGATATAAAGATTTACGAAGATGCTTTTTATGTGTATGAGTGTTGTAAGAAAGCCCGGAAAGTGAGCTGTTTTAAGACACCGCTTTATCTTTACAGACAACACGGATTCTCTGTTATGCATACCCGGTTATCTGAATGTTATTCTGATTATTTCTCTGTGTTTGATATGCAGAGAGAAGAGTTAAAGGGCAGTAATGATATATACCGGAAGATAACAAAACGCGAGATCGAAACGGCTCTTTGGCTTATAAGGATCCTGAGATGCGAAGGAAAAAACAGGGAATGCTGGCTGCTCAGGAAGAAATTGACAGGGCTAGGCGTTAAGGACCTGTTTTCCGGTACTCCGTTTAAGGTAAAATTGAAATTGACCGGTGTGATAGTATTGCCGCATCTGTATTTTGCGGTGCTTAAGGTAAGAAAGAAATAAGAGAATGAGGAAGTATAACAGGGCAGCCTATTTAAATATAGCCGTTAAGGCTTTGCTTTTTGTGACCTTCGTTGCTTTATCATTCTGTGTTTTCTACTGTTTTCTGAATCTTGGTATTCTGATATCCGCTGCAGTTGCTGCGTTATTTGGATCAGCTGTTGTTTTTCTGTTCTCGTATCTTCTTAGATACACTGCTTTTTACTTTAAGTATTATATTTTGATTTCCGGATTATTATTCAGGAACAGTCAGGGAAATGTCTATTGTCCCTGTTGTGGTAAACGTTTCGAAAAGTTTCAGGATGACCGTTACTATGATGATAAGCGTTTCAATCCCTCAACCTTTTCGAACTCAAGACAGGATGTTATCTGTGATTGCTGCCGTTCCGCACCGAGACAAAGGATCATTGCCGAATGGGCAGAACAAAACACAGAGTTGCTGAATAAATCCGAAATCCTGTATTTTGCTCCGGAGCTGTCAATGATGCTTTGGTTTAAAAGACACGGTATAAAAGTAAAGACTGCGGATCTGTTTGACAGAAGAACGGATCTTAAGCTGGATCTGACGGCTTTGGATCTCCCGGATGAGTCGGTGGATATTGTCTTTTGTAATCATGTCCTTGAACATGTAACAGATCATTCGCGTGCATTATCAGAGCTTCACAGGATAATACGGAAGGGGGGAAGGCTGATTATCAGTTTCCCCATAGATGAATCGCTTGACGAAATGATAGAGGATAAGGAATGTTCAGTTGAAGACAGGATCAGGCTTTTCGGTCAATGTGATCATCTCCGTCTTTTTGGCAAAGACAGTAAAATGATGCTCGAAAATGCTGGCTTTGAAGCGGATACGATAGATATAAGGAAAATGCCGGAAGATATTGTTCCTGTAACAGGACCTTCGGACTATGATACAAACAAGATCTTCTGCTGTATCAGAAAGTAAGGCATGATATAATTTTTCTGTTTGGGGAATTAACGGAAAAATGTTGAAGGAATAAGGTATGGGACTGATCGATAAAGCCGGAAAGAAAGCATTACTGAGACTGCCAAAATTGAAATTGATCAGTCTGTCCAGGGAAATAATGCCTGATATCAGTGTCGAAGCAGAAGGCCTCACATTTTTCTTTAAAAACACGGATCATTCAATTTTGGATGATATGGTTGTAAGCGGAAGAGTCTGGTCCGGCGATGATATGGATTACATTCTCGGTTATTTCGACAGTATTTCATCAAGACCCGGCACCATTATAGATATAGGCGCTAATGTAGGCACATCTGTTATATATTTCAGGAATAGACTTGGCAGTGACACAGTTTTTTATGCTGTGGAGCCCGTGACAGACAATTATAATCTGCTTAATGCTAACTGTGCTGTAAACGGCTTTTCCGATATACACACATACAGGCTTGGATTATCAGACCATAACGGGAAAACGGAAATGGAAATCAACCCGTCAAATATGGCCACATGCAGGATTTCCGGTTCTGATAAGGAACATATTGTGTTTCCTGAAGATGAAACAGCATATGTCGGAGATAATGTGCCGGTTATGACTCTGGATGCCTTTTTCTCTCAGAATAAGATATCAGGTGAACTTCCCGTGCTGTTTTGGATAGATGTTGAAGGGCATGAGCCTGAAGTGTTTAGCGGCGGCAAAAAGACTTTTCTTGAGAATGATTCAGTTGTTTATTGTGAGTATAATCCGAAGCTGTACAAGTTTAACGGCAAATACGATATGTTCTTAAGAGACATTAAGGATTGCTTCGGAAGATTTATTTGTTTTGAGCAGTCTGAAAAGGATAAATATGCTTTCAGAGATATCAGCGAAATTGATAAAGTTGCAGATGAGAATGGAATGAATCAGTGTAATCTGCTTCTGATCAAATAAGGACTGAGTTTATTTATGGGTGACGGCGCGAAAAAGAAAATCCTGTCAAATTCAGTCTGGATGATCATCCAGCATCTGTATTCGATGCTCACATCACTTGTTGTTGTTGCTCTTATTGCGAGATATCTCGGACCATCTGACTATGGATTGATAAACTATTGCGCATCGGTTATCAGCCTGTTTACGACGCTTGCGGGACTTGGCCTGGATAATCTGATCGTATCCGAAATCATCAGAAGACCCGAGAAAGAGGGCGGTTACTTGGGTACGGCTCTTATTATGAGACTTGGCGCTTCATTTATCCTGTATCCGGTTTTCCTTGCTTTGATTTACGTCATGCATCCGGGAGACAAAGCTTTATTGACTGTTGCTGCATTTCAGGCACTTGGAATGGTCTTTCAGACCTACGAAGTCCTTGTGTACTGGTTCCGTATAAAACTCCGGATGAAGTATGTTTCAATCGCGTTGATATGTGCGATAAGCGTTCAGACTGTTTTAAGGTTAATACTGCTGTATCTTAAAGTCACAGTAGAGTGGTTTGCGTTGGCATTAAGTGTCCAGGCATTTGTTGCAGCGGTTATTATCGCAGCTTTCTTCGTTAAGAAGTCGGAAGTCAGATTGAAGGTAAGCTTTACAGATGCAAAAGATCTATTGAGAATCAGTTACAACTGTATTATTTCAAGCATGTCCATAATCATATACATGCAGGCGGACAAGATTATTTTGGAGAAGATTACGGATTCCGCTCAGGTCGGCATTTATTCTGCTGCCGTATTGCTTGCAACATGTTGGCAGTTTATCCCTATGGCATTGATTGATTCCTCCAGACCGGTAGTTCTTGAGAAAAGAAAAGTATCAAGAGAGGAATATCTGGACCGGTTTAAGCTTGTTGTGGCCGGGGCTAATCTTGTATCCTTCGTTTTCGCTCTTTGCATGTCTTTAATAGGCTGGTTGTTTATTCTTTTTATATACGGAAGTGAATATATTACTGCTGTGATCCCGCTTATAATTCTTTCCTGGGCATCGTTTTTTGCTATGTCAGGGTATGCCAGGTCAATTTGGATTACCGGAGAAGGGTTTTATAAGTTTGATAAGATTTTTACTGTCACAGCTGCATTGATCGATATAACCCTTGATATCGTACTTATCTGGAAGTTCGGGATCATAGGGGCCGCGGTAGCGACGCTTATCACTTATGTCTATGAAGTGCTCATAGTTCCGCTGTTTTTCAAGGATACGCGCATTTTCACAAAGCTTTATTTCCAGTCTTTTAAGCAGATCCCGAAGTTTTCCGGGGAGTCTGTCAGGGCAATAAGGCGAATGTTGAGACGTGAATGATAAGACTGTTTAATCAAACCTATTTTACAGTTGCATCGGTTTTTCGTATTGATTATAATACTTTGATATATTTTACGCATTATGTGCGTTTTATTGTATTGAGGAGGTTCATCGTGGCTAAAGGTAAAGTGACTTTTAACGAGAATCTGTGCAAGGGCTGCGGACTCTGCGTCGCAGCATGCCCCAAGAAAATCCTCGAACTTGACAAGACAAGGCTGAACAGCAAGGGTTATCACCCTGCTACAAGCGTGAATCCGGATGAGTGCATCGGATGTGCTTTCTGCGCAACCCAGTGCCCGGATGTAGTAATCACGGTTGAGCGTTTCTGATCGGGAGGGAGATTATGGCACAGAAAAGAGTATTAATGAAAGGCAATGAAGTAATTGCCGAAGCAGCTATAAGAGCCGGCTGCCGTAACTATTTCGGTTACCCGATCACACCCCAGACCGAAGTCATGCACTACATGGCTAAGAAGATGGTACAGGTTGGCGGTAACTTCGTTCAGGCTGAGTCTGAAGTCGCAGCAATCAACATGGTTTACGGTGCTGCTGCAGCAGGATTCAGAGTAATGACATCCTCATCCTCTCCGGGAATATCCCTCAAGCAGGAAGGTATCTCATATATTGCAGGTGCTGAGCTTCCTGCAGTTGTAGTTAATATCGTTAGAGCAGGCCCGGGTCTGGGCGGTATTCAGCCTGCACAGGGTGACTACTTCCAGGCAACTAAGGGCGGTGGACACGGTGACTACAGAAATATCGTTATTGCTCCTGCTTCTGTTCAGGAACTTTATGAGCTCGTAGTTGAGGCATTCAATCTCGCTGATAAGTACAGAATGACCTGCATGATTATCGGTGACGGTACATTGGGTCAGATGATGGAGCCTGTTGCTTTCCGCGACGAAGAGCCGGTTGAGACTATTGAGAAGCCTTGGGCTGCATGCGGAAGAAAGGGTGATTCTTTCCACCACACAGTAACATCCATCTACATCGATCCGGATGTTCTTGAGAAGAAGAACCTTGAGCTTCAGGACAAGTACAAGATCGTTGAAGCTAACGAAGTTCGTTATGAAGCTATCAATATGGAAGATGCTGAGATCGTTATCACGGCTTTCTCCACATGCTCACGTATTTCACGTAACGTTATCCGTCAGGCTGCTGAGCTTGGTATCAAGGTCGGTATGATCAGACCTATCACACTCTGGCCTTTCCCTTACAAGGCAATCGCAGAGGCTGCTGATATGCCCAGCGTAAAGGCTTTTCTCGACGTTGAGCTTAATGCAGGCCAGATGATCGAAGATGTAAGACTTGGCGCTAACGGCAAGAAACCCGTTTATTTCCACGGAAGACTCGGAGGAAATCTCCCGATGCAGAAGGAAATCCTCGATAAGATCGTTGCGATCCACGAGGGAAAGATCACAGAAGGAGGTAATTTCTGATGGCTGTAGTTTTCGAACCCACAAAAGGCCTTACAGATAAGCCTTTCCATTATTGCCCCGGCTGCTGCCACGGCATCATCCACAGACTTGTAGCTGAGACTCTCGTAGCTAATGATGCACTTGAGACAGCAGTAGGCGTTGCATCAGTAGGATGCACATACAATTCTTATGAGTACATTGCATGCGACATGGTTCAGGCGGCTCACGGAAGAGCACCTGCTGTTGCTACAGGTATCAAGAGAAACCTCAAGGACAGCTTCGTCTTCACATATCAGGGAGACGGCGACCTCGCATCCATCGGTACAGCTGAGATCGTTCACGCTGCTGCAAGAAGTGAGAATATCACTGTAATCTTCGTAAACAACGCGGTTTACGGCATGACATCTGGTCAGATGGCTCCTACAACACTCGTAGGACAGGTTACAACAACATCACCCTGGGGCCGTGATCCTTCATATCAGGGTTATCCTATCAACGTTTCCGAGTTCTTATCCAATCTCGCAGGCGCTGCTTATATCGAGCGTGTTTGTGTTACGGATTTCAAGAACATCCAGAACGCTAAGAGAGCTATCCAGAAGGCTTACAATGTTCAGAAGAACAAGCTTGGTTTCTCTCTCGTAGAAGTTCTCTCAACATGCCCTACAAACTGGGGTAAGGAGCCTCTTGCTGCTATGGACTGGCTCAAGGAGAATATGGAAAAGCAGTATCCTCTCGGATGCTACAAGGGTGCTGACATCACTTTCGATGCTGAAGGCAATTATGTTTCAGGCGCTATTCCTGCAACTGCAAACAACTGCGTTAATGTTGGGGAGGTAAAGAAATGATTGATTTCTCTGTAATTTTTGCCGGATTCGGCGGTCAGGGAATCCTCTCCGCAGGCAAGATGGCAGCAGAAGCTGCTCTTTATGAAGGTAAGGAAGTTTCATGGTTCCCGTCATACGGACCTGAGATGCGAGGCGGTACGGCTAACTGCTCCGTAGTTTTCTCTGATGAGCCTATCGGTTCACCTGTTGTTAACGATGCAGACGTTGTTATCTGCCTTAACCAGCCTTCAATGGAGAAGTTCGAGAAGCAGTTAAAGCCAGGTGCTCTCATGATCCTCGACTCTTCACTCATCAAGACAAGACCTACAAGAACAGACATCAAGGTTATCGCTATGGAAGCTTCTGACATTGCTTCCGAGCTCGGTAAGATGATGTTCGCTCCTATCACAATGCTCGGCTGTATGGCAACAGCTACAGGCTGTTTCACAAGAGATTCTTTCGAGAAGTCACTCTATGAGATCCTTCCCGAGAGAAAGCACAATCTCATTCCGATGAACATGGAAGCATTTGACAGAGGCGCTGCTTTCGCTAAGTAATAGCAGGTTATAAGTTCTTAAAGTGTATGATGTTCCTGTCTGGAGTTATCCGGGCAGGAATTTTATTTTTCATGATCTCGAGTACTCGGAATTCCCGACCAAACCATATGATGCCGATATTGTTTATCCGAAGGTGAACAGCTCTGCCTTGCCGTTTTCGATAATGATGTAAGAGGGTACCGTGTTTTCCTTGGGGATCGAAGGTGATCCGGGATTCATATAGCGGGTCTTCCTGCCGTCTTCATACTCCCAGATGATGTCTCCTGCGACGTGTGTGTGGCCTGTGAGAAGGATTGCATCCTCGGGCATTACCATAGGCAGGTTCATGGGATTGTAGATGTGTCCGTGAGTAATGAAGAATACCGTTCCTTCATCTACAAGATAGATATAGTCTGAAAGGATAGGAAACTTTAAGACCATCTGATCGACTTCGGTATCGCAGTTGCCTCTTACGGCAAGGATCTTATCTGCTATGTTGTTAAAAAGCTCTATAACCTTTTTTGGTTCATAGTGGGATGGTAGATCGTTCCTGGGTCCGTGATACAGGATATCTCCAAGAAGAATAAGCTTGTCTGCTTTGCTATCTTCAAATGCGTTTATAACGCGCTCAGCCCAGTATGAGTCACCGTGAATATCTGATGCTACAAAGTATTTCATAAGTAATTGCCTCTTTTAATTTTTGCTTTGAATAGGATAACACGCTGTCATAATTTAACGGTAGTGAAAAATCATTAAAGTTAATTTACATAACGTTAACCAATGAAAATGGCATATGAATATAATTAAGATGAATATGCAAATCTGAATGCATTGGGAATTTTATGAAGAAGATAGCAGTATTTACATCACACGTTTACGAGCAGATGTCCGGCATGATGCAGAAGGGCCTTATTGATGCTGCCCTGGAGCATGGAGTAAAGCTGATTTTCTTTGCAAGTTTTGGTGATTCATACAGCAATAAAAACTACAAAGAGTTCTCAAAGTACGATGAAGGTGACAAGGTATCTTTTGATATCCCTGATCTTAATGACTTTGACGGTGTTGTTAAGATAACATCATATTTCAGCGATATTCTGAAAGAGCATTTGAAGATAATCCTTTCCAAATACGATATTCCGGTAATCAGCATCGGCGGAAATGATGAAGAGCATTTAAACATACGTTGCGATGACAAGAATACATTTGCCAAGGTCGTAGAACACGTGATCACGCACCACGGATGCAGAGATATCTTCCATCTGGCAGGGGATAACAAACCTGAGCACAGCTTCTCGATTGACAGGTTTGAAGCTTATAAGAGCGTACTCGAAAATCACGGCATTCCTTTTGATGAAGAAAAGGTTTACTACGGCAGTCTTTGGTATGACTGCGGCGAACCCGCCCTGGATTATATCCTGGACACTTATAGCAAGCGTGACAAAATGTTCCCTGATGCTGTTGTCTGTGCAAATGATTATTCGGCTATCGGTCTTATTAATGCCTGTAAGAGCAGAGGTATCAGGATTCCTGAAGATATGATCATCACAGGGTTCGATGCGGTTGCAGAATCAACGTGCGGTTTCCCTACGCTTACTACAGCCAGACAGTCTTTCTACGATATGGGATATCAGGCTATCGTTACTATGCTTAGAATGATTGAAGGCGAGAAGTTCGATGATGATATCATGATCGAAGGGGATATCTTATGTAATCAGTCATGCGGATGTCAGGAAAAGAATGTAGATTCTATTGAAGACTTCCGGAGGAGTTATCTTAAGAAGATCGAGAATGCCACTGCTATCGCACAGTCGACAACTAATCTGATGATCTCGGTGTCAGATGCCAATACTCTTGAAGAATGCTTCAAGGCAATAAGTGATAATGCAAAAACTGCTACCGGTTTCAGGGACATGCTTCTTTGTCTCGCTCCGGGCTGGGATAAGAAGCGTATTGTAGAGGATGATTTTTCCGAATCCGATGAAGATATGACTGTTGTGGCAGGGTTCAGGGACAGCGGTAAGACCGATGTTCCGGTACAGCATTTCAGGAAGAAGGATATCCTTCCCAAAGACATGCTCGAAGATCCGAAGCCTTACTATATCTTTGCGCTGCACCATCTCCAATATTACATGGGTTATCTGATCGCAGATCCTGATATCGACAACCGCGAGCAGAAGGCTATCCAGTCCTGGTTCGTAGATCTTGGCGTTATCCTTGAGACAAGGCGTATTCAGATAGATCTTGAGCAGTCGGTAACGAGACTCGGATATCTCTATAACAGGGATATGCTGACAGAGCTTTATAACCGCCGCGGTCTTGAAGAATTCTTCAAAGAATTTTTTGAGGAGTGCATAAAGAATTCCACGGGTCTTGCGGTAATCGTTTTTGACATGGATGATCTCAAAACGATCAATGACAGATTCGGACACTATGAAGGTGACTACGGCCTTAAGACGATTGCTTATGCGATGCTCGAGGCTTCAAACGGTGATGAAGTATGTGCCCGTTCAGGCGGTGATGAATTCGTTGTTCTTGCGAAAAATTATACGGCCGATAAAGCCAACGGCTTTGTAATGAAGGTCAGGGAAGTCATCGGAAGAAAAGTCATGCTCGATGACAAGGAATACCAAGTATGCGTAAGTACCGGCTCTTATATTGAGTTCCCCGGTATTGATCCGGGTGAAGATCTGCATAGGGTTTTCGAGAAGTGCCTTAAAGAAGCTGATTCGGCAATGTATGCCGAGAAGAGAGAGCATAAGGTAGGCCGTGACAGGATCAGTTAAACCCGCTATAATGTACGGGTTTATGTAATTTTGCACAAAATCGAAGTCGAAAAAATGAGTTTTTTTGTATTTTTGGTTGGTAAATTCTCCGATTTAGTTTATAATATCTGTTATTAAGGGCGTAAGCTCTTGGATTTTGACGTGCATTTATTTTGCATGGTCAACACAAAGAGACAGGGAGGCAGAGCAACATCAATGGATGCCGCTTATTTATTTAACAAGGGCGAGAACTATATGAGCTATAAGTTTCTCGGCGCTCATCCTTATGAGGATGAGAATGGGAAGGGCTTTATATTCCGCGTCTGGGCTCCCCATGCAAGAATGGTCAGCGTTATGGGTGATTTCAACGATTGGGACCCCAACGACTGTCAGATGTTCATGCTTGGCAAGACAGGTATCTGGGAACAGAAGGTTCCTGATGCACAGCAGTGGGACCGTTATAAGTACAGGGTCATCGGTGCCGACAACAGGATCTATGAGAAGGGTGATCCCTTTGCAAGACATTTCGAGACAAGACCCAACAATGCATCAATCATATATGATCCTGATGATTATATCTGGAATGATGATGAATTCGTAAAGAACCGTACGGATGCATTGGCACCCAAGCCGATCAATATCTATGAGATCCATCTCGGCTCATGGAGAAGACATCCCGACGGCAATTTCTTTACATATAGAGAGCTTGCTATCGATCTTGCTGATTACTGCAAGAAGATGCACTACACACATATTGAGCTCATGCCTATATTAGAGCATCCGCTCGATGATTCATGGGGTTATCAGGTAACAGGTTACTATGCCGTTACTTCAAGATTCGGAACACCTGCGGACTTCAAGTTTATGGTCGATGTCCTTCACCAGAATGGCATCTCCGTAATCCTTGACTGGGTTCCGGCTCACTTCCCGAAGAACATGGAAGGCCTCGTCAGATTTGACGGAACGCCTTGCTATGAATACTCTGATCCCAGGATCGGCGAGCACAGGGAGTGGGGCACTTATGTTTTCGATTATTCCAAGAATGAAGTTATCTCATTCCTGATCTCCAACGCTGTATTCTGGATCGACGAGTTCCATCTCGACGGTATCCGTGTAGACGCTGTATCTTCAATGCTTTACCGGGATTACGGAAGACAGCAGTACATTCCGAATAAGTTCGGAGGCAATGAGAATCTTGAAGCGATCGATTTCTTTAAGAAACTCAATTCCACTATCCGCAAGAATTATCCTCATGCAATGCTCATTGCAGAAGAGTCAACAGCATGGCCGAAGGTATCTCATCCCGTTGAGTTTGGCGGCTTGGGCTTCACACATAAGTGGAACATGGGATGGATGCACGATACTCTCGATTATTTCTCAACTGATTCTTATGCAAGGGCATGGCATCACGATGAATTCTGCTTCTCGATGATGTATGCGTTCTCCGAGAACTATATTCTCAGCCTTTCGCACGATGAGGTTGTTCACGGTAAGCATTCACTTATCGATAAGATGCCGGGCGATATCTGGAGAAAGTTCGCATCTCTCCGTACGATGATGCTGTATCAGATCAGCCACCCGGGCGGAAAGCTTAATTTCATGGGCGCAGAGTTCGGTCAGTTCATTGAATGGCGTTTCTATGAGCAGCTTGAATGGTTCCTTTTGGATTATGAGTCACACCGCCTGCTCCAGAACTTCAACAGCGAGCTCAACAAGTTCTATATCGAGAATCCCCAGATGTGGGAAGATGACCACACCTGGGCAGGCTTTGAATGGATCGCTGCCGATGATACAAAGAACAACGTATTTGTTTATAAGAGATCATGTCCCGATCCCAAGAGAAACGATATTTATGTTGCGCTCAACATGGTGCCTCAGCCGCTTGAAGGATATGAGATGCCTGTTTACGAATTAGGCACATATAAGATCGTTTTCAATACAGATGACATGTGCCACGGCGGTTCCGGATATCCTACTGCTACAGATGCGGAAGGATGTTTCGAAGCTATCGACGAGCCTTTGAACGGCAAGCCTTACAAGGTGAAGATCAATCTTCCGCCGCTTGCAGGTATCTACTTCATGAAGGTTAAAGATCCTGTCAGGAAGAAGGCAAAGAAGGCTGCTCCAAAGAAGATATCTAAATCTTCTTCCGGTAAGCCTGCAGCTAAGAAGACGGCTGTAAAGCCCGCTGCCAAAGCAACTGCAAAAGCAGAGATAAAGGCAGCTTCCAAGAAGCCCTCTAAGAAGCCTGCAGTAAAGAAAGCTGCACCTTCCAAGAAGGCTGAAATAAAAGAAAAGCAGACTAAATAAGCTCATATACGGAGGTAGTTCATTATGTCAAGAACTGAAGTCGTTGCGATGATACTCGCAGGAGGACAGGGAAGCAGACTCGGTGTACTGACCAAGACTGTCGCAAAACCGGCTGTTCCATTCGGAAGCCGTTACAGGATCATCGATTTCCCGCTCTCTAACTGTGTTAACTCAGGAATAGAGATCGTCGGTGTTCTCACTCAGTATCAGCCTTTGGCTCTCAACACTTACGTCGGTAACGGTCACCCCTGGGACCTCGACAGAAATAATGCGGGTGCTTATATCCTTCCGCCTTATCAGAGTAATGCGGGTTCTGACTGGTATAAGGGTACCGCTAATGCTATCTACCAGAATATGAGTTTTATTGATGACAACGATCCTGAATATGTTGTTATCCTTTCCGGTGACCATATCTACAAGATGGACTATGCAGCAATGCTCAAGGCTCATATCGAGAAGGGTGCAGATGCAACTATCGCAGTATATGAAGTGCCGTGGGAAGAGGCTCCGAGATTCGGTATCCTTAACACTAAGGAAGACGATGTTATCGAAGAGTTCGAGGAAAAGCCCGCTAATCCGAAGAGCAATCTTGCTTCAATGGGTGTTTACATATTCACTTGGAGCGTTTTAAGACAGGCTTTGATCGAAGATGAAGCCAACCCTGATTCCAATAACGATTTCGGTAAGAATATCGTTCCGAATCTCCTTGATCAGGGCAAGAAGCTTTGCGCTTACAGATTCTCCGGTTACTGGAAGGATGTAGGAACTATCTCTTCTCTCTGGGAGACCAACATGGATATCCTTGATAAGCCTGAAGAGATCAATCTCGTTGACAGATCCTGGAAGATCTTCTCAAGGAACCCTGTTAAGCCTTCTCACTTTATCGGTACAGGCGCAAAGGTAAAGAATTCCGCACTTACAGACGGTTGCCGTATCTTCGGTGATGTTGAGCATTCGGTACTTTCCGAATCGGTTATTGTCGAGAAAGGTGCAATCGTTAAGGACTGCGTTCTTATGCCGGGTGTCGTCGTAAAGGAAGGTGCTCACATCGAGCGCTGCCTTATTGATGTCGGAACGATCATCGGTAAGGATGTTCAGGCAGGCAACTTCGTTGAAGGCGAGGGACCTTATACCAACCATAAGATCTGTTCTGAAGGAATCTGTGTTTTCGAGCGCGGACTCAAGATCAGGGATGGTGCGGTAATACCTGCAAACAGCATGGTTGATTCGGATCTTGAAGTTCCTGAGGACTGCGATATCATCGAGTCGAAATTCAGAGCATGAGGTAAAGGAGATTAAGATATATGTTTAATAATGCAATGGGGCTTATCTTAGCCGACAACAAAAAGATATCTCTTGGAGAGCTCTCCAATCCTCGTGCGCTTTCCGCTATGCCTTTCGGCGGAAGATACAGGATCATTGACTTCATGCTCTCCAACATGGTTAACTCCGGCGTGAAGAATGTCGGACTTCTCACATACAACAAGTACAAGTCACTTATGGACCATCTCGGAACAGGCGGTGCATGGTCTTTGGACAGAAAGAATGACGGTCTTCATATCCTGCCGCCTTACGTAAACTCCGAAGCTACAAACATCAATTCCGATGAGGAGCTTACGGGCGTTATCGATTTCTTAAGACAGTCCAGAACTCCTTATGTTATCGTTGCAGGTGCTAACGTTATCTTCAACACGACATTTGATGCGTTTATCAAGTCTCATGAGGAATCAGGTGCTGATATCTCCGTTATGTATAACCGTGACGGCACAAAGTACGGCAATCCTTCCTATATCCTTGATATTGATGATGACGGCTTTGTAAGGGATATGCTCTACAATCCCGCCAAGGCTACTTCACAGAGATGCTCACTCGGTATCCTCTGCCTCAGAAGAGATCTCCTGATCGATATCCTTGCACGCCAGATGGCACATGGCCAGAGCCATTTCGGTATCCATTCCATCGTCAAGATGTTCGATGAATTCAAGGTTCACGGATTCGAGTATGCAGGTGTTGTCCTCAGGATCAACAATGTTCAGAGCTACTTCAATTCATCGATGTCTCTTCTTACTGATTCTGTCAGAAATGACCTTTTCTGGAGCGGTAAGCCTATATACACAAAGGTTAAGGACGAGGCTCCGACACTTTACTTCGACAATGCCGAGATGAGCGATTCGATCGTATCAGATGGTTGCAGGATCTACGGCAAGGTTGAAAGTTCAGTTATTTTCAGAAGTGTTACGATTGCAAAGAATACAACGATCAAGAATTGCGTTATCATGCAGGATGTTCACATTTCCGAGAACTGCCATCTTGAGAATGTAATCCTTGATAAGAATGCATTCGTAAGACCGGGTGTAAGACTTGTCGGACATCCCGACTATCCTATTGTTATAGGAAAAGGAGCAGGTATCTGATTATGGAAAAGAATATCAAAGTATTGTTCGCATCATCCGAGTGCAGTCCGTTCGTTAAAGTCGGCGGCCTTGCAGATGTTGTAGGAAGTCTGCCGGTAGAACTTAATAAGCAGGGAGTAGATGCCAGAGTCATCATTCCGCTCTACAGGAAGATCAAAGTGAAGTACAGTGATAAGCTTCACTTCCTTGGCTGGAAGATGGTACATATGGGATGGCGTTCGCTTTATGCCGGACTTTTCTCGCTTGAAGTAAACGGCGTCGTATTCTATTTCATCGATAACGAATACTATTTCAACTTTGATCAGATCTATGTTGATTATGTTTTCGATATCGAGCGTTATTGCTTCTATCAGAGAGCAGTACTTGATTTCATGGGTGACTTTATGGACTTTGAGCCTAATGTCCTCCACTGCAATGACTGGCAGACAGGCATGATGCCGATGCTTTTGGACTGCCACTTCAAGAAGCACGGATATCATACCAACGTTCAGACAGTCTATACGATCCACAACCTGAAGTATCAGGGTGTTCATTCGATCGATGTCGTAAGAGAAATGCTCGATCTTCCCGATGATTATCTCAGAGAGGATTTCTGCATTAAGGATAAAGCCATCAACTTCATGAAGGCCGGTATCGTTTTCTCGAATTCAGTTACGACCGTATCTCCTACATATGCTTATGAGATCATGACCGATTATTACGGTGAAGGTCTCAACTATACTTTGCAGAAGTATGCGTACAAAGTATCGGGCATTATCAACGGCATGAACGAGCTGGAATACGATCCGTCAAAGGACGATAAGATCCCGATGAAGTATTCGATCAAGAATTACAAGGAAGGTAAGGCTGTCTGCAAGAAGTCACTGCAGGAACAGCTTAACCTTGAAGTTAATCCCGGTGCGCCTCTTTGCGCAATGATCTCAAGACTTGTAGACCAGAAGGGATTGGATCTCCTTCTCTATGTACTGGAAGAGATGCTCTATGACGGAATGCAGGTAGTAATACTCGGTACGGGCGATTCGTACTATGAGAGAGCACTTGTTGATATCGCAAACCGTAACCCCGGCAAGATGTGCGCGTGCATCGATTTCGACAGTGGACTTGCACATACTATCTATGCTGCATCCGATATCTTCCTTATGCCTAGTATCTTTGAGCCCTGCGGTCTTTCACAGCTCTGCTCCATGGCATACGGTTCGGTTCCGGTAGTTAGAGAGACAGGCGGACTTAAGGATACTGTAACTCCTTATAACGAATATACAGGCGAGGGCAACGGATTCTCATTTGCCAATATCAATGCTCACGAATTCCTGTTCGTTACAAAGTATGCGGCAGACATCTACCGTCATCACAAGGATGTATGGGACAAGATCATTGAAGCAGGTATGAAGGGTGATTACTCTTGGAAGAAGAGCGCCGGTGAGTATGCAGGTCTCTATTCACTGATCACGGGAATTCCGAGAATCGAGGAAAAACCTGAAGCACCTGCCAAGGAAGCTAAGAAGGAACCCGCCGAGAAGAAGGCTGCTTCAGCAGAGAAGAAGCCAGCCGAAAAGAAGGCACCCGCAAAGAAAGCTCCTGCCAAAAAGGCGGCAGCAAAAAAAACTGCTTCAAAGAAGCCGGCAAAACCTGCAGAAGCAAAGGCTGAAGATAAGAAGCCTGAAGAGAAGGAGAAGAAAGACTGATGCCTTCTTCGAAGACTCAGAAAGATTCAAACAGTTCAAACAAGGCGCGGTGCATGCATGCATCGCGCCTTCCTGAGTACAGACTGCCGTTTGGCGCAAGGCCGGAAGCCTCCGATGTCGAGATCTTTTTCGACTGCTTTAAAGAAGCTTCCAATGTAACGTTCTGCTACACATACGGACTTTATACTTTTTCATATCATGAGGAACCGATGCATTCGCTGTCCGGTTCCGGCAGATATTATGTTGACCTTATGCTTCCGTCAGAAGCTTCACTGTTGTTTTACTGGTTCAGGTTTAATGTTCCGGGAGACCTGGAAGATCTTCCTGACGGATTCAAAAAGTTTGCCGATAACGACAGCGGAGAGATGGCACCGCAGATAACGCTGTATTATGGCGCGGGAATGGATACACCGGACGGTGAAGGAACTTTATATACCGAGCCTCCGAGAGTCGGCGCCAATGAGGATAAGTATCCTTATGCATTCCAGATAACCGTATATAACAAAGACTTTAAGACACCTGATTTTCTTAAAGGTGCGATGATGTACCAGATCTTTCCGGACAGGTTCTCCAGAGACTCTTCATTTGATTATGAGAAGATGGCGGGCACTGATGACCGGAAGGAGCGCATCTATCACAAGGACTGGAATGAGGATGTCGATACAAAGGGTAAGCCCGAAACAGGATATCTCGCATGTGATTTCTATGGCGGAAGCCTTAAGGGAATCGAGGAGAAACTTGACTATCTTAAAGAACTCGGGATCAATGTCCTTTATCTTAACCCGATCTTTGAAGCAAGGTCATCACACAGATATGACACGGCTGATTATCTTAATGTTGATCCCATACTTGGCGGAACAAGTGCTTTCATGAGCCTTCAGAATGCCTGCAGGGAAAAGGGCATTAAGATCATCCTTGACGGCGTATTCAGCCACACGGGGGCCGATTCAAGATACTTCAACAAGTTTGACAGATACGACGGCGTAGGCGCCTACAAGGCGTTTAATGAAGGCTGTGAGAGCCGTTATCGCACATGGTATAACTTTTTCAGGAATCAGGACGGTTCTGTCGGGTACGATTCATGGTGGGGATTTCCGGATCTTCCGAATATCAATGAAGACGATCTTGCATACCGCCGGTTCATCTTCGGTAAAGACGGAGTAGTTGATACATGGACATCAAGGGGAGCATCCGGCTTCAGACTCGATGTATCAGATGAGCTTCCCGACAGCTTCATAAGACAGATGAGGAAGACTATCAAGGAGAAGACGGAAGGTGAGGGAGCCGTTATAGGCGAAGTATGGGAAGATGCTTCCAATAAGTGCAGCTACGGCTCATACCGTGACTTCATGCTTGGCAACACACACGATTCCGTTATGGGATATACATTCAGGCATATCCTTCTGGATTTCCTATGCGGATATATAGATGCCGATATTGCTGACACGAGATTTGAAGGTTTCCGTGAGCGTTATCCGCAGGAGGCTTATTATGCGATGATGAACCTTGTGTCATCACACGACGTTCCACGCATAATGACAATGCTCTCCAGACCTGAAGATACAGATGACAGGGATATCCAGCGTGGCTTTAAAGTTGATGCCAAGTACTATAATGTGGTCTCATCCCTTGCCAGGATGGCTTTTGCCTTCCAGACATGCTACATCGGTGCATCCTGTGTTTATTATGGCGATGAGATCCTGATGGAAGGATATAAGGATCCTTTTAACAGACGAACTTACCCTTGGAACAGACTTGATAAGAAACAGCAGGATTCGCTCGCTTATTTCAGGCGTATAGCAAGGATAAGGACTGAGAACGGTTGTCTCAGGACAGGTTACTATAAGACCCTGATGGCTGAAGGCGGTACATTTGCATTTGTCAGATATCTTAAAGAAGGCCGAGATGCCTTCGGCAAAGAGACTTCCGGCAGCAGGGCAGTGGTCTTTGTGATGAACAGATCAGATAAACCTGTATATGTCGACGTCAGCGAGAACTACGGTGATTTTGCCTGCGCAGCTTCAAAAGATGACGGTGTTATCCATCCGCTGTCAGAGCAGTTTATCCTGGGCGGTATTCTCGGCGGCACCAGAAAAGTCGGCATCAAGCCTTTCGGAACAGCCTTTCTGCTGTTCTAAAATATCCATATTTTTTTATATTAATTCTCTGAAAGATTGATATAATTTATTTGCCGGCTGAAAGTCGGCATTTCTAATTTTTTGAAAGGCAGATACTGTAAGTGGCTAATTCCGGTAATCGCGGCACATTGAAGTTCATTTCGGCAATGATCCTGATTGCAGGTCTTTCCATAGGTATAGCTGCCTGCTCCGGTGATGAACCCGGTGATTCTTCTGAGACCCCCACGACTACTATCAGCACTGAGATCGAGCAGTCCGCTGCCACGACCATGATGCTTGAGACGGTATCAACTGATCCTACCGAGACTCCTACTCCGACAGAGACTCCCACGCCTGCACCGACACTTATGCCTGAAGACCGTGTGGTAACGGTATCTTTTACAGGTGACTGCACTCTGACACAGGATTACAGGTCATCCAATAAGCTTTTCGATTCGACTGTAGACGGTGATATGGAGTACTGCTTCCAGAATTGCGCTGAGCTTTTCAAAAGTGACGACTTGACTCTTGTTAACCTTGAGAACCCCGTTACTGAGAGAACTGGACACAAGAATAACCAGTACATCTTCCGCATGGACCCCGAAAATCTTGAGATGCTTACATTAGCAGGTATTGAGGCAGTAAACATTGCCAATAACCATACCATGGATTTCTGGGAAGACGGACTTCAGGATACAAGAGATTACCTTGATGAATACGGCATCATCTGGAGTGATGACCATTTCGGAGCTACATTTACGACAGACAAGGGTATCGTTATCGGTATGGTAGGTCTGGGAAATGACACCAATGCCTCCGATGTTTCCGGCATCATTGCAAAGCTCAGGGAGCAGGGAGCAGTGATCATCATCGCTTCATGCCATTTCGGAGCTGAGGGAACATACGAACCTACTGACAGACAGAAGAAGATAGCACACGCACTTATCGATGATTACGGCGTTGATATCGTGGTCGGAACACACCCGCACCGCCTCCAGCCTATCGAAAAGTATAACGGCCACTACATCTTCTATTCGCTCTCGAACTTTTGTTTTGGTGGAAATTACTCATTAACAGACCCTGATTCTGTAATAATTCAATGCGATTTTATTATGGACTCGGCAGGCTCTGAATGCTTAGACTATAGACTGAGGGTTTTTCCTTATTCTCAGACATCAACGAGACCCGGAAATGACTTCTGTCCCATGCCTTACGAATGGGAGTCTGAAGACTACTTCAGGGTTATGGAGCGTCTGGAATGGGCGCAGGGCGACGAGTGACGCCCATTAATATTTTATAAGGCAGGTAACGGTTATGTCAGATGCTAAAGTTCTTGTGGTAATGGGTTCCGATTCAGATTTTCCCGTAATGGAAGGCTGCTTTAAAATGCTTAACAAGTTCGGCGTCGGCTTCAAGGCAACAGTTGCTTCTGCCCACAGAACTCCCGATAAGGCTATGTCTCTTGCAAGAGGCGCTGAAGCAGAAGGCTTCAAGGTAATTATCGCGGCAGCCGGTCTCGCAGCACATTTAGGCGGTGTTCTCGCAGCTAATACTGCACTTCCTGTCATCGGAGTTCCTTGCAAGGGCGGTGCTCTTGCGGGTGTGGATGCTCTTTATGCGACTGTTCAGATGCCTACAGGTATCCCGGTTGCAACGGTAGCTATAGACGGCGGATCCAACGCAGCGATCCTTGCCTGCCAGATGCTCGCTATTGCTGATCCTGAACTTATGCAGAAGATCAAGGATTACAAAGCCGGTCTCGCTTCCTCGGTTGAGGAGAGAGATGCAAGACTTCAGCAGAAGATCGCTGAGATGAATTAAGGTTTTAGGGGTTGTCCCTTAACATAGAACATTTTATACAAAGGATGGAAACAAGCACATGAGCGGAGTTTTCGGATGTTATGACATCAAAGGCAGTAAGCAGGATGTAACGAGGGATACTTACTACGGTATTTTCTCATTGCAGCACAGAGGTCAGGAATCTGCAGGTATCGCAGTTAATGACGACGGTACTTTCCTCGTACATAAGGCTCCCGGTCTTGTAACCGATGTTTTTGATGAAGTAACACTATCAGCTCTTACAGGCACATGTGCCATCGGACATGCAAGAGGCGGTTCTCCCAGAGAAAGCGGTACTGATGCAATCCAGCCTATTTCCATCAAGTCCAGAGTAGGAAGTATCGCGCTCACATCTGATTCAGTGATCATGAATGCGAATAAGATCAGAGACGAACTCAAAGATCAGGGTGCCATCTTCCAGACAAATACAGATTCAGAGATCATTCTCTCACTTTTCTCACGCAACAGGATCAGAACAGAAGACTGCGAGCATGCTATCCTTGAGACTATGAAGGAGATCCACGGTGTTTATGCAATGATCTTCATGACTGAAGACAAGCTCATCGGCGTTAGAGATCCCTATGGCTTAAGGCCTTTGATCCTCGGTAAGCTCGGTGACAAGTATTATATTTCTTCAGAGTCATGCGCACTTGATGCTATCGGCTGTGAGACCATAAGAGATTTCGAGCCCGGCGAGATCATCACGATCTCCAAGGACGGCATGAGCTCGATCAAGTACGATGCATCTGCCGAAAAGAAGGACGGAAAGGTCTGTGTTTTCGAGTATGTATACGTTGCAAGACCTGACTCCGTGATTGACAAGATGTCCATCTTCGATTCGAGATACAGAGTTGGTATGGCTCTTGCAAAGGAGAGCCCTGCAGATGTCGATCTCGTAATCGGCGCACCTGACTCAGGTAACGCAGCTGCAGAAGGTTATGCAGCAGGACTCGGAGTCCAGTACGGCGCAGGTCTCCTCAAGAACAGATATGTAGGCAGAACGTTCATCAAGAGCACACAGCAGCAGAGAGAACTCGCAGTACGCATGAAGTTCGCCGCATTAAGAACTGCCATCAAGGACAAGAGGATCGCTATCGTTGACGACTCTCTCGTTAGAGGTACTACAACAAAGCACATCATCTCATTCTTAAGAGAGAACGGCGCCAAGGAAGTTCATGTAAGACTTGCTTCTCCGCCGGTTAAGTTCGGATGCTGCTACGGCGTTAACGCTTCGTCAGAGACGGAACTTCCCGCAAGCACAAAGACAGTTGAAGAGATCAGAGACATGATCGGTGCTGATTCACTTGCTTATATCAGCCTTGATTCCCTCAGAGCATCACTCAACACGATCGACTGCGGTGTTTGCTCCGCATGCTTCGACGGCAACTTCATCGCAGGCAAGCCTGAGGACGATGAAGAGTCAGTTCACAAAGTAAAATACAACTGATAGGGGACATATTAATGAAGATCGCAGTTTTTGTATCTGGTGGCGGAACCAACCTTCAGGCCATCATCGATAACACAAAAGACGGTATCTTAAAGGATATTGAGATCGCTCTTGTCCTGTCATCTTCAAAAGAAGCATATGCTCTCGAAAGAGCTGCTGATAACGGCATTAAGTCTGTTGTTGTCTCCAGAAAAGATTTCGCTTCCATCGAAGAATGGGACGAGAAAGTCGTCTCGGAGGTGGAGAAGTCCGGTGCTGAACTTATTGTGCTTGCCGGTTATCTTTCCTTACTCGGACCTAAGATCGTATCAAAATATTCGAACCGTATTATTAATATCCATCCGGCACTTATCCCTTCATTCTGCGGTGCAGGCATGTACGGAATAAGACCTCATAAGGCCGCTCTTGCAAAAGGCGTGAAAGTGTCCGGTGCGACAGTTCATTTTGTAAATGAGAATTACGACGAGGGCCCGATCCTTCTTCAAAAGGCAATCGATGTTCTGCCTGATGATACTCCTGAGACTCTTCAGCAGAGGATCATGAGAGAATGTGAATGGAAGATACTTCCCCAGGCGATAAGACTTATTGCCGACGGCAAGGTAATAATCGAGAACAACATCTGTTACGTAAGATAAACCAGTATTAATTTTTGGAGGTGCATATATGATCACACAGAACCTTGGTAAGATCCTTAAGGAGAATGCTTATCCCGGAAGAGGAATCGTTATCGGTAAGTCCGATGACGGCAAGTATGCTGTCACAGCTTACTTCATCATGGGAAGAAGCGTTAACTCAAGAAACCGTGTATTTACGGCAACAGAAGACGGTATCAAGACAGAAGCTTTCGATCCCTCACTTCTTACTGATCCGCACCTCATCATTTATTCACCCGTAAGAGTACTTGGCAACAAGACTATCGTTACCAACGGTGATCAGACTGATACGATCTATGAGCTCATGGACAAGCAGATGACATTCGAGCAGTCCTTAAGAGGAAGAGAGTTCGAGGACGATGCACCAAACTATACACCCAGAATCTCCGGTATCATGCACGTAGAGAACGGCGGATACAACTTCGCTATGTCTATCTTAAAGAGCGATGACGGCGATCCGGCTTCATGCGAGCGTCACACATTCACATACACAAATCCCAAGGCAGGAATCGGCAGATTCATCCATACATACATGGGTGACGGCAGCCCGCTTCCTTCATTCGAAGGCGAGCCTGAGAAGGTTGAACTCAAGGGCGACATCGATACTTTCACAAATGAAGTATGGACAAGTCTCAACGAGGATAACAAGGTTTCTCTCTTCGTACGTTACATCGATATAGCTACAGGCGAAGCTGAGACCAGGATCGTAAATAAGAACGTTTAATAATTTTCGAGAATAAAGGAGAATCAAAATGTCTAACGAGATGCAACTCAAGTACGGATGCAATCCTAACCAGAAGCCTTCCAGGATCTTCATGAAAGACGGTTCTGAGCTTCCCATCGAAGTACTTAACGGCAAGCCGGGTTATATCAACCTTTTGGACGCTTTTAACGGCTGGCAGCTTGTTAAGGAGTTAAAGGAAGCAACAGGACTTCCCGCAGCTACATCTTTCAAGCACGTTTCACCTGCAGGTGCAGCAGTAGGAAAGCCCCTTTCAGAGACAGAGGCTAAGATCTATTTCGTAGACGATCTCGGCGAACTCTCTCCCATCGCTTGTGCTTATGCAAGAGCAAGAGGCGCTGACAGAATGTCTTCTTACGGCGACTTCACAGCACTTTCCGATACATGCGACGCTATCACGGCTACAATGCTCGCAAGAGAAGTATCCGACGGCATCATCGCTCCCGATTACACACCCGAGGCTCTTGAGATCCTTAAGACAAAGAGAAAGGGTACATATAACGTAATCAAGATCGATGCTTCCTATAAGCCCGCTCCGATCGAGACAAAGGATGTTTTCGGCGTAACATTCGAGCAGGGAAGAAACGAGTTTGAGATCAATCGCGCTCTTCTCGACAATGTTGTTACAGATACTAAGGACATCCCCGAAGATAAGAAGATTGACCTTTTGATCTCTCTCATTACTTTGAAGTACACACAGTCCAATTCCGTATGCTATGTAAAAGATGGTCAGGCAATCGGTATCGGTGCAGGCCAGCAGTCAAGAATCCACTGCACAAGACTTGCAGGCCAGAAGGCTGATAACTGGTGGCTCAGACAGAGTCCTCAGGTATTGGGTCTCCAGTTCGTTGATGACATCAGAAGACCTGACAGAGACAACGCTATCGACGTTTATATCTCTGACGAGTATGAGGATGTCCTGGCTGAAGGCACATGGCAGAATATCTTCAAGGTAAAGCCTGAAGTATTCACAAGAGAAGAAAAGAAGGCTTGGCTTGCTAAGAACGATAATGTAGCTCTTGGTTCCGATGCATTCTTCCCCTTCGGCGATAACATTGAGCGTGCACACAAGAGCGGCGTTAAGTATATCGCTGAACCCGGCGGATCCATCCGTGATGACCATGTAATCATGACATGCAACAAGTATGGCATCGCTATGGCATTTACGGGAATGAGATTGTTCCACCATTAATATTCGTTATCAATTGGGCTGTCTCTTATTGAGGCAGCCCTTTTTCTTTTTAGGAGGTCAATATGGAAGACGAAAACAAAATCGCTGAGACAACAGAGAACACAACAGCCGTTGCAGAGCCTGCTGAAGCAACACCCGCGCCTGCTCCTACACCTGCACCTGCTCCCGTCGAAGAAGTCAGAACGGATAAGCTTTCCAAGGGTAAATACGCCGAATACAGTGACCACGATCTGCAGTATGAGATCTTAAAGTATGAGAAGAAAGCTGCAAGAAGAACAATGCTCGTTGCAACTGCTTTGTTTGCGATCGCTGCTGTTTTCGTAGTTGCTGCGATCATCATTGTACCGCCTGTATTAAGGACTCTTGACCAGGTTCAGACAACACTTGAGGAAGCAACATCACTTGTTTCAAAAGCAGAAGACACACTTACGAATGTCGATGATTCACTTAACGGAATGAATGCCATGATTTCCAACGTCGACGGCGTTCTGACAGATAACACTGCAGCCATGGAAGAAGCTATCACAAAGATCAGCAACATCGATGTTGACGGATTGAACACTTCGATTCAGGATCTTAATAAAGTTGTTTCCGCAATGGGAAGACTTTTCGGAGCTTAATTAACAATGCACTACAGCGTACTGATAGTCGATGACGAGAAGGAACTCTCCGAGTACACCGCGAAATATTTCAATATGTCCGGTGTACCGGCTCAGTATGCCTTAGACAGTGCGTCTGCATTGGAATTCTTTAAGGATAATACGTGTTCTTTAATTCTGCTCGATATAAATCTGGGTGATGATTCCGGATTTGAACTCTGCCAGAAGATAAGGGAGAACATGGATATCCCGATCTTTTTTATCAGCGCGAGATCTGCCGAAGACGATATGCTCCTGGCATTAAGTATCGGCGGAGATGATTATATCTGCAAGCCTTATTCTCTGAGCGTTCTTCTTGCTAAGGTCAAGGCTGAGCTTAAAAGATATGAATCAACTCACAAAGATGACAGGGCAGAGGAAGAAGACAGTATCGTAAAACTCGGAAGTGCTGTTTTCGATATGAAGAAGGCCTCTGTTATAAAAGACGGTAAAGTAATGCCTCTTAAGGCAATGGAATATAAGATACTTGTCTATCTTATAAGAAACAGCGATCGCGTCATTCCCAAAGAAGAGATCTTCGAGAAGATCTGGGATACAACTGTCGTAGGTGATGTAACGCTCAACGTACATATAAGGCACTTAAGAGAAAAGATCGAAGACGATGCCGGTGATCCTCGTTTCATCAAGACCGTGTGGGGCGTCGGATTCATGCTCGATACCAAAGGTAATCCCTAAATGAAACTGAGATTCCTTCTGATCTATATTGCATTCGTTCTGGCAGTAGGAATTGCCGGATGCTACGTTATCGTGGGAGGAAGACTCTCTGATGATATACCGGTTCATACAATAGAGATCAACAGGCTTCTGGTAAGTCTGGAAGAAAACTGGGATGAAGTAAGTGTCAGCAAAGACAAACTCGTGGAAGGTGACGGTTCTTTCGATTATTCGGTTATCGACACCAAAGGAAATGTCATCTTATATACACGTGATGACATCGCGAAAAACATATCTTCCGCGACATCTGATTATGACGTAATCAGGAATATAGAAGTAGACGGGAAGGTCTCAGGATACCTGATCGTACATAATCCCAAAGCCGAACTCGAAAAGCAGACAAACATGAAGATAGCCTTGTTTGTTCTGTCGCTTATTCTGTTAACCGTAATAATCTCAGTTCTTTACTATATTTATCTGAAACGCAGAGTCTTGGATCCTTTTAAGAGACTTAAAGATTTTGCGGTCAGGGTCGCAGGCGGCAATCTCGACACGCCTCTGGAGATGGATAAGGGTAATGTTTTCGGCCCCTTTACAGAGAGCTTTGACATAATGAGAGAAGAACTCAAGGCTTCCCGCGAACGTGAGGAGAAAGCCGTTAAGAGCAGAAAAGAGCTTGTTGCACAGTTATCTCACGATATTAAGACCCCTGTGTCATCCATCAAGGCAATGACTGATGTCATGAGCCTTACCGCATCCGAAGAAGATAAGGTTACCATCAATGCGATAAACGCCAAGGCTGATCAGATAGACAGTCTTATCTCAAATCTTTTCCATGCGACTTTGGAGGAATTGGAGCAGCTTGAAGTAAAACCCGAAGACATTAATTCGACCGATATTGTTCAGATGATAAAAGATGCGGATTATCTGAATAAGATCGAAAGTCTCGATATTAAGGATGCTGTCGTTTCCGCTGACAGATTAAGACTCAACCAGGTCTTAAACAATATTATCTTTAACTCTTATAAATATGCCGACACCGGAATAAATGTAACGAGCAGATTTGAAAATGCCGGATCAAAGTATCTGTTTATCGAGATAGTAGATAAGGGCCCCGGTGTTCCCGAAGAGGAACTTGAGATGATCACCCAGAAGTTCAAGCGCGGCAGCAATGCAGGAAATAAGGACGGCTCAGGTCTGGGCCTTTATATTTCGGATTATCTTATGAATAAGATGGAAGGAAGCCTCACTGTAAGAAATACAGGCGATGGTTTTGCCGTAGAGATCGGCATAAAGATCTCTTAATATCCGTTTTCAAGAGAGTTTAAAAAAGAATTAAAAAACAGACAAAGGTTAAAAACATCCCGAATACTATACTTGTGCCATAAGGAGATAGTATTTTCGAAAGGGAGTTTAAACTGATGTTAAAACTTGTTAAGGCACATTTTCACAAAGACAAGGCAGTGCTCTTAGCTTTTCTTCTGATCCTGACAGTAGCATCAATGCTTCTTCATACAAGTCTCATGGTCGCTCGTTACGACTCAATGTACGAAGAGAAATTTGAGAAGCAGGGTGTATCGGATTCCATGTTCTTTTGTCTGGGAGATGAAGATAAGATTAATGCCGCTATAGATGATATGGACTATGTGGACAGTTCGTATCTCGTCGATATTATCATTCCTGACATGGTTACGTTATCCGTGAACGGCGGCATAGACAAAGACATCGAAGGCATGTTCTTTGTTGATGAAGAAAATGAGACTGTATACCAGGATCTTCACTATGTCGAGAAAGATGATTCCATTGAAGGACCTTCAATCTGCATGAATGTTTATACGGCATACGCAGAAGGGATCAAAGTCGGAGATAAGATCAAGGTCTCTAACAAAGATGCCGGCAGTTACGAGCTTACCGTAAAAGGCATCTATGAAGACCTCTTTTGCGGTCAGATGTACTCATATTATTCAACGATAGTAGACCATGAAACTTACGATAAGCTTTCCGAGAAATCAGAGTATATATCAAGTGCCGTAATGCCTTTTCAGATGCAGTTCCTGTGCGTTAAGTTCAAATCAGGAGAGGATATCAGCATTAAGTCAACTGCACTTCAGGATGAATTTGCAAAAGAGGGCATGTATTGCAGAGGTTACGACAAGATCCTTGCCAAAGCAGGCTATACAGGCATCTCAAATATCATTGCTGCATTTATGGCTTCCTTCTCCGTGATAATCATGATAATCGCATTCATCATGATCATCTTCACGGTCAATACGAACATCAACCGCGATATAAGAAATATAGGAGCTCTCCGTGCCGTCGGATTCACGATCTCTCAGGTAAGGACATCTCTCATGCTCGAGTATTCGTTGATCGCAGCTGTTGCATGCCTGATCGGTATCACGGGATCATATCTGGTTTTCCCTGTATTGGAAAATCTGGCATTCAAACAGTTAACAGGTCTTGTATGGGAAGAAGGATTTCATCCTGCAATGTCCCTGCCGGTCCTCGCAGGTGTAATTTTCGTGATGCTTATAGTAACTTTTGTTGCGACCCATCTCATAAGAAATATCCATCCGGCTACTGCATTAAGATTCGGTCTTGAATCACACAGTTTCAAAAAGAACTATCTGCCTTTGGATAAGACGACAGGAAGGCTCGATATCCTCCTTGCATTGAAGAGTACTTTGCAGAATAAGGGACAGAACCTGATAATTGCCGGAGTTATCCTTGCAGTCTCATATCTGACGGCATTTTCCGCAATCCTTTTCCACAACACCAGGATCGACATAACCAATTTCCAAAGACTCCTTCAGGGTGACGCACCGGATGCATATGTAAATATCCAGTACGATACGCCTGAAGAGATGTACGACATCATTGATAAGATCCGGGCCATGGACGGCGTGACCGAAGCTTACGGACTGTCAAATACAGACGCTCACTCAGGCGACTATAACTGCTATCTTCTGTATTCGACTGACCCTCAGTATCTTTATTGCGGAGTATACGAAGGTGAGATGGCAATAGAAGCAAATGAAGCAGTAGTAGGAGGACTTCTTGCAGAGCGACAGGGCCTTGGCATAGGTGACGAGATCAGAATCAAATATATGGATAAAGAGGAATCTTTCCTTATTACCGGTCTTCAGCAGGCTGTTTACAGTATGGGTGAGAGAATCTATATATCAGAAGAAGGATTCAAGAGACTTGATGGCGAACCCAGATATACCTATGTCAGAGTAAGGATCGAAGATGCAACTGAAGAGAGGGTAGATGAGTTCCTTGAGGATGCGAAAAACCTTCTCGGTGACAACTGCACAAGCACTGAGAACTACTATCATACACAGAGGAGTACGGATAATGTGCCGGTCTTTGCAGTATCACTCGTTATCCTCATCCTTATCTGCCTGAATATCTTCACGGTGCTCATAGTCATAAGGCTTTTGCTTAAGACTGTTTTCATCAAACGCGAAAAGGAGTTCGGCATCAAGAAAGCGGTAGGCTTTACGAGCAGACAGTTAAGGACACAGCTTGCTTTGTCACTGTTACCGATAAGCATCATAAGCTCAGTTTTAGGCGCAATCTGTGCCTGCCTTACGACTAACAGGCTTTTTGACCTGATATTCAGCAGCTACGGAATAAAGAATTCAGATCTTCTGATCAATCCCGCAGTCGTTCCGGTAACACTTATGCTTGTCACGATACTGGTATTTATTGTCTCATATGTCATGTCAGGCAGGATGAAAAAGATATCCGCATATCAGCTGATTTCGGAATAAAGAATGGAGAAAGAAAATGAATAAAGAAGTAATCATCAAAACAGAGAAACTTTCAAAGAGCTTTTCCGTTGGAGGAAAACAGCAGCATGTTATAAAGAACCTCGACATGGAAATATATAAGGGAGATTTTACCGTTATCATGGGATCTTCCGGTGCCGGCAAATCCACTCTCCTTTATGCCTTATCAGGCATGGACAAGCCGACTCTCGGAAGCATCTCATACAGCGGCAAAGAGATCACTTCCATGAATGACGACCAGCTCGCGGTATTCCGCCGTAAGCACTGCGGCTTCGTTTTCCAGCAGGTGCATCTTGTTGACAGCATGAGCATCATGGATAACGCGATCTCAACAGGAATGCTGACAGGACAGAAGCAGAAGGTCTTGAAAGATAAGGCAGAAAATCTTTTTAAGCGTGTAGGACTTGAAGAAGATCTCTGGGGCAAGTTCCCGTCCCAGCTGTCAGGAGGTGAAGCCCAGCGTGCGGCAATGGTAAGGGCGGTGATAAACGATCCTGATGTTGTTTTCGCTGATGAGCCTACGGGAGCTCTCAACTCGACAGGTGTTAAGTCTGTTCTAGACGTACTTACAGACATAAACCGTTCGGGCCAGTCGATCGTCATGGTAACTCACGACATAACATCCGCCAGAAGAGCCAACCGAATTATCTATCTCAAGGATGGTGGTATACTTGGCGAATGTGAGCTCGGCGAATACGTGACTGGTGACAAGGAGCGTCACAGAAAGATCAAGGCTTTCCTGGAGGAGATGGGATGGTAAATAAGAGGCTTATCAAGGTTTTCTGCCTGACATTATGTCCGGTCTTTGGTTTAGGCGTATCTTCATGCGGTTTTGATCCAGATGAACCGGTGACTAAAGTTCAGTATTACACGGAAGATAAAACACTGATGAATCATATTGACGGTCTGAATGATTATAAGAGTCTTGAATATGAAGCAGTGGTTCGTACAACCAGGGTATCTATGGGTCCTCACGAGCCGGAATACCGAGGTGTTATCGTTCTTACAGATGATGCCGCAGAAGAAATATGGAATGAGTACGAATGGGAAGAGGCTGAACCTGAACCGTTTGAGTTTGAGAAGATAGACACAGATAAGCTTAATTCCGTGACCTGGTATTATTCTGAGGAGTTTGAGAAAGACACCATTAAGTACGAGCATGTTAACTATATCTATTTTGGTGATAACACCGTGATATTCAGTTTACAGACTTCATGAATAATTAAGATCGAAAACAAAAAACCTCTTCAGATTCTGAAGAGGGCTTTTTATTTGGAGCCAAAGGCGGGAATCGAACCCGCGACCTATTCATTACGAGTGAATTGCTCTACCCCTGAGCCACTTTGGCGTGCCATAAGAATATACCTATTTGAAAGATAAGTGTCAAGTTATAAGATGGGCAACGAAAGAGTGCTTGGAGAACGGCAATACATTAAAATACGGCAAAAGTCAGGTTATGGCCGTATTAGGAGCCGTATTTTGCAGTGAGTATTCTTCGTTATCTGGCTAAGAGTATTATTCAAGGTTTTCACTTAAGAATGATATAATCTAACTGTCGGAGGTCGTATCGGATGAAAGCCTTTGTTCAGTGCAGGAAAATATTAAGTCTTTTGCTTTGTCTGTCTATGGCAGGCGCTCTGTTTACGGGCTGTAAAAAAGGCGATGACATGTTTCCTTCAATCGAGGATCCGAATGTTCAGGAAGATCCCTCTGAATCTACAGATGAGACATCCGATCCGTTATCCGGCGGAGATATCCGTCAGCTGAGAGTGGCGCTCCCTTATTCTGATCTGACTATTCAGTGTCTTGCCGCTATGCTTTACTGCAAGAACAACGGACTTTGGGACAGCACGGATGACGGCCTTACGATCGATACAGCATTCCTATCATCTGTTGCCACGAATTATGTTGTTACCAATATAGGCTGCAGCAGTACAGGTGCGAATCTTGAAGTCGTAAAGAATTGGGAGAATACGAACGGTATGCCCGATCTGTACCTTGCACAGGACAGTTATTCCATGTGGAGGGCCGGATATGCCGCTGATCTTAATGAATATTTGTCCGATAATTCCTATCTGAACAGTCAGCACATCTATTCCGGTGCTTTGACTGCGGATTCGGAGAATGGTGTTTTCTATGCAGTGCCTCATTTCTGCTCAGCCATGATTGTTATGGGCAACTCCGAATACATTCCTTCTGAAGAAGGCAAGCTTCAGACCAAGAATACGACTGATGATCTCAGAGATTATCTTGAAGCGATCAATGATGAATATTCCTGTGCGGCATTTGCTTCCGCATATGAACTTATACCTTATATAGGATCAGCATTTAACGGCGATAAGCCTACTTCATATATGGTTTACGATGAGTATTTGAATGATAAGGATTCTGCAAGAGAGATAGTGGCTAATGCTTCTGACTATGTCAGGGATTTCTATTATTCTTCTCTGGCACAGGACCAGATTGACGGCGCAGATCCCGTTTATTCCAGAAAAGCTGCTTTGTGGGTCGATTCCTCGGCTAATGTAAGAGCCTGGTCCGTATACTATCCCGGAAGTCTTTATCTCCTGCATCTTCCTTGCGAAGATGCCTCTAATGCAGGTGTGCCTTATGTAAGCACCTATTCTTTATGCGTATCCAAGGATGCTGATAACAGTGAGTTTGCTTCGGAATTCGCTGCATTCATTTCCTTCGACCAGGATGCGCAGCTCCTTATCTACAGACTTGAGAACATGACCGGCCTGATGCCGCTTACCAGAAACGATGCAGTATGGGACATGATCTCTGAAGACGATCTGTTTGGTCACATGGCATCGGACTTTAGGCAGACGATGGACAATGCTGTCTTTTGTCCTGATTCGTACGACAACAAGGTTTATACAAAGACAAATGAATATACGGCAGATTTTGTGAAGCAGGATGACGATTTCGATCCGGAGAAGTGCTATGGCTGACAAAATTGATCTTCGTAAACTCCATATTCAGGACAGTTCCGAGCTTAGAAGGCGCGGACTTATGGAGGGGACGATAAAGCTCATAGAAGACGATATCAGGGCTTTGGGAACGGGAAGCCAGGGTGAGGCTCTGCTCGCTGTCAAAGAAGGTGTTATCTATGCTCTCGTTAAGCTATTCAGACCGGACAGAAAGAACTGCAGAGCCCACATTGATTTCGTATTCACAAGTGATGCCAACGCCGATACACAGAGCGGTGTAGTGGATGAAGTCCTGAGATACTGCTTTCTCAATCAGTACTATCACAAAGTGACGGTTATCTGTAATCACGGCAACGAAGGTCTTGAGAGGATCCTTACAGGCGCAGGCTTTATGCAGGAAGCTGTATTAAGAGATGAGGTAAGGCTTAAGAACGGTTTCGAAGATGCCGGTCTTTACGCGATGCTTTCTTATGAATACCCGAAGTACAACATCTGTTTTGTTCCGTTCGAGCGCGGCGTTGCTATGATATCAGGCGGAAGTGATTATATCGATTCTGTTAAGCTTTTCCATTACGGACAGGTAATAGAAGAGCCGTTTGCGCATAATATTGCGGGATCTTTAGGCCTCCTTGACGGCAGCGGAGGTCTTGTCAGAAATGACGACGGCATCTATAACCTTGATGAAGACCAGCTTAAATATCTTCCGGATGAACTTGCCAAAGCTTATGTTGAACTCAGGGAATATTTCGACAGCATGAGAGCGGGCTTTGATATAAGCGTCAGGTTCAACACCGGTACCCCTTTCCAGAAGAAAGTATGGAATGCGCTTAATTCGATCCCTTATGGCGGTACTGCAAGTTATGAGGACATTGCGCTTATGCTGACTGACGGCAGTCTTCCCGAAGCTCGAAAAATCACAAGAGCTGTCGGTGCTGCGTGCTCTGATAATCCGGTAGCGGTGATCGTTCCGTGCCACAGGGTTATCGGTAAGGACGGCAGCATCGTTGGTTATGCGGCAGGTATCGACATCAAGGACTATCTGCTGTTACATGAGAGTTTTACGGCGGTAACTCCGCTGATATCCAAGGAGGGATAATCAATGGCAAAACACGATAAGATCGAAGTCGGGGTTTCTACTATACTTAACCCCGTTCCGGTAGTTATGGTCTCATCAGCAGGCAAGGATCCTGAATCTGAAGCAGAACGTCCGAACATCATGACGGTTGCGTGGGCAGGAACTATCAATTCAGAGCCGCCGATGCTCTCCATCAGTGTCCGCAAATCAAGACATTCACATAAGCTCATTACCGAGACAGGTGAGTTTGTTGTAAACCTTGTATCCAAGTCACTTTGCAAGGCCTGCGATTACTGCGGCGTAAGAGGAGGGGAGAAGGAAGATAAGTTCAAGTCCTGCTCTCTTACACCTATTAAGGCAAAGGGCCTTGAGTATGCATATGCTATCAAGGAAGCTCCCGTATCGATCTCGTGCAAAGTAAAGAGCATACAGGAATTAGGTTCACATGATATGTTCATAGCTGAGATAGTCGGAATTACTGCTGATTCATATCTGCTCGATGAGAACGGCAAGCTTTGCCTCGAGAATGCGAGACTGGTGGCGTATAATCACGGAGAATACTATCTCCTTGGCGAGAAGCTCGGTTTCTTCGGCTACTCCGTGGCACCTGAAAATATCATCAAGAAAAGAATGGGAAAAGATAAGAAATGAAGTTTAAAGGAATAAAGAAGGTCCACGAAGGACGTTTTATTACGGCATATAACGCTGAATACGAGACAAATCTCGGCAATACCAAGATCTATGAGATGAGTTCGAGAGATCACAACATTACGAGTCTCGAAGATCTTCAGCGTGAGAAGTGTGATGCGGTGGTGCTCATTATTACCAGCCCTGACGGCAACAAGCTCCTGCTCAACAAGGAATTCAGAATGGCTGTCGGAGGATTTGCGATCAATTTCCCGGCAGGCCTTATAGATGAAGGAGAGACTCCTGAAGAAGCAGCTGCCAGAGAACTGTGGGAAGAGACCGGCCTGAAGCTCACTTCTATTGATGAAGTCCTTCCGATGAGTTTTTCCGGAGTCGGTCTTACCAATGAGAGAAGCTGCTGCGTAATCGGCAAGGCAGAAGGTGAGTTTGCTCCGAGTACATCTGATGAGGAAGAGATCGAAGCCCGCTGGTATACCAGGGAAGAGGTAAAAGAACTTCTTAAACAGACAAACTTCGCTGCAAGAACCCAGGCTTATTGCTACTGGTGGGTCAGGGAGTAGCCCGTCTCCATTTAGGTACAGGGTATAGCAAAAAGCCGATCAAGCTAATTGAATATTCTTTGTGATCTTATCAATTTCCTTGAAACTTCCGGCCGAGACCGTGATCAGAACGAGAAGTCCGTTATCCTGGAAATAATAGATCTGAAGTGAAGAGATATCATAACCGTTTTTATCTATTTCCATCTTAAGCGCGAAACAGGATTTGCCGTCAATTTTGTACTCGTCGATGTATTCTATGCTTTTAATAGGATAATTTATGGTTTTGTTCCATTCTTCGAGTGTGTGCTTTTTCGTAGCGTCCTCTTTCATTTGTTCATCAAGCACATAATCGATCTTCATTGATGCTCGGTTACCCCATACGATCGCGGGACCTAGTATTTCTATGCCGGTATAGTCATTCATTAATTGATCTCTTTTATCGGCATCGGGCCAGTTGATAGTATAATCTCCGGTTAACTTAAAGACTACGCCGCAGGTATGGCTTACATATCTGTTACCCTCGATCGTTCCGGCAATGTCTCCGACTGTGGTCTCACTGTTGACCGGTATTGTGGTTATGGGTTCATGAGCTGAACTGCAGCCTGCAATAAGCAGAATGGCTGTGGACAGAATAACAGCGATGATCTTTTTCATAAATAATCTCCCTTATTGAAAAATCAAAAATTTTTTCGAATTCCGTCATTGAGTATAGCACTAAACATTCAAAGCATAAACTATGCTGTATAATGACTGAATATGGATGAAGATAGTAATGATGTAAATGGCTATGAGGGTATTTCTATAAACTATATGCCTAAAGGAGATTCGCCCGAATTCCATGTACAAGGAAATATCTAAAAAGATGAATGTATATGAGATATAAATTGAATACAAACTGCAATTCAAATGAGATATATTCAAGAATTGCCGAATCAATTGATTATTCAGATGAACGTGTTGATGTATCTAAGACAGATAATAAACTCTTATATGGTACCAATACAGCAGACGGTTTTATAATTTCAAAAAAACATAAAAGTTTTAAAGAAAACATATACCGGTTTAAAGTTGAAGTTATAGATGGAAAAGATGGAAAACCAGTTTTATGTTTGCATTTTTATCCAAGCTTAATTCATTTATGTGTATTTATATTGTTGGCTATTATTTTTATTGGCAAAGACCATAGAGTACAGTTATTTAATAATCTGTGGATAAAAGCATTGCTCATGATGTTTCTTATTACAGTAGTATTAATTCCAAACATATTGGAATATAAAAGCGTAAAAGATGAATTGCTTAGAATATGCAATAAGTAGAACAATTGAGTGAAGAAGTATCCAATAGTTAATTTCTTTGTATTTTTTTGAGTGTTTATCGGAGCACAAAGCATATTTTTCGAAGGCACGGAAATTTACTAATGTATTAATCTGTAATAGTCAGGAATAATGGCAATATTATCTTAAATTAGCATATGTCGATTTTCGTAAACTTAATTGACAGGGGAGATAGGATAACGATGAATAAGACCGGAACTCAGAAGATAGAGACGGATAGACTGTTACTCAGAAGATTTGTCATCGAAGATGCCGATGATATGTTCAACGGCTGGTGTAATGATCCAGAGGTTTCCAAATATTTGACATGGCCTCCGCACGGAAGCGTTGAAGTGACAACGTCTCTTTTGAATGCCTGGATCCCTGAATATGAGAAGGGCGACTATTTCAACTGGGTAATGGAACTTAAAGAGACAGGAAAGATAATCGGTAATATCTCTGTCGTTAGGGTAAGGGAAGATATAGGCGAAGCACTCATCGGGTATTGTATGACCAGAGAATACTGGGGCAACGGATATATGCCTGAGGCTTTGAAAGCAGTAATAGATTATCTTTTTGATTGTGCGGATATGAACAGGGTATGTGCAACACATGACATAAACAACCCGAAGTCCGGCCGTGTAATGCAGAAGGCGGGAATGAAATACGAAGGGACTCTGCGCCAGGCAGGTCTTAATATGCAGGGGATCTGTGATTCCGTTTGTTATTCACTGATCAGGAGCGACCGCGAAAAACAGCAGGATTCACTCTGACAAGTAAAAATACTTGACACACCATTTATCCTTTGTTATTATGTGCAGGCTGAAATAGGGAGGCTTGCCTTAAAATGCGTGAAAAGTCAGTAAGAACAGACCTTTTGCTTGATTTCTACGGCAATCTTCTTACGCCCAAGATGAGGCGCACCTGTGAGAGCTACTATAATGATGATCTGACTTTGGCAGAGATCGCCGAAGCAGAGGGTATCTCAAGGCAGGGCGTTCATGACACGGTCAAGAGAGCGGAAAAGCAGCTTGAAGAGTATGAAGAAAAGTTAGGTCTGCTTCAGCTTTTCGAGATGCAGCAGGCAAAAGCAAAAATGGCTCTGGCACACTTAAAGAGCGGTGATACCGACAAGGCTGCCAAAGAGCTTGAAGAATTGATAGAGGAAATGTAATAGTGTTTGAGAGCTTGTCACAAAAGCTTCAGAATATAACTTCCAAGATGCGCGGCAAGGCACGCGTATCCGAGAGCGACATTAAGGACATGATGCGCGAGATCCGCATGGCTCTTTTGGAGGCGGATGTTAACTACAGCGTAGTCAAGGAATTTGTCGCAGATATGACCGAGCAGTGCAAGGGCGCTGCAGTTCAGGATTCCTTCACACCCGGCCAGCAGATCGTAAAGATCGTAAGAGATGCTCTGACAGAGCTCTTGGGCGGTGAAGAAGGCGAAGATAAGCTTAAGGTTTCCGATACAGGATTTAACATAATCATCCTTTATGGTCTCCAGGGTGCAGGTAAGACAACAACCGCTGCCAAGCTTGCAAAACTCCTGAAAGAGAACGGCAAGAAGCCGATGGTCGTATCCGTTGACGTTCACAGACCTGCAGCTGCCCAGCAGCTCAAGGTATTAAGTGATGCAGTCGGAGTTGACTGCTATATCGATCCTGAAGAGAAGGATGCGGTTAAGATCGCTAAAGACGGTGAAGGCAAAGCAAGATACATGCTCTGCAATTACCTCATCATCGATACTGCGGGTCGTACTGTTGCAGACGAGGAGCTCATGGAAGAGCTCAGAGATATCGCTGCAGCGGTAAATCCCACAGAGAAGCTCCTTGTAGTCGATGCTATGATCGGTCAGGAAGCGGTTAACGTAGCACAGCTTTTCGAGCAGAACATCGGCATGGACGGCTTCATCATGACAAAGCTCGACGGTGACGCCAGAGGCGGTGCTGCGCTTTCGATCAGAAAACTTACTAACAAGCCTATCAAATACATCTGTACCGGCGAAAAGGTTGACGCCATCGAGAGATTCTATCCCCAGCGTATGGCTGACAGAATTCTCGGCATGGGTGACGTCGTAAGCCTTATCGAGAAGGCCCAGCAGACAATCGATGAGGAAGAAGCAAGGAAAGCAATGGAACGCATGATGGGCAGTTCCTTCAACCTTGATGACCTTTACGACCAGTTCGCACAGATGAAGAAGATGGGTTCGCTCAAAGATATTGTCGGCATGATGCCCGGCGCTGCAGGCAAAGTCAATGAGGAAGATCTTGACGATAAGATCGTTGACAGACAGATGGCTATCATCACTTCAATGACAAAGAAGGAAAGAAGAGCACCTTCTATCCTTAATGCTAGCCGAAGAAAGAGAATTGCAGCAGGCGCCGGCGTTCAGGTATCTGATGTAAATAAACTTATTGCCCAGTATGAGCAGACTGCAAAACTCATGAAGCAGTTCTCGAACGGCAAGGGCGGATTCAAGATGCCTAAGGGATTTGCCAAGCAGGCAGCCAAGATGGGCCTTAAGGGCAATATGGGCGGCATGGGCGGTCTCGGTAATATGGGCATGGGCGGTATGTCAGGCATGGGTTCGGGAATGCCTCAGGGGTTGGGAAGTCTCTCATCACCCAAGGAAGATTACGATGACACACCCTTTACACCGACAGGCAGACGCGACCGCAAAAAGAAGCGCAAGGGCAGAAGATAAAGTCGATCCCGTCATATATGTGACGCAGATTATAAAAAACAAAAATATATTTTTTGGAGGAAAACAAAATGGCAGTTAAGATTCGTTTAAGAAGAATGGGTAAGAAAAAGGCACCTTTCTATCGTGTAGTTGTTGCTGATTCCAGATATCCTAGAGACGGACGTTTCATCGAGGAGATCGGTATCTATGATCCCATGAAGGAAACAGACAGCGTTAAGATCGATGCAGAAGCAGCAAAGAAGTGGATCTCCAACGGAGCTCAGCCCACAGATACAGTAAAGTCTCTTCTTAAGAAGCAGGGCATCATCTGATTTAATATCAGCTGATAACCAGAATAATAGGAAGGAGAGCTTTATATGGACGATTTATTGGTTTATATCGCCAGGGAACTTGTCAGCAATCCCGATGAGGTAAACGTAAAGAAGACAGAGCGTGGAAACACAGTTGTTTTCGAGCTGTCCGTTGCTCCCGAAGATACAGGAAAGATTATCGGCAAGAACGGTAAGAGAGCTCAGGCTATCCGTTCGATAATGAAGGCTAAGTACCTTAAGGAAGGTAAGCGCGTTATAGTCGATATAGTAGGCTGATTCTTTTGGAAGATCTCATCATTATAGGAAAGATTACCGGCGCGCACGGAGTCCGGGGGGAACTTAAGGTTTACCCCTTAACGGACGACGCGCGCCGTTTCCTTAAGCTTAAGGATTGTTTCATATGCGGGCAGAATTTCGAGAAGCCCGAAGCTAAAGTATGCAATGTCGCGAGACTCGACCGTGGCAATGTTCTTGTCAGGTTCGAGGACATCTCTGACCGTGACAAAGCAGAGCTCATCCGCGGCAAATTCATTGCCGTTACAAGAGATAATGCCGTTAAACTCAAAAAAGGCAGCTATTTTATAACCGATCTTAAGGGCCTTTCGGTTATTGACGATGACAGGGGCGATCTCGGGAAAGTCATCGATTGTTTTGAGACAGGTCCTCAGTTCACACTTGAGATAAAGCGTGACAAAAAGAAGAATCTGATGATTCCGTTCGTAAAGGTTTACTGCTATGAAGTCAATATTGAAGGCGGATATATCAAGTGCAGATTGCCTGAAGGATTGTACGAACTTTACGATTGATCCCATATGACAGAAAATGCTATGAAGATAATCTTTTTCATGACCCCGGCATATGGACACATATTACCTGTTTTACCCATCTTAAAAGAGCTTACCGCAAAAGGTTACAGCGTCATCTGTTATACGACTCCGCAGTTCAGAGAACGTGTGGAAGGTCTTGGCGCATCTTACCGTGAATACGGACCTGAATTCCAGGATCTTAAGCTTGATGAGGTCACCAGCGATCTCTATGTGCTGATGGATACTCTGATCACTTTTAACGAGAAGCTTTACGATCTTTACATCAATGAAGTGAGGAATGAATCACCGGATCTTCTTATGTACGATTCGATGCTTTCGTTCGCGAAAAACATTGCTTTCAAATTAAAACTCAAAAGTGCATGCATGGTTGCCACTATCGGATTTAATCTTCCGGTATGTATGTTTTCAAATATATTCACATCAAGTGTTCCGCTTGTATTAAAGAACGGCAGCGGGATGAACCGCCTTATCAGGCAGGATAAGAAGTTCAGAAAAGAGCGCGGTCTTGGCAGATTCAGGCTTATAGACCTTTATATGAATACCGCGGATCTTACACTTGTAATGACTCCCGCAAAACTCCAGCCGATGGCAAAGACATTCCCTGAATCAGTTCATTTCGTTGGCACTACGATAAAAGAACAGATCGTCATGTATCACGGTGCGGAATACGAAGATTACGATTGCTATATTTCGATGGGTACGGTTTTCGCAAACAATGTAAATAAGATGCGTGAGTTTTTGGAACTTCCGGAAATGAAGGAGAAGAAGATAATCATATCGACGCCCGATGCTCCGGAATGGCTCTCTGCAATGTCTAATGTCCGTGCCGAACGCTGGGTATATAATGTTGATCTTATCCCCAAGTGCAAGCTCTTCATCAATGTGGGCGGAGCCGGTTCGGTATATACCGCCATGTACTACGGCGTAAGACAGATATCGATCCCTGCCCAGGAGGAAGAGCGTTATAACGCAAGGATCCTGCATAAGCATAAGGGCGGTATCTATCTTAAGAAATACGATACAAATAAATTATTAACAGCAGTGAGAAGTATTGATAGACTTAATCCTGATAAGTGCCGGAAGATCATACGTGAATCTGACGGAACAGGAACTTCTGTTAAACTGATAGAAGAACTGATAATGGAGAGATAAATTGAGCGGTAAAGTCTTGCTTACAGGCGCCACGGGTTTTCTCGGCGGATATGTGATCAAAGAACTCCTTGAACATGAAGGGCTGTCTGTGATCGCTGTCGGCAGAAATGAGAAGCGCGGCAGTGAGCTTGAATCCATGTCAGACCTTGTATGTTTTGCCAAAGCGGATATCACGGATAAGGAACAGCTCAGATCGATATTTGCAAGCGAAAAGCCTGATTACGTCATCCACACAGGAGCATTAAGTTCCGCGTGGGGCAAGTACGAGGATTTCTATAATGCCAACGTCCTGGCTACAAAGAATATTGCAGAGCTTTGTATTGAACATGGCATAAGGCGTATGGTGTATATTTCATCTCCAAGCGTTTATACAGCGAAAAGGGACAGGCTCAATATTAAAGAGGATGACTTTGATCCCGAAAACAAACTCAATTTCTATATAAAGACAAAGATCTTATCCGAAAACGAACTTCACAAGCTTGAAGAAAAAGGACTGGACCTTGTTATCTTAAGACCCAGAGGACTTATAGGTCCGGGTGATCCGAGTCTCATGCCTCGTCTTATGCGTGCGAACGGCAAGATAGGTATTCCGCTTATCAGAAAAGGCAGGATCACTGTCGATATCACATGCGTACAGAATGTCGCTTATGCATGCTATCTTGCGATGATAACCGCTGATGCAAAGGGCGGAACATTTAATATCACCAACGGTGAGCCATCTGAATTCGGAAAGCTCCTTGAGCTTTTCTGCAATGAAGCAGGAGAGACTGCAAAATTCCTGAATCTTCCGTTCGGACTCCTTTTCGCAGTTGCATCTGTACTTGAATTCTTCTATAAGATACTGCCGACAAATAAAGAGCCGGTACTTACCAGATATACTGTCTGCACTTTGTCTTTTTCGCAGTCACTGGATATAAGCAAAGCAAAGGATATACTGGGCTATTCCCCGAAGATCTCCCTGAAGGAAGGAATCCGCGAATATGGAAAATGGTGGCAGACTAATAAGTAATATCACGCTATATGCCTGCGGTTCCTGCGTAAATAACGTTGCATCCGTATTCAAAGGCGAGAAGAAAAGAGAGATAGTCTTCCCGGTACTTGTTGCCAGGATAGAGCATGTTAAGTACGGAGTAATTCTTTTCGATACGGGATATTCGAAAAGAGTATATGAGAACGGCATTATCTCCAAGCTCTACAATCTTCTGAATCCGACTACCGTAAATGACGAAGATACAATTGCTTACAAGATGGACAGGGAAGGCGTTAAGGTAAATCACATTATCTTAAGTCATCCGCATCCCGACCATATCGGATGTCTTAGAGACTTTAAGGATTATACCCTGATCGCGACTGAGGAATGCTTTGAGTGTATGGACAGGGCAAGGCTGAGAGATCTTGTCTTCAAGAACCAGAGACCGGGATCTGATATTAAGAGAAAGGTCCTTGAGCCTTTGAAGGACGGCCTTCTTCCGGAAGAATTAAGAGGCTGCTTCACTGAGATTTACGATGTTACAGGTGACGGAAGCATATATGGAATAAGGCTTGACGGCCACAACAAAGGTCAGATCGGAATTTATATGCCGGAATACAGACTGCTTCTGGCAGCTGATGCTTCATGGGGACATTATTTTGCCGACAGAGTGGAAAAGATGAAGCTTATTCCTAGACATATCCAGAATGATTATGCATCTTACAAAGATTCGATATCCAGGATAAAAGCCTTTGAATCAGCGCATCCTGAAATAAAAGTTATCTACACCCATGAAGAATTCCCGGAGGGAATCTATGAGCAGTAAACTAAGGATCCTGAAGACCTATCTGAAATACAAGAACAGGCACTTTAAAGATCATGAAGATCTGAAGCGCTATCAGGAAAAGCAGATCAGAAAGCAGCTGAAGTTTGTCTCTACTCATTCAGAGATTTATGAAGAATATCAGGGAAAGCCTTTATCTTCCTATCCGTTGATGGACAAGAAGCAGATGATGGCAAACTTCGACAGGCTCAATACGGTCGGGACCAACCGGGAAGAAGCGATGAAGCTTGCGATCGATTCTGAAAGAAGCAGGGATTTTTCGGAGAAACTCAATCACATAACTGTCGGATTAAGTTCAGGCACAAGTGATACCAGAGGCATTTTCCTTGTATCTGACAAAGAGAAGGACATGTGGGCTGGATATATCCTTTCAAAGGTCTTATACGGTTCGATACTTGATAAATATGAAGTGGCTTTTTTCATGAGGGCAAACTCCAATCTTTATGAATCAGTAAGCTCATCCAATATCCACTTTGTTTTTTACGATATCTACAAGTCATCGGAAGAAAACATAGAAAAGCTCAAAGAGCAGAAGCCTGACATCATAGTAGGTCAGCCTTCAATACTGCTTGACTTAAGTAATTATGCCTCAGAACTTAAACCCAGGAAGATAATCTCTATAGCTGAGGTCCTTGAAGACCGGGACAGGGAAGTCATTTGCAAAGCCTTTAACTGCGATGTGATACATCAGGTCTATCAGTGCACGGAAGGATGCCTTGCGACCACCTGTGAATACGGAACGATACATCTGAATGAGGATATCGTTTATTTCGAGAAGGAGTATCTGGATGAGAAAAGATTCATTCCGGTGATCACAGACTTTACGAGAACTTCGCAGCCGATTATAAGATACCGCTTAAATGATATACTGGTCGAGCGCAGGGAACCTTGTCCGTGCGGCAGCTGCTTTACGGCGTTGGAAAGAATAGAGGGAAGGGAAGATGACGTCTTTGTTTTCGATGGCGAAGACGGAAACATGGTCGAGATATATCCCGACTTTATAAGAAGACTCGTGCTCTTTTCGGGTGACGTGCGCGATTACAGGATCGTTCAGACGGAGGACGGAAGTCTTGAAGTATATTGGAATGAAGATGATAATATGCAAAGTGCTTTTTTGAATGAACTTCAGAAAATGTCGGAGGATAGATTATTTGAGATGCCTGCGGTCAGCTTTTATGCTTATTCGTTCGACCGCAAAAAGAAATTAAAGCGTGTGGAATCAAGGAGAAATAGATAATGAGAAATGTAGAGATCACAGGTTACGGTTATTTTGTTCCCGAAGATACAGTTGTTTTCAAGGAGAAGATAAGACACAGGATCCCTGAAGACAGCAGCGAGACACAGCTCTCGATGGCAGTAAAAGCCTGTAAGGCGGCACTTGCCAAAGCTGCACTTGATATAACGGATATTGACTGCATCGTGTCTGCATCGGCAGTAGGGATCCAGCCGATCCCCTGTACAGCCGCTCTGATCCACGAGCAGATAGCTAAGGGTACGGGTATTCCTGCAATGGACATAAATACCACATGCACAAGCTTCATCTCGGCCTTTGATACTGTCAGTTATCTTATTGATGCCGGCCGTTATAACAGAGTCCTTCTTGTCGCGAGCGAAAAAGCTTCCTCCGGACTTAATCCCAACCAGAAAGAGAGCTATGAACTTTTTGGAGACGGCGCTGCTGCCGTTGTGCTGAGCAAGTGTGAAGACGGCACTTCGGGAGTAATATACGGACTCCAGAATACATGGTCTGAAGGCGCTCATGATACGGAGATCAGAGGAGGCCTTACTGGTCATCTTCCGAAGTACTACCACGAAGGCTCTGAAGAATACTTTTTCGATATGAACGGACTTAAAGTATTAAAGCTTGCAGGAAGAAAACTTCCCGGTTTCTTCAAGGAGTTTCAGGAGAAGAGCGGATATTCCATAGATGATATCGATATGGTAGTTCCCCATCAGGCAAGCAAAGCGCTCAAGATGATCATGCACAGACTGGACATCCCTGAGGATAAATACATCGATATCGTTGCCCAATACGGCAACATGGTATCTGTTGCGATCCCTCATGCATTCATGTGGGGAATCGATAACGGCAGGATCAAAAAGGGCGATAAGGTCCTTCTTATAGGCACAGCAGCAGGTCTTACCGCCAGCGCATTGCTTATCAGGTATTGATCTTTACGTCTTCAACAGATACGGAAGCTTTGTCCCTGCTCTCAAAGTGATATGTATGCTTTGCAAAGCAGAAGCCCATTGAAATGCCCAGCATTATTCCGATAACGATGCCGTATTCCTTATGGAATGCATTTACGAATACGACGCTGTAAAGCATAGCGAAAACAATGCCCATACTCCAGTTGAATCCCATTGATTTTGATTTGAGCTCAGGAAGGACTTCGCCCTTGAAAACAGCGCTTCCGTTCTTAACTGCTGATGCGTGCTGTGCGATCAGGAAAGCAACTTGACGGTCCATCTTCATGATGAGTTCCTCATCACAGATCTCTTTTGAATAGAAGCATTCATCGCATGAGAAGACGTTATTGTTCCTGCGTACAATATAAAGTGATTTTAGAACGCCTTTCTGAACATAGCCGAAGATCATTCCCTTATTTCTGATGCACTCAGTAAGAACATCAGGGTTAAACTCCACTTCGGATTTTGCTCTGAACTTTTCGCTCTTTGCTTTGAATCTCCATATTTCGATAATGTCATAACCCTGAATATTAAGTGAGCTGCCTGTAAATTCTTCATCAAGTTTAAAAAGTTTCATTTCCGTCACCTCGTTGTTTTTATGAGCATATCCTACATTTTTTCCGGTGCGGTTTCGGGATAGTGTCGTGAATGGACAATAATCGGTCGTGAACAGAATAAAAACATATGAAACTCCAGTTTTACAGGGATTCTAATTTTTTTTGAGCCGGTAATAATCGTAAAAATGGACTATATATGCTATTATTTTCAGCGGAATAAGCAACTGTTTGTTGCGGTTACGGGAGGATTAAATCAATGGGCAGAGGCGGCGGAAGCGGCAGCTCACACCACAGCTCACATCATTCGAGAAGCCATTCACATTCAGGCAGTTCCAGATCTTCTTTCAGATCTTCTTCGAGATCTTCATCCGGATCTTCCTACAGATCTTCAAGATCATCTTCATCACATCATTCCGGAACCCGTTACTACAGTGGCGGCGGTTATACCGGTGGTGGCGGACGCAGCAATGATAGTTGTCTCGGCGGATGCATGAGAGTGCTCCTCGGACCACTGTTTATCATTGCAATGTGTGTCGTTATGGCTTTTAGCATATTGATAGCTAGGGGCGATGAGCCAAGGATTCCTTTTGAATTAACAATTGAACGTTCGACCGTTCAAAGAGAACGCCTGCCTGATTCCAAGTGCGATCCTATCGACGAATGGTATCAGGATGACTGGGGTGACTGGATCGATGACACAGACGAGGCTTTTTCACTTAGAGTCGGTCTGAAGAGCTTTTATGAAGCTACCGGTGTTCAGCCTTATCTGTGGATCATGGGCGAAGAGGGCAAAGACTTTATGTCTGAAGGCTCAATTGAAGAACTGGGTGATGCAAAGTATAAAGAAATGTTCGGCGATGATGAAGGACACGTTCTTGTTATCTTCAGGGAGTATCCGAATGAATCGGGCAATTATATCTGCACCGTAACTGCAGGTTATGATGCAGAGATTCAGGTTTTGGATGAACAGGCAAAAGAGATACTTCTGGACTACATCGATTATTTCTACACAAACGATGAACTCAATGAAGGTGAATTCTTCGAAACAGCTTTCATGAGAGCCGGTGAGAGGATCATGACCAAGCAACTGTCATGGAAACAGATCGGTGTTATCATTGCGGTAGCAGTAGTTTTGATGATCGGTTTGGTTATCACAGCCGAAATAATCAAGAAGCGTAAGGTTGCCGTTGCCAAGCAGAAGACTTTACAGGCTCAGGAGCAGGCAAAGCAGGCTCAGGCTGAGAAGGATAAGACTCAGATCGATTTTAACCGTCAGCAGTATCAGGATGCTCTCGAGAAAGAGTATGTATCCGTTACATGTCCTAACTGCGGCGCGACGGCAAACAAGATACGTAAGGGAACGGTCGATTACTGCCAATACTGCGGAACTGCAATCAGCGTTGACGCGAACGGACAGGCATTTATCGGCGATATTTACAATAATCAGCAGACATTTCCACAGACATGAAGTTCTATGTAGCGACATTATTTCCCGATCAGGTAACCACTTATCTGAATACGAGCATAACGGGCAGAGGCATCGCCAAAGGTGCGATCTCATTGGAATGCATCCAGATGAGAGATTATGCGCCCAATAACTACGGCCGCGTTGACGATACGATCTACGGCGGCGGTACGGGCATGATGATACGCCCGGAACCTGTTTTCGGTGCTTATGAAAAAGCAGTGGAATTGTGCGGTGGTGTAAAGCCCCACACAGTCTATATGTCGCCCAAAGGACAGGTTTTCAATCAGGCAAAGGCTCATGAGCTTGCTTCTTATGACAATCTGCTTATCATATGCGGTCACTATGAAGGTATAGATGCGCGCGTTATTAATGAGATCTGTGATGAGGAGATATCTATCGGAGATTATGTGCTTACAGGCGGAGAGACGGCAGCAATAGTTGTCATAGATGCTGTTGCAAGGCTCGTTCCGGGAGTGCTTCCCAATGAGGAGGCATATACCAACGAATCGCATACGGACGGTGTTCTGGAAGCTCCCCAGTACACAAAGCCTCCGGTCTGGCATGACAAGGCGGTTCCTGAAGTGCTGAAGAACGGCAATGATGCGGCAATAGCCGAGTATAACCACATTGCCGCTTTGGTCGATACATGGCACAACAGACCTGATATGCTTGATAAATTGGACATATCTGAAAGTGATTGGGCAAAAATGCTTGCCTTTGAAAGAGGCATGTGCTAAAATTCACCAGTTATCAGGGTGGTCCTCTGCCATTATCCAGGCAAGAACATCTGCAGGAAAGAGAGGAAACGAACAATATGGATTTAGTAAAAGTAGTCGAGAGCGAGAATATTCGCAATCAGTATCCTGAAGTAGAAGTCGGTGACTTCGTTAAGGCTCATCTCCTTATCAAGGAAGGCACTAAAGAGCGTATTCAGGTTTTCGAAGGCTATGTCATCGCAAGAAAAGGCCAGGGCCTTTCAGAGACAATTACAATTCGCCGTGTATCTTACGGTATCGGCGTTGAGAGAATTCTCCCTGTTAACTCACCCAAGATCGATCACATCGATGTAATTCGTAAGGGTAAGATCAGAAGAGCAAAGCTCTATTATCTCCGCGATCGTCAGGGCAAGGCTGCAAAGATCACACAGAAGATTTGATAGCGGTTTTCAATTCGATTCACCAGAGGTTGTCTCATATGAGGCAACCTTTTTTATTTGATTTGCAGAGTGGAAATAGTCTGAAGGTGCTTTTTCGCCGGTTTATATCATCAGACCGCGAAAATGGGACTATAGGGCAAAATTCGATTTTTTTAGAAATGCCCTATATAAATCCTGAAAACATATGGTTTTTTCTCTAAAATTCAAATTTGCCCTATAGTTGGCTTCTTGGCTGAGGCTAAATAAGCTGCCATATATAAGTCAGCAAATCAAGCTTGTTGTGATAAAATCATCTGAGAAAAAACACGAGGAATACTATGGGCGAAAAGAAGAATGACATCAACTGGTTTCCGGGGCACATGCGGAAAGCTCTCAATGAGACCGGCGAGAGAATGAAACTCGTCGATCTTGTGTATGAGACATGCGATGCCAGGATCCCGTTCTCGAGCAGAAATCCTGAACTTGATAAGATCATAGGAAGTAAGCCAAGGATAGTCATCCTTAACAAGGCTGACCTTGCCGACCCTGCGAAAACGACCCGCTGGATAGAGAGCCTTGAGTCTGAGAACACCAAGGCATGTGCGCTTGAGAGTACGCATAAGAAGGGTTTTGACAGGCTTAACCAGATTACGATGGAACTAATGAAGGATAAGCTCGAGAAGGCTGCTGAGAAGGGCAGGATCGGAAGACCCGTAAGAGTCATGGTCGTAGGCGCGCCTAATACTGGAAAGTCCACTATCATTAATGCGCTTGCCGGCAGAAAAGCCGCTGTTACGGGCGATAAGCCGGGCGTTACAAAGGACTTTAAGTGGATAATGACCGGTGGAAGGCTTGAGCTCATGGACATGGCAGGCGTTTTGTGGCCGAGGATCGCAAATGCCAAAAGTGGGATATGTCTTACGGCTTTGGGCTCAGTAAAAGAAGAAGTTACCGATGTCGTTAAGGTTGCTTATGAGACTTTAAAGATAATGTACGATGTTTATCCCAATCTTCTTAAGGAACGCTACGGTGTTGATATGGAGATCCAGGCAGAAGAAGACGAGGGATATTTCCAGGATCCGTTCTACGATATCTTCCTTGCAATGGCAAAGAAGAGAGGCTGCATCTTAAGCGGCGGAAGGATCGATGAAGAACGCTTTGCAAGGCTCTTCTTAAATGATCTCAGAGAGGGAAGGACCGGAAGGATCACTCTGGAGATGCCTGAGGATTTTAAGTGAGGTAAAACATGCCCAAGCTTACGACTGAACAGCTTATCGCAAAATATGAGACGATGTATGAATACGAGAACGACTGCCTGTCAAAAGGTTTCAAGATGATAGGCGGCATCGATGAGGCGGGCAGGGGGCCTCTCGCAGGTCCTGTTGTAGCCGCATGCTGCATCCTTGATCCTGAGGTTAAGATACTTGGTCTTGATGACTCCAAGAAGCTTTCCGAGAAGAAAAGAGAAGACCTCTTTGGCGAGATAAAAGAGAAAGCTAAGGCGTATGCCATCTGTGCCGTAAGTCCTGAGGAGATCGATGAGATCAACATTCTCGAGGCAACGAAAAAAGCCATGAGAACATGTGTTAAGGAACTTGTCTCCAAGGGACAGTCACCGGATATCCTTCTTATCGATGCGGTCAATCTTTCAGGCACGGGCCTTGATGTCATACCGATAATCAAAGGTGACGCAAAATCAAATTCGATTGCCGCTGCATCCATATTGGCGAAGGTCACCAGGGATCACATGATGATCGAATACGATGAGCAGTATCCCGGATATGGCTTTGCAAAACATAAGGGTTACGGCACAAAAGATCACTATGCCGCTATCCGCGAAAAAGGAATGACACCTATACATAGAAGGTCGTTTCTGAAGGTCATACACTAAGAAATTGAGTAATATTATGGAGTGAGCGCTTCTGCACAAACGAGCGAAGCGTAGTGCGGAAGCCCCGCGCGAACGAAATAATATTACGAAAAGTCTTGACTTTGTGGCAAAGTTTAAGTATTATATCGCTCGTAAAAGAAGAACATCCGTTTCTCACCTTAAGCGGCTATTGCTTGTGAAGAGGTCAATAACTAGATAATTAACCTATTTTTTGAGGGGTTGCCATTAAGGCAGGGTAGTTATGAGAGAACGGATTTTATCCGTTCTTTTTTTATGCTAGGTTACGGAATTCTTAACTAAGGAGGTGGCTACCATCGCAAAGACCAATGATACTCAGATGATTAACGGAGCTATCAAGTTCCCTCAGGTTCGTCTTATTGACGCAGAAGGACAGATGGTTGGCGTTGTGTCAATCGAAGAGGCTCTTAAGAGCGCTGAAGAAGCTGAATTAGATCTCGTCTGCATATCACCTAATCCTGACAACCCTGTTTGCAGAGTCATGGATTACAACAAGTTCCTTTTCGAAAAGAGCAAGAGAGAGAAGGAAGCAAAGAAGAAGCAGAAAGAGACAGAACTTAAGGAAGTCGGCTTAAAGCTTACAACAGATGTTCACGATGTCGAAGTTAAGCGCAAGATGGTTGTTAAGTTCCTTTCGGCAGGAGACAGAGTAAAGGTTAACATCAGATTCAGAGGCCGCGAGATGGCTTTCCAGAACAAAGGCTTCGAAGTTATGAATAACTTCGCTGACAGCGTAACCGAGTACGGTTCAGTAGACAGACCGCCGAAGATAGAAGGCAGGAACATGGTAATGTACCTGTCACCGGCAAAGAAAAAATAATTTAGGAGGATAGAAATATGCCCAAGCAGAAGACACACACTTCTTCAAAGAAGAGATTCAAGGTAACAGGTACCGGTAAGGTTCTCCATAAGCAGGCATTCAGAAGCCACATTCTGAGCAAGAGACCTACAAAGAGAATGAGACACCTTAGACACAACCAGGTATGCTCAGATCAGAATGCAAGAATCATCAAGAAGATGATCCCTTACGCTTAATTGCTTAGAATTAGGAGGACAAGATAATGTCAAGAGTTAAAAGAGGAATCCGCACAAGAGCGCGTCATCATAAGATTTTAAAGGCAGCAAAGGGTTATTGGGGTCATAAGAGCAAGCTTTTCAAGGTTGCTAACCAGCAGGTTCTCAAGTCCGGTAACTATGCTTACAGAGACAGAAGAAATAAGAAGAGAGAGTTCAGAAGACTCTGGATCGTACGTATCAACGCAGCTTGCCGTTTGAACGACATGAGCTACTCCAGATTCATGAACGGCCTCAAGAAGGCTGGTATCGAGCTTGACCGTAAGGTTCTTTCTGATATCGCAGTTACAGATGCAGCAGGCTTCACATCACTCGTTGAGAAGGCTAAGGCAGCTCTCTGATAGCTTAAATCAATCAGATAATTCAAACTGCGTGGGAGTCATTCCTGCGCAGTTTTTATTTTGCAGTCTGAAAAAACAGGAAAAAAGTATGTGCGCAGCATGACTTTTAGCCGTGCTATTCCCGTTATCACTTCCTGCCATTACTTTCTGATCCCGAAATCATTAACTCCGCTTTCAATCTGTTATAATACAAGCGCGAAAAGGAGACTTCCCGCTAATGATCATCACCAGTCGTGACAACCCGAATGTAAAGCGTATTGCAAAGCTTGCGAAAAGAGATCAGGCCAAGAAAGAGGGCCTTATCTATCTTGAAGGTACCAGGCTTTGTGAAGAGGCTCTTGCAAGCGGCCAGAAGCCCGCTGAGGTTATCGTTACCGAGTCCAAAGCGGACTGGGCAAAGAAGTTTACACCTGATGTTGAGCCATTGATCTTTAGTGATAATGTTTTCTCCAAGATATCCCGGACAGTAAATCCCCAGGGAGTTGCTCTTGTGATAAAAGAGCCTGAAAGCGGCGATGAGATCCCGTTTAACGGCGATGGCAAAGATATATATGTTGTTCTTGAGAACACACAGGATCCGGGTAATCTCGGAACGGTGATAAGGATGGCTGATGCATTCGGTTTTACTGCCGTGATCATTGGACCTACTACATGTGATCCTTATAACGATAAAGTCATCAGGGCAACTATGGGATCAATATGGCATATACCGGTAGTAAGAAAGACTATGGACGAGTGTTTTGCTTTCTTTGACGGCAGGGGTATCGATACTCTTGCAACCCATCTGAAGGGCAACGGGCTCGGCGCAGGAGATCTTAAGCTTCCATGTGCATACTTTATCGGCAATGAGGGTGACGGCCTTACTGATGATACGACTTCAAGATGCCGTAAGTTCGTTAAGATACCGATGAGGGGAAGAGCGGAATCTCTTAATGCTGCTGTGGCTGCTTCGATAATAGGATACGAACTGTCCAAACTTGTCTGATAAAAGATAATTTATCAACGAACTTAACAATTAAACCCATTGTCCGGGCATGATTATTCGTCTAACAGTTAGCGGTAACAAAAAAGAGAAAAGTTCTATAATATCTGTTATTATAGGCGCTAGTCTAAGTGAATTTACAGGAAGACCGGTAATATGGAATCAGAACAGAACAAAGAGCTGATCAATAAGCTTGCTGACGTTGCAAAAGTAAAGTCATATATCAACAAGGATCTGTACACCAAGTACAACGTAAAAAGAGGACTCCGTAACAATGACGGAACCGGTGTTCTTGTAGGCCTTACCGAAGTCGGTGAGGTTATGAGTTATATCGTTGACGATGCTGACAGAATTCCGGTTGAAGGCAAGCTTTTCTATCAGGGTTATGAGGTAAAAGATCTCGTTAACGGTTTCTTCTCTGAAGGCAGATACGGATACGAAGAGACAGCTTTTCTGCTTCTTACCGGTGAACTTCCGACATCTTCCGAGCTTGATGAATTCAATAAGCTCCTTTGCAGCGTAAGACCTCTTCCTGAAGGCTTTACTGAGGACATGATCATGAAGGCACCTTCGCCGGATATCATGAACAAACTCGCAAGATCTGTACTTGCGCTCTATTCTTATGACGATAATCCTGATTCAACAGAGATCACAAATGTCGTAAGACAGTGCACTGAGCTTATTGCAAGATTCCCTGTACTCATCTCATACGGATATATGGCAAGAAGACACTATATCGAGCACAGAGACCTTTATATCCATGCACCTGTTCTAGAGTACAATACTGCTCAGAATATTCTTCACATGATCAGACCTGACGGCAAGTTCACAGAACTTGAGGCAAGGATCCTGGACGTTATGCTCGTTCTTCACGCTGAGCACGGCGGCGGTAACAATTCAACATTCGTTACACATGCCGTATCTTCAACCGGTTCTGATACTTATGCCGTTATTGCATCGGCGGTAGGTTCCCTTAAGGGCCCTCAGCACGGTGGTGCTTCCAACAAGGCTTATGCAATGATGAAGGATCTTAGAGAGCATGTAAGCGACTGGACAGACGAAAAGGCTATAAGACAGTATCTTACGGATATCATCAACAAAAAGGCATTCGACAATTCCGGACTTATATACGGTATCGGTCATGCGGTTTATACGCTTTCTGACCCCAGAACTGTCGTTATCAAGAAGTATGCCGAACTTCTCGCTGAAGAGAAGGGGAAGATGGATCTCTTTAATCTCTATCTCCTTGTCGAAAAACTTGCTCCTGAAGTATTCCACGAGGTAAAGAAGTCAGATAAGCTCGTTTGTGCAAATGTCGATTTCTTTGCAGGACTTGTATATTCGATGCTCGGTATTCCGACAGAACTTTACACTCCGCTTTTCGCATGCGGAAGAATTGCAGGATGGAGTGCACACAGGATTGAAGAGCTTGTTTCGGGCGGAAGGATCATGCGTCCTGCATTTAAGTGCGTAAACAAGAGAAGACCTTATATCCCTTCGGATAAAAGGACAGATATCATCTGAGATTGAATATTGGCCGCAAAACAGGCCAACATTCATTTCGGGTGCACTTGCGCAGGTTTTAAACCTGTGGTAATATACTCGGGCAAACAAACAAGGCCCCATGGTCAAGTGGTTAAGACGGCGCCCTCTCACGGCGCAATCAGCGGTTCGAATCCGCTTGGGGTCACCAGATTTTCAAGGAAGGACGAACATCAGAAAGATGTCCGTCTTTTTCGTTAACACAGGAACTTTATGGTTATGGATGAGAATAAATATATAAAGATAAGAGGTGCCAGAGAGCACAACCTGAAGAATATCGACATTGATATTCCAAGAAGAAAGATGGTAGTCCTGACAGGTCTTTCCGGTTCAGGCAAGTCTTCGTTAGCATTCGATACGATTTATGCCGAAGGACAGAGAAGATATGTTGAGTCATTATCTTCATATGCCAGAATGTTCTTAGGCCAGCTCGATAAGCCTGATCTCGACAGTATCGAAGGTCTTTCACCGGCAATTTCCATCGACCAGAAGTCAACAGTCAGCAATCCGAGATCTACCGTCGGTACGGTTACTGAGATCTACGATTACTTCAGGCTTTTGTACGCAAGAGTAGGTGAGCCTTTCTGCCCCAATTGCGGTAAGCCCATTAAGTCACAGGGCATCGACCAGATAATCGATAAGCTAAAGGTCTATCCCGAAGGCACAAGAGCCATTATCTATTCTCCTGTAGTAAGAGGCAAGAAGGGTGAGTTCGGCAAGCTTTTCGAAGGATTCCGGAAATCCGGTTATGCGAGAGTCAAGGTTGACGGTATCACATACGAACTCGATGAGGAGATCACTTTAAACAAGAATAACAAGCACGAGATATCCGTTGTCGTTGACAGGCTTGTCATTAAGGAAGCAAATACCACGAGATTGTATGATTCCTGTGAGACAGCTTTGAAGCTCTCTGACGGATTGCTTATGGTTGAGCTCCAGACTGCTGTAGTTGATGACAAGGGCGATAAGACATACGAGACTAGTGAAGAGTTCTTCTCGCAGAATCTGGCATGTCCTGACTGCGGTATCTCATTCGGAGAGATCAACACCAGGAGCTTTTCGTTTAACAGCCCGGAGGGTGCTTGCCCCAACTGCTCCGGTATAGGCACTCTTACTGCAGTAGATCCCGAGCTCTGCATAACCAATCCCAAGCTCTCCATCAACGAGGGTGCTGTAAGGACTGCTGGCTGGAATTTCGACGATCCCAAGAGCTGGGGAAGATGTTTTGTTGAAGCGCTATCCAAGAGATACAAGTTCTCTCTTGATACACCTTACTATAAGCTTCCCGAGAGCATTAAGAACATCATTCTATACGGTAACGGCGGAGAGAAGATGAAGGTCGATACAAGGAATTCTCTTTATCCCAGAAGCGGAGACTACTATTCCGATTGGGAAGGTATTGTTCCGAGCGTTATGAGACGCTGGAGAGAGTCCGGAAGTGAAGAGGCTAAGGCTGCTTATGAGAGATACATGAGCATAGATGTCTGTCCTGTCTGCAACGGTGCGAGACTCAACAAGAACAGTCTCTCCGTTAAGGTAGGCGGCCTTAACATAAGTGAGCTTACCGATATGTCCGTAAAGAACATGAGACAGTTCTTTTCTGATATCAGGCTCAGCGGCAAGAATTCCGAGATAGCGGCCCCGATCCTTCGCGAAGTCAGAGCAAGACTTGAATTCTTATATGATGTCGGCTTGGATTACATGACTTTGTCCAGATCATCTGCGACGCTTTCAGGTGGTGAGGCACAGAGGATCAGGCTTGCCACACAGATCGGTGCAGGACTTCAGGGAGTTCTTTATGTACTTGACGAGCCTTCGATAGGACTTCACCAGAGAGATAACGACAAGCTTATTAAGACTTTGTTCAAGCTCAGGGATCTCGGCAATTCGATCCTCGTCGTAGAGCACGATGAAGATACAATGCGCGCAGCAGACCACATTGTCGATATCGGTCCGGGAGCCGGATCTTTCGGAGGTCAGGTTGTCGCACAGGGTACGGTGGATGACATAATCGCCGAGAAGAATTCCGTTACCGGACAGTATCTTTCAGGCAATAAGTTCATCCCTGTTCCTATGAACAGAAGAAAGGCTGATCCCAAAAAGCAGCTGAAGATAAGCGGTGCCAGCATCAATAACCTTAAGAATATCGATGTGTCGATCCCCTTAGGCCTTTTCACTGTCGTAACGGGTGTATCAGGTTCAGGTAAGTCATCGCTTATCAATTCGACTCTTGTGCCTTATCTTTCACACGAGCTTAACGGTTCCAGAAAGGCCAGGGTAAAGTGCGAGAGGATCACGGGCTATTCCAACCTTGATAAGATCATCTGCATCGATCAGAGCCCGATCGGAAGGACTCCGAGAAGCAATCCCGCAACCTATATCGGACTTTTCGATCTTATCCGCAAGCTTTATGCCGAGACACCAGATGCCAAGCAGAGAGGCTATAAGGCGGGAAGATTCTCGTTCAATACCAAGGGCGGCAGATGCGAAGCCTGTGCCGGAGACGGTGTGAACAAGATCGAGATGCATTTCCTTCCTGATATATACGTTACCTGTGATGTTTGTAAGGGTAAGAGATATAACAGGGAGACTCTTGAAGTCAGATATAACGGCAAGAACATCTCCGATGTACTCGACATGTCCGTTGACGAGGCCTGCGAGTTCTTCAAGAACCACCCTACGATCTATAAGAAGGTCAGAACCCTTCAGGATGTGGGACTGGGTTATATCAAGCTCGGCCAGCCCTCCACGACGTTGTCCGGAGGTGAGGCGCAGAGGATCAAACTTGCCGCTGAATTGTCGAGAAGATCGACCGGAAAAACGATATATGTATTAGATGAGCCGACAACAGGACTCCACGTTGCAGACGTCCATAAATTGGTTGACATTTTAGAACGCCTAACAGAAAATAAGAACACTGTTGTCGTAATAGAGCATAATCTGGATGTCATAAAGACAGCGGATTACATCATCGATCTGGGTCCTGAGAGCGGTGACGGAGGCGGCGAAGTAGTTGTCTGCGGCACGCCCGAAGAGGTCGCAAAATGCAAAAAGTCCTACACAGGACAGTTCCTGAAGCCTGTTCTTGATAAGGCTAAGAAGAACGGTCAGTATAAGGATATTTCTGCTTTTATTGACACTGCAAGGCTCGAGGAAGAACAATACGACATTCTTACCGGTCCCAGGGTAAGACGCAGGATAAGGGAAGAGATAGAGAATAACGGAGAAGAATAATGGCTATTTGTAGTATTTGTAAGAAGAGACATGCGATCGTTTTTACGAGCCGCTATGAGAACGGTAACAGGATAGACGAGGGTTTCTGCCTTAAATGTGCCTATGAATCAGGCATATCCGGAGTTACCGATATGTTCAAGGCAACCGGAATTACAGCTGACAACATCGATGAGATGAGCGACAGGCTTGAGGAACTCGTTTCACAGAACGGTTTCTCTGCTGATCCCACGGATTTCCTTAAGTCGCTTGCGGCAGGAGATGATTTCTCCGGAATGCCTTTCGAAGACGACGATGACGAGCCTTATGAGTTCGATGAGGATTCAACACCCGTGAATATTGCTGATCCTGAAGATGCCAAAGACGGTAAGTCCGAGGAAGGTGAAGAGAAGAATAATATCTTCGGTTCGCTTTTCGGAAGAAGACCGGGAAGTGAGGCAGGTGAAGATTCCAAGGGCGATAAGAACAGCAGAGATCCCAAGAAGGCCAGGAAGCCGCGCTTCAAGTATCTGAATGAATTCGGTACAAACCTTACCGAGCGCGCTGCCGAAGGCAAGATCGACCGTATCATCGGCCGTGACAAGGAGATCGAGCGTTGTATCCAGATCCTTAACAGGCGTTCCAAGAACAATCCTGTTCTTATCGGTGCGCCTGGTGTAGGTAAGACGGCTGTCGCACAGGGTCTTGCCGTTAAGATCGTTGAAGGAAGCGTTCCTGAAAAACTGCTCAATATGCAGGTATGGCAGCTTGATCTTCCTGCCATGGTTGCGGGCACACAGTTCAGAGGACAGTTTGAGAGCCGTATCAAGGGTGTTATCAACGAAGCTATCAAAGCTGAGAACATCATTCTTGTAATAGATGAGCTCCATACAATTATCGGTGCCGGTGATGCCGAAGGTTCAACCAACGCAGCAAATATCCTGAAGCCGGCACTCGCAAGAGGCGAACTACGCATCTTAGGTTCAACCACAACGGCTGAATACAAGAGGATCGAGAAGGATTCCGCCCTTGAAAGACGTTTCCAGAAGGTAATGCTGGATGAGCCTTCCGTAGAGATGTCCATTGAGATCTTAAAGGGTATCAAGGATTACTACGAAAAGCACCATAACGTCACATATTCCGATGAGGTTATCGAGTTTGCCGTCAAGGCATCCAAGAGATACATCACTGACAGATATCTTCCTGATAAGGCTATCGACCTTATCGATGAAGCAGGTTCAGCAGCTAATCTCAAGAATGTTAAGCTTGTAAAGCTTGCAAATACCAGAAAGGCGCTTGAAAAAGCTAAGCGTGAACATCAGCTCCAGTTGGATTCTATGGAGAATTCATCTCCGGAAGAACGTGAAGCAGATTATGAAAAGCTAGCCGAACTCAAGGCAAAAGCAGATAAGCTTCAGAACGAACTCGACCAGCTCGAGAACGATATTGCACCTGATCCTATCCAGGTTGAAGATATTGCCCGTGTTGTCGAGATGTGGACTGGTATTCCGCTCAAGTCCATTTCAGAGACTGAGACAGAGAAACTCAACAATCTCGAAGAAAGACTTCATAAGCGTGTTATCGGTCAGGAAGAGGCCGTACATGCCGTTGCAAGTGCTGTAAGACGTACAAGAGCCGGCTTTACAAAGAAGCATAAGCCGACATCATTCATATTCGTAGGACCTACAGGTGTAGGTAAGACAGAGCTCGTTAAGGCATTAGCCGAGGTAATGTTTGATACCGAAGAGGCACTGATAAGGATCGATATGTCCGAATATATGGAACCTCATTCAGTATCCAAGCTCATCGGATCTCCTCCGGGATATGTTGGATTTGATGATGCGGGCCAGCTTACTGAGCAGGTAAGAAGGAAGCCTTATTCGGTAATCCTTTTCGACGAGATCGAGAAGGCGCATCCGGATGTATTTAACCTTCTTTTGCAGATGTTGGATGACGGTGTCCTGACAGACAGCCACGGACTGCATGTTAATTTCGAGAACTGCATTATCATCATGACATCTAACGCGGGAAGCTCTGCGAAGGCTGCTACGATCGGTTTCTTCAATGAGACTCATGAAGCTCTTGAGCAGCATGTCCAGAGTGCTCTGAAGGAGACATTCCGTCCTGAGTTCCTGAACCGTGTTGACGAGACTATCATATTCAAGTCACTGAAGCCTGAGGAGATCCGTCAGATCGTTAATATCATGATCAAGGATGTATTCCAGTCTCTTGAAGACAAACATATCAAGGGAACTATGTCTAAGGCGGCAGGCGACAGACTTGCTGAGCTCGGCTACGATGAGAAGTACGGTGCAAGACCGCTCCGTAAGGCAATCAGGACCAATGTCGAAGATCCGCTCTCCGATATGTTCCTTACAGGAGCTCTTAAAGATGTTGTAAGCCTTAAGATCGATTTCAGAAGAGGCAAATTCGTATTCGACACCATCAAAAAGAGCGAATGACAGATCAGGCTTAAGTCCGTTTGATAAACAAAAGATAAGGGGTTGCATCATCTGATACAACCCCTTTTAAGTTTCGGTTTTACGGGATATTACTTGACCCAGTCGAAGAATGCGTAGTTATAACCATACATGCTTACATCTCCGCTTGTTGTTACATAGACAGTGAAGCAGTATGTATCTCCGCCTTCAACAGAAATCTCATTAGGTGTTCCTCTGTAAGACATTCCGTCACCTGTGAATGTCATGCCTTCTGATGTGATCTCTGTAATTGACTGGTCGCAGAAGAATGTGATATCGAGTCCGTATAGAGATTTAGGAAGACTTGCTGTGCAACGGCTCTTGTTCTTAAGTTCTATATCAAACTGGAAGCCGTCTGAATTAGTGCAGAAGTTTGTGATCCTTGTGCTGAAGTCATTAATGCTTGAACCTGCTGCTGTAGAGCTGTTGGATTTTGTGCTCTTAGCAGATGCAGTAGTTTCTTCAGCTGTTGTTTCTTCTGTTGTTGTTTCTTCAGTTGTAGTTGTCTCTTCTGTTGTTGTCTCTTCTGTTGTTGTAGTCGTTGTAGCTTCAGTTGTTGTCTCTGAAGTAGTAGCTTCAGTAGCAGTTGTTGTTGCTTCTGTAGTTGTCTCGACAGTTGTCTCGGTTACAGTTGTTTCTTCTTGCTCCTTGGAAGATTCAACCACCTGAGTTGAAGATACGGTGGGAATTGTCTCTATAGGTTTCTTACCGAAAAGATTCATAAGACCTGAGGTCCTGTCAAGGATCCAGAGCACGCCGATGGCAACGAAGATAATTGCAAGGAACGTGATAAGACCGGCAAGACCGGGATCCTTCTGAGCCTTAGGTACTTTCTTCTTTCTTGACTTCTTAACGGTAGTAACAGGCGAGATAGTCTTATTATTATGGTTGGCTGCACCGGAGACTGTATCTGTATTAGCAGTTGAAACACCTCTTGTTGCTACAACAGGCTGTTTGCCCTTGGGCTCGAAAGGCGAGCCGGAAGCTGCATTAGCAGAAGCAGCCGGTTTGCTTGAAGTACCGGGTCTGTGAGCTGTCTCGGCAGCTGCCGAAGCAGGTTTGGCGGGGGCAGGAGCCGGAGCAGGTGCCGGCTTTGCAGCGGCTTGTGCAGGAGCTGCAGGCTGAGACTTAACCGGAGCGGGAGCTGATTTAGGCGCTTCTTTATGAGCTGATGCTGCGGGTCTGTGAGGGGTCTCAGTCTCAGCAGGAGCTTTTACAGCCTCAACTTTCCTAGCTTCTGTTTTAACAGGCTCTGAAGGCTTGTTAGCCGATGCATTATTCTTTGCGGCTGCAATTGCTGCTGCAGCTGTTATTGAAGCCGCTGCGGATGCAGCTTCTGCAGATGTATTGGACTTAGAAGGTTCTGCAGACTTTGCTGTCTCAACCGGCTTTGCGGGTGCTGCAGGCTTAGCCGACTCAGCAGGTTTTGCTGACTCGGCAGATCTTGCTGCCATAGCAGGAGCGACACGCTTTTCCATGTCAGCACGTTTTTCGGGGATTACATTTGCTGCAGGGTTTACAGGCTTAGCCGGTTCAGCGGGCTTTGCTGAAGCTACAAACGGAGAAGCAGCAGGCTTAGCCGGATCAGTGGGCTTAGCAGTTGCAACAAAAGGAGAAGAAGCGGGCTTATCGGGCGCTGCGGGCTTTTCCTGAGATGCTGCTTTCTCTGCCTCCTGCATAGCCTGAGCTGTCTGGGTAGGAGTAGAGAATAATTCGGTTTTATTTGCAGAAGGATAAGGTCTATAGCCTGTTGACTGTGCGGCAGGTGAGGCAGGTGCAGCCTTGGCAGGAGTCTCAGAAGGCTTGAAAGCAGGCTTTTCTTCAGCTCTGGGAATATCAACTCCGTTGGGAGCAGGGATATCAGGCTTTTCTGCATTGAGGAAAGGACTTGTTTTCTTGTCGTGTTCTGATGTGGCAAAATCAAGTCCGTTGCCTGATTTGAAGATCTTATCATTGGCAGCCTGCTTAGCTTCATATCTGCTAAGTTCGTCTTCAAGGTCATCGAATTTCGGAATAGCTTCTTTTGCAGGTTCAGGTGCTTTGACAGTGAAAGCGGGCTTGTCGAAAGTGCCGCCGTTCTTGGGGAAGACAGGATCTGTGGATACAGGTGCAGCTTTAGGCGAATCAGCTACAGGTGTTTCAACCTTGGGTGCTTCTGCCTTAGGCTCTTCCTTTACGGGAGCAGGTTCGTCCGGAGCTTTGAAAGGCTTGAAAGCTGAAATAGAGGAATCGAACTCGAAATCATCGAATTCATCCTTGAATCCGTCGTTATAAGAATTGGATTTGTTCTCAATATTGTTTTTGCTCTCTTTGAGCTTTTCTGCGACAGATTCGGTCTTGTCACCGGGTTTGAACTGAACTGCAAAAGAGGAATCGATAAAATCGTCTTTGCCGTCAGGTGTGTTCATCCCGTTAAAGTTATTAAACTTATCAGGATCGTTAGGCATAAGTCTAATCTCCTTTTTAATAATTTATTAGTATAATTTTAACGATAATGATTTTTCAATCAATACGTTTATGTTACGATTTCTTTTCTTTTCGGGACGATTAAAGGTTGATAGTGTGCCTTGACTTTGGTCATTCATGATGTTAATATACTTCACGCACTTACGGATAGGCTCGTGTGGCGGAATTGGCAGACGCAACGGACTTAAAATCCGTCGGAGTAAAATCCGTACCGGTTCAAGTCCGGTCACGAGCACCATTTATTCCTTATAAGTGCGGCGATTGACATCGCGGAGTGGAGCAGTTGGTAGCTTGCCGGGCTCATAACCCGGAGGTCGTGTGGTTCGAGTCCCGCCTCCGCAACCAGTATTAAAGAGTCGGATATGATCCGGCTCTTTTTTGTTGCCCTTCAAAATACCTTATGCCTGCCAATTTTCTTTATTTCTTGTTTTTATATTATTTGTGTATAATGTATGCGGTTTATAAGCACAAGCAGGAGGCTTTTTAAATGGCTAATCTTCAGAATGAACATACGGCTGAACGCAATGATGTTGCCGGCAGAATAGTTCGTATCTGTATATTGATAATCGTATCTTTTGTAGTGGCGATCGCTGCGGTATCTTTTGCCGTTCACCATATGAGACTTCAGTTCGAGGAGGAATTCAAAAAGATTTCCGACACGAAGATGCAGCAGGTTACAGATGTTGTCAGAATGAGTGTTGATGGTGATGATCTTGTATCCAATACCGTTAATGCTCCTGCAAGATACAGTGCGCTTTTGGATCTCATGCTCGCAGATACTTCTTCGGAGAATCTTTCGGCAGAAGGATATGGACTTTTCGGATATAACCAGGGTCAGTTATCACTTCTTTTGAGCAGGGGAGTCAATGATCCTTCGGAATTTGCCGTTGCAAGCAGAGATATCTCAGAATGGCTCAGTGCCACTTCGGAAGAGACAGTTATAGTCGGTAAGAATTACGAGAGTATTATCGTTCCTATTAATGACAGCACAGGTATGTGCGTCGGCGTATTTGAGTACAAGTGCACATTCGGTGAACTTTATGCTTTGGGTGACAAGCTTGAATCCAGGATCCTAACGGCAGTTGTTATTGCCGTTCTTTGCGGTGTATTCCTTTTCGCTGTACAGGAAGTTCTCATCCGTGTGATCAGAGGAAGACAGACAGGTTCTTCCGGAAAGAAGAGTCCTGAGACTCCCCAGACACGTGACAGAAGACTTATCTCTTCAACGATCGGCTACTGCTTTACGATAATCCTCGTCGTACTTCTCGTTATGGCCACACAGCTTTCAAAGACTTACATTAAGGCTTTGGAGAGCGAGCGTGCAGACATGATGGAGAAGTGTGCCGTATCTTGTGCTACAGCTCTTACGTATACGGATGTAAGAGAGAATATGTCTTATATGCTTCCGATCTATAAATACGGTAATGACAAGCCTTACACAGTTAATATCTATACGATGGCAGGAGATTCCTTCCTCAGACTTTATTCTTCAACTGCTACAGGTAACGTTCAGCAGTATTACCTCACAGGCGCGGGCAATCAGTATATTGACTGCTTCGGACTCCAGCAGGCTGCATTCACTTCACGTAATGACAGCGGTGTTTCATATGTTTGTGCTATCGCTCCGATCATCTCATCAGAGAATACGGTATCAGGTGTACTTGAGGTCATGATGCCGAGAGATGATTTTGAGAGCTCTGTTAACGGAATGAGCCTTTCATGGATATTCACTATCATTTCGATCGCTATCTCAATGGGTATCATGATCTTCGAATTGAATCTTCTTATTTCCACCATATCCAAGGGTATTTCCGGCAATGCACCGGTACTTGTTATGTATGGCGAGAATGCCAACAGATTCCTTTCATTCTTTACGGCATTCGGTTCTATCATGATGCCGGTTGCGTTTGCGGATTATTTCAAAGAACAGCTTAATTATCTGCCGATGCCTGCGGTTCAGGGAATCATATGCGTAACGCTTCTGTTGTTTATCTGGGGTTTCCTTGGCTTCTCGGGTATCAGGAACAGTCTTAAGACCAAGCTTACGAGCAGGATCGCACTTCTTGCTGTAACATGTGCCGGATACTTCTTTGCTCTTATCGCGGGAGTAATCAATTTCCCTTATCTTACAGCGGTTCTTGCGCTTCCTTTGGGTTTCTGTTTCGGTATGACATTTGACTATTTGAGAGACTACAGGATCAATGCCGGAAGACTCGGTTACAAGGATTACAATGACAGAGTTATTCATAATGTTCAAGCTTCATCATATTTCCTTGGTGTAGCAGTTGGTGCGGTCATTGCCGGAATCTGTTACGAAAGATACGGACTGTTCGTTGTTACGATCATAAGCGGTGCAGCTCTTGTACTTGCATCTATCGGTATGATCTACTTCATGCAGAACAATACACAGGTCAGGGAAGCACCTCTTTCTGTCAGCGGTTTCTTCTCTGTATTTGCTGATTCAAGGATTGCAAGATTCCTTAATTCATCATTCCTTATGCTCGGTGTGGCCCTTGCATTCATGCTTATGTTTATTCCTAACTACCTGGAGAATGTCGGCATCTCGCTTCCTACCACATCGTTCTATTTCCTCGTATGCGGTTTTACTGCATGCTTCGTTTGCGGATTTGTAAAGAACAGATTTGCACACCTTCTTACATCAAGAACGAGGGTGTTGATCCAGGCTGCGTCAACAGTTTTAGGTCTCTTTGTTTTCGCGCTGATGCCTTCAGCAAAGATGCTTGTTGTTACATGTGCATTCCTCGGAATCGCACTTGGAATCCACGATTACTATTACATCTATGTTCTTTACCTTATATGTAACGGAAAGGTAAAGGCTAATCTCAGAAAGCTTGCTGAATATACAGTTTATCTTGGTGTCGGAATAATGCTCCCGATCATCATGGCTGCTTTCATGGTAAAGAATGTCAGGATTACGTTCCTTATCCTTACCGTTATCGTGGCAATCCTTGCATTTGTATATCCGCTCTCTTCATTCTCAGGTAAGATCGACGAGCGTGATATCTCTTTGAAGCCCGAGAAAAAACAGAAGCCTTCTCCTCCTTCTGCAACACGCGCCCCTCAGCTCCAGAATGCTGCACCGGTTCAGGCTGATTCTCAGCTTCCTTCAGGTTATCAGGAAGCAGCACCTGCTCCTCAGAGCAATACCGCGGTTCCTGAACAGCAGTACTATTCACAGCAGTATCAGGCCCCGGTTCAGCAGTATGCTGCACCTGCACAGCAGTATTCAGAACCGGTTCAGAGTGTTCCTAATGAACAACAGTATCAGGATCCTGATCAGTACGCGGCACCTCAGCAGTATGCTGCACCGGCGCAGCAATATGCGGATCCGGCCGATCCTTATATGGGAAGTGCCCCGGCACCTGATAACTATCAGCCTCAGCAGGCACCTTACGATCCGCTTGCTTTCCTGAACGGCGACGAAAATGAAGGAGGTAATCAAAATGTCTGATGAACTCTGGAATCAGAAACTGACTCGCGAGAATATCCGCGATTTCTATATGTCAACGGTTGTTATGGTATATTCTTCCTGTTACGGAATCACCAAGGAAGCGACCAGATGTGAGAATGCTATCGTAAAGTCTTATCTTGATATCTATGCTAAGCGCAATAACATCCCTGCAGACAAGGTAATCTATGAATTCGGAGATATACTTCTCGCAAATTCAAAGAATATAGTTGCACAGTATCCGCTTCCGGCTGACCTCAAATTCGAGGAGAGACTTCTTGACGAATATACGCGCAATTCCATGCTCGAAAAGATCCTTTCAAAGATCGATTCAAGAAGCTTTAAGGCAATGGAATTCATCAATACGGATGTTAAAAAGGGAAGACGTCCGAAGCAGATGCGCAAGCTTAACGATCTGTTCCAGATCACTCCTCTTCTGATCCTGGAGATCATTGTTCTGGCAATTATCATTTGGGCTGTAAGTTATGTTGCCATCACACTTCCTTACAGACACTCTGAACTTATAAACGAGAAGAGTATTTTTGAGACTGCTTCGATTCAGGAACAGTATATTAATGCATTGCCGTTCTATCCGTTCAGGATACAGACTAACAAGTCAACAGAAGAAGGATTCCTTCCTGTTCCTACTGAAGGACAGCCGGCTGATCCTACTGCCGGTCAGGAGGAGCCTACAGAGACTACGGTACTCGGTCCGCAGCTTGCAGAATCGTCAACCGAACTTTCTGCTACGAGCGGCTGATAACCCGATAAAAGATAGTAATTAATATCAGAAATAAAGAACCGAAATATGTATTTTCGGTTCTTTTTTCTTGTGTATGATATTAGTATCTGAAAAAAGTAAATCAAAAGTGACTCTACTAAGCGAAAGGAGAATTGTCCCCATGTTTGATTTTAAGTATTACACCCCTACGAAAGTTGTTTTCGGAAAGAACACGGAATCCAAAGTCGCAGAGCTCATCAAAGAGTTTGGCGGTAGTAAGATCCTTATCCATTACGGTGGAGGAAGTGTTGTAAGATCAGGACTTCTCAAGCGTGTAACAGATACTTTGGATGAGGCCGGGATCAGCTACGTTACATTAGGCGGTGCTGTTCCGAATCCTCACCTTGGACTTGTATATGAAGGTATTGAACTCTGCAAAAAAGAGAAGGTTGATTTCCTTCTTGCTGTAGGAGGCGGCAGTGCGATCGATTCTGCAAAAGCAATCGGTTACGGTGTTGCTAATGAAGGCGATGTATGGGATTTCTACGACTATAAGCGTAAGGCTGAAGGATGCCTTCCTCTCGGCGTTATCCTTACCATTGCGGCAACAGGAAGTGAGATGAGTGATTCTTCAGTTATTACGAAGGAAGAAGGACTTGTTAAGCGCGGTTACAGCAGCGATTACTCACGTGCTAAGTTTGCGATCATGAATCCTGAACTTACGATGACGCTTCCTGATTATCAGACTGCATGCGGATGCACTGACATCATGATGCATACCATGGAAAGATATTTCACCAACGGCGGCAATATGGAGCTTACGGATGCACTTGCTGAAGGACTTCTCCGCACTGTTAAGAAGAATGCAATTATTCTTAGAGATGATCCTCAGAACTACGATGCAAGGGCAGAAGTAATGTGGGCAGGAAGCCTTGCTCATAACGGCCTCACAGGCTGCGGTAACGACGGTGGTGACTGGATGACCCATAAGCTTGAGCATGAATTGGGCGGTCTCTACGATGTCGCACACGGCGCAGGCCTTGCAGCCATCTGGGGTACATGGGCAAGATATGTTTATAAGAATTGTCTTAACCGCTTCAAGAAGTTCGCGATCAATGTCATGGATGTTGAAGATTCAGGCACTGATGAAGAGATAGCTCTCCGTGGTATCGAAGCTATGGAGGACTTCTACAGAAGCATCAACATGCCTACAAATCTCCGTGAGCTCGGCGTAAATCCCACTGAAGAAGAACTGGCCCTCATGGCTCATAAGTGTGCAGTAGGTGTAGGCGGAGAGATGGGCTCTGCCAAAGTCCTTAACGAGCAGGCTATGTACGAGATCTATAAAGCAAGCATGTAATTGATCAGTTTCCTGAAAGGAGGATTCTTTTATGTCAGTAAAATGGGGCGTTTTGGGTACAGCAAATATCGCTCAGGGATGCACTATCCCTGGAATGAAGGATGCATCCAACTGTGAGCTTTATGCTATTGCAGGCAGGAATGAAGCAAAGGTCAATGATTATAAAGAGCGTTTCGGATTTGAGAAGGGTTATGTCGGGTACGATAGTCTTCTGGAAGATCCTGATGTTCAGGCTGTTTATGTTCCGCTTCCCAACAGCCTTCATAAAGAGTGGGTCATAAAAGCTCTGAAGGCAGGCAAGCATGTTCTCTGCGAAAAGCCTATGGCTTTAAACGCTGATGATGCAAGAGAGATGTTTGCTGTTGCCAAAGAGAACAATGTGATCTTAATGGAAGCTTACGCTTATCTGCACGGTCAGTATATCGAATCTCTTAAGGCTGATATCAAGAGCGGTGTTATTGGCGACATCGATTTAATTGAGACAGCATTCTATACGCAAGGATATGAGGAAGATATAAGACTTTATAAGGAGCTTGGCGGCGGTGCGGTTTACGATCTTGGCTGCTATTGCACGACTATGATCCTTTCTTTGATCGATTCTGATGTTGACTATGTTAAGGCCGATGCCGAGTTTAACGACAAGGGCGCTGATGTTTTCGCATCGTGCCTTATGAAGTTCAAAAATGGCGCGAGAGCTGCTTTTGATGTCGGAATGATATTTGACCCTTCGAACAACGGACGATATGACAGGCTCTATATACACGGATCGAAAGGCATCTTAATCTCCGATGTCGAATATAACCAGTCCGGCAAAGTATCTTATACGATCAAGTCCGGTACCGCTGAGTATCATCCTTCGATCAATGTTTACAATAACTATATGCTTGAGATCGAACAGCTTGGCAGATGTATCGAAAAAGGTGAGCAGCCGCATATCACAGAAGATTTCACAGTAAAGAATGCTGAAGTACTCGATATGGTATTAAAGCAGATAGGATATTGATTATTCAGGAGAACAGTTAATATGAATGAGACTTTAAAGGTTTTGGAGACGAGAAGAAGCTGCAGGAATTTCAAGCCTGACATGGTAAAAGAAGAGGATCTTAAAGCTATCCTCAGAGCAGGTACATATGCAGCTACGGGAATGGGTAAGCAGAGTCCCATAATAATCGCAGTTACAGATAAAGAGTTAAGGGATAAGATCTCTGAGGAGAACAGAAAGATCGGCGGCTGGGATGAAGGATTCGATCCATTTTACGGTGCTCCCGTTATCCTGATCGTTCTTGCAAACAAAGATATCGTTACACATGTATACGACGGGTCACTCGTTATTGGTAATCTAATGAATGCCGCAGAAAGCCTTGGTGTTGCCAGCATCTGGATCCACAGGGCTAAAGAAGAGTTTGAATCTGACTTCGGTAAGGAACTCTTGAAAAAGCTCGGGATCGAAGGTGATTATGAAGGCATCGGACACTGTGCACTTGGTTATGCTGCTGAGCCTGCCAGGGATCCGGCTCCCCGCAAGGACAATTACGTTTACAGTATTTAATTAACTTAAATAAACAAAAGAAAAACGGTATCAAGTATAATGTTGATACCGTTTTATGTTTTGGGGGAATTACTGATGGGAAAGAGAAGTTTAAAACCATATAACGATTATTGTCCGCAAACCCTATTCCTTTATGGAACATACGATGAAGAGGGCAATCCTGATTTCGGACTGTTTTGCTGGTTCAGTTATATCTGGGACGGCGAGATGGGTGTAATGTGCTGTATTGGCGGCAACAAGACCACATTGGAAAATATCAGGCGCAATAAGATTTTTTCTTCAAATATTGTTACAGAGGAACTCCTTAGCGTTGCTGATTACATGGGCTGTGTAAGCGGTAAGAATCCTGACAAGATGAATATAGATCTTGATATAGGGAAGGGCGAAGTGCTGGACGTTCCCGTGCTTAATAATTCTCCGGTCAATTTCGAACTCGAAGTAACCGACTTTATCGAAAAGCACGACGGCACAGTCATGCTCTGCAAGATCAGGAATGTCCTTCAGGATGAGTCTTTGTCATCGGATGAGACAGCTGAGCAGAAGCTTAGACGTATAGCTCCCGTAAAGACTACATGCAAGCATTATTTCAGTTACGGTGGAAAAGATCTCGGTTCATGGGGTGAGCCGATGAAAAAACTATAATCTATTTTTTCTTATCAGGATCGAAGATTGCCAGAGGGTTGCTCTCAATTGCACGCTGCAGAGCTTCATCGTCAACATGAGTGTAGATCTGGGTAGTGGATACGCTCTGATGTCCTAAGATCATCTGAAGATTCCTTATATCGACCTTGCCGTATTTGTACATGAGCGTAGCTGCTGTGTGTCTGAGCTTGTGCACTGAGTATACTCTTGTATCAATGCCGGATTCTTCAAGAAGGCGTTTTATCGTAATCTGGATCATGTCATCGGAGATCCTCGTTCCGCGCTTGGAAACGAATAAAGCTTTTTCGGCTTCAGGCTTGATCTTGAGAGTGGCTCTTTTGTTCATCCAGTCATCCAAAGCTTCGAGACAGGCATCGTTGAGATAGATCGTACGTTCCTTGTTGCCCTTACCTATAACAGTTAGGGTGGTGCCGTGAATATCGTTTGTATTGATTCCGCGAAGTTCTGATAAACGCATTCCGCAGTTAAGGAACAGGGTAAGCATGCAGTAATCACGTTCATTGGAGTCCTTAGGTGAATCGTATGCTGTCTTCAGAAGTTCCTGGCTCTGTTCAAGTGTCAGATACTTCGGAACGCGCTTGCCGATCTTAGGGGTCTCAATATCATAAGCAGGGTTGTGATCAAGAACTCTTCTTTTGGAATGAAGATATTTGAAGAAACTTTTGAGAGAGGCAATGTGCCTTGCTCTCGCACTGTTTGACTGTTTTCTGGATCTTGAAAGCCAGATGACAAATGCCAGAAGATCGTCTGTGGTGACCTTGTTCAGAAGCTTAACATCAATATCTGATATATCGATCTCTTCAAGCGGAGTGCCTTCGGGCACCATGCCTCTGTCGAGCTTTAAGAACCTGGCGAAAAGGATGAGGTCATATCTGTATTCCTTAACAGTCAGTTCCGACCGGCCGAGAGCAGCCTGCATGTAACTGCAGTAATTCTCGAGAAGCGGAAAAGTAGGTGACATGTTATTCAGACCTCATTTCAGTAAGATGATTTAATTATAATACAAACATCAGTCTGCTCTTTTAAAGTCTGATAACAATTGTCCGCAAAAGTTAATTCTTGACACTTCCCAATGCAACGCCTTCTACGATGTACTTCGAACAGAAAACATACACAAGGATCGGCGGGATAACCATCATGAGTTCGAGACCTCCCGGAGGCGCCAATACTTTGGCGGAATTGAAGATAGAAAGAGTCTTTTTGTTATCGTCGAGCAGGATGATAGAAGGGACCCAGACTTCGCTCCAGCTTGATACAAAACAGAATATAGTCTGAGTTGCTATTGCAGGCTTCATAATAGGGAGCATTATCTGATTGAAGATCCTGAATTCTCCTGCTCCGTCGATCCTGGCTGCTTCCAGTATCTCCTGGGAGAAAGTTGCTTTGAGATACATGCGCATGAAGAAAACAGTCAAAGGAGTTGCAAGAGCAGGAATGATCAGTATAAACAGTTTATTTATCAAACCGAATTTGTATGTTAACTGGATGAAGCCGAGTGAAGCAACTGTGGTAGGGATCATCATGGCGATAATGATTCCTTTTTCAAATGCTTCTCTGAGTTTCCACTTATATGCGGTAAGCGCATATGCTGTAAGAGCAGAGAAATAAATATTCAGGAAAGTGCTGGTTACAGAGACGATCAGCGAATTCTTCAAAGGGATAAATGACCAGCTGTTAAATAACCCCAAAAACTCTTTAAAAGTCATAAGGGTTTTTCTTGGAACTCTGACGATCTCGAATGTACCACCGGGACCGGGCTGGATATACGTCTCATCACCGAAGATTTCCCTCATCAAAAAGATAAACGGCATTAGAATAAGAATAGAAAGGCCGATTGAAAGGATATAGGTAATGATCTTTAAGATCAGATCCTTTTTCTTTGTTTCCGATAAAGAAGGAATATTAGTTGACATAGATTTATATATTCCTTTCTTTATTCCGCAGAAGCTCTTCTTGCTTCTTTTTGAAGTTTTTTAGCTTTGGATTCATCTTTGTCATACAACAGAAAGAAATATACGAATCCGGAAATAACGATATAAACAAACAAAAGCACAAGGCTTGCTGCAGCCGCTCTGTCGTATGCATAAGAACCCATGAATGCCTGATTCTCAAGATACATCATAAGAGTGAGATTCCTTCTTAAAGTGTCGAAAGAGCCGAAATAACTGGGAATTTCGATCATGCCGAGTCCGTCAACAACAGTGATAACGGTTATGAAGAACAGCATAGGCTTCATAGATGGAAGGGTAACACGGAAAAAAGTCTGGGTCCTTGTTGCACCATCGATCTCGGCGGCTTCAAAGCTCTCGACAGGAATCCCGGTTATTCCTGCAATGGCATAAATGAATGTTATTCCGAAATGAAGGAAAATGCTTACGATAATGATGAAGAATCTTACGGATGTGAAGAATTCCATATTCTCGGGTGTTAATCCGAATCCGTCGATCTCAGAGATTGCCAGAGTGATTCCGACAGAACTTGCGAAAAATGAGATCATGAAGACCAAAAGGCTGCCGCCCAAAGCGGTACCTGCTACAAGTTTAGGGAAGAAGAAAGCAAACTTAAATATCGCTCTTCCTTTGATCTTAGCTCTTCTGTCAGTCATAACAGCAGCGAGCCAGAATGCGATTATCCATTCAGGAATAAGCTGGGCAATCCAGAAGAATAAGGTATTTTTTAAAGCGTCCCAAAAAGATTTGGATTTGAATATCTCGGCAAAATTCTTATACCAAGGCTGCCCGATCGAAGGAAGAAATTCGGGATTAGTGTTCCCGGCATGTTTTAAATAGCAAAAAGCATAATAGATAGTGCTTCCTAAAGGCCAGAAATGAAAAATAAGAAATACAACTACGAAAGGGATTACAAAAATGTATCCCCATTTAGAATAATGCCTCTCAAGTGATCTGACTTTCCCCATAAAACCCCATATGCCGTGAAGAACACTGCAATTAAATTGTATTAATTATATTATTTTTTATATCAATCAATCAACTCTATTTGAATTGATTGGTTTATTGATTTTTGCTTTATTGCCTTATTTCTAATGTAATCAAACAGGGCATTTGGTTGATTTGTCATACTTGTTATTAAAAAAGCGTTGTGCTAATATGTGTTTCATTGAAAGACAAATGTACGCGGTACGCGGACAAATTGATCAAAAAAAAACCACGGATAAATCCGTGAAGAGACATGGAGTAATTGAAAATGGAACAGAAATTAAAAGTCGGCATCATCGGAGCAACGGGTTATGTCGGACAAAGATTTATCACACTTCTCGCAAACCACCCTTGGTTCGAGATCGCAGCTTTATGCGCATCACCGAGATCTGCCGGTAAGACTTATGAAGAGGCAGTTGAGGGAAGATGGAAGCTTGATATACCTTGTCCTGAATCTGTTAAGAAGATGGTAGTATTCGGTACAGATAATATCGAAGAATACTGCAGCAAGATCGACTTTACTTTCTGTGCTGTAGATATGAAGAAAGATGAGATCAGAGCATTGGAAGAGAAGATCGCAAAGCTCGAGTGTCCTGTTGTTTCCAACAACTCTGCAAACAGATGGACAGAAGATGTTCCTATGATCATCCCTGAGATCAACGCTGATCACGCTCAGCTCATCGAAGCACAGAGAAAGAGACTCGGAACAAAGAGAGGCTTCATAGCTGTTAAGCCTAACTGCTCAATCCAGAGCTATGTTCCTGCTCTTACACCTTTCCTTAAGAACGGTATTAAGGCTATCTCAGTCTGCACATATCAGGCTATTTCCGGTGCCGGCAAGACATTCAAAGACTGGCCTGAGATGGTTGGAAATGTAATTCCTTATATCGGCGGTGAAGAAGAGAAGTCCGAGAAAGAGCCTCTTAAGGTTTGGGGTGAATTCGCAGGTGACCATATCGAACTTGCTGAAAATCCCGTTATTTCGGCTCAGTGCTACCGTGTAGCAGTACAGGAAGGTCATACGGCTGCAGTAAGCGTATCTTTTGAGAACAAGCCTTCTATCGATGAGATGATCTCTGTTTGGAATAACTATGAGAGTGAAGCAGTTAAGCTCGGTCTTCCTTCAGCTCCCAAGCATTTCCTTCAGTACATCCCTGAGGATAACCGTCCTCAGCCTAAGCTCGATGCAGAATTCGAAGGCGGTATGGGTGTATCTGTTGCAAGACTCAGAGAAGATAATCTTTTTGACTACAAGTTCGCATGCCTCTCTCACAATACTCTGAGAGGTGCTGCCGGCGGCGGTGTACTCACAGCTGAACTCCTTGTAGCTAAGGGATATATTCAGGCCAGATAATGTATAAAATTTCCGGCACGGACAAATATTTGGCCCGTGCCGGAAAATTATCTCTTGACTTAATTACTCGAAATTACTATACTAATCAAGCGCTTTGAGAAAAGCACGTGTAGTGTGGATGTGGGCCTTTAGCTCAGTTGGTCAGAGCTCCCGGCTCATAACCGGTTGGTCCTGGGTTCGAGTCCCCGAAGGCCCACCATTACACAACATTTATATATATGGGAAGATTCCCGAGCGGCCAAAGGGAACAGACTGTAAATCTGTCGTCATCGACTTCGGTGGTTCGAATCCACCTCTTCCCACCATAGAGGGTTTACCAGGTTCGGTAAACCCTTTTGTTTTGCCTTGAAACGCCCGTGGTTGAGCGGTTTCTCACAATTGGCCAATAAATTATCAAAATTATAAAACCCGTCATAAATCTACATATAGTAGAGATAAATTGGTTTAAATTTTGGTTTAAGCTTTGAGTCAACCGACTTTTGATGAATCAAGAACATCGAGCAGAGCAATTTCCTGTCTCTTGAAATCTTCGCTCGCATCGGTATAGGTGTTCAGCGTTAATTCGACTTCTGTATGTCCCATAATGTCTGCTGTAGCCTTGATATCGGCACCAGCTTCTCTCATTCTTGTCGCAAACGTATGCCTCAGCATATGGCTGTGGACGTGAGGGAAGGAGGTTAGGCCGTTTACCGTGCCGTTGCTCTTGATCTCGTTGTCTATCGCATTGGAAATCCTGGCTAAGCGGTGATTGAGCTTCTTATAATGAAATAAGCTGCCGTTATCATCAAGGAATACAAAATCTGAGTATCCGTCTATCGTAACGTTACAATTAATTCCATTCGCCAATTGTCTGTTTTTCTCTCTTAGCAGAGCATCCCTGACTTTGGGGTTCATGGGAATCTTACGTTCACTTGTCTTTGTCTTTGGCGGATTCAAGCTAAAAACGCTTCCTTTTTGACCGGGCTTTTCTTCAAATACGAGAGTGTGAGATATTTCTATCTGGTTTTTCTCAAAATCTACGTCTGCCCATCTCATGCCGCCAAGTTCGCCGACTCGTATCCCTGTGTATAACATTACCGTAATTAAAGGATATAAACAGTGAAATATTCCCGGTCTTTTGAGAAAGTCTTCGAATACTTCCTGTTCTGCCTGCGTTAGTGCCTTGACTTCCTTTTTGGTTCCGGCGTATTTGCGCTTTAACTCTTTCAACGCTCCTGTACAAGGATTAGTCCTTAATACACCGTCTCGGATTGCTACGTTAAGAATCATCGAGAGGACTACGTTTATGTTATTTACGCTTGATATTCCTAATCCGTGATTCTCAAGAAGATCCTTGTAAAACAGTACGACCTTGCTGTAAGTCAGGTCTTTGAGCATTATCTTGCCAAATTTCGGTTCAATATAACGCTGATAAAGTTTGTGGTAGGTTATGAAAGATGTCTGCCTGATTCCGCTCTTGATCTTTTGCCAGATCACAAAATAAGAATTGATAGTGGCATTTGCTCCTAAACTTTGGATTCCGTCTAAGGTATCTTTTAGGATAGCTTCTTCCTTGACCCGCAACTCTTTAATTGTTTTGGCGTATACTGCGTGTCTTGAGCCGTATCTGTCAGTCCATCTGTACGCAAATGTGCCGTTAGGTCTTTGTTGTTCTCCTTTCTTAAGTCTTATTCGCCCTTTTGCATATCTTGCTTTTAACATGTTGTACCTCCATGAAAAAGGGGAACCAACTTCATTATAAAGTCAGTTCCCCGGTTGAACAATTCGATTAATGGGTCAGATTGAATACTGCGTATAAAGAAATTCTTCAAATGGTTTTCGCTTGATCAGGCGTTTACTTCCTATCCATAAGACGTATGGACAGTTCTGCTCGTTGGTCATTGTCCTTAACCTGTTGATGCCGATGTTGAAGTATTCGGCAGCCTCCTCAAGTGTGAGAAGAGATTTCTCTGCGATAGATAATGTGTTCTTCATAGCGAAGCCTCCTAAAAAGATTTACCCTGTGCGGGTATGTAATTTCGTCACTTGGAGGGTAGTGACACCTGATATTAGGTTTACCTTATAGAAGAGACGGGATTGTGTCTCATGCAGTAGCAAGCATCGTATTTGTGTACCACAAATACAAAAACGACTTGTCAGGGGATGCCCTGAAACCCTTTTTACGCTTCCATCTTTGTAAGCTTTTTTCGTCAAAGACGAACCAGGGGTACCAGGGTTCTCCCTGGCATGCTCTGCGATTGTGGTACACAAGCGCGATGCTTGCTAAAGCACGGGACATGTAATTTGAAAGAGTTAATTGGTAGCTGAAATGAATCTGATAACAGCTGTTTGAAATAAAAGGCCTTCTATATATACGTAGGGAAAATGAGCAAAATCAGAACACCTTATCAAAAATAGTCAGATATGAAATACAGATAGTCTTAAATCTGACAAAAGCCTGCGTATATAAATGTTTCTCTACTATTAAGGAATGGGAAAGGGCAAAACGATGGGGTAAAACTGAAAGAAGTCTGATATTCGACATAAAAACAAAAGATATAACATTCGCTGTAAAGAGAGTTAGGTTATAAGATAGAAAACACTAGAACATTAAATAGACAGTTTCTTATACTACTAGAATTATCCCACCATAACGTTTTCAATCTTTTATTATTTTGTAAAGCATCGGAAAACACTGAGTTTTAATCCGGTGCAACATTTTCCTTTTCTTATCTGTATATTAGATATATGGCCAACTGAGGGGGTAATCATGAAGCGTAAAATCATCAGCGTTATTATGTTGTCAGCATTGGTTCTGAGCGGTTGTAAAAATACAGTTATACAGGATTCGGCACAGGGTTCAGAAACGGATAATTATTCCATTTTTACACAGCCGGCAACTCCCGATGAGGTTACCATAGAGATTGTTAATGCCACGGAGTGCTCTAACGAGGTCTACTACAAGTCCCTCAAATGCTCACTTGAAGGCGGAGAGGGGATCACCACAACAGAAGATCAGATGGAATATATAATTTCTTATGCCAAAGACATCAAGGAGCCGGATTATGTGGAATACATGAGCCACAATGACATGCGCTATAAGGAAGAATTCGAGAAGCATATAGTTGCCTTTAGTTTCATGGCGGGGTGTGGTAAAAAGACACCGGAGACCACTATGACACATCATGAAAGTGGAAGTTGGGATTTAATAACAACCGAGATATATAACGAATGTATGGCCAATAATGATGTCCAGGGGGCTAAGGATATTCTTGAAATGAAAACATACTTATCTGCATTTTGCTGTAATGAAGTGAATTATGCAGATGTTAAGAATAGAGACTATAACAGCATTCAATATAGTATCGGGGATCTGCAGATAGCTGTGGCTGCATACAATGAAAATAATGATGAATCAGTGATGAATGTGGAAGTCGACTGGATATGTCAGTTTAACTCCTGTACTCAAGAACAGCATGATGCAATAAATGCCTATGTAGACTGGTATCACACCCAGAGAGGAAATGCTCTGATAGAGGACTACAGAAATCTTGTTAGTAGTAAATATGATGAAATAAAGCCAAAAATAGATGTTGAGCAGGTTCCTCCTTATGACAGGCTAACTCCTGCTCAGTTCAAAGAAGTACAGAGCTATATAAAGACCCGTCCTATCAGGTTAATACATCAGCGTGGGGCCAATGATCGTATCTTTTATATTATGTTGTTAGAGTAGAATATCTACAGTAAATACGACAAAGCGGGATTTCTCATCCCGCTTTAATTTACTCCTCATTTACACTTCAATAACACAATCAAAAAATACGGACTATAGAATACGAATATGGAAAACATACACAGGAGGATAAGGCAATGGCAGAAGATAAGAACGAAATCAATCTGGAAAACCTTGAACAGGTAACAGGCGGAGCCTCATCTAGACCAGCTGGAATAACTTGCCCGGAGTGTGGCGGTTTCATTCCTGTATCGATGGAACAGTTCAACACGATTGGTTCAATTATCTGTCCGTGCTGCGGTAACACGTTGAATATTAATCAGCAAGAATCAAAATCGGCAATTGATGCTCTTAAGAAATTCATGTAACAGTGAAAATGAGGAATTAGTCGCGTTAATGAACAGTAAGTACGACAAAGCGGGATTTCTAATCCCGCTTTTATTTACTCTGGATTAACACATCGATAACACAATCAAAATAGGCGAACGATAGAATACGAATATGGAAATCATACGCAGGAGGATAAGACAATGGCTGAAGATAATATGAAAGAAATCAAAATCGACGAGTTAGAAAAAGTAGTAGGCGGAGCTATAGAAAGAAGTTCGTCGCCATTTTTCCAGACTAGATATGTTTTTACTCAAAAAGAGGTTGAGATATTAAAGAATAACGGAATTATTGGAGTAGAAGCAAAGCATGTATACACAATATCCGAACTTAATGAAAAGGGAATCCCCGGAGATACTGCTATAGATATAAGAGAGACTCTGAATGCCTGGGGTATTACGGTAAACCAGACTCAACAATATAGTTAACTAAATCCTTAAATGTACTAAGCTAAATATCTATAAAGCAAAAAATGCCGGGCACAAGAATATGTACCCGGTAATTTTTGTTGTTGGTTCCCCTATGTAATAAATATCGTGGTTTAAGTTTGGTTTAAGCCCTGTTTTTAGCTCGGCCGATGGTGCTCAAATGCTTGATTTTATTGGCTTTGCAGCGGTGGCTAAATTGTTGATATTAGAACCACCTCTTCCCACCATAGAGGAGTTACCGATTCCGGTGACTCCTTTGTTTTTCTAAGAAAAGCCCGTAGTGATTATTGTTCAACCCAGAACAGTGTAAGTTTGTCGCTTGACGGTGCCGTGGATATCTCGTAATCGACCTCATAGAAAACATATATCCACTGACCTTCACTGACTTCGATGATACCGTTGTCAATCAGATCAGGCTTGCTGTTCTTAAGCGCTTCTGCTTCCGATTCGTCCAGTTCCTTGTCAACTATATAAATTCTCCATCTGTCACAGTCTATTTCCTCGACAGACAAGGTCGTATCACAGGTGAAACCGTAACTGTAATACCCATCGGTTACGATCATCTCTCCGTTCAGATTGGTCTGAATTGCCGTGAATTCACCTTCAGGAATAACCGGATCCACAGTGTCATTATCTTTATACGAGGTTAAAACAATGTCATTGTCTTCGTCTCTTACTTCTATAATGTTGATCCCGACCATTTCCGGTTCATTCTTATTTATGTAATCTTCAGAGACATAGATCTCGTATTCCGTGCCGTCACTGCTTTCCACATAAATATAATAGCGTGCTTCATAGTAAGTATATTTGCCGTGGTCGTAGGCGCTGCCTCCGGAAGTGTGCCTTTTCCTTTTTACGGTCAGGTCCTCGTCATCCCAGAAATCGCACAACGCATCCAGACATTCCATAAGGTTCTTATCACGTTTCTTATCTTTGGAGAAAAGATCATAAAGACCTTCCGCATCATCCTTGCTGATATATTTTATTATCTTCTTTAAGGTGTCGTTTCTATGGGTATAAATGCCTATAGTGCCATTCTTGCCAAAGCATCCGGTTACGGACAGGATAACAGCGAAAAGAACGGCTCCCGTGACCAGTTTCTTTGGTAAAGCAACAGGCATTGCCGGATGTTTCATGTGTCAGAGTGATCTCCTCAGGTTGTTAATAACTATATTATAAACATAATAAACTCAATAGGCTCTTTTAAATCCCGCAGTTGACAAACATTTGTTCTAGTACTATTCTATGCATAGAACGTTTGTTTGTTTTTGAAGGGAGCCCGTACGATGTCAGAGTTGAAAGAAGTCTTTGCTGCATATAAGAAATTATCCTTCACTGACCGTATCGTGTTCTACACAACTCTTTCCAATACCGTAAATGTACACGAGGATAACATTCAGGATTTCCTTATCGAAACACGTATTTGCGATGGTAATACATGTATCTTTTGCGAAGGTTCTCATGTTGTTAAAAACGGTAAGCGTAAAGACGGTATTCAGCGTTTCCTCTGCCGTGATTGCAAGAGATCATTTATACCGAGTTCCTGCTCCGTTACTTCTGGTACTAGAAAGAACTTGAGTGTTTGGGCTCAGTATCTGAAATGCATGTCGGATAAAAAGACGCTTAAGGAAACTGCTGAAGAATGTTCCATATCGGTAACAACAGCCTTTTACTGGCGGCATAAGATACTGGATGCTCTGCAGGAAGTAACTGACAGAGTATGTCTTGACGGAACAGTTGAAGCCGATGAGACATTCTTTAACGTTTCCTACAAGGGTAACCATATAAATAGCAGACAGTTCATAATGCCAAGGAAAGCACATAAGAGAGGAAATAATATACACAGGAAAGGTCTGTCATCAGAAAAGGTGTGTGTTCCCTGTGCCGTTGATGTTGAAGGGATCGCGTTCTCAAAACCCGTTAAGCTTGGCAAGGTAAGTACGGAATGCCTGATAGACGTGTTCAGCGGTATTGTCTCTCCTTCAGCAGTGCTGTGTACTGATAACGAGAAAGCATACCGGCTTTTGGCAAGAAATAAAGATATCCGACTGATACAGACGAATACGGGTAAACGCATAACAAAACAGAATGGCATTA